>Ga0163144_10022143_pt1 | contig 12608 bp, 10 predicted proteins | sample OliLak19BULKMAT1_FD_123175 | JGI IMG/M metagenome (GOLD analysis project Ga0163144, IMG submission 123175) | Freshwater microbial mat bacterial communities from Lake Vanda, McMurdo Dry Valleys, Antarctica - Oligotrophic Lake LV.19.BULKMAT1 | ecosystem: Environmental > Aquatic > Freshwater >... | reverse complement strand
TCGGCCTCGCGACGTCGCCGGGGTTGCAGACGATGCCGGGCCACATCACGCCTTTGCCCGCGGCGCCGTCCTCGGATCCGGACGCCGCCGCGCGCCCGGCCGGCAAGGGCGTGCCGCGGCAGCGCACCGGCCCCACGCAGCTCGGCGTGCCCGAGGCGCCGGGACCGCCGACGCCCCGCGGCCGCGAGCCCGAGACGCCCGCCGCGCTCGCCCGACGTCCGCGCCCCGGCACCACGCCGCCGCCGACGCCCACCCAGCCGCCGCCCAAGAGGCGACCCTAGATGGGCCAGTCCTCGCTCTCCGATCGCGTGCAGGTCCTGCGCGACGAGGTGCTCGACACCGCCGAGCGTGGTGATCGCGATCCGCCCGGCACCGAGATCTTCGACGCGCTGATCCGCGCGCTCGCGACCACGGAGTCCGGCGCGGGGATCGATCTCAACCTGCGCGACGCGGTCGCGCGCCGGCTCGCGTGGGGCGACACCGAGGAGGTCGTGCTCGGTGATGCCGGCGAGGTGTTCACGCGCCTGATGAAGGCGATCGGGCGCGCGTTCCGCGATCCCGAGGAGCAGATGGCCGTCACCGAGGCCGCCGCGGACGTCATCACCACCGCGTCGCGGATCGTCGCGCTCGCCGCGCTCGGCCGCGCCGGCCGCGATCGCTCGGCGCGCACCCGCGAGGAGCTCGCGCAGCGCCGGCTCCACGACGCGCTCGCCGAGCAAAAGGCGACGCTCGCGCGGCTGCAGCAAGAGGTCCGCGACTCCGGGCTGTAGTGACGGCCGGATCCCGGACGCGCGGCGAACAGGAACCTGGCGACACCGAGCGCCGACGGCGCTAGGCTCGGCACATGGCGTCCGACAAACCGCCGGCGACCTACGCCGATCTCGAGGCGTTGCCCGATAACCTGGTCGGCGAGATCCTCGACGGCGAGCTGTTCAGCTCCCCGCGGCCTCGTCCGCGACACGGGTTCGCTGCGGGCGCCGCTCACGCCGCGCTGCTCGGCCCGTTCCAGCACGGCCGCGGTGGACCGGGCGGCTGGCACGTCCTCATCGAGCCGGAGCTGAGGCTCGGCCGCGACATCGTCGTGCCCGATATCGCGGGCTGGCGCCGCGAACGCGTCCCGGCGATCCCCGACGTCGTCCCGCTCGAGCTCGTCCCGGACTGGGCGTGCGAGGTGCTGTCGCCGTCGACGGCGAAGATCGACCGTGGCCGCAAGATGCGGATCTACGCGCGCGCCGGCGTCGACCATCTCTGGCTCATCGATCCGGTGGCGCGGTTGCTCGAGGTGCACCGCCGGCAAGATCGCCGCTGGCTCCTCCTCGACACCCACGCCGACGACGACGTGGTGCGCGCCGAGCCGTTCGACGCGATCGAGCTCGCCCTCACCGACTGGTGGGTGTGGGGTGGCGCGGCCGCCGAGCCGCACCCGAGCTGGGATCCGCGCTCTCCCGAGTACGTGCCCCGCCCGCCGCTGTGATCAGCGGATCGCGCGGACCGGCGTCGAGATGTCGGCGGTCAGCGCGTCGAGCAACGCCTCGAGGCCGGCGTTGCGATCGACGAACCTGTGGACGAGCTGCGCGTCGACCTCGGGCACGCGATCGACGACGCCCCGCACGATCCGCCGGGCGCCCGGCTGCTTCTTGAGCGCGGAGGCGAGGATCGGCTGCCATCGCTCGTCGTCGGCGTCGTGCTCGGCGATCACGGCGTCGAGCTTGACGCCGCGCAGCGCTTCGTCGGTCGTGCCGAGGTCGTTGGCGAACCGCACGTCCCAGCCGCTGGTGACATAGAGGGCGAGCGCGCCGCGCTGGCGCTGATCGTCGCCGACCACCAGGACGCGGAGCCGGCGGTGCGACTTCTCCGGCGCGGGGCCGTTGCGTCGGGCGGCGCTCGCCACCAGCGCCCGCCAGTCGTCCGGGGGCTCGTGGATGCGAACGCCGAGGCCGCCCTGCATGATGCGCGTGACCTCACCCGCGACCTCGACCGCGACGCCGCGCGCCGCGTCGAGCGTGGTGATCGAGACGCGGGTGCCGGGATCCCACTGGGCGATCGTGTCGAGCGAGACGCCGACCTCGGACACGTCCCGGGTCAGGCACACGGCCATCTCCCCGCCGGCGATCAGCGGGGTGACCGTCACGGTGAGGTGCGCGCGGTACCTGGGAGCGCGGCGAGACAAGGGCTCTCTAGTATCACAGGGGCCACGCGCCGCCGCGACTTTGTGCCGCCCGCTGTCCGCACCACCGGACAGCTCGGGGACAGCGGTTGCCAGGCAGCGAACAGGTGCGACGCCGCGGAGCGTCGTAGGCTAGCCGGATGCGAGCTCTGGCCGCGATCCTCGTCGTCACGCTGGGCGCCGGCGCCGCCCGCGCCGGCGAGCCCGACTACTTCAAGAACGCGAACGACGGTTCGGCGATCAAGCTGCGCCGCGAGAAGTCCCGGACCCCGGCCCAGAAGCTGGCGATCGGCGGGCTCCTGCTCGGCGCCGCGATCAGCATCGGCGTGGGCGTGTACTACAACCTCGACTCTCGCGAGGCCGCGAACGAGGTCTCCGCCAACGACGACCTGACCGGCGAGACCTGGACCCCGGCGCTCCAGGACACCTACGACCGCGCCGGTGACTCCGGCACGATCGCGATGGTCGGCTACGCGCTCGGCGCGATGTTCCTCGGCGGGGCGATCTTCGCCGCGTGGCAGACCCAGCCGGGCGAGGAGCAGGTGACGATCGTCCTCGCGCCGCGGCGCGCCGGGGCGACGGTGACGCCGATGGTCGGCGGCGCGATGGTCAATGGAGCGTGGTCGTGGTGAGGCGCGTGGCGATCGCCGGCGCGCTGCTGCTCGCGGCGTGCGAGCCCGACATCGGCAGCGGCGTCTACTACTGCGGCCCCGAGCGCGGCTGCCCACCCGACCTGCGGTGCGACGACGCGACGTCGATCTGCGTGTTCCTCGACCAGGCGCAGCCGTTCGACTGCGGCCTCGGCGCCAACGACTACGAGCCCGACGACGTTCCCGGCGAGGCCGGCGAGGTCGACGCGACCGCCGGCTGCGGCGCGATCACGATCAACGAGGCGGGCTGCGTCGACGAGCTCGACGACGTCGATCACCTCGCGTTCGTGACGCCGGTGTCGTGCGACGGCGCGCTCGAGGTCGTGGTCCGCTACTCGGTCGCGTTCACGCCGCTCGCGCTCGAGCTGCTCGACGACGGCGGTGACGTGATCGCCACCGGCACCCTGTGCGACGACCTCGACGAGTTCGGCGAGGCGCGGCTGTGCGCGAGCGCCGAGGTGCAGCCCGATCAGCGCGTGATGATCCGGGTCGCCGCCGAGGACGGCGGCCTCGACTGCCACGGCACGTGCGGCTTCAACCGCTACCGCTTGTCGATCTTTTGATCGTGTACGATCGCCCCTGAGTGGGCGACCTCGCGTTCAGCGTGCTGTGCCTGCCCTACGTGGCGGTGCTGGTCGCGCTGCTCGTCACCGGCGTGGTGACGGTGGTGGTCCGCGGCGACGTCGTGATCCGGCTGTCGCTGCTGACGCTGTGCGGGTCGGCGATGCCGTGGACGTGCGGGTTCATCATCGACGCGTGCACGACCGACCGCGAGCTGGCGACGCTCGCGGTCCGGGTCGGCACCGGGCCGATCAGCCTGCTCGGCCCCGGCCTGTTGATGCTGATCCTCGCGGTCAGCGGCCGGTTCGACAGTCGGCGCGGCGTGGTCGCGCTCGCGTTCGCGTGCGGCGCGGCGTCGATGGTGATCTGCTGGGCGACGCCGTGGGTGACGACCGGCGTGCGCGTGATCCCGTCGGGGATGCTGTTCCCGACGCCCGGGCCGTGGCAGCTCGTGCACGTCGCGCAGATCCCGCTGTGGGGCATCGTCGGCATGCTGATCTCGCGGCGCGGGATGCGCGGCGTCCGCGACGATCACGCGCGCGCGCTGCGCCGCCGTGCGATCGCCGTCACCGTGCTGGCGATCGTCACGCTCGCGGACTCGCTCCTCGCCCACGGCATCATCGGCTTCTATCCGGTGGGGTGGATCCCGGCGCTGTTCGCGATCGGCATCGCGCTGCACGGGATCCTCCGCGCCGATCTGCTCCGCGCCCGCGGGATCGACTATCCCGCGGTGCTCGAGCTGGGGTCGCTCGTGCTCGCCGTCGGGTTCCTGTACGTCGTGGGCTGGGGCGGCAACGCGACGTGGACGAGCAGCCCGGTGGTCACCGGGCTGTTCCTCGGACCGCTGCCGATGCTCGGCCTGGTGGCGGCGTGGACGCTGCGGATCCGCCGTCGTCGCGCCGAGCGCGCGAGCGACACCGCGACGGTCGCGATCGACCGGTTCGCCGAGCACGTCCGCGACTTCGACGACGAGGCGGCGGTGGCGACCCAGCTCGGCGAGCTGCTGTCGGCCCACGCGCCGATCACCGACGTGCGCGCCTGGCTCGCCGACGAGGCGGGCGCGCTGACGCCCCTGATCCCGCCCGACGGGCCGTCGCCGAAGATCGACGCGCGCGTGCGCACGTGGATGGTCGCGAACTGCGAGCCGCTGGTCGTCGCCGAGCTCGCGACCGCGCGGGTCGGCGGGCTGCGCGCGATCGTCGAGGAGGTCGTCGAGAAGCTCGACGCGGACGTCGTGATCCCGCTGGTCGATCGCGACATGCTGATCGGCGTCGCGGTGGGCTCGCTGCCCGCGTACCGCGTGCTGCGCGACGACGAGCGCGACTTCGTCCGCAACGCCAGCACCACCGCGGCGCGCGGCCTGACGTTCATGGCGCTGACCCGCGAGGCCGGCCACCTCGCGACCACCGCGCGCGAGGTCGAGCTCGCCGAGGCGGTCCAGCACGCGCGCGCCACCGGCGACGTCACGCTCGGCATCGGGCCGTGGCAGGTCCTCGGCCACTACCGGCCCGCCGCGCGCGTCGCCGGCGACGTGTGGTCGTGCGCGGACCTCGGCAACGGCCGGCTGCTGCTGTTCGCCGGCGACGTCGTCGGACGCGGCGTGCCGTCGGCGATGGTGTCGGCCGCGGTCGCCGGCGTGTGCGAGGCCGCGCCCGCGCTCACCGGGGGTGACCTCGAGCCGCGCGCCCTGCTCGAGCTCGCGCACCGCACCGTCCGCGATCTCGGCGGCGGCACCCAGCGCGTCACCGCGTTCGCCGCCGTGCTCGATCGGTTCAACGGCAAGGTGAAGTTCGCGAGCGCCGGCCACCGCGGCGCGTACGTCGTGCGTCCCGGCGACGGCGACGAGCGGCCGCGGCTCGACGTGCTCAGCGCGCGGTCGACGCCCCTCGGCGAGCCGACGCTGGTGATCGGCGAGGGCGAGCGGCCGCTCCACCCCGACGATCTGCTGGTCGCGTGCTCGGACGGCGTCGTCGAGGTGCGAGGCGAGACCGGGGATCCCTGGGGCGACCGCCGGCTCCAGCGCATGCTCCGCGATCAGCTGATCGGCGCCGGCGATCGCGCGGCGCGGATGATCGTCGCCGCGTCGGTGGCCCACGCCGGCGACGCGCCGGTCGCGGACGACATGCTGGTCGTCGTGGTGCGCCCGGCGCCGGCGCTGGGCAGCATCGCGCCGTAGCGCGGCCGTAGATCGCTTACCATCCGCCCGTGGACGCGGAGCGCTTCGAGATGATCGGCGAGCTGGGGCGGGGCGGCACCGGGCGGGTGTACCGGGTGCTCGACAGGACGACCGGGCAGGAGCTCGCGCTCAAGAGCCTGCGCTCGCCGAGCCCGCGCGACCTGTACCGGTTCAAGCGCGAGTTCCGCGCGGTCGCGGAGCTCCGCCACCCCAACCTCGTCACGCTCCACGAGCTGTTCGAAGCCGACGGCGAGTGGATGTTCACGATGGAGCTGATCGACGGCGCGCCGCTCCACACGGGCGTGCGGCCGCGGCTCACCGATCCGATCGACGCCGACCGCGTCGCGGACGCGATCGCCCAGCTCACCGACGCCCTGATCGCGCTGCACGCCACCGGCACGATCCACCGCGACCTCAAGCCCTCGAACGTGCTGCGCGAGCCGGGCGGCCGCGTGATCGTGCTCGACTTCGGGCTCGCCTCTGATCTCGCCCTGCCTGATCGCACGCACGACCGGATGGCCGTGGGCACGCCCGCGTACATGTCCCCGGAGCAGGCGCGTGACGAGCCGCTCACCACGGCGAGCGACTGGTACGGCGTCGGCGTGATTCTCTATGAGATCCTCACCGGGCGCCGCCCGTTCGAGGGCGCGAGCTCGGCCGTGCTCGCGCTCAAGCAGCAGCGCGACCCGATGCCGCCCGGGTCGCTCGCCGACGGCGTGCCGATCGTGCTCGAGACGCTGTGCCTGCAGCTCCTGGCGCGCGTCCCGTCGCAACGCCCGGACGGCGTGGCCGTGCTCGCGGCGCTCGGCCGCGAGCCGTCGGCGGCGACGCGCGCGATCATGGCGCAGGCGGCGCCCCGCCCCCTGCGCGGGCGAGACGACGAGCTCGCGCGCCTGCGCCAGGCGCTCGCCGACGCCCGCGATCACCCCGTCGGGGTGCTGGTCCGCGGCCCGACCGGATCGGGCAAGACGACGCTGCTCGACGCGATCGTGGCCGAGACCCGCGCCGCGGGCGTGGCGCTGGTCCTCCACGCGAGGATGACCCAGCGCGAGGCGCTGCCGTTCCGGGCGCTGGATCAGCTCGTGGACCAGCTCACGACCTACCTGCTCGGCTTGCCGGCCGGTGAGATCGCTGCCCTGGTCCCGCCCGACGTCGCGCTGCTGACCAGCGTGTTCCCCGCGGTCAAGCGGCTCGCCGCGATCCAGGGCCCGCCGTTCGCCGGGCCGCCGCTGTCGGTGGACGAGCTGCGGCACCGCGCCGCGGGCGCCGCGATCCAGCTGCTCCGCGCGGTCGCCCAGCGCACGCCGCTGCTGATCGCGATCGACGACGGCCAGTTCTCCACCGCGGCCGGATCGAGCGTGATCAACGACCACGTCCAGGGCGTGGACGGCCCGCGAACCTGCTTCGTGATCACCCACGACAGCGAGGCCGACACCGTCGTCCTGCGCAACCTGCTGACGTGGAAAGGCGATCTGAGGGTCATCGATCTCTAGGCGAACCGTCGGGTCCGTGGCAGTCTCCGCGCGCCGTGCGATTCGAAGACCTAGGACTGATCGATGAGCTGCTCGCCGCCGTGAAGGCGGAGGGGTACGAGACCCCCACGCCGATCCAGGTGCAGGCGATCCCGCACGTGATCGCGGGGAAGGATCTGCTGGGCCTGGCGCAGACGGGCACGGGCAAGACCGCCGCGTTCGCGCTGCCGATCCTCCAGCGCCTTTATGCCAAGGGCTACAAGCCGCACGGCGGCCGGCCGATCCGCGTGCTCGTGCTGACCCCGACCCGCGAGCTCGCCGCCCAGATCGGGGAGAGCTTCGCGACCTACGGCAAGAACCTCGGCTACAAGCACGCGGTGATCTTCGGCGGCGTCGGCCACGAGCCGCAGCGCCAGGCGATCCGCAAGGGCCTCGACATCTTGATCGCGACGCCGGGCCGCCTGCTCGACCTCGCCAACGAGCGCACCGTCGACCTCTCGAAGCTCGACGTGTTCGTGCTCGACGAGGCCGACCGCATGCTCGACATGGGGTTCATCCACGACGTCAAGCGCGTGATCGCGCAGATCCCGCGCGTCCGCCAGACGCTGTTCTTCTCGGCGACGATGCCGCCCGAGGCGCAGCGGCTCGCCGACGTGCTGCTCGTCGATCCCGCGACCGTGCAGGTCGCGGCGCGGTCGTCGACGGTCGAGATCATCGACCAGAGCGTCTACTTCGTCGACAAGGCCGCGAAGCGCGAGATGCTCGCCGACGTGCTGTACGAGAACCGCGAGATGAAGCGCGTGCTCGTGTTCACGCGGACCAAGCACGGCGCCAACCGCGTCGTCGAGCACCTCGTGAAGGACGGCGTCCCCGCCGAGGCGATCCACGGCAACAAGTCGCAGAGCGCGCGCGAGCGGGCCCTCGCCCACTTCAAGAACGGCAAGACGCCCGTGCTGGTCGCGACCGACATCGCGGCGCGTGGCATCGACATCGACGACATCTCCCACGTCGTCAACTTCGACCTGCCCGAGGTCCCCGAGACCTACGTGCACCGGATCGGCCGCACCGGCCGCGCCGGCGCGTCCGGCATCGCGATCTCGTTCTGCGACGCCGAGGAGACCGGCCTGCTCGCGGACATCGAGAAGCTGATCCGCAAGACGATCCCCGTCGCCGACGGCCACGTCCCCCGCTGGGCCGAGCGCGGCCAGCCGCTGATGCGCCCCCCGCCACCCTCGCGCGGCTCGCAGCCCCGCGGCGGCGGCCGTGGCGGCCAGCCCCGCGGCGGCGGCGGCGGCGGCCGGCCGCGCCGCTAAGTTAGCGCCGCTAGCGCTCGATCAGCGCAGGCGCTCGAGGCGGCGCACGAGATCGTTGGCGTACTCGTCGAGGTAGCGGCCCGCGGTCTTGCGCGCGGCGCGGGCACCGCGGGCGAGGCGGGTGAGCTGATCGGGCGTGAGCGGGATGTTCTGGACGAGCACCCGGGTGCGCAGGTAGTGGCTGACGTCGAAGTCGTCAGCCTCCATCGCGCGGATCACCGCGTCGAGGATGGGATCGAGGTGCGCCTTGCACGGGTTCTCCGGCAGACCCACCACGTCGAGGACGTCCGGCAGGTCCGGCGTCGACGCGAGGTTGACCGCGAGCTCGCACACCTCGGGCCGGCGGTCGCGCATCTTCCGCAGGCCGTGGAACGCGATGAACTTGGTGTGATCGCCGCCGTGCTCGGCGAGGTCGAGGACGAGATCGCCCACCGCGCGCGGCGGCGGCTGGTCGCCCTTGACCAGCGACATCATCAACCACGACGCGGTGAAGTCGCCGTCGCGGATCAGCCGGTAGGTCTGGACGTGCGCGATCATCCGGCTCTGCACGCCACCAGCGACCGCGTCCTCGCGGCTGATCTCGATCGAGAGATCGACGCGGACCGTGGCGTCGCGCGCGCGCTCGAACGCGTCGAGCAGCCCCGCGACGTGCGAGCGCGGCGCGGCGTCGGCGGGCGCCGAGGCGCCGGCGTCGGTCACGCCTCCCCCGTCGACCATCGCGGCCGGCGTCGCCCGCGTGCCGCTCTTGCACGCCGCCAGCGCGACGAGCAGCGCGGCGCGCATCAGTCGGCTTCCATCTCGATGATGATCTCGGGCTCGGGCGCGAGCCGCAGGCCCGCGGGCAGCGTGTCGCCGAGCGCGACGCGCTCCTCCCGCGCCTCGAGCGCGACGACCTGCTCGACGAGGACCGCGGTGCGATCCCCGCCGGGCATCGTGCGCAGCACCGCGGCGAGGCGCGCGCGCAGGCCATCGTCGAGGTCGCGCGCGCGATCGCCGGTGCGGCGGCCGAGCTGCGCGAGCGGGAACGCCGCCTTCTCGGGCTCGGGCCAGCTCCACTCGAGGAGCTGGCGCAGCCAGTCGTTCACCTTCGACGGCGGGACCACCAGGTTGGCCGGGCCGTACAGCGGCAGCCGCGCGCCGAGCCGGCCGATCGCCCACACGTGCAGCGCGTCGTCGCGGCCCTTGGGCTCGGCCATGCGGCGCATCAGCTCGTCGCCGAGCTTGATCTTGGTGGCGACGGTGAGCCGCTCCATGCTCGCGACGGTGCGCCAGATCTCGCCGAGCTCCTGCTTCGAGGGCTTCACCTCGTGCAGCTTCTTGAGCTGCTTGGAGCCCGGGAACAACAGCGCGTGGAGCCGGTCGTAGATCTGGTCCTGCTGGCCCTTCACGAGCCCGCCGGCGATCCGCCGCCACGTGATCCACCAGCCCAGCCGGTTGGCCTCGCTGCGCGGGAACGCGATGCCCTCGTTGAACACGCCCCACATCTGGCGCGCGCGCCAGCTGTCGAGCCGCGCGCCGGTGCCCGGCCGCAGGCAGAAGCCGGCGAGGTTGAGCCAGCGCTGCTCGTGCTCCACCGAGCGCTTGCGCGTGTCGACGACGTCGCCGAGCGCGTCGAAGATCGCGCGCGCGGTCAGCATCGACCACTCGTCGCGGCGCGCCTCGAGCATCGCCTCGAGGTCCTTGGCGAGCGACGCGAGGTCGTTGCCGCTGCCGCGGAACGCGCTGACGACGCGGGCCTTGGCCTCGTCGGTGCGCGGGTGGGGCTGCGCGTCGGCGGCGTCATCGGCCTTGCTCGCGCCGCCGCTCCGGAGATCGAAGCTCAAGCGCCACCGGTCGGCCGACCCGGGCTCGCGATCCAGCGCGTGGATCTCGAGCGCGCCCAGCTCGGTGACGCGGACCTCGAGGCGCACGGTCACCTCCTTGCGGCCGCGCGCGCGCAGGACGGTGACCAGCGGCGGCAGCTCGAGCAGGTCGGAGCCGTCGTCGGTCATGTCGGCCAGGCCGTCGCCCGTGACCACGAGATCGCCGGCGAGATCGGCGCGAGAGGTCGACGAGAACAGCGCGAACCGCACCGGCCGGTTGGTGAGCAGGACGAAGTCGCGGTCGAGCGTGACCTGCGCGCCGTCGTCGAGGCCCTTGGCCGCGACGCACACCGCGAGCGGCTCGTCCGTGGCCTCGACGCCGATGTAGAACGCGCGCGGCGTGCCGCCCTTGATCCGCGTCGCCAGGCCGCGGCGCACGAGGCCGTAGTAGGCGGCGCCCTGCGCCACCGCCATCTCCGGTAGCACCGCCTCGAGCTCGCGCGGCGCGCGGCCCTGCCACTTCTCGATCACCTCGATCACGCGCGCGCGCAGCGAAGGCGGCGTCATCGCCCCGCCGTTGAACAGCACGGCGTCGACCTGCTCCGCTCCGTGCCGGTTGAGGAAGGCGGCGAGGTGGCGCGTCACCGCCGGGTCGGCGGCGTACGGCAGCCCGAACTCCTGCAGGCCGCCGCGCGCGCGGGTCACCGTCGCGTCGCGCTCGACCACGGGGAAGAACCCCTCGAACAGCGCGCGCGCGAGCTCGTCGCGGGTGACGTCGTCGCGCAGCGTGCCGCCGAGCAGCTTGGCGCCGCGGCTCGCCACCGTGATCGGCACCGTGTCGGGGCCGCCCTCGGTGAGGATCTGCTCCTTGGCGAGGCGGCAGGCGTGGACGAGGCCGTGCCACTGCAAGGCATCCAGCTTGCGGCCGACCTTCTCCACCAGCCGCTGCTCGACGATCTTCGCGAGCGTGAGATCGAGGTTGTCGCCGCCGAGCAGCAGGTGATCGCCGACCGCGGTGCGCGCGAACCCGTCACCGTCGGCGTCGACCGCGATCAGCGTGAAGTCGGTGGTGCCGCCGCCGACGTCGAACACCAGCACGCGATCCTCGGGCTTCAGCGACCGCGCGGCGCCCGGGTGCGCGTCGATCCACGCGTAGAACGCGGCCTGCGGCTCCTCGAGCAGCACGACCGGCGGGAAGCCTGCGGCGCGCGCCGCCTCGAGCGTGAGCTCGCGCGCCGCCTCGTCGAACGACGCCGGCACGGTGACCATCACCTCCTGATCCGCGAGCGGCGCGTCGGGGTGCGCGTGGTTCCACGCGTCGCGCACGTGGCCGAGCACGGCCGCCTGCGCCTGCACCGGCGAGAGCTTCGGGCCGTCGCCCTCACCCCACGGCAGGATCGCCGCCTGGCGATCGACGCCCGCGTGGCACAGCCACGACTTCGCCGACGCGATCATCCGCGACGGGACGCGCGCGCCCTGCCCGCGCGCGAGCTCGCCGACGATCACGCGCTCGAGCGCGTCGTCCTTGCGCCACGGCAGCACCGTCTGCGGGGGCGCGAGATCGTGCTCGCCCGCGAGATACACGAAGCTCGGCAGCTGCCGGCGCGGCGCGACCTCACCCGGCGCGACGAGCTGCGGGACCTCGAAGATCCTGACGCGCATGTCCCCGCCCTGCGTGTCGACGTACGCCACCGCGGAGTTGGTGGTCCCGAGATCGATGCCGATGAGATACCGAGAGCTCACGAGCGTTCGCGGACAGAGTACTCCAGCTGCCACCGCGAGCCGCCGTCGCGGGCCTGGCACCACAGCGCGAGCGTGCCGACCTCGGTGACCTCGGCCTCGAGCGACACCGGGACGAGCTCGCCGACCTTGCGGCCGCCCTCGGCGGGCAGCTCCTTCTCCACGGGATCGAGCTCGACCAGCTCGCCGCCGGCGTCGGCGACGTCGATCAGCGCGCCCGCGGCGTCGTCCTTGCGCGTCGACGACGCGAAGAACCGGAACACCACGTTCTCGCCGACGACGAGGCCGAGCTGATCATCGGGCAGCGTGACGCGCGAGCCCTCCTCCATCCCGAACGGCGCGACGCACAGCGCCTTCACCGGCGCGGCGAACCCGGGGATCGCCGGCGCCGCGCTCTCGATGCCGATGTAGTACGCGCGCGCGGTGCCGCCGCGGATCCGGATCCCGCGGCCGCGACGCACCAGGCCGTAGTACGCGGCGCCGAGCGCCACCGCGAGGTCGAGATCGGTACCCTGGAGCTCCCGCGGCGCGCGACCGCACCAGGCGCCGAGCACCTCGTGGATCCGCGTGCGCACCGCGGTCGCCTTCATGACGCCGCCGTTCCACAGGATCGCCGTCGGCGTCGCCTCGTGGCGGCCGAGGAACGCGGCGAGGTGCTTGGTGACCGCGGCGTCGGCGGCGTACGGCAGACCGAGCTCGCGCAGACCGGCGGCGCGTCGCACCGTGG
>Ga0163144_10022140_pt1 | contig 12609 bp, 14 predicted proteins | sample OliLak19BULKMAT1_FD_123175 | JGI IMG/M metagenome (GOLD analysis project Ga0163144, IMG submission 123175) | Freshwater microbial mat bacterial communities from Lake Vanda, McMurdo Dry Valleys, Antarctica - Oligotrophic Lake LV.19.BULKMAT1 | ecosystem: Environmental > Aquatic > Freshwater >... | reverse complement strand
CGCGGGCGCGCCGGTGAGGCGCACCACCAGCTCGTCCTTGCGGCAGCCGTCGACGAGCAGCGGCAGCGCGACGACGTGCGCGCCGAACAGCGCGAGCCCGCCGAGCGTCGCCAGCGCGCGCCTCACGACGGGACGACCACCAGCACGGTGACGAGCTCCCACGCCACCACCCACAGCGTGCACGCGACGACGCTCGCGGTCATGCCGCGGGTGACCGCGTCGGCCTCGGGCTTGGGCGCGCCGCCCTTGGCGACGACGTCGCTCGCGATCCCCCAGGCGTAGATCCACACCAGGAACACCGCGCGCAGCGCGTAGCGCATCCGCTCGGGCCGCGGATCGAGCAGGTCCGCGGTGAGCAGATCCCACGCGTGCGGCACGTCGTACTGGTGGCAGACCAGCATGCCGCCGGCGATCATGCCGAGCGCGAACACCGCGGCGACCAGCAGGAACGCGACGCCGAGGGCGACCCACGCCGGCGCCCACAGGTACGCCTTGCTGTCGACGCCGAGCGCGTCGAGCGCGAGGGTCTGGCGGGTCAGGCCCATCGAGCCGAGCCACGCGTTGGTGGCGCTCCCCGACGCGGCGACGAACAGGATCGCGGTGAGCGCGGGCGCGAGCGCGACCACGTACGCGCCGCCGATCTGGCGGATCAGCGCGTCGGGCCGCACGCCCGCGCCGCCGACCTTGCTGATCACGTACAGCACCGTGTAGCCGATCAGCACCGAGACGATCGCGTAGAACGCGAGCGGGCGCAGGAAGCTCTGCGCGAGGACGCGCGCGCTCACGACCGCGAAGTCGCGCGTGCGCTTGACCAGCTGGACCGGCGCGAGCGCGACGGCGGTGGCCGCGACGCGGAACGGCCGCGCGACCGGCTCGGTGACCTTGCCCATCAGCGCCGCGACGCCGCGACGGCGCGGCGCCTGCGACGGCGGCGCGCGATCGCCGTGCGCGTCGAGGTGATCGACCAGCGCCTGCTCGAGCGCGAGCATCCACTTGCCGCGCTCGGCGGCGTCGCGCCCCGGCTCCTCCATCGCGCCCGGCCAGTCGGCGGCGAACATCTGCTCGAGCTTCCGGTGCTCGAGCGACAGCAGGAACAGGCGGTCGGCGACGCCCGCGGCGAGCGCGACGTCGTGGGTGACGACGATCGCCGAGATCCCGAGCGCGCGGACCTGCTCGCGGATCAGCCTCGCGAGCAGGCGCACGCGCTGCGGATCGAGGCCGACCGACGGCTCGTCGAGGAACAGCAGGCGCCGCTTGCTCGCGAGCACGCGCGCGACCGCGACGCGCTGGGCCTGGCCGCCGGACAGGCGGGTGACCGGCGTGCCCGGGCGGGCGAGCGCCGGATCGAGGCCGACGCGCTCGAGCCACGTCCCCGCCGCCTCCATCTCGCCGCCGCCCGGCGCGTAGCGCATCGCGAGCTCGAGGTTGCCGCGGACGTCGAGGTGATCGAACAGCGCGCCGCGCTGCGGGACCAGGCCGAGCTGGCCGTGATCGAGCGCGACCTTCGCGGCGACGACGTCGAACCCGGCGCGGTCGAGCTCGTCGCGCTCGAACAGCACGCGCGCGAACGTCGACTTGCCCGCGCCGCTGCCGCCGAGCAGCACGACGACCTCGCCGGGCGCGAGGTCGAGGCTGAGCTCGTCGATCACGACCTTGCCGTCGGGGAGGGCGACGCGCAGCCCGCGAACCGAGAGCCCCGACGGTTGAGTCACGCCCGCGAACGTACCAGATGCTAGGTTGCCGGATGCTCGCGCTCGAGATCGCCGCGATCGCGGCGGCCGCGCTGGCCTCGGTGTCGTGGCCGCTGGCCGCGCTGATCGGGCTGCTGGCGATCGGCAGCTTCGCGCGGTGGCAGCGCAACCAAGGCTGGGTCGAGGCGCGGGTCCCGGTCGACGGGCTGATCGCGTTCGCGGGCGCGCTCGGGCTGCTCGCGCTCGCGCTCGCGCTGGCGCTGACGTCGCCGCTGCTCGAGCGGCTGACCGCGCGGTCGATCGAGTGGACGCAGCTCGCGACCGTCCGCGGCAACCTCCAGGTCCTCGGCTTCGCGATCGTGCTGGTCGGCGCGCAGGTCGTCGCCGCCGAGCTGATCCTGCGCCGGTGGATCCTCGAGCGCGCGCTCGACCTCGGCGCGCGGCCGATCCTCGCGGTCGCGGTCGCCGCCGCGGTCGAGGTCGCGATCGCCGGCGCCAACCCCGCGGCCCGCCTCGGCGCGGGCGTCGCCGGCGTGGGCTACGGCCTCCTCTATCTCGGCGCGGGTCACCGGCTCGCGGCCCCGCTCGCCGCGCGCCTGGTGTTCGAGCTCGGCGCGCTCGTGCTGGTCTACGCGCGCTGGGTCTAGCCGCTCCACGCCAGGAGTCCGGCGGCCGACCCATGTGACGCGACAGATTTTCGGGAGGGGTCACATCCGCCGACACGCGTGGTGTCGCTGGGTTGGCGTGTTCCCGCTGGTGGTCTTCGCCTTGCAAAAGCGAGCGCGCATGCACCTCGTCGACACCACCGAGGTGACCGGGGCCGGGCCTCGCTGGGCGCACGCGCCCGAGCCCACCTCCATCCCGGCCACCGCCCGCGCGATCACGATCGGGCTCGCCCGCTCCACCGTCGTCGTCATCGAGAGTCGTGACGCGCAGCGCGACGCGCCCGGCGAGGTGCTGCGCACGCGGCACGTCGGGATGGTGCGGATGATCGCGAGCGACGGCGTCGTCGTCGCGCGCCGCCGGCTGGTCTCGGGCCAGGGCAACGGCGACGTGCTGATCTCGCACCTGCTCGACGAGGTCCGCGCCGCGGTGACCGCCGCGCCGCACCTCGTGGTGGGCCTGGTCCAGGACGCCGGCGACGCGACGTGGGCCGCGCTGCAGCACGGGCTGCGCCGGCTCGCCGACGAGGGCGCGATCCATGGCTGGATCGAGGCGGTCGATCGCGGCGCGCTGCGGGGCCGCCTCGAGCGGACGCTGTGCGTGATCGAGCCGAGCGCGCTCGCGCGCGACGAGCGCCTCGATCACTGGGACGCGTGCCTCGACGCGTGGGACGACGCGATCGACGGCGTCACCAGCTTCCTGAGGCCGCACCGCGGCCGCCGTGCCGTCGACGCGCAGCTCGCGTACCTCGAGGAGCACCGCGCGCGGCTGCGCTACGTCGCGCTGCGCCGCGCCGGCCTCAACCTGCGCACGCCGCGCGAGCCGGACCGCGAGGAGCTCGGGTACCGGCCGCGGATGCTGCGCGCCGGCTAGTCAGTCCGCGCCGAGCGACAGGTTCAGGCCGAGCCACACCATCGCGCCCTGCGCGTCGGCCGCGTCACCGCTGCGATCGATCGTGAGCGGCGCGATGCCGAGCTCGCCGCCGATCGCCGGCCAGATCCGGCTCGCGGCCCGGATCCCGACGCCGATCGACATCCACGGCGCGGCGTCCTCGTAGGCGGGCACCTCGCGGTAGAACCCGGCGTCACAGCCGCCGAACACGGTGCATCCGCGGCGGACGTCGGCGGTGCCGCCGAACCGCCGCCACGTGTAGCCGGTCCGGAGGTGCACGTAGTAGTGGCGGTCGCGCGCGAGCTCGACGCGGACGCTCACGCCGCGGCCGCGCATCTCCAGCTCCGGCGAGTCCAGCGACTCGTCCACCGTCCCGAAGTCCATCGCCTCGACGTGGACGAGCGCCGCGATCCGGCCGACCTGGATGCCGAAGCCGGCGTGCCCGAAGGCGTGCTCGTTCGGCGCGACGTCACCCGACGGGATCCCGACGGCGAGGCCGAGGTCGAGGGCGGGTCCGACGCCGGCGTCGGCGCGGCTGCCACCGGCAGCGAGCAAGATCACGGCGAGGACGGCACGACGCATGGGGCCCGGCAGTGCAAGGTCGTGGCCGGCGCGGAGGTCCGCGGAACCCGCGCGACGCCCTCGCGAGATCGCGACACCGGTGTCGCGCTTTCCGCGGATCGCGCGAAGTCGCGGGCGGCAAGTCGAGCCGGCGCGGGCGGCGCGCGCTGGCCCGCCGCTTGTAATGGAGGCGGGGATGCTCGTCCGCGCCCTCGTGATCCTGACCGGCGGCGGGCTCCTCGCCGGCTGCTTCCCCCTGTGTGAGGAGACCGGCCGCTACGAGTCGCGGACGCTGAGCGTCCGCGAGGACGACGCGGTCCACGCCGTCGCGATCGACAGCTGCTTCGCCAACGACTTCTCGTGCGAGCGGCTGTGCGTCGATCTGCTCGGCCCGCCGCCCGACCGGACGATCCGCTCGATCGTCGAGTGCTACGTGGTCCGCGACGGCACCGGCGGGCTCACCGTCCAGGCGCGGTCGCACCTGGTCCAGAAGTGCGACGACGAGGACGACTGGGACTGGGGCTGGTACCCCGACGCGTACCGCGACGTCGACGCGAGCTACGTGATCGACGCGCAGCTCCAGCCCGACGCGACGCCGCCCGACGCCGAGCCGGCGGACGCCGGTCCCTAGCGCGGGACGACCCGGCTGATCTCGCCGACGTCGAAGTCCGTGATGTAGAGCTCGCCCGCGGCGTCGGTGCCGATCGCGCTGACGTTCATCACCTGCACGCCCGGGTGCTCGGTCACGAACCCGATCTCGCCGCCCGAGTAGACGAGCGAGCGGACCCAGCCCTCGCAGAAGTCGCCGAAGAACAGCTTGCCGTGGTGCCCGGGCATCTTGCAGCCGCGGTAGACCGGGCCGCCGACCACCGCGCAGCCGACGGCGTGCGAGTACAGGTACGCTGGCGGCACGAGGTCAGTGGCGTCGCAGTCGCCCGGGTCCATGCACTCGGTGCCCTCGAGGACGGCCCAGCCGAAGTCCAGGCCGCCGACGCCGGCGGGGATCACGTCGATCTCCTCGGCGCTGTCGAACCCGACGTCGCCGATGAAGATGTGCTGGCTGGCGGGATCGATCGAGAACCGCCACGGGTTGCGCAGGCCGGACGCCCAGATCTCGCCGCGCTGATCGGCGTCGTCGACGAACGGGTTGTCGTCGGGGATCGCGTAGCCGAGGTCGCCGTCGCGACGATCGATGTCGATCCGCAGCAGCTTGCCGCGCAGCGACGTCAGGTCGCGGCCGTGCCCTTCCGGATCGCGCTGCGGGCCGCCGTCGCCGACCGACACGTAGAGCAGGCCGTCGGCGCCGAACGCGAGCATCGAGCCGTAGTGGTAGGGCTTGGTGTGCGGCACCTCGAGGAGGACGCGGCGCGAGCTCGGGTCGGCGTGGTCCGGATCGGGGCCGTCGACCAGCCACTCCTCGACCACCAGCGCGTCGTCGCCGCCGCGCGCGTAGCTGAGGAAGAACCGGCCGTTCTCGTCGTAGCGCGGGTGGAACGCGATCGTGAGGATGCCCTGCTCGTAGCCGCCGGCGGTGACGTCGCTGATGTCGAGGAACGGCGAGTCGAGCAGGACGTCGCCGGGCGCGATGATGCGGACGCGGCCGCTGGTCTGCTCGATCACGAACAGCCGCGGATCGCCCGGCGGTGACGCGAGCCCGACCGGGTGCGCGAGCCCGCTCGCGACCAGCTCGAGGCCGAGCTCGGGCTCGCCGAACACCGGCTCGCACAGGCCGGCGTCGAGGTCGCCGAGCGGTCCGGCGTCCGGACGAGCGCGCAGGTTGTCGCCGCACGCTCCGAGCGCCGCGAGCAGCAGGAGCCGCTTCACGCGCCCACCACGCGACGCAGCGTCGCCTCGTCGATGTTCGAGCCCGACAGGATGATCGCGACGGTCTTGCCGGCGAGCCGCTCGCGCAGCTTGAGGAGCCCCGCGAGCCCGGCCGCGCCCGCGCCCTCGGCGAGGTTGTGGGTGGTGCGGATCAGCATGCGCACCGCGGCGGCGAGCTCGTCCTCGGAGGCGAGCACGAAGTCGGTCAGCCCTGCGCGCAGCGCCTCGAAGGTCAGCTCGTACGTCTGCCGGGTCGCGAGCCCGTCGGCGAACGTGTCGGCGCGGTCGCGCGTGACCGGCTTGCCCGCGTGCCACGAGTCGTGGATCGCGCTGGCCTGCGCCGCCTGGACGCCGAACACGAGGCAGCCGGGCCGCCGCGCGCGCGTCGCGATCACCGCGCCCACCGCCTGCGAGCCGCCGCCCACCGCGACGACGATCGCGTCGAGGTGCGGCGCCTGCTCGAGGATCTCGGCGGTGATCGTCGCCGCGCCCGCGATCACCGCGCGGTCGTTGGTCGAGTGCGCCATGGTCAGGCCGCGCTCGTCGACGAGCCGGCGCGCGACGTCGACGGCGCTGTCGTAGTCCGCGCCCGCCTCGATCAGCTCGGCGCCGAACCCCACGATCGCCGCGTTCTTCTCGGGGTTGTTGCCGACCGGCACGCAGATCGTGACCGGCACGCCGAGCAGGCCGCCCGCCCACGCCAGCCCCTGGCCGTGGTTGCCGCGGGTCGCCGCGACCACGCCGCGCGCGCGCGCGTCCTCGGGCAGCGCGGTCAGGAGCGCGAGCGCGTTGCGCGCCTTGAACGCGTTCGTCGGCAGGTGGTTGTCGTGCTTGACCAGCACGCGCGCGCCGACCTCGGCGTCGAGCGCCGCGTAGTGGCGCAGCGGCGTCGGCTGCAAGTACGGCGCGATCCGCGCGCGCGCCGCGACGACGTCCTCCCAGGTGATCGGCCACGGGCTCATGCGGCCGCCGGGTTGGGCTGGAGCGCCGCGGCGGCGATCAGCATGCCCATGCTGCCGACGAGGAAGATCGAGAACGCCGGCCCGGTCCACGTCGTGATCTCGGCGACCTCGCCGTTCACGAACACCATCGCGATCGCGATCTGCAAGATCATCCCGGACATCACGAGCCACCGGAGGATCGGGAATCGCGCCTGGCTCCAGGCGTACGCGATCAGCAGGACCGCGGCGACCGCGGTGCCGGCGATCACGAGCGCCGTGAGGTAGCCCATCACGCGGAACGCCTCGCGCGGCGTGGCGCCCCACGACTCGGTCCCCGACCACGTGTGGCGGAACAGCCCGACGCGCAGGTGGTCCTCGCCGAACACCCACGACCTCGAGAACACCGCGATCCCGACCATCGCCAGCGACGTGACCAGCACGAGGATCTGCCAGCGGTTCGTCGCGACCATCGCGCCTCAGGCTACCACCCCGCGTGTAGGCTCGCGCCATGGAGAAGGTTCGTGGCATCGGCGGCGTGTTCTTCAAGGCGAAGGATCCGGCAACGCTCGGCAAGTGGTACGCGGAGCACCTCGGGATCGAGATGGAGGGCTGGGGCGGGGCCGTCTTCAAGTGGGCGGCGAACGATCCGCGCGGCGACGCGATGACGGTGTGGAACGCGTTCCCCGCGACCACCGACTACTTCGCGCCGAGCACCGCGACGTTCATGGTCAACTTCCGCGTCGACGACCTCGACGCCATGCTCGCGCAGCTCCGCGCCCTCGGCGACGTCGTCGACGACAAGGTCGAGAGCTCCGAGCTCGGCCGGTTCGGCTGGGTCATGGATCCCGACGGCAACCGCGTCGAGCTGTGGCAGCCGCCTGGGTGAGCACGGTCGCGGGCCGGGGCCTGCCCCTCCGCGCGCCAGTCCATTGGGCGCTCGGATTGCGAAGCTCCCGGCTCCGCTTGATCCCGCCGTGGTATCCGCCACCCATCAACCCATGTACGACCGGAGCTGCTCTCTACGAGCGCCCAACGGACTGGTCGCGCTTCGGGTCACCCGGCCCGCGCGCGATGCGCCGACTCCTCGCTGATCTGAGATCCGTGTCTCGAACCGTGGTGCTCGCACGATCGCGGGCCGGGGCCTGCCCCTACCCGAAGCGCCACGCGTGCACGTGTCGCTCGACGGGCGGATCGTCGACACGGAGCGTGGGTTCTTTGAGTTCCACCCTGCCGAGAAGGTCCGCTAACCACGGGGGAGTCGCCGCCAGTCAGACGACCGCGACGAGCGTATCCGGCTCCATGCCGTCATCATCCCACGCGTTGGTTGGGTCGTGGTTTAGAGCGAATGGGTCCGTGCGCGACCATGTCATCCTTGCTTGGTGAGCGACACGAAGCCGAAGCCCACGCTGCCGAAGACTTTCCGAACCGAGACGCATCCGCCGGTCTACCCGATCTGTCCGTGGCGCCGCACCGCTACGTCGCTCGACGTTGATTTCGATGTCCTTGGAACGGCCTTCTTCATCAGCGATGACGGCGGCCTGTTCGTAACCGCAAAGCACGTCGTCGACGGATACCTTGGTGAGCCGAGCATGCTCCGCATCCTTCATGTGGACGACCCACCAACGAGGATGCTCGAACTCGCGGTCATCGCTCTGCAGGCGCACCCCCAGTGGGATCTGGCGATCGGTCGGATTCGACTTCCGCCGCAGCTCTCCGTGCAGCGGCTCAAGTTGGCAGAGGGACAACTCCCAGTCGGCGAGCCGACATGCGTCTTCGGGTACTCGCGCACGATACACGCCGACCTCGAGCCCGAAAGGCCGCATGGATTGCCGGGACTACATCTGTCGATGGACCCCATGTTCTACGCGGGACGGATCGACGCGTACCACCTGGATGGCTTCGGTCTCGCGCGGGGACCCGTCTACGTTCACACCGCGGAGACTCTCGGCGGGATCAGCGGAGGCCCTTTGCTCCGCCTCTCGGACAGTGCGGTGTACGGCGTCACCTCCACCGGTTGCGAGGCCTATGGCACCGCTACAGACATCAGGGAGCTGCTCGACTGGCCGATCACGTTCCTCGGCAACGCGACCATTCGGCAGCTCGCAGGAAACGTAGCAACGAACGAAGCGTGAACGGCCCGCCGCCCGCGCGGATCCGTCTCACAGCGGCGGCGCCGGGTCGCGAAGCAACGCTCCGAAGTAGGCTTCCAGCGGAACATCCTCGTCCTCGTCGGGGTCGACGACGCGATAGCCACGCGCGAGATGGTCTTGCAACCGCATCCCCAGGAAGCGGATGGCGAGGAGCATGGCCTGCAGCGGGTCGTCCCCGCTGATTGGCCGCATGCGCTGGAGACCGTCAAGAGCGATCGGGCAGCTGGCCTCGACCTCGCTGATCCGCCGCGGGTGCCCCACCGCGATGCGTCCCGGCGTTCGCTTCCCGCCGGGGTCGACGAATACGACCGTTCTCTCCGCGATCCAGCCCGGGCCGTGCTCTCCGACTTCAACCAGCTCCGCCAGTTTCAGGAGCGACTGGAACCAACCGAATTGGGTGTCGGCTTCGGACACGCCAGGCGGCACCCCCTCATGCACGGCGCTGAGCATCGTGCCTCCGTCGAGAGCCTCGGTCAGCGTGTACGTGATCGTCATCTCGCCTCGCATCGCCGGATCCTCGGTCTCGAAGGCGAGCACCTCGACGACTTCCTGGTCCGGGACGAGCCGGGCGAAATGGCCGTGGTATGTGTCCGTCCGCCCGCTGGTCTTGCCCAGGCGGTTTGGATCTTCGTAGGTGAGCGAGACCCGAAAGCGGCCTCCCTCGCGCGCGTCGAATTCATGCACGACACTGGTCATGCCGCGCGGTACTCGCCAGACCTGAACCGCCTGAGCGTCGAGGAGCGCGCGATAGACCACCGCCGGAGGTGCGATGAGGTGGAACTCGTTGCGCGTGGTGCCCACGTGTTCACTCTAGAGGACCACGGCGCAAATGGCCGGTCGACCACCAGGTACTTGCTGACCTCGATCGCGACCTCCCGAAGTCAGCCTCCCGGCGAGTGCAGGTGGATCGTCAGTTCCTCCGTCGAGCCTGCCGCAGGCCATCCAAGTCATCCAGATCGATGCGGGGCATCCGGGCGCGAAACGCCTGCCGATTCGCGCGCACGTAGCTGCTACCATCGGATCGCACCATGCGCGCCGTCGTCGTCGTAGCGATCGCGCTCACCGCCTGCGGCGGGGAGAACCCCAGTCGCCCGGTGATCGGCGAGCCCCGCTGGGCGCGGGAGCTCCCGTTCGAGCGGATCTGGGACGCGACGATGGACGCCGACGGGGACGTGATCGTCGCCGCGTCCTCCATCCTGCACATCCCCAGCGTGCGTGCGCTGCGGCGCGATACCGGCGACGATCGGTGGACGGTGTCGCTGCTCGGCGAATACACGTGGGTCAGCGGCGTGGCTGCCAGCCCCGACGGCGGGGTCGCGGTCTGCGGCATCTTCGAGGGCGCGGTCGACTTCGGCGGCACGGTCCTCGAAACCACGCCCGACGACGTCGCCACCGAGCTGTTCGTGGCCAGCTACGACTCGCTCGGCGGCCTGCGCTGGGTGCGCTCGCTCGGCGCGGAAACCCGCGGCGAGACGTGGCGCATCGCCGTCGCCGCCGACGGCACCGTCGTCGTGGGCGGGTGGTTTCGCATGTTCGCAGGCACGGCGTCCGAGGACCAAGACGTCTTCGCAGCCGCGTTCGGCGCCGGCGGCGCGCCGCTCTGGACGTACACGGCGACGCTGGCTGGCCCGCAGCTGGCCGGCCAGGTGCTGGTCGCCCCCGACGGTGACGTCGTGCTCGGCGATGTCGGCACCGAGACGGTGCGCCTCGCGCCCGGCGGCGAGATGCGGTGGATGGCCGAGCCGCCGGGCAGCGGTGTGATGGCGTTCGAGCCGAGCGGCGAGCTGCTCGTCGTTGGCGTCGACACGAACGACGCGCTGCGGCTCTGGCGTCTCGACCCCACCGGTGAGGTCGTCGCCGAGCTCGCCCCCGGGGCTTATGACACCGGCAGCATCGCCGTCGCAACCGACGCGACGATCGTGCTCGGCGGTCGCGTCGCCGCCGGCGCCGCCCTCGTGGCGATCGACCCCGAGGGCAACCTGCTCGACACCCGAACCTTCTCGGCGCTCGAGGGGCTCGGCGTCGTCGGAGTCGGGCTCGACGGCACGATCGCGTTCTTGTCCGGGTCAGTGATCACGCTGCTCGACGCGCCTCAGTAGCCTCAGCGAGAGCACGAGGTTGGTCGAGCTCAGCGCCGACCTGCACCATGGTCGAGTGGTACCGTTAGGGCGTGGGCGCGCGATGCGTATGGGTGACGCTTCCTGTGTTGGTCTCCTGCGGCTGCGCGTGCCCGCGACCATCAGGTGCAGTGGCGACGCCACTGGCGAAACTGGATCTCGCCTGCCTCGTCACCCCGCCTTTGCCGTCGGAGGAGGGCAGCAGCGAAGCATGGGATCGAGCCTGGACGTTCGAAAACGGATTCCGGCGGCGGGTTGGAAGGTTCGACCTCGGACTCAAGGACCGTGTTCGGGTGTTCGAGTTCCGCGAGCGGTCCGGGTTCGCGACATTCGAGCAGAAGGTTCGCGTCTGTCGCGTGGTGATCTCACACCTCGACGCCGAGCAGACGGCGTACGTGGCGGGGCTCACCGACGCGCCCGTGTTGTCGACGGACGTCGCGGCCCCGGGCGTAGAGCAGTTGGCTCCTTCGTTGGACCAGCTCGCCGCAGCGCTCGGACGTTACGCGGTGGAGGCGGGGAAGCGCAGCATCGTGGTGTTTGCATCTGGCGACGCGGAGGCACAGCGGGCGAGCCAGGGGCTCGTGACGAGTACGGTGGGAGCGAAGCTGTTGCCGCTCGCGGACGCCCAGAAGCTCGCGCCGACCCTCTCGACGGATATCGACCTCGTCGTGGTCGTGACGCCGGATGTGGCGGCGATGGGGCCCGTGTTGGAGGGCGTCAGCGATTCGATCCCCCTAGCGCTAGTCACCCTCAGCGAGAGGAACGTGCCCGCACGTGACGGCTTGTTGCGCATCGTGGCATTCGCCGAGAACGATCCCGACATCGACACGAGCGACGTGGAGCGATGGGGCAACTTCGCCAGAGTGGCACCTGATTGCATGCGCTCGCTGCGCGAGAACGGATCCAAAGAAGGAGTCGAATGCGCACCTCGATTCGTCACCGCAGCCCTCGGATCCGACGCCGCCGTGGTGGCCGGAGCCGTTCTCGCGAACAACGAGGGTACCGCGACCGATTTGCAGGTCGTCGAGCGACTACTGGCTGCGGGCGAGGAGAGGGGTTCCGGCCTTCTTGTCGCGTCGCACAACAAGTTTCCAGTCGTCCAGGAGCGCAACGGTGAGCAGGAATTCCTCGGTCGGTTCTGACTGGCTGCGGCTACTCGCCGTGGCGGGGGCCATCGTGGCTGGTTGCTGCCCGCGCTCGGTTAGTCGTCCGTTGGATCAGCCGGTGGATCGCCTCTGGTTCGTCGTCGTCGGCGAGGTCGAGGCTAAGACGCCGGAGGCAGCGGAAGTGCTGCCGCTCCTGCGCGCGAGCATCGTTGAGGCGTTGAAGGAGGACGTCGCCGTCATGACCACCTGGCCGTCCGGTGGGACGCCGACGCAAGCCGAGCTCGACGCGGCTGGACGCACCGGGGTCCAGCTCGACGCAATGATCACCGAGCTTTCGATCACGACGACGTCGTATCCCGAAGGGGAGTTCATGCAGCTGGACTGCGCGGTCGCGCTTGTCCTCACGTCGTTCCCGAGCGGGAAGGCTGTCTTGACGCTCCCCAGCTCGTCGAGCGTGACCGGGCCGGCGGTGACCGACACCAGGTCGATCGCTGAGGAATGCGTCGGCGCGGTTGCCGACGGTCTCATGCGCGAGGAGCTGGGCGCGGCGATCCAGAATCGGCGTTAGCTACACCGTCGAGCCAAGAAGCGAATGCTCTCGCGGCACGGCCAGCAGTCAGGTCATGCTCAAGGTATGTGGCGCGCGGCAGTGGCGATTGCATTCT
>Ga0163144_10022139_pt1 | contig 12610 bp, 7 predicted proteins | sample OliLak19BULKMAT1_FD_123175 | JGI IMG/M metagenome (GOLD analysis project Ga0163144, IMG submission 123175) | Freshwater microbial mat bacterial communities from Lake Vanda, McMurdo Dry Valleys, Antarctica - Oligotrophic Lake LV.19.BULKMAT1 | ecosystem: Environmental > Aquatic > Freshwater > Lake... | reverse complement strand
AGCCGCGCCTGGGCGCGGTCCTCGATCCAAGGCGGCGGCGCGGGACGGTCCACGAGCCCGCCGCGCTACGCTCTGCGCGTATGACGACTCCGACTTCCGCCGCACCCGGTACGCTCGAGACGACGAATGATCCGAGGGCGCTGGCCTTCGCGCGGCTCCTGGCTGTCGTCGACCGCTTGCGCGCTCCCGACGGATGTCCGTGGGACAGGAAGCAGACTCTGGCGTCCATGGCGCCGCACCTCGTCGAGGAAGCGCACGAAGCCGTCGAGGCGATCGAGCGCGGCCGCACCGCGCAAGTCGCGGAGGAATGCGGCGACGTGCTGATGGTCGTGGCGCTCTTGTGCCGCATCGCCGAGCAAGACGGACAGTTCGATCTCGCGGTCGCGTCGCATGGGATCGCCGACAAACTCATCCGTCGCCACCCGCACGTGTTCGGTGACGCTCATGTCGACTCGGCCGAGCAGGTCGTCACGAACTGGGAGGCGATCAAGAAAGTGGAGCGCGAGGAGAAGCAAGAGGACGCCAGCGGGATCGCGGGCGTGCCCGTCGCGCTGCCGGCGCTGCAGCGCGCGCATCGCGTCGGCGGGAAGGCCGTTTCGGCTGGATTTCGCTGGGCCGATCCCCGCGGGGCGCTCGCGAAGTTGCGCGAGGAACAAGGTGAGCTCGACGAGGCACTCGCGGGCGTGGACCTGTCGAAGGACGGCATGCCGGGCGTCTCGGCCGAGCAGCGCGGACGCGTCGAGCACGAGCTCGGCGACGTGTTGCTCGCGGCGGCGTTCCTCGCGCGTTACCTCGACGTCGACGCCGAGCGCGTGACGCGCGAAGCCGTGCGCCGCTTCGAGGGCCGCTTCCGCACGATGGAGTCGACGCTGGGACGCCCGATGAAGGACGCTACGCTCGTGGAGATGATGAGTGCCTGGCAGTCGGCGAAGGTCGCCGAGAAGGAAGCGTGACCGTGACGAACCTCGTCGAGACGCACGACGTCTATCGCTTCCAAGGCGAGGGTGCCGACAAGCTGGCGATCCTGCGTGGCGTGTCGTTCGCGGTCGCGGAGCGCGAGTTCACGTGCATCATGGGCCCGAGCGGTTCGGGCAAGTCCACGCTGCTCCACCTGCTCTCGGGGCTCGATCAGCCGTCCGCGGGGCGAATCATGCTGCGCGGCAAGGACCTGGCGAAGTTGTCCGAGAACGAGCGCACGCTCGAGCGCCGGTCCGCGCTCGGCTACGTGTTCCAGTTCTTCAACTTGCTGCCGAACCTGACGGTCCTGCAGAACGTCGGTCTGCCGCTGGCGATCGCGGGACGGCATCCCGAGCACGACGAAGCGCGACTCGTGGGGCTGCTCGAGAAGTTCGGGATCGCGGGCAAACGCGCGGCGTTTCCGCACCAGCTCTCGGGCGGCGAGATGCAGCGCGTCTCGATCGCGCGCGCGCTCGCCGGCGGTCAGCCGCTGCTGCTCGCGGACGAGCCGACGGGCAACCTGTCGCAGAAGGCCGGGCTCGAGGTGATGCACATCCTGCGTCGTTTGGTCGACGAGGACGGACGCTCCGTGCTGCTCGTCACCCACAATCCGCGCGACGCGACGTTCGCCGATCGCGTGCTGTTCCTCGTCGACGGCGAGATCGCGAGCGGCACCGAACTGCGCGGCCCTGGACTGCACGTCGATCGCGTGCACGAAGCGCTCGCGGCGCTCTCGATCTGACGCGATGAGCCTCGTCCGCACCATCGCGATGCAGGGCTTGCGGCGAAAGCCCGGGCGCGCGCTGTTCTCGATCCTGGGTATCTCGCTCGGCATCGCGATCGTCGTCGGCGTGTTCACGCTCGACCACAACACCGTGCTCGGGCTGTCGATGAAGGGCGGGGCGGAGTGGAAGCCCGCGCTGGAAGTGCGGCCGTCCGCGGGCCTCGTCGACGCGCGCGGCGAGCTCGAGCACATCCCCGGAGTGGCCGGCGTCTCGGCGTTCTTCCAGAACGACGCCATCGCGCGCACGACGTTGGAAGCGGGCCGCGGAACGGGCGAGCGCGTGCGGCTCGTCGCGCTCGACGCGGCCTCGATCCCTGAACTCGGCGCGGTGCGCGTACTCGAAGGAAAGGGCCTGGATCCGGCAGCGATTGAGCCCGAAGTGCTCGTAGGCGACGCGCTCGCTGAAGCGCTCGCACTGAAAGTCGGTGACGAGCTGCTGCTCTCGCGCCCGCCGCGGCAGCCGCGCACCGCGTGCGTCGATGGCGAGATCCGCGCCGCGGTCCCCGAAGGCGAGCCCGCGGCCGATGTCCCGCTCGAGCGCGCGTTCCGCGTGGTCGGCGTGATGGCGCGCGAGAACCTCGGTCGCCGTTCGCAAGGCATGGTCGCGGTCGCGGACGCGCGCGTCGCCGCCGAGCTCTACGAGGGGGCGCGCGTCGATCCCGTCTACTGGGTGCGACAGGATCCGAACGTCGACATCGAGCGGCTGCGCGCGAGCCTCGGCGCGAGCTTCTCGTACGAGCTGAACAAACACGTGCTCGTCGGTTCCGCCGCGGACGAGCGCGCGTTTCGCAACGGCATTCGCTTCGCGGGGCTCTTCGCGCTCGTGCTCGGCCTCTACGTCATCTTTCACACGCTCTCGATGGGCATCGTCGAGCGCGTGCGCGAGGTCGCCACGCTGCACGCGCTGGGCACGACGCGCGGACAGATCGCGCGCATTTTCCTGACCGAAGCCGCGATCCTGGCGCTCGCAGCCGGAGCGCTGGGCCTCGGCGGCGGACTCGCGCTCGCCCGCGTGCTGCTGTTGCGCGGCATCACGACGCTCGGCACCGGCCACGTGATCCAGGTGTTCGAAGTGCCTTGGCCGGCGATTCTCGGGCTCGTTGCGCTGGGCGTCGGAGTCGCGCTGCTCGGTTCGGTCTGGCCGCTCACGCGCGCGCGCGGGACGAGCACCGTCGCTGCGCTGCGCGGCGACGAAGCGACGAAAGCCAGCGGAACCCTGCGTGGTTTCCACCTCTTCACGGCCGTTCTGCTCGCGGGCCTCCTGCCCGGCATCTACTTCGCGATCGTGCCGGTCGTCGGCGAGGCGCAGAAGGAGCTCATCGGCGCAGTCCTCGCCGGCGTCGGCTTCCTGGCACTGCTCGTCACGCTGCCGCTGCTCGTCCCGGCGTTGTTGTCGCGCGTCTGCGAATGGCTCGCGCACCCGATGCAGTCCCTGTGGACGTACTCCGGTCGCATGGCGGCGCTGGGCATTCGCGCGAGCCCGGGTCGCATCGCCGTGTCGGCCGCGGCGATCGCTCTCGTCGCAGCGGCGTTCACTGGCCTGAAGGGGATGACGAACAGCCTGACGGGCGAGATCGAGGTCTGGGCCGATCGCGCGATCGTCGACAAGGTCTACCTGCGCCACCTGCCGAACATCCCGCATGCCGAGCTGCGCGCCGAGCTCTCGCAGTACCCGGGTTTCGTTTCGATCGAGAACGGCAGCGCGCGTTCGTGGGTCCCGTTCCTGCTGCTCGGCGTGCGCTCGCGCGAGCTCTACGCACACGGCCCGTGCAGCACCGATCCCGAGCTCCTCAAGCGCTTCGACCGCGGCGATGCCGTGATCATCTCCGACCGACTCGCGCGCCACCTGGGCTACGCCGTCGGCGACAAGGTGCACGTCGGCACAGGCTCGGGCGTCGTCGACCTCGAGGTGATCGCCGTCAGCGATGCGTACGGCTATTTTCCGCACCCCGACGAGCGCCTGTACGGCGTCGTGAGCGACCAGTTCCTGCGCAAGTCCTTCTGTCAGGACATCGACACGATCTCGGAATGCGCGATCGTGCTGCAGCCCGGGACGGACCCCGAGATCGTGCGCGCGGCGATCCAAAAACTGCGCCCTGGGCTCGCACCAGGTTTCGAGACGGGCGCGTGGCTGCGCGAGGAACACCTGCGCGATCTGAAGCGCGACTTCCGCCTCTTCGACCTCATCCTCGGTTTGACCGCCGCACTGGCGGCGCTCGGCGTCCTCAACGGACAACTGCTCGCCGGACTCGAGCGCGCCAAGGAACTCGGCGTGCAGAAAGCACTCGGCGTCACGCGTCGCCAGATCGCGGGCATGGTGCTGTGCGAGTCACTCGTGATCGGAGCGTTCGGCGGCCTGCTCGGCACGGCGCTCGGCGCGGCGCTGACGCCGGTGATCGTGCGCTCGCTCGAGGCGTTGTCGGGCCTCGACCTGCCCGACGTCGGCCCGCGCGCGTGGGCCTGGATCGTGCCCTGCGGGGCGGTCGTGCTCGCGCTGCTCGCGGCGCTCTATCCGATCGCGCGGATGAACCGCACCGACGCGGTGTCGGCCGTGCGGGCGCCGTAGGGCGGGAAGCGGACCAGCGTGGCAGGCCGGCCCCGAAGTCCTAACCCCCGAAGAACTTGGCCCAGGGCTGCGGACCGCTCTCGCCGGAAGGCGAGGTAGCAGCTTCGCTCTTCCCGGACCCCGGATCCGCCGCTACACTTCCCGCCCCAACGCGGGGACGTAGCTCAATTGGTTAGAGTACCGGCCTGTCACGCCGGTGGTTGCGGGTTCAAGTCCCGTCGTCCTCGCCACTCCTCTCCGCATCGAGCGCGGGAGTGGGTGGCAGCCCACCGCGGTGCGCCTGGAGCGAGACGGTTAGGCTGGCTAAAGCCACTGTTGGAGCCCGGGCCTTCGCACTCCCGCGACGCGCGCCGCGGTGCTCGCACGCGGAGCCGGAGAGCGCGATTTGCTCCCACCACCCCGATCACGACGACGCGCGCTCGAGCGCGGCCGTCCCACGAAATGAGCGCACGCCGCGCTAGGCGGCGTGCGCTTCGTCGGTAGACCTCGAGTGGGTCAGCGCGGATCCGGGTTGCCCGTCTGGCCGCCCGTGGAACCCTTGTCGGTCGCGCCCTTGTCAGGCGAACCCCTGTCAGGCGAACCCCTGTCAGGCGAACCCCTGTCGGGCGAACCACGGTCGTTCGGATTCGTGCCACGAGTCCCCGCCGGATTCTGCGTCCCGTCGTTCGCGCCACCCGACCAGTACGGATCGACACCGTAGTAGCCGTAGAGCGAACGAACCCAGTTCGGATCCGACATCTCCTTCCAGTCCGCCGTGCCCGCCTTGAACTGCGGAGCGTTCTGGAGCTTGTCCGCCGGCATGTTCAGCTGCAGACGGTTCTCTTCGCCCACGCGCGTCGCGCGCAGCGCCGACCACGGGACCGCGATCGTGCGACCACTGCCGCCGGGCACGTTGCTGAGCGTGACGGTGACGTAGTTGACGCGGCCCTGGGTCGGATCGATCGCGATGCGGCCGGTCTTCCCGATCGGGTTGCCGGTGGAGTCGACCACGACCTGTTCCTTGAACTTCGAGGCGCGGAAGTGCGCTTCGTTCCGAGCACCGGCCTCGGCCGTGCCGACGCCGGTATCGGTCGAGCCGCTACCGGTTCCCGCCGGACGCGGCGTGCCCGTGCTGTCCGCACGGCCGCCGGTCTGGCCGCCCGCGAAGTAGCGCTCCGACTCGTCGAAGGCCCGCGTGTCGCGCGGCCAGCTCGCGGCGTCGAAGCTCGGCGCGCCCTTCATGCGATCGCCTTCGAAGCCGGCGATGATGCGGCCCTTGCCAGCGGGCTTCGTGTCGCCGCCTTGCAGGATGCCGGTGCCGTCCATCGGCTGAGCCTCGTACTTCATCTGGCTCCACGGGATCGGGTAGTGCGTGCTCGAGCCGGCCGCGCCGGAGCCTTCCATGACGACGTAGCCGATCGTTCCGTCGGGCCTGATCACGAGGTCGTGGATGCGGCCGAGCTGGTTGCCCGCCGTTCCGCCGCGCGGATCGATGTTCATGCCGACGAAGTCGTCGCCGGGGCGCAGCGCGAGGCCGCCCGGTTGACCGACTTGTCCCGGCAAGCGACCAGTCTGACCCGGCTGCCCGCTCTGACCCGGCTGGCCCGTTTGACCCGCGCCGCCAGTTTGACCCGGGGTCTGCCCCGGACGCGGCGTGCCGCCTTGCGGTCCGGGCGGAGGCGTTCCACCGGTCTGCCCTTGGCCGGGCGTGGGAGGAGTTTGAGCGAGAAGCGCTGAGGGCGTGCTCACGGCGAGCGCGGCCCAGGCGCAGACGACGACGATCCGGTTCTTCATGACAATTCTCCGCTGAGTTCCTGGACGGGCCGAAGTGGCTCGCGCGGGCTCCAAGGCAACTTGGGTGCCGTCTCGTGGAGCGCGTCCGTGGGAAGCGCGCGCTGGGCTCGAGCGCGCTGTGGGAGCCCACACCCGGCGCGCGAGCGCGCAGTTTGTAGAGCCCGACCTCAGCGACGCGCGATACGCGGCAGTCGCTGATGAATGGAGCTCCATGCGCGCCACGCGTCCGCGGGCAGCTTCGCGCTCGCGAGATCGGCCGCGCGTGCTCCGTCGGCGCGCTTCGTCCGGCCGAGCGCGGTCCAGGTGACAGGCATCGAGATCGAGAGGCCCGGCCGCGCGCGCGGCGACCACGCCGCGACGGCTGTCGCCGCGCGCTGATTGCGCAGGTAATCGACGAAAATCCGGCCGTGGCGCAGGCGTTTCGCCGACGTCGCGACGAAACGGTCGTCGTCCGCGGCGAGCTGATCCGCGACCGCGCGCGCGAAGGCGGAGACGTGCGTCCAGTCGTCCTGGCCCGTGAGCGGGGCCACGACGTGCAGGCCCTTGCCACCCGACGTCTTCACCAGCGAATCGAGGTCGAGGCGCTGGAGCAGCGCGCGTACCTCGCGCGCCGCTTCGACGACACGTGACCAGGACACGTCCTCGCCCGGATCGAGGTCGAACGTCATGCGATCGGGCCGCTCGGGCTCGTGCGGATGACAACCCCACGGGTGGAGTTCGAGCACGTTCATCTGCACGAGCGCGGCCAGACCGCGTGCGTCCTCGACGACGACGTAGCGCGCATCGCCGCCCACCGCGATCTCGCCCACGGCGCTCGAGAACTGCGCGTTCGCGTGACGCTGGAAGAAGCACTTCCCGCCGACGCCCGCGGGGCAGCGCATGAGAGAGACGGGTCGGCCGGCGACGTGCTCGAGGATGCGATCGGCGTAGCGTTCGACGTACCGCGCGACGTCGGCTTTCGTGGCTGTGCTCTGCGCGTCGACCACGCGGTCGGGGTGCGTGAGTCGCGGTGAGTCGTGTGCATCGACGCGCCCGGATCGTGCGCCGGTCCGAGGCGTAGTCGACGCATTCGCTCTTGTTTTTGCGCTTCTGCCAGGCTTCCTGTTCCTTCCGACTTGCGCGTTTCGCTCAGCGCTCGCATGCGGTTGAGCCATCGCGCGCTTGCCAGTACTCGCGCTCTTTCCAGCTGCCGCGACCGGCGCTGTATTCGCGCTCCTTTCAGGCTTCGCGCTCCTTCGAGCCTTCGTGTTCCTTCCGACTTGCGCGTTTCGCTCAGCGCTCGCATGCGGTTGAGCCATCGCGCGCTTGCCAGTACTCGCGCTCTTTCCAGCTGCCGCGACCGGCGCGGTCTTCGCGCCCCTTCCAGCGTTCGCGGCCTGGGCCGGTTTCTCGGGTTTGGCGGTCTCTGCGGTCCGCGCACAGGATCGCGCGAGAGTTGCCTTCGACTGCGGCGACCTTCCGCGTGCTTGCGCAGACTGCTTGCGCTGGACGACGCGCGCCGCCGAAGCGGGCGCGGCCGCGCGCGAGACCTCGCGGATCACGCGTTTCGCAGCCTTGTCGGCGCGAAGGCCGAGGAAGCGCGCCTGTCGCACCTTCTCGTCGCGCGTCCAGCCGCCGAAAGCGATCTGCACGACCAGCTGCGGCCGGACCCAGCGCACGCCGCGCGCGTCGTCGACGCCGGCGAGCGCGCGATCGGGCTTCTTGCGCTCGAGCGCGATCAGTCGCTCGATGAGGTCCTGCGCCGATCGCGTGTCGATGCCCGAGCCCACGCGGCCGACCGCGCGCAGCACAGCGCCGTCGTAGTGCGCGAGCAGCAACGCGCCCAAACCGCCGCGCGCAATCTTCGACGGCGACCAGCCGACGACGACGAACTCCTGCGCGTTGGCGCACTTCGTCTTCGTCCACGAGCCGCCGCGGCCGGATACGTAGGGGCTCGTCACGCGCTTCGAAATGATGCCCTCCAACCCGTGAGCGCAGGCGGCCGGCAAGAGCTCGCGACCGTGGCCTCCGGCGTGTTCGCTGTAGCGCAGGCGCGCGTCACGCTTGCCGACGAGCTTCGCGAGCAGCCGTTTGCGCTCGATCAGCGGCGAATCGCGCAAGTCCCAGCCGTCGAGGTGCAAGAGGTCGAAGCCGAACGCGACGTACTCGCCGCCGCGGTCTTCGCTCAGGGCTTGTTGCAGGTCCGAAAAGGACGTCGTGCCGTCGTCGCGCAGCACGACGACCTCGGCGTCGATCAGGGCGGAACGGCAGGGGAGACGCAGGACGAGCGCGTCGAGATCGCGGAAGTTCTCGCTCCAGTCGAGCCCGTTGCGCGACGTCCACGCGACGTCGCGCGCGTCGCGACGGATCTGCATGCGGTAGCCGTCGAACTTGACCTCGTGCACCCAGTCACTGCCCTCGGGGATCGCGTCGACGAGGAGTGCGAGCTGCGGCGGCACGAAATCGGGAAGCGGGCCGCGGACCGCTCCTTCGGCCGGAGCTCTCGTGCGCGACGGCGCCGGCGCGCGGGCTGCGCGCGCCGAGGAGCGGCTCGCCTGGCGTGCGCGAGCGGGCTCTGGGCGCGTGCGGTCTGTCTTCTTCCGACTGGCGGTCTGCGCGCGCGACGAAGCCGACTTCGTGCGTGGTGCTGTCCGCTTCGCAGTCCGCGATGCGGTCTCGCCGCGCGGCGACGCGAACCTCGCGCGCGAACTGCCGGATGCGGCGCGCTGCGCTGTGGACTTCCCGCGCGGTGTGGGCACGCGCGGCTTCTTGAGTTCCGACTCGGGCTTCGATTTCACCCGCGAACCGACCGTTCGCCGCGCTTGCAGAGCGGGCCGTGCACGCGCGCTCGCGCGCTCCTTCGGGTGAGTGCGCACGCCGGCGGCCACGTCCGCGACCGTGCGGTTCGTCACGACGCTCGTCGGGTTCTCGTCCACGACGCCGCTTCCGTCGCCGCGCACGGCGTCCGCGTCGTCGTGCTTGATCAACAGCCACTGCGGCTTCTGCTCGCCGCGCGCACCCATGCGCACGAGCTTCCATGAGCCGCGCAGCCGCTCGCCTTGCAGTTGGAACGTGAGGCTTCCGCGCCGCAGCGAGTCGTCGACGTCGCCCTCCGGATGCCATGTTCCGCGATCCCACACGATGACGGATCCGCCGCCGTACTCGCCTTTCGGGATCGTGCCCTCGAACGTGCCGTAGGGGAGGGGATGGTCCTCGACCTCGACGGCGAGCCGTTTGACCGCGGGATCGAGGCTCGGACCTTTCGGTACCGCCCACGAGAGCAGCACGCCGCGGTGCTCGAGGCGGAAGTCGTAATGGAGTCTCGTCGCCGCGTGCATGTGCACGACGAAGCGCGGCGCTCCGTGCTTACGGCGACCAGGCTTCGAGTGCGCCGGCTCCGGCGTACGGCGGAAGTCGCGCTTCTCGGCGTACTCCTTCAGGCCCACGGTCTCTCAGCTCCTGCGCGTGCGCGCCGCTCGCCGCGCCGCCGGACGACGCGTCGCAGTCGCGTGCGCACGGCGAGCGGGAGCGCGAAGCGGCGGGCTGGCCGCGGACCCGCGTTTCTCGAGGCTGCGCTTCAAGAGCGGCATCAAATCGACGACTTCGCGGTGGTGTTTCGGTTCGGGAGCGTCGCGCTCGACTTCGTGGACGTCGCCCGACTTCACCTTGCGCTCGATCAGCGCCATCAAGGATCGCGTGTACTCGTCGCGATACTCGTCGGGCTTCCACGGGCCGCTCATGTCGTCGATCAACTTCTCCGCCATCTGGGACTCCGCCTCCGTGATCTTCACTGGAGTACCGAGGTTCTCGAGCGCGGACGGCTTGCGGATCTCGGCATCGAAGCGCAACAGGTGCATCACCAACGCCGAATCGTGTACCGCCACGAGCCCGACGTACTCACGGGTGCGCAGCAGCATGCGCGCGACGCCGACCTTCTTCGTCGCGACCAGGGCCGCGCGCAAGAGCGTGTAGCCCTTGCTCCGCGCATTCAGGGGCTCGAGGTAGTACGTGCGGTCGAACTGGATCGGCGACACCTCGGAGAACTCGACGAATCGATCGATCGCGATCGTGTTGGCGAGCTCGGGGTCCGCCTGCGCGACGTCCTTCTTGCTCACGACCACGAACTGGCCCTTCTCGTACTCGTAGCCGTGCACGACCTCGGCCCAAGCGACCTCTTCCTCGGTCGACTTGTTGTAGCGCCGATAGCCGACGGGAGAGAGATCGCGCTTGTCGAGCAGCGACAGCGAGACACCGCCGGGCTTTTCGGTCGAAACGAGCGCGATGGGGATCTCGACGAGCCCGAACGAGATGATGCCGCGCCAGATGTCGTGCGTCTTTCCGCCTTCGGACTCCTCGGAGCCCTTGCTCTTCGGACGCGACAGCCGGGAGCTCTTCGCGCGACTGTTTTTCGCTGCGCCGTTTTTCGCTGCGCCGTTCTTCGCTGCGCCGTTCTTAGTCGTGGACGGCTTGCGCCGCGTGGTGCTGGCCATGATCGGTCTCTCTTCTGCGTCGAAATCGCCCGACGGATCCGAAGCACGGCACCCGGCGTGCCAGTCGCTCGTACGCTCCGTGCACGGAGGTGAGCGGATCGCCAGCGCGCGCTCTCAACGTTCTGACAAGCGTTCTACAACCCGCTTCCCCCCGCCCGTCACGGGCTCGGATACAGCAGGGCGCGCCGGAGTCGGTCCCCGCCGCGCCCTGCGTGCTCGCGCCTGACCTCAGCGCGATGTCGACACCGAACCCGAGGTCGAGGACTGCGTGCCCGCGGCCGAGGTCTGCGAGCGCTGCTGCTGGCCCGGCTTCGAGGAGCTGCTCCCCGTGCTCGACTTCGAGTTCTCCTCCTCGCCGCGCGGGGAGGACGACGCGGACGAGGATGACGTGCTCACGCGAAGCTGGTTCGTCACGTCGTCGACGCCCGAGATGTCCTCGACGCACTGCTCGGCGAGGCGCTTCGAACGACGGTCGGAGACGGTGCCCGAGAGCGTGACGACGCCACTCGAGACGCTGATTTCGATCTCCGAAGCGTCGATCTCGTCGTGATCCTTCAGGCGCTCGGAGACCTCTTCCTCGATGCGGTCGTCGCTGCGACGGTAGCCCTTCGGCCCGCGGCCGAAGAAGCTCGAGCGCTCGCCTTGCTGGCCCGAGCTGGAGTTCCAGCCGGACGAGCTCCAGCCGGGCGAAGCCTGACCGCCGGACGAACTCCCGCCCATCGAACCGCCCGAGCGGCCGGACGAGCTCGAGCCCATCGAACGGCGACGGCCGAGCCCGCTCATCTCGGGGCCGTGCGGGTCGAAGTCACTCCAGCCGTACGAGCCCATGCCGGATTGGCGCTGGTCGCCACCCAGACCCGGATTGCCGAAGCCGCCGCCGCCGCCGCCGAAGCTCGCGCCGCCGAAGCCGCTCGGGCCGTTGCGCTCGTGCTCGCCGCGCGACGAACCGCCGTAACCGCCGCCCGACTGACCGCTGCGCTCGCCGCGACCGCTGCGCCAGCTGCCTTCGTACGCGCCGCCGCCGAACTCTTCGCCGTCATCGTGTCCGCCGCCGAAGCCGCCGCGACCGCTCTGGTAGCGACCTTCGTCGTGCGAGCGACCGGAGCCGCCGCCGTAGCCGCCACTGCCGCCGCCGTAGCTGCTGCCGCTGCCGCCGTAGCTGCTGCCGCCGCCGTAGCTCGGACCCGATTGACCGCGCCCTTGTGAGCCGTACTGCTGGCCGCCGTACTGCTGGCCGCCGTACTGCGCGTCGCCACGTCCGCTGCGTTGGCGCTCTTCACCATGCCACCCCTGTCCTTGCTGGCCTTGCCAGCTCGGGCGTCCTTCGGAGCCCCAACGTCCGCCCGATTCCTGCTGCTCGTTCTGTCCGCCGTAAGGCGCGGACCCGCGCTCGTAGCCTTCGTCGTAGCCCTGACGGCCTTGCGGGCCGTGCATCCTGTCCCCGGTGCGATGGTTCATCTCGAGATCCTGTTGTTCGAACGTGTGTGTCCTTCGGAGCAGCCCGGAACAGCACCGAGCCGCGGTCAACGCAGGACTTCCAACTTCTGTGCCCCCGACCCACAGCGGCCGCATGAGCGAGCGCTTCGATCTGCAAGAGTTTGCGCACGTCTGGTGGTGGCGCTCGAAGTTGCCGGAGCGCAAAGGTCAGCTGTGCCGCGTCGTGGTGCGCGGACGCCTCGGATCCGTGCTGGTCGAGTTCCAGGACGGATGGCGCGTGGTCACGAGCCGACACGCTGTGCGCCGCGCGAGCGACACGGTGCGCCAGGATCCCTCGGATCCTGGCTGAAGGTGCTGCGCTTCCAACGCGACGAGCGCGCGAAGCACACTCGCGTTTCTACATTCACGAACCTGCATGAAAACCCGAATTGAGCCGGTAACAATCGCCGATCGCGCTCTCACGAGCCGCGTCGTCGCTGCGGGTTCGTGAGCGTGGCCGGCGCTGCTCCACCGCCGCGTGACGAAGCGTTCCAAGCGGCGGCGAGCGCGGCATCGCCGCTCACGAGCGCTGCCCAGTCGAGCTCGAATCCCTTGCGCCGACCTTTGCGCGTCAGCTTCACCGTT
>Ga0163144_10022138_pt1 | contig 12610 bp, 10 predicted proteins | sample OliLak19BULKMAT1_FD_123175 | JGI IMG/M metagenome (GOLD analysis project Ga0163144, IMG submission 123175) | Freshwater microbial mat bacterial communities from Lake Vanda, McMurdo Dry Valleys, Antarctica - Oligotrophic Lake LV.19.BULKMAT1 | ecosystem: Environmental > Aquatic > Freshwater >... | reverse complement strand
TTTCGATTCTGCAATATCGTTTAATTGTTTGTTGTATTTTGGCCAAATAGCGTCATCACTTTCAGCTTCAATAATCGCTATTAAAATATTACACCGTGTAGTATCATGCTTAGCAGTTTTAAGCGCTAATTTTAACGAATCAACAATTCTATCCTGTCTATAACAAAAACTAAACGCAAATTGTAGATTACAAAATAATAATATATAAAATATTCGGTTCAACTTTTATTTTTTAAAATCCGCTCTACATACTTTTCGCTTGGCAAAAAAGCAGTTTGTATGCGTTTTGCATAACGAATACTATCCAAAATTTCTTTTTGTTTTTCTTCCACAATGTGTTTTTGATTTTCAACTAATGTTTTTTGTTCATCAATAATGTTTTTTTGCTTTTGGGTAATTCTAAATCTATTAAACATAAAAATACCAAATAAAACTGTTAAGCCTAAACCACCATATAAATAATAACGTTGTGTTTTTTCTTGTTTTAGTTTTACGGAAGTTAGTTTTTTTTCTTCAGCAATAAGCACACTATCGGCTGCGGCTTTTTTTTCGTATTCGTATTTTAATTGAGATTTAATACTTGCTTTTTTCGTTTCTTGATTGTTAATGCTATCACGCATTTGGATAAAGAGTTCGTAGTTGATAAGAGCGTTTTTGTAATCGCCAGTGGCTTTATAAATTTGAGTTAATTGATTAGCTGCATTCCTAATATTTTCCGGAAAAGCTAACCCTTTAGCAATTCGCATACTTTTAGAACAATAAATTAATGCTTTACTGAAATTTTTTTGTTTTAAATAAATTGCTCCAATACTTGTTAGTGAATTTGTAATTCCTCTTTTATTACCAATTTCTTCCTGTATTTTTAAACTTCTATCAAAGTAATTAAAGGCTTTTGAAATATCGTTTTGAATTTTATAAACAAACCCTATATTATATAAAACATTAGCAATTCCCTTTTTATCTAAAATATCTTCATGTATTTTTAGACTTTTAAAATAATATTCTAATGCTTTTGGTATATTTAATTGGTCTTGATAAATAACGCCAATGTTATTTAGCAAAATACCGAGTTCTTCTTTATTACCAATTTCTTGTAAAATATTAAGGCTTTTGGTGTAGTATTCTAAGGCTTTTGTAACATCTGCTTGATCTCGGTATACAACTCCAATATTGGTTAGCAAAATAGCTATTTGTTGTTTATTACCAATTTCTTCGTGTATTTTGAGGCTTTGGCGGTAATATTCTAATGCTTTTTCAATGTTCCCTTGTCTGTAATAATTAGAAGCAATGTTAAATTGTGAGTTAGCGATTCCATTTTTATCACCAATTTCTTTTCTTATTATAAGGCTTTCAACAAAATAGTTTAATGCTTTTGTGATATCGCCTTGATTAAAATAAATAAGTCCAAAATTATTTAAGGAATTTGCCTCATGTTTTTTGTAAATATTGTATTCGTTCAAAGTCGGTTTTAATATTTTTAAATTTAATTCAGCTAAATTTTGTAACTGCTGGTTAAATTTTTGCCATTCTCCATCGGGAGCAGTTTCGGCTAATTGAAATAAAATATTACAACGTGTAGTATCATGCTTCGCTTTTTTAAGGACAAGTTTCAATGAATCAATTGTTCTATCTTGACCAAAACAAAAGCTAGATGCAAATTGTAAATTAAAAATTAAAAATATGTAGGGTAGTTTTTTCATTTTTTTTCCACCAAAGCACAAAGAGTGCTAAGTTACACAAAGATGTTTATTTTTTTGAGAGAAAATTTATTGGATAATTTTCAAACAACCCTCTTCTTTAAATTTCGTTCAATGTATTTTTCACTTGGCAACAAAGCAGTTTGTATCCGTTTTGCATAACGTATACTATCTAAAATTTCTTTTTGTTTTTCTTCCACAATGTGTTTTTGATTTTCTACTATTGTTTTTTGTTCATCAATAATGTTTTTTTGCTTTTGGGTAATTCTAAAGCGATTAAACATAAAAATTCCAAATAAAACGGTTAAACCTAAACCAGCATATAAAAAATAACGCTGCGTTTTTTCTTGTTTTAATTTTACGGTGGTTAATTTTTTTTCTTCGGCAACTCTAACACTATCAGCAGTAGCTTTTTTTTCGTATTCGTATTTTAGTTGAGATTTAATACTTGCTTTTTTTGTTTCTTGGTTGCTAATGCTATCGCGCATTTGGATGTATAGTTCGTAGTTTAATAAAGCGTTTTTGTAATCGCCTTTGGCTTTGTAAATATATCTTAATTTTTCAGCCGCATTTTTAATATTTTCTGGAAAGCCAAGTTCCTTGCTTAACTTTAAACTATTTGAACAATACTCTAATGCTTTAGAATAATTTTTCTGTTTGAAGTAAATTACCCCAATATTGCTAAGGGAAAAAGCGATTCCATTTTTATCTCCAATCTCTTCCCTTATTTTTAAACTTCTGCCTAAGAATTCTAAAGCCTTACTGATATCGCCTTGTGACTGGTGAATATTTCCAATTTTATTAAGTGCAGAAGCCATTTGAGATTTATCTCCAATTTCAACTGCAATCTTTAAACTTCTATGATAGTATTCTAAAGCTTTAGTAATATCATTTTGAGAATAGTAAACGCTTCCTATGTTTTCAATTAAAACAGCAATTCCTAATTTATTTCCAATCTCTTCATTTATTTTTAAACTTTTTCTAAAGTATTCTAAAGCTTTAGTAATATCATTTTGAGAATAGTAGATACTTCCTATGTTTTGAAGTGATAGAGCAATTATATTTTTATCTCCAATTTCTTCACATATTTTTAAATTTTTGCCAAAGTATTCTAAAGCTTTAGGAATATCTCCTTGAGAATTGTAAATGTTCCCAATCCAGCTCATAGATGAAGTAATTAAGGATTTATCTCCAATTTCTTTCGATATTTTCAAACTTCTTTCAAGGTGCTCTAAAGCCTTAAAGATATTACCTTGCGAATAGAAAATAGCTCCTATGTGATTATGGGAAGTGGCGATAGCATTCTTATCATTTATCTCCTGAGCAATTTTTAAACTTTTATCAAAATATTCAAAGGCTTTTTTAATATTACCTTCTTCCTCATAAATACCTCCAATATTAAATGAAGACTGTTCCATCCCCAGTTTATCCCCAATTTCTTCCGAAATTTTCAAACCCTTTTGGTAGTAAGCCAAGGCCATTTGTACATTTCCTTTTTGTTCTACAAAATATCCGATGTTGTTGAATGCATCGCCATTAAGTTTGAGAAATTTATTTTTTAAACTAATTGATAAATTATTATTTTTTAAGTTATTTTCAGCTATGTTATTAGTTTTAAGCCAAAAAGCCAAAGCAGAGTCGGGTAAATTATTATAAATTTTTTCACCCAACATTGTTAATGTGTTACATCTAGTAGTATCATGCTTCGCATTCTTTAATTCCAGTTTAAGTGAATCAATAATTCTATCTTGCCCATAACAATAAAATATTAAAGATTGAAGAATAAAGACTAAAAATATGTACACTAATTTTTTCAACTTATATTTTTTAGATTCCGTTCAATGTATTTTTCACTTGGCAACAAAGCCTTTTGTATTCGCTTTGCATACCGTATACTATCTAAAATTTCTTTTTGTTTTTCTTCAACCAAATGTTTTTGATTTTCAACAACTAACTTTTGCTCTTCAATTACATTTTTTTGTTTTTGTGTAACCCTAAAACGGTTAAACATAAAAATACCAAATAAAACTGTTAAGCCTATACCACCATATAAATAATAACGCTGTGTTTTTTCTTGTTTTAATTTTACGGTGGTTAGTTTTTTTTCTTCGGCAACTCTAACGCTATCAGCAGCAGCTTTTTTTTCGTATTCGTATTTTAGTTGTGATTTTATAGAGGCTTTTTTGGTTTCTTGGTTGCTGAGGCTATCGCGCATTTGGATAAAGAGTTCGTAGTTTAATAAAGCGTTTTTGTAATCGTTTTTTGCTTTGTAAATTTTTGTTAAACTATTAGAAGCGCTCCTAATTCTTTCTATTATACCTAGTTTTTTACTAAGTTTAATACTTTTATTACAATAGTCAAGAGCTTCATCATATTTTTTTTGAATTAAATAATTATCGCCAATACAGATTAAAGAATGCGCTATTCCATTTTTATTTCCCTCCTCTACAAATATTTTTAAGCTTTTAGTATAATATTCTAATGCTTTTAGGGTATTCCCATTAAGTTTGTAAATATTTCCAATATTATTGCCGGAAATAGCTATTAGATTTTTGTTTCCAGTTTCTGTAGCGATGTTTACACTTTTGTTATAGTATTCTAATGCCTTAATTACATTTTTTTGTACACTATAAACAAGTGCAATGTTATTTAAAATTGGAGCTTCATTGTTTTTGCTTCCAATGCTTTGGTAAATTTTTAAACTCTTAAAATAATATTCTAAAGCTTTAGGCATATCATTTTGAGAATAATAAATAAGTCCGATATTATTAAAAGAAATAGCCATGCCATTTTTATTTCCAATTTTTTCTTGTATAGCTAAACTTTTTTCATAATAATTTAAAGCTTTGGGAATATTGCCTTGCGTATTATATATATATCCAATATTATTAAGTGAGGTAGCAATACCATTTTTATCGTTAATACGCTCTTGTATTTGCAAACTTTTTGAATAATAATTCAAAGCGGTAAGTATTCGCCCTTTCTCATTTTCAATATAACCTAAGTTATTGTTTGCCTGCGCAAGGTGACTTAAAAAGGTATTGTATAACGGTGTGTTTGGCGTGGCAATTTTTAAATTATATTCGGCTATATTTTTTAACCGTTGGTTATAATTTGGCCAAATAGCATTATTACTTTCAGCTTCAATCATTTTATTTAAAATATTACATTTTGTAATATCGTGTTTAGAACTTTTAAGTAAAACTTTTAAAGAATCCACCACCCTATCTTGCCCAAACCCAAAAAATGGAAACAAAAAAAATAGTATTTTTACAACTTTAAACACGCTTAAAAGTATTAATTTAAATTAAACACAGCAATGCTAACAATTATTTTAAAAAATAATTTGTTAATCTAAAAAATCTCACTACATTTGCACCCCTTATTTAAGGAAAATACTAAAAAAATTAATATAAAGTGGACGCATTAAGTTATAAAACACAATTTGCCAACAAAGCAACCGCCAATAAAGAATGGTTATTGGTTGATGCTGAAAATGAAGTAGTTGGACGTTTAGCCTCAAAAGTGGCTATGTTATTACGTGGTAAACATTTAACAAGCTATACCCCGCATGCAGATGCTGGTAGCAACGTTATTATTATTAACGCCGAAAAAGTACGTTTTACTGGTAAAAAATTAACCGATAAAGTGTATATTCGTTATACAGGTTACCAAGGCGGCCAACGTTTTGCAACCCCTAAAGAATTATTAGCTAAAAAACCTGAAGAAATTTTAACACATGCTATACACGGTATGTTGCCAAAAGGTCGTTTGGGCCGTGCATTAAATACTAATATCCGTATTTTTGCAGGAACAAACCACGGTATGGAAGCGCAACAACCTAAAAAAGTAGATTTAAGCAAAATTAAATAATTAATAACAAATGGAAGTAACTAACACATCTGGTCGCCGTAAAACCTCAGTAGCTCGCGCTTACGTAACTAAAGGCACTGGAGAAATTATTGTAAACGGCAGAGATTATAAAGAATATTTTAAAACTCCAACATTACATTTTTATGTAACGCAATCGTTAAAGGTATCAAATGCTTTAGGCGAGTACGATGTAAAAGTGAATGTTAAAGGTGGTGGAACAACTGGGCAAGCACAAGCTATTCGATTAGCAATTGCAAAAGCTTTGGTTGAAAATAATGCCGAACTAAAACCAAATTTACGTGCAGAGGGTTTAATTACCCGCGACCCGCGAATGGTTGAGCGTAAAAAATTCGGTCAAAAGAAAGCCCGTGCTCGTTTCCAATTCAGCAAACGTTAATAGATTTACTAATAAGAAAGATTATAAAAAAGATATGTCAGCAAGAACATCATTTAACGAATTACTAGAATCAGGTGCGCATTTTGGCCACTTAAAAAGCAAATGGAATCCAGCAATGGCTCCTTATATTTATTCTGAAAAAAACGGAATTCATATTATTGATTTAAACAAAACGGTTGTAAAAATTGACGAAGCCGCCAATGCTATTAAACAAATAGCCCGCAGCGGACGTAAAGTTTTATTTGTAGCCACAAAAAAACAAGCAAAAGATATAGTTGCCGAAAAAATGAAAACCGTTCAAATGCCCTATGTAACTGAACGTTGGCCAGGTGGAATGCTTACAAATTTTGCCACTATTCGTAAATCTGTGCGTCGTATGAGCCAAATTGATAAAATGGCTACTGATGGTACTTATACTAACATTTCAAAACGCGAGCGTTTACAATTATCACGCGAACGCGAAAAATTAGAAACTAACTTTGGTTCAGTTTCTGATTTAAGCCGTTTACCAGCTGCATTATTTATTGTTGATATTGTAAAAGAGCATATTGCTGTCGCAGAAGCTAAGCGTTTAAACATACCTACTTTTGCAATTGTTGATACTAATTCAAACCCAAACCAAGTTGATTATGCCATTCCAGCAAACGATGATGCCTCTACTTCTATTGCATACATAGTTGAATTAATGTGTGTAGCTATTCGCGAAGGTTTAAGTGACCGTAAGATGGATAAAGAAACTAGTGTTGGCGAAGAAAACGATACAAAAGAATTAAGCGCGCATGAAGCGGAAGAATTAGCAGCAGGTCTTAAAATAAAAGGTACTAAAGAGGAAGAAGAAGAAAAAAGTGGTGCTAAAAAGCCACGTCGTAGAACTACAACCGCTACTAAAAAATAATTTACGAGGTTAAAAAATTGCTTTTTCTTTTTTGAATTGTAATTTTAAAAACCTTATTTACATTTGTAAACTACGGTTTAAAATTTTTGTTCGCCTAAAAAAGTCTAATTTTTTAAACCTCTTTTAACAACTAATTATAAATTGCGGTCATTCTGGTAACAGGTTGACCTTTTTTTTTAATAACATTGCAAAAAATAATTTAAAAAATATTTAATCTATAATTTTTAATCTTAAATCAAAAAAAATGGCAATCTCAGCAGCAGAAGTAAACAAATTACGCCAACAAACTGGCGCAGGAATGATGGACTGTAAAAAAGCATTAGAAGAAACAAATGGCGATTTTGAAGCTGCAGTAGATCATTTACGTAAAAAAGGCGCAAAAGTGGCTGCTAACCGCCAAGACAGAGATGCAAAAGAAGGTGTAGTTTTAGCTAAAACAGCAGAAGATAACAAATCGGCAGTGGTAATAAGTATTAATTGCGAAACCGATTTTGTGGCAAAAAATGCAGATTTTATTGAGTTTGCAGAAGCAGTTGCTAAAATAGCAATAGATAAGCAACCCGCTACTATTGATGATTTAAAAGCACTATCATATAATGGTGATATTACCGTAGGCGATAAATTTATGGAGCAAATTGGTAAAATTGGCGAAAAAATTGATATAGGTTTTTACAGTATAGTTAAGGCTGAAAATGTTGTAGGGTATATTCATCCAGGTAACCGCTTAGCAGTTGCTGTAGGTTTTAATAAAATAGTAAGTACCGAAGTTGCAAAAAATATCGCTATGCAAGCTGCAGCTATGGCTCCAGTAGCATTAGACAAGGACGATGTTGACCAAGATACTATTAATCGCGAATTAGACATTGCAAAAGAAACAATTAGAGCCGAAGGCAAGCCAGAAGATATGATTGAAAAAATTGCACAGGGTAAATTAGCTAAGTTTTTTAAAGAAAATACTTTGTTAAATCAAGAATATTTTATTGATAACAAAATTAGTGTTCGCCAGTATTTACAAAGCGTTGAGAAGGATTTAATTATTTCTTCATTTAAACGTTTTTCTTTATCTTAAATTAATAAATTTTAAAAATCCCGTTTCTTTTATTAGAAACGGGATTTTTTTTATTGAGTTATGCCAACCAAATTTAATATTTATTTATATGCTTAATCAATTCTTTAACTATTAAACTCATTTTTGGCTCTTGTTGTTTGGCAATAATTTGTACTTCTGCGTGGCTAACGTTTTGTACACTACCTTCTACCCCTAAATCGGTTACAATACTTATGCCAAAACAATCCATGCCGCTGTGCTTTGCCACAATCACTTCAGGCACTGTACTCATTCCAACCACATCGGCTCCAATGCGCCAAATGTAACGGTACTCTGCTGGAGTTTCAAAACACGGACCACTAAGACCTGCATAAACACCTTCGCTAACTTTAATATTATTTTGTTGTGCAATTTTTTTAGCTAGCAAAACATATTCTTTTTTATAAGCTTCGCTCATATCAGGAAAACGTGGACCTAATTCGTTACTATTTTTACCAATCAGCGGGTTGGTTGGAAATAAATTAATATGGTCGTTAATAATCATAATTTCACCCACTTCAAATGCGGGGTTCATTCCGCCACTGGCATTGCTTACAATTAAGGTTTTAATACCAAGTTCTTTCATTACTCTTACTGGAAAAGTAATTTGTTGCATATTGTATCCTTCATAAAAATGAAAACGCCCTTGCATTGCCATTACTTTTTTACCACCCAAAGTGCCAAAAATTAATTTGCCAGTATGACCTTCAACAGTACTTTCAGGAAAATTTGGAACTTCGCTGTATGGAATTGAAAACTCAACATTTATTTCGTTAACCAAACCACCTAAGCCGGTGCCAAGTATTATACCAAATTGAGGCTTAAAATTGTTTGTTTTACTAAGAATACTTTTGGTGGTAAATTTTATTTGCTCTAACATATTTTAAAATTAAATTATTAAATTCTTGTTCCTTTTCTTTAAATGTAACTTCTATTGGGAGGACAAAAATATTCATTCGTTTGGCAATATCCCAAGTTGCTGGATTTTTTAATCGCATCATATCTTTTTCGGTCGTTACCAAAATCTTATTTCCCCCTTCAAGGCTATGGTAGTAGCGCTCAATATCCTCTAAATCTTTTAAAACATAATCGTAATGATCGCTAAAAGGTAAATGTCGCACATCAGCACTATATTCTTTTAGATAATTTACAAATGGTGTAGCATTTGCAATACCTGCAAAAGATATTATACGAAAACGAAACAAATCATTTAATGTATCAATTATTTGATTTTTATTTGTAATTGAATATAACTCACCATATTTTAAATAACTAAAAAAAACATTTTGATGTGCTTTTGGATTAATGTCTTTTAAAATATTACGAATATCAACAGGCGTTATTTTTTCAGCAGTTTTTGTTACTATAATTACATCTGCCCTTATCACACCACTTTTAAATTCGCGTAAAGTGCCTGCTGGTAACATTACATCATTAAAATATAAATTACTATAATCGCTAACGCAAATGTTTAAGCCACATTTAATAGCGCGGTGTTGAAAAACATCGTCTAATAACACAATTTTTGGAGCAAAATCATTTTGAGCTAATAATTTTTTTATACCGTTTACACGGTTACTATCAACAGCTACTTGAACAGGGTACTTAGTTTTATAAATTAATGGTTCATCGCCAATATCACTCGAAGTGCTATCGTTTTTTGCTAATAAAAAACCACTTGTTTTACGTTTATAACCTCTACTTAAAGTTGCAATATTTGATTCTTCTTTTAATAAAAGCTTAATTAAATATTCAACCAAAGGCGTTTTGCCAGCACCGCCAACAGCTAAATTACCAACACCAATGGTATGTATATCAAAACGCGTATGTTTTAAAATATTTAAGTCGTACAAGCGGTTTCTAACATAGGTAATAATCCCATATATCAACGCAAAGGGCGTTAGTGCTATTTTTAAAGCTGTATTCAAAAACTTTAAAAATGCTAAAAATAACCGAAACCAGCAAAATTGATTTTTAAATAGAAAGCTTAAGATACTTAAAATTAAATGTTATTTTATAAAATAACATTTAATAAGTTTTATTAAATCCGTTGTATTAGCCTTAAATACTATTTTACAAAATCAACATGGCATCGCCATAGCTATAAAAGCGATATTTTTCTTTAATAGCTTCTTTGTAGGCTTTGTCAATTAATTCGTATCCACCAAAGGCACTAACCATCATTAACAAAGTACTTTCGGGCATATGAAAGTTTGTAATCATACAATTAGCTACGCTAAATTCGTATGGTGGGAAAATAAATTTATTTGTCCAACCTACATAAGGGTTTAATTGCCCAATAGTACTTACCGACGATTCTATAGAGCGCATAACTGTTGTACCTACAGCACAAACTTTTTTCTTTTTTTCTTTAGCTGCATTTACAATTTTACAGGTATCGCCGCCAATTAAGGCTTCTTCGCTTTCCATTTTATGTTTGGTTAAATCTTCAACCTCAACATTTCTAAAGCTTCCTAAACCAATATGTAAAGTTATTGGCGCAAATTGCACTCCTTTAATTTCTAAACGTTTTAATAATTCGCGACTAAAATGTAAGCCTGCAGTAGGCGCGGCAACAGCACCTTCATTTTTTGCATATACTGTTTGGTAACGTTCTTTATCTTCGGGTTCGCTTGCACGTTTAATATATTTTGGTAAAGGAGTTTCGCCTAAATCGTATAATACTTTTCGAAACTCTTCGTAACTGCCATCGTATAAAAAACGAAGGGTACGACCACGCGATGTAGTATTATCAATAACTTCAGCAACTAAACTATCATTTTCGCCAAAATATAATTTATTTCCAATACGAATTTTACGAGCTGGATCTACCAAAACATCCCACAAACGACTTTCGGCATTTAATTCTCGTAATAAAAAAACTTCAATTTTAGCTCCAGTTTTTTCTTTATTGCCATACATACGTGCAGGAAAAACTTTGGTATCATTAAGCAACATTACATCGCCTTCATCAAAATAATTAATAACATCTTTAAATTTTTTGTGTGTAATTTTTCCGGTTGCTCTATCAACTACCATTAAACGGGCGTCTTCGCGATTTTTTGCCGGATACTCTGCTACTAAATCTTTAGGCAGATTAAACTTAAACATTGATAATTTCATATATTGTATTTTGTTTTTTTGTTTAAACTCCTGACAGAGTTAACAACCATAATAATTTTAAACCCTGTCAGTGGTGTTTAAATTTTAAGTAAGAATAAATTTTGATTTTAATTTTGGATTTAGAATTAAATCCTAAAAATGAAATATAAAAATTATAATCTTACGGGATTAATTTTGTTGTGCAAAACTAACATTATTTTCTTTTAAAAAATATATAATTTTTATTAAAATAATTTTTTGTACTCTTCTTTTACAAAGTCCATTAATTCTTTAATATAGCTAGAACTAAAATCGAATTTAATGCCTGCTGTTTCATAAATTTGAGGTATAGATTTTGTGTAGCCCAGCGCCAACGCGGTTTTGTATTTATGAATTGTATCGCTTGGATTTTGTTTGTAGTTTCGCCATATCGCAATTGCTCCTAATTGCGCAAAGCCGTATTCGATATAATAAAATGGCACTTCAAATAAATGTAATTGTATTTGCCATTTACGCTTTAAATTATTTTCTAGACCTGTATAATTAACAACCTTACTTCCAAAGTCTTTGGCAATAGTTGTCCAAGTTGCATAACGATCTGTAACTGAGTGTGTAGGATTTTCATACACCCAATGCTGAAATTTATCTATTGCAGCAATCCAAGGTAAAGTATCCATTACACTTTCTAATTGCTGCCTTTTTGCCCGTTTTAAATCGTTTTCATCAGTAAAAAATACATCCCAATGCTCCATACTTATTAGTTCCATAGTCATGCTAGCTAATTCTGCCACTTCGCTAGGGGGCGATTTAAAATCTACCAAATCTAAGTCAATATCTAAAAACGAATGAATGGCATGTCCACCTTCGTGTACCATAGTTGTTAAATCACGATGCAAACCCACCGAATTCATAAAAATAAATGGCACATCTGTTTCGTAAAGGGGATATTGGTAACCTCCTGGGGCTTTACCTAATCGGCTTTCTAAATCTAAACGACCCATTTTGTTCATAGTGGTTATGCAATCACCAAAATACGCATCAATTTTATTAAAGCAAGCAATGGTTTTATCTATTAAATCTTTAGCTGTAGTAAACGGTTTTAGTGGTGGGAGATTTTCTTCATCAACTGCTGTGTCCCAAGGGCGATAATCGTCTAATTTCAATTTTTGTTTGCGCTGTAAATCGTGCTCATTAATTAACGGCACAGCATGTTGCTTAACGGCTTCGTGAAAATTTAAACAATCTTGTATTGTATAATCAAAACGACCTAATGCTATATGTTTATAATCTCTAAAATTAGTAAAGCCTGTATTTAAAGCTATTTGATGGCGAAGCTGTATTAGCTTTGTGTATAAATTATTAAGAGCTTCCTCATCTAACGCCCTACGGCTTTGCACTTTGGTATAAACTTCCTCTCTAATAGAACGATTTAAATTTTTTAAAAATACCGATGCTTTTTGCAATGTTATTTTTTCGTTATTGTGTTCAATACTTTGAGCGCCATTAATTTCACCAAACTGCTGTTCTAACTCTTGTAACTGAGTATTTAATGGTATATT
>Ga0163144_10022137_pt1 | contig 12610 bp, 8 predicted proteins | sample OliLak19BULKMAT1_FD_123175 | JGI IMG/M metagenome (GOLD analysis project Ga0163144, IMG submission 123175) | Freshwater microbial mat bacterial communities from Lake Vanda, McMurdo Dry Valleys, Antarctica - Oligotrophic Lake LV.19.BULKMAT1 | ecosystem: Environmental > Aquatic > Freshwater > Lake... | reverse complement strand
TTCTACGCCCTGTCTTGCTGCTTAATTAGAACGACGGGCGGTGTCTCAGCCATGTTGGCACACAGGGAAGCGCCTCCGGCCGATCCTCACTCGGAACCGACCTATCTGCTCGACCGTCTCTGTGACCTCTTTGAGAGCCAGTCCACCGCTGGCCCCCAAGGGCGGATCGACATTCCTGTGGCGTTCGTCGTGTCCAAGATCGACGCGGTGTGGCCGATTATGGACCCCGGCTCACTGCTGCGACAGCCCGGTGAACACTTCGGCGTGTTACGCCGTGATGACGTCCAGTCGATTCACACGGAGGTATGGAGCTATCTGGACGAGTGGATCGGGAGCGGGTTCAATAATCGCGTCGAGCGGGCATTCTCGCGATTTCGGTACTTTGCGGCGTCTGCGCTCGGAAGAAGCCCAGACGCAGCCGGCCGCGTTGATTCGGTGTCGTCTCTGCGCGTCGAGGATCCGTTCCTATGGATTCTGATGGAGCTGGGATTCGTCCGCGGCCAATGAGATGACGACGTGCCAGCCCTTCAACACTTCTACACGTCGTTCCTGAACCCTAAGACAAACGAAGGTGGGTTCCGCACTAAGGCGATGAGCCCAGGGCTTGAGCCTGAGGCATTGTCTAGTGTGCTGCGACTGATCGGCTATCGCATTCCATCGACGCTCGACGAGCGAGCGCCTGATACACATCCTGTTGCTCTTCGAATGTCGCCTCTTGACGGCACCCACTGCGTGCTCTCGTGTATCCGCTCCTGCGGGGCGGACGAGAATGGCCGTCCGGGGAGCCTCTTCGCCCACTCCTTGATACTGCCAAAGCAGGAATTGCCCGAGTCGCATCCGGCTTGGCTGTGGGAGCACGCGAACTGGAAGTCGAACGACCCGACAAGCATTGACACCCTTCCGCCTCTTCCGACGCTGGACTGGAGCGCGGCGCTGGAAGCGTCAGCAGTCTGGTCCTTTATTGGAGACAAGACTAGATTCGCTGAGTTTGCTCGCCTGCTCAGCGCCCTGGTGTCATGCGAGGGACCAGCGGGCCGCCGACTGGTGATTGTGGATGCGCCCCGTCACGTCGCTCTCTGGGTCGCAGCCCTGTCCTCTGTGCTGCCCGTCTCGCTGCGACGGCTCTTGACCTTTGCCACGTACTACCACGATCCCTATTCATCGGTGTGGCTGGTAACGGGTACCACGAATGATTCGACGATGCGACTCGCCGCGCAGGACTTCCTGCAGTACTTCATCGTTGATGCGGAAACGGGACGAACTAGCGAGCAGCAGTCGGGTCCTTATGCTGACCTTGTGATCAAGCATGTTGGCGCATCAGGGCCAGATGAAGAACTGGCTGCATTTCTCTCCTTCTGTGAGCGTCGCGTCCGGCACGCACCTCGATTCGATGGTGCGCTCGATAGTGCTGCAGTAGCACACAGCCTGCTCGGCCGCGCGGACTGGGCGAAGGCCACTGAGTCTGAACTGCGAATCACCGGCGACCTGGTGGACAAGATCGCGTCAAGAGCTGCCGAGCCTGAACAGCTCGCCGACCTCGTCTTCGCGCTGTCCGTTGTGCGGACCGCATTGACGGCCAGCCCGGACAACAAGCTCTTTGAATCCTATCGACGCGCGGCAAGTGTCGCGCGGCGCGGCGATCCGGCATTTGAGAACTACCTGGACGACGAACTGGCGCTCATTGGAACGATGGCGGTAGTCCCCGGTTCGGAGTCACGACTGCTGCTGAGGGACATCGTCGACATTTATGGCGAGAACGCGGTCCAGAGCGCCCTCTTGACTCCGTCGTGCATTGCCAGCCTCAACTCTCTGGTTGATGGTTCGTCTCGCCTCCTTGGGTTGTGGAAGTGTTTCGGTCGACTGCTGTGTCCTCCGCACGGTTCCCACAGCCTGTTGGAGGCGACCCTTGAGTCGATTGATGTCACAGCGCTTCAAGACGCGCAAGCCATTCATCCTGATGCTGAGGCCCTGGTCAACGGCCTGTTAGATGCGGCAAAAGGGATCGAAACGTCCCTCCTCGCCACCGCTCTCAAGCGTCGGAAAGAGCATGGAGGAGCCAGCGCCGAATTGCTCTATTACGGCCTGGTACGGGACCTGCGTCTTGAACAGCGCGGCCCGTGGCGTGATCTCGTCGCGAAGGACATCGACGACATTTCTGAATATGAGATCCAATGCGACGTCAGACGCTCGGGCGCGGCTGCCTTCGCAATCTTGACTCAATGGGCAACTCATTTGGGATCGAGCCATTCTCGACGGGGAACCCTCTTTGCTGGGGTGCGCCGCGCCTGGACGGACATGCCTTCAGGCAGCCAGCAGGAACTCGCGCGGAACGTTATTGGGTGTGACGACTTGATGGGAGCTCTCGAACCGGAGTGGGAGAACACTCTCGTTCGGGCGGCGTTTTCAGATCGTTCGTTCGAGTGGGTAATCGGCGAATCGCTGGACTTGGTCAGACACTATGCTGGTCACCGCGCCCTGCACGCGCGTGATGCGGCACTTCTGGAGATGCGTATGGCAATCGAGGGCCGGCGTTTTGACGTGCGCAAGAGCGCTCAAATTCAAGATCGGCTCGCTGGACTACCCGGCGGCACGCAGTACGCGCAAGAGGTCGGAAGGCTCCTTCCGCCCTTTATGTCACCTGCCGCGCCCTTGGCAGACTACGGTGCATTGATCAGTGCTGCTTACGTGCCAAAGCATGGCGGGGCATTCTGGCAAATCCACAGAGCGATCCTCGTGAAGCTGTGCGGCGAGTTGCCATCTCCCCCAAAGTTCCGTCTGCCATTTGTCAGTCGTTCCGCAGCTGACGTCGATCGTGCGAGCGATGACTTCGGGAAGTGGTTCGCCTCGTTGCTCGATTTCTGGTTCACCGACGCCACAGGCACGTTTCTCGAACAGCCCTATCTCTCACAACAGTTCTTCATGGAATTGCCGGGAACGCTTAGCGCGCTGCAGCGATGTCCGCAGTGGAGCCAGGTTGCACAGGCCGTAGTCGGCCATTCGAACAGAGAGCCGTGGTTCCTACCCATTCAACACTGGGTAGCCAGCAGCCAAGCCCGGTAGGCGAGGGAGTAACCTGTGGACGAAGGGCTTGTTTATCTAGTTTTCGGACTTATGGCCATCGCGGCGATCATTGCCGCGATCGTCGCCGTAATTGGCCTCTTGATTTCTGCGGGGCTTGTTCTTCTGGCGGGAATCGCTCTCGTCGGAGCCGCATCAGGCCTGGTTGTCGCGTCAAAGAACTTCTTTGAGGTGTTGGCTGAGGCCCACACGGTGGTGCCGGGACCACCGGGCACGTCGAAGAAGTACCAAACGGCATTCATTGGCCTGTTCGTCGTAGCCCTCCTGCTTGCGATTGCCGGTGTGACCCAGTTGTTCCTGAGCGACGCCGAGGCCGTACCACAGACATTCATCGAGACTCCGTCCGCGTCGCCACCACCACCGCCTCCGGCCACTCCTGCGCCTGCCACAACCCGCGAGGAGATTGTTGTCATACCTGTCGAAAAGGCGGCAGACATGTCTACAGTCTCAGGATTCGGGGCGTTCAGCGAATCAGGACGAGTCGTCGCGCGTGTAACCACCGTACTGCGTAATCCAGGATCGCCTTCGGCGATTTGGGGCCGGCGGATAAGCATTTGGGACGGTTCAACCGGTGCCCTCGTCAAGAGTATCGAGCTTGGTGGCCAGGACGCACTGTCGGAGGTGTTCGCCTTGGATCGGATGGGAGCAAGGATTGCGGCCGAGGACGGGAATGGCGGCGTTCAGATCTGGAACGTCTCCACAGGGCAGGTGATCGCCAGTACGGAGACCGGGCGCAACCGCGTGTCGGCGCTTGCCTTTGACGAGGCTGGCGTTCGACTGGCCATCGGCCGGCAAGACGGGGTTGTCGAACTCTGGGACATCGACGCAGGCACAGCCGTCAGAGAGCTTCGAGGCCACTCAGACGGAATCCGCGCACTCAAGTTCAGTCCGGACGGAGAACTATTGGTCAGTGGAAGCGGCGGCAACAGTGATTACAGCGCGAGGGTTTGGAATAGTCGCACGCACACGCTCCTGAAATTGCTTGAGAATATCGGCGGAATGGCATCAGCGATCGCATTCAGCAACGATGGCCAGATGATGGCGCTGGCAATGTGGGACCAGGTTTCCGTATGGAGCATTCCCACCATTGAGCGCATCAGTACGCTGCCGTTCGAGAGCCGGCACAATCCTGTCACTGCTCTTGCGTTCGATCCAAATGGAACCACAATCTTCACCACCCACCCGTTTGGTGAAGGCCAGGACGTCCGTCGATGGGATGTGCGATCGACGAAGCTGCTAGACACCATAAACCTCAAGGATGCCGAATGCTACTTTCCGCTGATCGAGTTCACGGACAGTGGTCGCGCCTTGCTGACGGCCTGCAAGGACATCCGCCGATGGCCCTTGAGCCCAGCCCAGAGGGCCGATTCTACCCTCACGGACTGGCGAGGCACTGTGGGGACGTCTCCGGCCACCTTCGAGATCCGCACTACGGCGGCTGGTAAGACTGGCACGGTTACGTATCAAGGAGTGATTGAGGAGCTAAACGTGGCCGCGTCGGCCGATCGCTCCATCGTTCTCACTGGCACAAGCTATCAGAGACTGACGGGCACAGGTTCGTTCTCACTCGACACTTTTTCAGGTCAGCTTGCCCCGGACGGCCGAACGATGGCCGGCTCGTATGTCGACACGTCTGGCAATCGAGGCCAATGGAGTGCCAGCAGAACAGACACGGATCGTGAGGGGTCGGGCCTTGGTCCGGGGTTTGGCGGCGGTACGGAGGGCGGCGCATTTCGGCCTGGCGCTGGTATCACGCTGCCCACGGTTATCCGCGAAGTAAAGCCGGCTTACACCGCCGCCGCGATGCAGGCGAAAGTGCAGGGTTCAGTCTGGCTAGAGTGTATCGTGATGCCCGACGGCAGCGTCGGCGAGGTCAAGGTCACGCGCTCGCTCGACCCTACCTTCGGCCTCGATCAGGAAGCGATCAAGGCCGCAAAGATGTGGCGCTTCAGTCCCGGGATGCGCGAGAGCCAGCCGGTGCCGGTGATCATCACGATCGAGCTGACGTTCACGCTCAGGTAGTCTGGCGTCAAGTGATAACATTCACATCACTCCAACAGGCCCTCAGCACTAGCCGTAGTCGCTGGATCGGTGCGTACGCAGAATCCGGCCGCGAGACCACTTTGGTCGCATCTCTGACTCTCGACAACCAGACTTTGGCTGGCTCCATCGAAGAACGATCCGGTGGTGAGAGTCAGCAGGCTGTAGTGAACGGGACAGTGGTGGGTGGGGCCGTCGTTTTCAGAAGAAATATTCCTCGGGCCAAGCGGTCACGTATGTTGACAACTTTTGCCACCAATGGACGCAGCGCGCGTGGAACCCGGACGGCCGGTACACTCCAGAGCGACTGGCAGATGCGACTCGGGTAAACACAATAGAGATTGGTGATTCCATGTACCTGTTTAAGTCTGAGCCGCAGCCAGCCTATCAGCTATATCCAGTCGATCGCGGCTGGAAAGTGGCGCGCTATGTATGGGAAAACACCTTCTCTCGGACGGCGACTGAAGCCGAATCCTGGTACAAGCTTGCTCGTGAGCACGGGGAAAGGGCATCGAAGGAATCCGAGCCAGTTCCAAAATACTTTCGGGGCTGCGTAGCCGCTGGTCTCTACTTGGCTGGTGCGGCGCAGTACATCGCCGCCTATTTCTTCGTTGGTCTATTCATCGTCGTTCAAGTCGTCATTCTCTCGCTGTGGTTTACCGGCGTGGTGGCCATGATTGGTGCATTGGCCATCTATACAAAGCTGTACAGCATCTACTACCGTGCGTACTATCGGTGTCCTGGTTGTCATAAGGCGATGGACGTTCCGGTGTTTCTTTGCACATGCGGGGCCGAACATACGAGGCTCTGGCCAAGCTTATATGGAGTGTTGCGTCACATCTGTCAGCCTTGTGGACGTTCCCTCGCGACCACGGAATGGAACGGCCGTCGTGACATCGACCGCAGGTGCGCACATTGCAGTCGACCGCTGAACGCGGACATCGGCCTGTTGACAAACATTCACATCCCGGTCGTTGGGGGCCCCTTCGCTGGAAAGTCGAATCTGATTGTCGGTGCGGTTCATGAGCTGATTCAGCGATCAGCGGCAACTGGAGTGATTCAGACATTGTTTCCAGACCCTGTGCACGAGCGAGACTTCAAGGCCAACGTCGCCAGGTTGGACGGTGGCCGGGAGTTGGCAAAGACGACCGAAATCGTGCCTCAGGCGTACAATCTCTCCATTCGAACGTCTGGAAATAGCGTCGGCAAAGTGGTCTATGTCTACGATGCGGCAGGAGAGGCGTACGCGAGCGAAGGGCAGTCTCTCCAGCAGATCTACTTCAAATACGTTCACGGCCTGATCTTTGTCGTGGACCCCTTCAGCATCGCTGACCTCCGGCACGAGCTTGGTGCCAAGATCGATGATGTTCGAATGACGCTTCGACCCAGTCCCATTGGCGTGATGGAATCCTACGAGCGGATGGTGACTGTGCTCGAAACTAATCTCGGTCTCGTGCGCGGCAAGCCCTATCCGCACCCGATTTCGGTGGTTGTGACTAAAGTCGACGCGTTGGATTTGGAGAGTCGAATCGGCGAACCTGCGGCCCTCGCCTTAGTCGCGAGCGACCCCAAGGTCGTGGACAAGAGCTCGGCAATCGATCGACTGGTCAGGCAATTCCTTGGACGTTATGGTCTAGAGAACTTTGTGCGTGATGTTGATCGCCAGTTCACGTCGGTGCGGTATTTTTCATGTTCGGCCCTCGGCCGCATGCCCGGTACGTCAGTCGACCGGTTCGTGCCGCTCCGAGCTCTGGACCCACTGGAGTCGATCCTGACGCGCGTAGGTGTCCTCGACTCGAAGGCCGCCGATGCGCTGAAGGCCTCTGAGACTCAGCCTGTCTGAAGGGTGTTGTTATGCATGAGACCGTGGACGACGCTCGGGACAGGGAGGCCGCGTTTGAAGACGATGCGGTACGTCTCGACGAAGTGGAGCGAATGGATCGTATTGAGCGCGATGAAGGGACCGTTGTCGCCGTCGTCGGTGAGCCGGACGATCTGGCTCACCACTGGCACCGTCAAGACGGCCCGGGCGACTGTGCAATCTACGCCGAGGGAGGCGCGTTGGAGGCTTTTGACAAAGAGTTCGATCCAGAGCGTGAACGTCAAGCCGGAGAACGAGAAGGCACGTACAGCCGCAACGGAGGCACTGACATTGCGGCCCTAGGGCATGTGTGGGAGCGCAACGGCATTGCTGTTGACAGGTACCCACCGTCAGGTTCGACCGACGCGGTCAGCGAGACGGCTCGTGACCAAGCGTTTCACCGGTTGTCGGAGACGCTGGAGCAGCGGAAGGGTGTTGTTGTTGCTGTAGACAGCGGCCCTCTTTGGCACGATGAAGCCGGACCGGCCGCCGATAGGGGGCATGCACTGTGGGTGACCGGCCTCGAGCAGCGGGAGTCCGGGGCGACCTACGTGGTTTGTAATGACTCTGGCGCACTGGACGGCCAAGCCAGGCGCTACCCGATCGAAGACTTCGATCGCGCATGGCGCCGAAGTGGCTACGATATGGTTACCACGCACGACTCCCTCCCCGAGCATGAGAAGCGGACATGAAGCTACCTCTTGATGAATTGATCCCTTCTTCCGTGGGAGAGCGGTGGTGGATTACGGTTCGGACGGCGACAGTGTTCCGTCAGCTCATGCCACTGGAATCGAGCCTTTCCTATCCCGTGCCAGCGAAAGGCGGGTTTCGGTTATTTCATATGCTTCCCCCGGCTGCCGACGTTGGCTCGATCTGTATTCTCTCGCGTATTTCTGCAGCCGTTCCCGACGCAAGAATTATTGAATTCCAAACATCGGCCGAAGGACCACTCTTCTCTGATTTGCCCAATGAGTTTGTCGGACGCGCTCAGAAGTATGACCCAACCATTGAGCCGGCACTCTTCGACGTGCTGCCCCAACTGATTGACGGCTACCTTGAGGAGCGCTACCGAGCGCTGGCGCATCAATTCCGCGAAGCCCTTGAGTTGGTTGCCGGTCCAGACTTGATGCCCTACTATCGTTCGCTCAATTCCGAGTTCTTTGAGTGGTTGTCGTGAAAGGCGAGTAAAGGTTGCGAGTCTGTCCTTTCTGCGCCAAGCGGAATTTCCATGACGGTTCTCGGTGTACGCATTGCCTGCGCGACATGGGTGTCGCACAACCGAATCCCAACGACGGCAAGACGCGTGCGCACACGTCTGCGCCGCCTCCACCGCCACGCCCCTCCCGTACCACGCCGCCCCTGCCGGCAACCAGCTTTCCTGTACCTTCGAAGCCCGTCCCTGTTGTACCACCACTCCCGCTCCCTGCTCCGCCTACGCCGACAAGGGGGGCAGCCACTGCTGTACCAATGCCGGTACCTTCAGGTGCGGCTGGTATGCCAGTGCCAGTCGGACCGACTCCGACAACCTCTTTGCCCATAACCTTCGCCCGCGTGCCTGCCCTCGAAGGCGAAGTCGAAGACGTTGGACAATTGCAGGTGCTGGTCCCTGTGAGTTTCGCAAGTCGAGCCCTAAGACTAGCTATCGCGCTGCCCCTACTCATTTTTCGTCCCCTGATCCTGGCAGGCGCTTGGGCCGTTCGCGGCAGTACTCCTCCGGAACGACGCCCAGGCTACGTGCTTACGATTCGGCGAGCTGACGGCGGCGCGGAACAAGCTCGAATCGAAGGAGAGTTACTAGGAGCTCTTCCTCGTCGAGGTGATTACGTCAGTCTCTGGGGCAGTAGGAGCTACGGGGTGCTCGTGGTCCGCGAGGGCTACAACCATTCGGTTGGTGGTGAGATCAAGCTGGGATGAGGGGCTGCTCTTGTGATTGATGCCGCTGTCTTGCTCGCAGAGCATGAGCGCCGCCGTCTCGACGGGGCCCTCGCCCCCCGGTTCGATGCCGCATGCCTCGACGGGCTGAACTTTGTTCGGGTCCGAGCGGTCTCGGCGTACTGGCGGGCTTCGGATCAAGACCGCTTTGTGGGCTCTGCTTCGGAGATTGCTACGGGCGCGCACGCTGGCAGCAATTGGTTCGTGTTTGCTGCCACAGGTTCTGGGGAACGACTTGATCTGCAATTCGCGGCGGGCGAAGCGGCGAACGTGTCGCGTCTATTAAAGGCGTCCTACCCAGGCGTACAGTTGGAGCCCGGAAGCTTTGCGCTGGGCTCAGCGCTGTCGTCTCGCCTCTCTAGTGGCGGGATGATCACTGGGCTTCCAAGTCGACACGAACGCTCGGCAGAAACTGGCCTACCGCCAGACACGGCGCGACTGACACGTGTCATCCGTGGCATGAGGGGCGCAGACTGGGGCTTCGTCGTTCGCGCCTGGCCGAACACAGTCGAACACCTCCTCGCCGAGCGATCGGCCATCGTCCAACAGCTCTCCGTGGTTGCACCCTTCGCCAGACAGAATGTTCAGCGCACTGTCCAGGCAACTCAATCTCGAAGCGACCATGCATCCCACGCCGTATCGGACGTCGTGGGCGGCCTGATAGTCAACCGGGATATTGAATATTTGGTTGAAGTGCTTGAACGGGAGATCAGGCGCCTTGATGAAGCACTTGCGGTCGGCGGATGGCAAGTCGCCATCCATTACGGCAGTTCCGACGCGACAAGCGCGACACAATTGGGTGCATTACTTCAAAGCGTGTTGTCGGGTCCGGAGTCGCGACCGGATCGGATCCGGGTCTTGCCTTCCGCTGGGCGCAGGACGACAGCCGCTCTGTCTGAGTCCGATTTTCACACTCAGATGAGTTCCATCGACATTGCGTTACTTATTGAACTGCCTCGTGAGGAGTCTCAGGGGTTCCGAGTCACAGACTATGCCACTTTCGACGTCGATGCACTCGATGTCGGGCCAGGGCCGCAACTGTCGGTAGGGGAGATCGTGCGGGACGGCGCTCCATCCGGCGCAACTGTTTCTGTGTCAGTCGACCATCTCTCAAAGCACGCGCTAGTCGTCGGGGTCACAGGAAGCGGGAAGACCACCACTGTCAGCAACATCCTTCTTCAGGCTTGGGCAGCCGGGGTTCCATTTCTCGTTGCGGAGCCAGCGAAAACTGAATACCGGACGCTCCTTGCGAAGCGCGCGACACCTCATGGAAGCGCCCTCCTTCCGGGTCTTCGAGTGTATACCGTCGGCAATGACCGGGTCGCTCCGTTTCGCCTGAACCCATTTGAGTTCGACACGCTAGATGAACCAGCTCCGTCACTGCTTCTGACGCACATAGACGTCTTGAAGTCGGTGTTCAATGCGGCTTTTGTTCTCTACGCTCCAATGCCGTACGTTCTGGATCTCGCACTGCATGAGATCTATGAAGACAGAGGCTGGAGCCTGGCGACGGGGGAGAACCTAAGGCTTGGCCGTGAAGACTGGGCGAGACGGAACGAACTACTCATTTTTCCGACCTTGAGTGACCTGCGCCGCAAGGTCGGTGTTGTGACCCGGCGCATGGGATACGAAGCGCGGATTGAGCAAGATGTCTCCGCTGGGCTTCAGGGGCGTATTGACTCTCTCCGGATCGGTTCGAAGGGACTGATGTTGGATGTCGCTCGAGGCCTCAGTATGAGGGAATTGCTGGCCGAGCCAACGGTCCTCGAACTGGAATCAATCGGCAACGACAGCGAGCGAGCGTTTGTTACTGGCCTGGTGTTCGCCCGGATCTGCGAGTATCGAAGACTTCAGGCATCCAGCGGTCATGTCACATCGGGTACACAGCACGTCCTCGTCATCGAGGAGGCTCACCGCCTGTTGCGAAATGTCAGCACTGAGGTTGACCTCGAGTCCGCCAATCTAAAGGCGCAGGCTGTTGAAACCCTCGTGAACATGCTGTCCGAGGGCAGGAAATATGGCCAAGCAGTGGTCTTGGCCGAGCAGGTGCCGGGAAAACTCGCTCCGGACGCCATCAAGAACACGAATCTCAAAGTGATGCACCGCATCGTCGCTGCGGATGATCGGGCGACTCTTGCGGGTTCAACCAACATGTCTGAAGAGCAGTCACGACGTCTGTCTACGCTCGTGGTCGGCGAAGCGATCGTCTTTGCCGAGGGCGCGGATCACCCGTACCTCGTCGACACGCCAGACGTCCTTGCGGGTCGTCGCGCAAAGCCAGTTACCGATTCAGAGCTCGCCGCGTTGGCGAAGGGATACGTCCACTTGGAACGGTTTTTGACCGTGCCCGATTACGCACAGTTTGGAATCCCTTCCCATCACTTCGGAGCGCCAGATCCAGTGCTCCTGCAAGCGGTCGTTGCGTTCGCGTCTTCAGCGACCTTCCAGAAAAGCTGGGCCAGGATAATCTTGCGGGCGATCCATGCGAGGGTGCATCTGACTGACGAGTTGAAGAGCCTGCAGCGGGCGCTAATCAACTCATCGCCACAGCTCTCGCCCGGAAGAGTGGCTACGGCCACGCGACTAGCATTAACCTTTGGCGCAGCACAGGCTGTTCAAGAGCGTGCGAGCGAACGCTCGTGGAGCTATTCGACAGCGCACGCCCTTCGTCAATCACTAACTCGAGGACTCCTCTTTGCTGCTCAGCCTGGGCAGGAGCGCGAGGCAACCGCCGCCCTGGATGCATTTTCGAGAGGATACGAAGCCGCGACGAGGCAGGAGATTGGTCCGTTTCCGGGCTGTTCCAGTTGCCCGGATCCCTGCTTCCATCGATTCGACGTGTCGCGTCTCATCACCCCGTCCTTCCGCACCGGAGTGTCACGGACACTGACGGACGCGAGCGTCAAGACGCCGCTGACGAGATATAAAGCACTCGCGACGCAGTCCAAAAAGGTGACCGAGCAATGGCTGGCTGCGGAATCGTCGCGCCCGAGTGGTATCGCGTATTGCGCCGCAATAACAGGCGCCGCAGCATGCGGTCTAGATGAGTACCAACAGGCTGAATTCGCAAAGAATCTGGCGCCACACCTTCTGTGAGATACTTGCAGCCGCCACTGAGCTGGCGTGAGAGGCAAGTCTCGTTCAGATGAGGACAGAAATGGCCTACAGCGAAGGAAATCAGGCAGTTGTCTATTCTTCCGTAAGTGTGCGAGACATCCATGAACTCGTCGCGTCCATGGGATGGTTTGCTGAAATCAAAAGCGATAGAAGCGGCGACCCAGTCATCGTGTGTCGCGTAGGCGACAACGTTACGCAAATCATTTTCTACGGACTAAGCGGTGATAGTGCGCGAAGCATGACGTTGCAGCTTCGATTTGCGGATGCTGCGCCTTTCGAGCTCTTGAATCATTACAACGAGAACAAACGTTTCTTGAAGTATTACTTGCAGGCCGGTCCGACGTTGATCATCGAGATGGATTGTTCGTTCGGCGGCGGCATTACGATCGAACACATACGATACTTGCTCGAGTTTTGGGAGGGGGCGGTCGGGAAACTGTTCGAAACGTAGCAAGATTGGGCTTACGGTAGTGCCTGATGTTCTCGGGCTCGGGCCGATGTTGATCGAGGCGAAAATAGCACAGCGATCACCGACGAGTTGTGGCTCAGGAAGTCGGGCGAATGGGAAGCCGAACTCGCAGC
>Ga0163144_10022135_pt1 | contig 12612 bp, 6 predicted proteins | sample OliLak19BULKMAT1_FD_123175 | JGI IMG/M metagenome (GOLD analysis project Ga0163144, IMG submission 123175) | Freshwater microbial mat bacterial communities from Lake Vanda, McMurdo Dry Valleys, Antarctica - Oligotrophic Lake LV.19.BULKMAT1 | ecosystem: Environmental > Aquatic > Freshwater > Lake... | reverse complement strand
GTTATAGAACTGAGTGAACTTCAAGCCATCCTTTGCCAAGGCATCAAGATTCGGCGTGGGGATTTCACTGCCATAGCAGCCGAGATCGGAAAAGCCCATGTCATCAACGAGAACGACGATAATATTGGGCTTCGCAGGTGCGGCGGCATTGATCTGGCCGGAAGAAGCGAGGATGGCTGATAGAAGAGCGAGGATGATGCGTCTCATGGTTGTCAGTGCGTTTGTTGGTGTGAAATTATTTCCCCGGCGCGACCCATTTCACCGCATTGGTGAGCAGCGTCTTGTAGGCGGGGTTGCTGTGCGCTTCTTCCGCGTGGCCGAGGGCGATGCAGGCGATGCGCGTCTTCGCGTCTTTCACGGTCCAGACGCTTGGGTAGCTGGCGGGGGATTTTTCGTCGGGCGGAATCGTCGCGAGCACTTCGACCTGCGCGTCGGGGTCCAGTTCCACGCGGTAGCTCTCGTCAGTGATTTTGAATGTCCCAGGGACGCCTTTCATCAGCGGATGCGCGGGCTGTTTCACGGTGACTTCAAATTCTCCCTTGCCGTGACTCCTTGCGCCGCCGCCGACGAAGCGCTGATTGTAGCCGCTGGCGGGTGGAGCCCAATTGCGCCATACGCCCGCGTGCAGCATCACGAGGCCTTTGCCCGCGTCGGCGAATTTGTTGAGCGCCAACTGGAATCGAGGAGTGCCGAAGCTCGCGTGATTCCCGCTGAAGACGAGCACATCGGCCTGCGGCAAAAGCGCGAGCGCTTCGTCGAGATTCGGCGTCGCCGCGGTGTCGATGCCGCCCGCGGCCTTTAGCATCACGGAATCCGCGCCGAGAAAGTAGCGGGGGAAATCGTGCGACTGGCCTGCGCCGACGAGCAGCACGCGCAGCGTGTTCGCGGGTTTCGGTTCGGCAAACGTCTGGCCGGTCGGCCCGGTCGTGCGCCGGTCGTTCGGGTCGTTCGGGTCGTTCGGGTCGTTCGGGTCGTTGGTTGCAAAGGGTTGCGCAACAGCCTTGCGGCGCGGGCGATTTGGCTTTTCGCCAGCGGGCCGCGCGACGGTCGGGGCGGTGTCGGGTGCGCCGAGTTCGGCGGTGATGGCGACGATGGTCGGCGCGACCTTTCCGGCGGTGCTTTCGAGCACGAGCTTCTCGATGACGCCGGGCTCCTTCACCGGGATGGCAAAGGTGCGGATGTTTTTCCCATCACTCACGATGCCGGCGGCGAATTGCGAGCCGGGCACTTCCACGCGCCGGATGTAGTCGGCAAATTCCTGACCGGCGCGCAGCCGCGCGACCTGTGTGGCCCCGCCGGCGAAATGCAGCGTCGCTGTCAGCACCGTGCCGTCGCCTTCGTAGGCGCCGCCCCATCCGGCCACGCCGCTGAGAAAGTGCAGCCGCGAGGCCGCGGTGCCGACGGGAATCTCGACCCGCTGCGCCATGGTGCGGGACACGGAGTTTTCCGGCCCGCCTTTCAGCACGAGGATGTTTTTTCCACCCGCGGATTTCGAGGCATCGAGGATTTCAAACGGAACGCCGTTCGCGTCCACCCTGCCGAATTTCGCGAGCGGCACGGTGTTCTTCACGCGGTCGGCGGTGGTGTAGAGCCCCTGGCGCGTGTCCGCGGTGACGACGGCGGAAAGGTCGAGTGGACGGAACGGCCCGTGCAACTGCGCCGCAGGGACGATGACCGAATCGCTCGGCCCTGCGGCGGGCGCGGCACTGGCACGCGGGCCGCGCTGCGCGGGCACGGATGGCGGGGCAATCTTCGGCGCGGCGCTCTGGATGTAGGCGATGATGTCGCGCAGGGCTTCCGCGCCGAGGGCTTCGAGTCCTTCGGGCATCAGCGAGTTCTCGACCTTGGCGCGTGTCGCGATGTCGGCGGTCTTCAGGTCAATGGTCACGCCGCCGGGCATCTTGATTTTCACCACGGCGTCGTTCTCGCTGCCAATGAGCGCGGAGTATTGCGTGCCGTCCTTCATCGCGATGTTCCAGGTCCGGTGCTCGTCATCCACGGCGCGGCTCGGGTCCACGATGTGCATGAGCAATTCCGCGACGGGGTGCAAGCCGATGCCGTCGAGATTCGGGCCGAAGTCCTGGCCTTCGCCCGCGAGCTTGTGGCACACGGCGCAGGTGGCAAAGAGCGCCTTGCCGCCTGCGATGTTGCCGGGCTTTTCCACGGCGGGCAGCAGCTTCGCGATGATGTCGTCTTTCGCGGGATTCGCCCCCGTGCCCAATGCGGCGAAGAGCTTCTTCGCACGCTGCGCCGTCGGGGCGTCGGGATGCGCGGTGAGCCGCGAGGTCTGCGTGGGGCTGAGCAGCGATGGAGCAAATGTTTTCGCGTCCAATGCATCGAGCAGCAGTCCGGTCCACGCGGCGCGGCCGACGAGCGCTTCGAAGGCGGCATCGCGAGGCACGGTGGGCAGGCCGGGAAAGGCGTCCGCAAGTGCGCGGCCCACGGCAGCATCGCCCGTCGCGGCCAGTGCGGCGATGAGGTCGCGCCGGAAGGCATCGGGCTGCGGCTGGCGGACCAGCGCGAGGAGGGCGGGCAGAATTTCGGGCGACGCCGGGCGCGCGGCGAGCAAAGCGCGAATCGCGGCGATGCGTTCCGAGGCGGGCGCAGCGGCATCAGCGGCGAAACTCACGAGGCTGGTGGTGAGCTTCGCAATCTCCGGCTGGAGCGTGCCGGTCTTGTCCCACGCCGCCGCGAGCGGCAGCGCGGCGGTCGCGAGCGCGCGCTCGGGTGAGGAAAGCAGCGGGCGCAGCGCGGCGAGTGTGGGTGCGGCATCGGACGGCGCGGCGGGAATCCGCTGCCCGATGGCGCTGAGCGCGGCGGCGGCGAGCGCGGGCGATGGTGCCGCACTCTCCGCGAGCGCGAGAATCGCCGCGGTGTCCGCCTTTTCCGCGACGGCAGCGCCAAGCGAGCGCGCCGTCTCCACGGACTGCTCGCTCATGTCGCCACGCTTCAGCAGCGCGGCGAGTTGCGCGCCGGGATTCGACGACGCAGCGGCGGATGCGGCGGCTTTGGACCACGGGTCATCGAGCTTCGCCTGCGCTGCGAGGAGCGCGGCCCCGGCATCGGCGCTGAGATTCGCGGCGCTCATGGCGCGCAATGCGGTGAGGCGCACGCGGGCGTCGGGGTCGTTGAGCGCGGCGGTCGCCTGCGCGCCAGTCAGCGCGATGTGGCCCGACTCGGCGATGAGGAGCGCGTTCTTCCGCACCTCCGGCTCGGCGGCGTGCAGCGCGGCGTCGAATTCCTCCGGCGTCAGTGTTCCCAACCGCTCCCGCGCCCACAGCGCGAGGATGTGCGCGGGCGTGAACTTTTCCCCGAGCATCGCGGCCAGTGCGGGCTGTGCCGCGACACCCAGCGTGTCTGCTTTTTCCATGAGCACGCGGATGGCGTTGAAGCGCACGACGCGGTTTGGGTGCATGAACGCGGCGACCAGCGCGGCGCCGTCGGCCTTCGTGAGGTCGGGCAGCGGGAGTTTCGGAGCGTTGTCGTATTGGATGCGATAGATGCGGCCAAAGTAGTGCTCGCGGTCGGGGCGAATGGACGCGCGGCTCTTGCTGGGTTGCGCGCCGCGCGGGTCATTGTGCGCGACTACGGGCGTGTAGAAATCGAGCACATACATCGCGCCGTCCGGCCCGATGGTGACGTCGATAGGGCAGAAGAAATGGTCGCGCGAACGCAGCCACTCCTTGTTCTCCAGCACGAGTTCTCCGGTGAAAGTCGGACCGGCGGGCACGAGGCGTTCGTGGTGGATGATGTCGAGAATCGGCTCGGTGCAGAAAATCATGCCGTTGTATTCCGCGGGCCATGCGCCGCCTTCATAGACGAGCGATGAGCACGCGGCGCTGTAGCCGCCCACGTGGTCAATCTGCATGAGCGGCGCGCGGTCGGGCAGGTCGGCGCGCGTCACGGGGCGTTCGGGATTCACGGCCTGCGTGCTCTTCGCGCTGCGGCCATGCCCCTTCGCCAGCACCCACTCGGGCAGCACGACGTGCTGGAGCGGGTCGCCGGTCGTCGCCTTTCCGTGCCAGATTTCCATATCGCTCGTCACCTCCGCGCCGAAGGTGTTGCCATGCAGTGAGGCGACCTGCTCCATCGCGGAGCCGTCCGGTTTGAAGCGGAAAACGCCCGGTGAAATTCGCACGACGACTTTATCCGTGCCCGGCCTCGTCGCCTCCGCGCCGCTGCCGGTGCTGGCGTAAATCCAGCCGTCCGGCGCGGCGATGAAATGATTCGCGACGAAGTGCGTGTCGGTGGGCGTGAAGCCGCCGAAGAGCGGCACCTCCTGGTCGGCCTTGCCGTCGCCGTCCGTATCGCGCAGCCAGACGATGTTCGGTTGCGCCACGGCGATGACCCCGTCGCGGTAAAAGCAGAAGCCGGTGACCAGTTCGAGGCCCGTGTGGAAGACCGTCTTCCTGTCCATCACGCCATCGCCATTCGTGTCCTCGAGAATGCTGATGGTGTCGCGCGCGGGACGTTCGTAGCGGCCCGGCTCCAGCACGCCGCCTTCCTTCCACGCCTCGGCCGTGAGCGGGCGGCGGCCATTCGGATACTCCGGCGTCTCGGCCACCCACATCCGCCCGCGCGCATCCCACTGCACCGCGATGGGCTTGCTGATGAGCGGCTCCGACGCCACGACACTCGCGTGAAAACCAGGCTGCATTTCAAACTGCCGGATGGCGTCCTCCGCGCGCCGCGGCCCGCCCGCCGGATAGCGCAGCGTCGCGAGGTCCGCCTTCGCGCAAAGCTCGTCCCCATCCGCGCGCTTCGCCGCCCACGCGACGCCGCGCAGGATGAACGAGCGGATGCTCGCGTGCTTCAGCGTTTCCTCCGCGCCTTGCAGGAAGACCGCCGCGCGATGCGTCGCGTCCTCGAAGGCCCACATCTGCGGCTGGATGTCGAAAATGGACGCGCGGTCATTTTCGAGCCGCGCCTTCTCCTTCTCCGCGCGTTTCGAGCTGCGGGCGTTGGTCACCTTCGGAGTGAACGCGGAGCCGAGCACGAACACATTCGGGTCGAGCGCGAGGTCGTAGAGCGTGTCGTCGTTCACGTCGAACGTCGAGGCACCCGCCACGATGGGATGCGAATCCGTCCGCACGTAGAGCATCATCGTGCTGCGAAACTTCCGGCTCTGCGTCGCATCCCAAGCCCCACCGAGCGCCGCCTTTCCCCATGCCACATCACCCGCCGCGACCGCGCCATTCACCGCAACAATGCCACCGCCACGCTTCGCAAAATCCGCGAGCGCCGCCTGCGCATGCGCTGGCAGCGCCTCGAATTTCGCGCTCTGTAAGAGGACCGCGTCCACGGCGGCGAGCGACGCCGCATTCGGCAAGGTGGATGCCGTCACGACGGCACCGGTGGTTTTCAAAGCCCCCGTGTATTCCGTGCGGAACGATTCGGTGTCACTCGAAACCAACACCCGCAGCGGCGCGGCAAATGTGTGACTGCAAATGGCGACGAGGAACGTAAGAGCGGTGAGGATGAATGAGCGGGTGGAGTGCATGAGGTGTTGCTTCATGGGTTGGCTTTGCGTTGGGGCTTTTTCTTCTCGGCTGAGCCTTCGTGTTTGAAGGGCCGGGTGGAGAGTTGGGTGGCGAGGAGGACGAGAAAGAGAAGAACGAAGAGGCGTGTCATGGGGGTGTTTGAAAGGCGCGGATTTCGGTCTCGTCGAGGGCGCGGCGGAAGATGGCGAGTTCATCCATGCGACCGACGAGATTGCGCGGCTCGCTGGAGAAGCCCCAGTTGCCGATCACAAGCTGGCGAAGCTTGAGCGGCGTGGCATCGTCGAGGGGCAGTTCCTCAATGAGTGAGCCGTTCAGGTAGTGCCGCACGCGATGCGCGGACGGATCGTGGACCACGGCGATCTGCATCCAGCGCCCGCGTTCCTCGGCGGCAAGACCGCGGCGCGAGGCCAAGCGGATGTCCGCGCCATGCTCGGGTGTCTTGATGAAAACGAGTTCGCCATTCGGACTGGCGGGAATCCGGCCCGCGAGCATCCAATAAATCTGCCCAGGCCCTACCTGCGGGCTGAGCAGGATGGTCTGCGTCGCCTTTGCGACAGGCTCCAGCCGCACGCTCGCCACGAAAGTCGCCGCTTCCAAAGTCGCCCCGAGCCGCACGCGCACGAGATCGCCCGCGCGCTGAAAGGCCACCGCGTGTTTCCCCGGCCAGCGGCCCTGCGTCCACTCGCCCCCGATGAGTGAGCCATCGCTCCCCGGCGTGGCACCGGGCGCGAGATTGCGGACGACGCCACGCGCGAGGTCGGTGGCTTCGAAGTCAAAGTAAAGCACGAGGCTGGGATCCTGCGTGAGCGAAGTCCGCTGTTGTTGCCAGCTCTCGAACTGTTTGCGTTCTGCGGATGCGGCCCGATCGATGATGTCCATTTCCCTTGGAAACTTCATCGTCGTATCGCCTGCCGGCTCGATCCCGCCCGCGCTGGAAAGGCGCACACCTTCCCCCGTCGTTAGCGAACGCGCAATGTGGCTCGAAGCTGTTCGGTGCAGGTCCACTCGACCCTCCAGCACTTGCACCACCGCGTGCTCGGGCGAACGAGCATCGACACCGAAGACCGTGCCCCGATCCACGGCACGCCAGCCTGCGGCGAGGAGCGTGAAGCCTTCCGCCACCGGGGGCACCGTGGCCGTGACCAGTCCACTGCGCACCTCGGCCTCGCGCTCCGTCTTCAAATCGAGTTCCGCCGGGCCCTGGATCACCACCGTTGCGCCGCACATGAACTGGAGCCGCACGATTCCTTTCGTGAGCGCGATCACTCCTGCTGGCACGCGGTCATCCGGCTGAAACGGCATCGTCTTCCATTCAGCATTGATCGTTTGCATCACCACTGCCAGTGGCGGCCTCGGCGCTCCTGCTGGATCTTCGGCTGTGCTCGGCGCAACTGTGGGGCCGTGCATCCACCAGACTGAAACGCCCGCGATGACGAGCGCCGCCGCCGCAGCCATGAGGGGACGCCAGTTGAGCCAGCCTTTCCCTTTTCTCATCTGCGGCAGCTCCGCCACTTTCAGCAGGCGCGATGTGCGCAGCGCCTCGGGAAGGGAGGCTTCCAAAAACCATTCTCCACGCATGGCAGCGCGATCTTCCGGGGTGGTGAGGGCCTCATTGAGGCGGTGGAGTTCCTCCTCGGAGAGATTGCCCTCGCGCCAGCGGTGGATGAGTTCGTCCCGGTGTGTGTTCATGGGGTTAGATTCGGGAAAGTTTGCGCTCCACGCATTCCAGCAGCGCACGGCGCACGCGGTAGAGTGTCTTGGTCACGCTCTCAAAGGTCTGGCCCATCGCGCGGGCCACCTCGTCCATCGAGGCGCGCGACTCATAGCGAAGCGTGAGCATCTGGCGGGAGCGCTCGGGCAGTGTGGCGACACATTCATCAAGCGCCTGCTGACGCGCGACCCAGTCCTCAGGGTCATCATCAACCTCGGCAAACGCCAGCTCCATGCGGTCGAGAAACGTCTCCAGCGTTGCGCTGTTCGCTACCACCTTGGCCGACTGCTGCTGCTCCCAGTGCCTGCGAACAAGATTCCTCGCTACGCCTCGGCACCACGCCGCTTGATTCTCCAGCCGCGTGCCCTTCTCCACCTCCGCCGCAAGCCGCACCCATACCTCCTGCAGCACATCCTCTGCCACATGCGCATCTCGCAGCAGCCCGTTCACAAACGCACCGAGCCGATGCCGGTCGTGGATAAACTCGGCAGCAGCTCGCTGGATGGCTTCGGATTCAAGGGACATGCGCAGTATTGTCCGGTGAACAGTCGAAACATGGACAATTTATTTTTACCTTTCTCGATTTGCCCAACAAATGATGAAGCAAAGGGGAAAGAGAGTTCTCATTTTGATGCAGCCGCTGCGGGCGGCAAAATCTCACTGCTAGGAATTTGCTTTTGGCGGAAGGCTCCTGAAACAGCCGTTGGGCTAGACCGGAGGGCGGGGAAAAGGGGGTTGATCTCGTGGATGTGGCCGGGCTCCATGGAGAAGTCGGTGAAGAACGGCGGCTCCTGGATGTAGGTGCTCGCCGCATCCCAAGCATAGACATCTCCGACGGTGCCAGGGATCTCGTTCCACTTCGGATTTTGGGTCGCGAAGTCCGCATAAAGTCGGCGGAATACCTCCGGACTCAACGCACTAGCCATGGCGCTGCTGATCTCGGCGAGGCTTGGCCAGAGCTCCCGTAGGAAGACGGGGCTGCCATCCGCGGCGAGGGTGATCGGCTCGGTCGTAAGGTCGATGTCCACGCGCCCGGCGAGCGCGAAGGCGACGACGAGCGGCGGCGACATGAGGAAGTTCGCCTTGATGTTCTGATGCACGCGCGCCTCGAAGTTGCGGTTGCCGCTGAGGACGCTCGCGGTGATCAGGTCGTGCTTTGCGATGGCTTCTTCGAGCGCCGGGAGCAGCGGGCCGCTGTTGCCGATGCAGGTGGTGCAGCCGTAGCCCACGGTCTGGAAACCGAGCTGGTCGAGGTAGGCCTGAAGCCCGGTCTTGGTCAGGTAATCGGTGACCACGCGCGAGCCGGGCCCGAGGGAGGTCTTCACCGCGGGGTTCACGGTGATCCACATTCACGAGGGTCGTTGGAGGCGTGGAGCTGCAAGGCTCTTAATCCTCGTGCCTAGACTGTCGAGAAAGATCACGGTGAACTAAAACCAAGTGTTAACCAATCCACGCATATCAGCCGACCAACCGCAGGGGACCAAACACCCGCCTGACGCGCCGCTCCTTCACCCCGGCCACGGTTCCCAAATCCTCCCGTCACTTTACTTCCTCAAGTAATGAAGAAACTCATTTTTTCTGTTGCCAACAAGGCAGCCATATCAACGACCCCAAGCTCAGCGAGGGCGGAGCGTGCCCAACCGTGGAACGAACTACAAGCGCCCAAATGTAGATGGCGCTCCGCTCGCAGAAAGCACGCGCCGTGACACGCGGAGCCGTTCGCTGCAGCGCATACGGGTTAGGCGCTGCGGCCATTCTGCTCATCGCGTCGTGAAGCAAATAGCTCTGCTGGAAAGGCTGGATGCGCTCATCGGAAAGCGACTAAGCAAAACATCCCTCCGGCTAAGACGATAGCGCCAACCCCAGCGAAAATAATTTGGCGTCGTTGCAATGCGGTAGCCGTTCGATACTGGCGAAAGAAAATGGGGATAGCCAACATTGCTGTGGCGAAGAGGAAGAGAAGAAAAAGATCGTTCATGGGATTTGAGGTGTGGTTCGATGTAGCTGCTAGGAATTTGCTTTTGGCGGAAGGCTCCTGGAACAGCCGTTGGGCTAGACCGTAGGGCGGGGAAGAGGGGGTTGTCCACTTTAAACTTCAGGATCAATCTTCGGGCTTTGGTTTCTTGGCTCTCAGTGAAGCGCCATTATCGGCGGGCATGGACTGATGCCATTCAAGCGTCGCCTGGGTGAGGCTTTCGACGATATCAGGATGTTTGGAGGCGATGTTGGTGGTCTCGCCGCAGTCTTGAGCGAGGTCGTAGAGCTGCGCATCCGTGCCGTCATATTTACAGAGGAACTTCCAATTCCCTTCACGCATGGCGAGGTCGGGTAGCGTTTCTTGAGCATTGGCTGGAGCGACTTTGTGGTCGGGTGGACGACGCCAAAAGAGCGGCGCGGCGCGTGAGGCTACGCTTTGTCCGAGGAGCACAGGCGCGATATTTTCGCCATCGAAATGAATGTCTGCAGGCGGTGCGATATTTGCGATGGAGAGCAACGAAGGTCCGAGATCAAAGGCAGCGAACACGGAGTTTTTGTTGTGCATACCTGCTTTTTTTTTGTCGATCAATCCGGGAGCCCAGACGATGAGCGGGGAGCGCGTGCCGCCTTCATAGATCGTAGCTTTCGTGCCACGGAAGGGGCCGGCGCTGCCTGCTCCTGGCTCTGGGCCATTGTCGGAACACAACAAAATGAGCGTGTTGTCGCGCAGCGCTGGTATGGAGCGGATGTGATCGAAGAGTTTGCCAAACTGCCTGTCCATTTCCTCCAGGACGGCGAGATAGATGGGGCGCTTGCCGTCACACCACTTCGCAACGGGCGGCCAGTAGGGACTATGGACGTCGTCGGTCCAGAGATTGACGAAGAAGGGCTTCTTGGCAGCTGCGGCTTTGTCGATGAAGGGAAGCGCGGCATCGATAAAGCCGCCGGTGATTTTGGAGCGCAGCATCCACGTCACCGGTTGGCCGAGTCGCTCGGCATCAGCCCAAATCTTGCGTGGTTCTTTGTCACCTGGCTTCAGCGTGAGTGGCAGGAGCTTGGGGCCCATGCCTTCGAAATTGGTGAGAGTTTCATCAAAGCCATACGCGGTGATGGGCGGTGCGTTATCGACATCGCGCTGCCCACCGAGATGCCACTTGCCGAAGTGACCGGTGGCATAGCCGTTCTGCTGCAGGATGCGGGCAAAAGTCGGCGCTTTCAGGTCGAGCCACTGCGCCACGCCGCGCCGTTCATTGTCACCGCGATTGTTCAAAAACGAAGTGATACGCCAGCGCTGCGGATACTGCCCGGTGGTCAACGCACAGCGAGATGGCGAGCAAATCGGCGAGTTCACATAAAACTGCGAGAAGCGAATGCCCTCACTCGCGAGTTGATCGATGCTTGGTGTTTGCGCCTCCTTGTTGCCAAAGCAAGAGAAGTCCCCCCAGCCCATGTCATCAATGAGCACCATGATGATATTGGGCGGAGCTGAGGCCGCCGAACGCGGCATGAGGAAAGCCGAAACTAGGAGTGCAAGCCGAAGGGGTTTCATAGGATGAGCGGTTATTTAGTCGCAGACTTCTTGCCCTTGCTCTGGCCCTTCTTCTTTGCTCCGCCTTCACCGGGATACGGCTTGACCTGCGCGCGTTCAGCCCAGGCTTCCCATTTCGCGGCGAGAGCCTTGGCTTGATCGGGTTGAGCGGAAGTAAGGTCGTGCTGCTCAGTGCGGTCGGCTTTGAGATCGTAGAGTTCCCAGGGGCCTTTGTAGGAAGTGCGGACGAGCTTCATGTCGCCCTCGCGGATCGCGGCATTGCCCTCGTGCTCCCAGAAGAGAGCGCGGGATTCCATGGTGCCTCCGAGAAGCACATCCTTCAGGCTCTTGCCTTCCATCGGCGTGATGGCATGGCCCTTATGTTCCTTCGGATACGTGGCACCGCCGACATCGGCACAGGTCGCCATGATGTCGATGAGATGCGCGGGTGTGTGCTCCAATCTCCCCATCTCCTTGTCTCCCTGTCTCATCGTCTTCACCACCGCAGGCCAATGTGCAATGAGCGGCGAGGCGATGCCGCCTTCGTGGTTGTAGTGTTTGTATTTGCGGAACGGCGCGTTCTCCAGAAAGGCCCAGCTTTCACCGCAGAACCAGCTAGAGTCGGCTTTTGTCGGATCCCCATTCGTTTTGCCGTTAGGTCCAGCCTCGGCGTTGCCGCCGTTGTCGCTCATGAAGAGGATGAGGGTGTTATCGAGCACACCACGCTGCTTCAATCCCGCGACGAGATCGCCGATAGCCTTGTCCATGCGATAGACGCAGGCGGCATACACGGCCATGATGTTGTCGAAGCGCTCCTGTTCCTCTGCCGTCAGATCTTTCCAAAGCTTGATCGGCTCAGGGCGCGGCGACTTTTGCCATGCCGGGTCGGTGATGCCCAACTCCTGCTGGCGCTTGATACGTTGATCACGCAAGGCACCCCAACCCGCCTTATACTTGCCGCGAAACATCGCGATAGCTTCGGCTGGTGCCTGCAACGGGAAGTGCGGTGCGTTGTGACAGAGATGCAGATAGAAGGGCTTCTTTTCAGCCATGGCCTCGTCGATGAACTTCAGTCCAAAGGTCGTCCAAAGGTCGGTAGAATACCAATCCTTCGGCAAGCTCGCATCATCTCCATCGATAGCTTTGCCATTGAGGAAGAGCTTGGCCTTGTCTCCGCCTGCAAAGTAAAACCCGCCCGCCGCAGCATTCAGACTGCGGTCAAAGCCACGTCCCCAAGGTGTGACGCCGAGGTTCTGCCCGATATGCCATTTGCCGGTCATCGCCGTGAAATACCCTGCTGGCTTCAGCACCTCCGCCATGGACACGCACGAGTCATTCAAGCGCCCCGCATATCCCAGAAGCCCCTTGTCCTCCGTCATGTGACCCACGCCTGCCTGATGCGGATACAAGCCCGTGAGCAAGGACGCGCGAGTCGGGCAGCAGCGCCCCGTATTATAAAACTGCGTAAAGCGAACACCATGCGCAGCGAGCGAATCGAGATTCGGCGTGGGTATCTCGCTGCCGTAACAACCGAGGTCGGCAAAGCCCATGTCATCGACAAGAACGACGATGATGTTCGGCTTCTCGGCAGCTTGACTGAAGAAAGCGAGCAGGCCGAGCAGAGTTGTAAGTAGGAACTGTTTCATGGTATTTGGCGGAATCATATTGGCTGAGGCATTTCTAGTTTTAAAACACAAAATAATTAATGACAGAATAATTTTCTAAAAAGGGCCAAGCCCAACAGATCTGCCGCTAAAATTATCTTGTCCCTAACTATCCTGTCACTTTCGACTTCGGATGACAAGCAGCGCGGGATAGCACACACTGGGGCGCCGTGACGTAGCCATTGGTCGCAAGCAGCCCGCCCTTGGCCAAAAGATCGAGGTTCGGCGTGC
>Ga0163144_10022134_pt1 | contig 12612 bp, 10 predicted proteins | sample OliLak19BULKMAT1_FD_123175 | JGI IMG/M metagenome (GOLD analysis project Ga0163144, IMG submission 123175) | Freshwater microbial mat bacterial communities from Lake Vanda, McMurdo Dry Valleys, Antarctica - Oligotrophic Lake LV.19.BULKMAT1 | ecosystem: Environmental > Aquatic > Freshwater >... | reverse complement strand
GTGGGTCGGCGTCAACGACGGGGATTCCCGGCATTCGTGCTCGTAGGACGGCCTCCACGAGAGCGAATTGCGCCATTTGTCCTCATGGGTTGACCTCCGCAACGCGGACTTTCGCCATCCGACCTCGTGGGTTGGCTTCCGCAACGCGGACTTTCGCCATCCGACCTCGTGGGTCGGCCTCCGCAACGCGGACTTTCGCCATCCGACCTCGTGGGTCGGCCTCCGCAACAGGGTTTTTCGCCGTCCGACGAGCGCGGCTGCCATCCACGACAGCTCTTCGTGCCGAATCAGCGCGCGGGTGGCTCGAGAGTAAGCCAAAAGGCTTGGCGGGGCGGTGCCCCGGCCGAACCGTGCATGTCGGTTCTCGAGAGAATGATCCCACCCAGGAATCCCCTCTCCCACGAAAGTGTGGGAGAGGGGAATCCTGGGCTTTGCTACACGAGTGATACGACAGGAATCCAAGAACCCTAGTCTCCCCCCGCCCGCCATCAGGCTAATCCAAGCCCCTGGGACCGCGGGCGTCCCGCCCGCCATCAGCCTAGTCCCCCCCGCGCCCGATTGCGCCGAAGCGGTGAATCTGGGATCAGCCTCGCAGCAATGCCCCTGCGCACGAAACTCTCATGGGTCGCGGTGCTCTACTTCGCCGAGGGCTTCCCGTTCGGGGTCTTCTTCGACGCGCTGCCCGTCTACTTCCGCCTGCATGGCGTCGGCCTCGCGGAGATCGGCATGCTGAGCCTGCTCGGGCTGCCGTGGACGCTCAAGGTCGCCTGGGCGCCGCTCGTCGACCGCTTCGGCAGTCGGCAGACGTGGATCGTCGCCAGCCTGCTCACCGCCGCGGCAGTGCTCTTCCTGCTGCCGTTTGCCGACCCGTCGCAACCCGGGCTCGTCGTGTGGACGCTGTTGCTGCTGCTCACCCTGGCGTCGGCCACCCAGGACATTGCAATCGACGCCTACACCATCGGGCTGCTCGCGCCGGGGGAGGAGGGTGCGGCCAACGGCGTGCGCGTGTCGGCCTACCGAGTCGCCTTGATCGTCGCCGGCGGCGGGCTGCTGCTGGTGAGTGCGGCGCTCGGGTGGACCGGCGGCTTTCACCTCGCGGCGATCATCTGCGTGCTGTTGGCGGTCGTGCTGTGGCGCAGCCCGCGGCCGCCGGCGCCCGATGCCGAGCGCCGGCGGCGCTGGTTCGCCGACCTCCGCACCTGGTTGCTGCGCCCCGGTGGCGCGGCGGTCATCGCGTTCGTGCTGACCTACAAGCTCGGGGACGCGGCGATGGGTCCGATGGTGCGTCCGTTCTGGGTCGATCGCGGGCTCAGTCTCGAGGAGATCGGCATCATCACCAACACGCTCGGCGTGGGCCTGGCCGTCGCCGGGGCATTGCTCGGCGGCTGGTTCACTGGGCGCGCCGGCATCGTTGCGGCGCTGTGGGTGTTGGGCGCTGCCCAGGCGCTGTCGAATCTGGGCTACGCGGGCGCGGCCTGGTTCGAACTCGGACGCACCGGGATCTACGCCGCGTCGATGCTGGAGAGCTTCACCGGCGGACTCGGCACGGCGGCGTTCCTCTCGTTTCTGATGAATGTTTGCGACAAACAACACGCGGCGGTGCAGTACGCGTTCCTCTCGGCGCTGTTCGGTCTGACGCGGTCACTCGCCGGCGCGGCGAGCGGCTGGGCGACCACGGAGCTCGGCTATGCGGCGTACTTCGCGCTGACGTTCCTGCTGACCCTGCCTGCCTTCGCCCTTCTGCCGCGCGCGGTGGCGTGGGTCCGCCCTCCCGATCGCGGGTCGGAATTCGCATGATCCCGTCGCGGGAATCTACGACTGGTGCGGGATTCTGGGCCCCCGTGTCGGCGCGGGCGACGGAAGCTCGCGCCGTCCAACGGGCGGCTAAGCCTGCGCCTCAGCCTGTCGTCCCGAGCGTTTGGGCAAAGGGAGAGGATGAGGCTCGGGCTTGGCGACTGCCTGGCGGTCGCCGACCGGAATCCAGACTCGGAACGTCGAGCCGCACCCCGGGGTGCTGTCGACGCGGATGGTGCCTTCGAGCAGGTCGAGCAGGCGGGTGACGATGTGCAACCCGAGTCCGGTGCCGCCGAAGCGCGTACCGATCGACGGATCGCCCTGGTGGAACGGCTCGAAGATGAACCGCCGTGCCTCGGCCGAGATGCCGATGCCCGTGTCCGTGACCGTGAAGATGATCCCCTTGCTGTCGCTCGCGATCGCCACGGCGACGGTGCCTTTGTCGGTGAACTTGAGTGCGTTGTTGATGAGATTCTTGAGGATCACCTGCAGCTTGAGCGGGTCGGTGCGCAGGCGCGGCAGATCGCCTTCGATGTTCCACCGCAGGCGGACGCTCGACTTGACGCCGACGGCGCGGGTTTCGGCATCGATGGTGCGCACCAGGTCGGGGATGTGGATGTCGCGCCAATCGAAGCTCACTTCGCGGCTCTCGATGCGACTCAGGTCGAGGGTGGCGTTGATCATTTCGAGCAGGTCACGGGCGTTCTTATGGATGCGCCGGAGGGTGTCGGCTTGTTCGTCGGTGATCGATCCAAAGGTTTCCTCGAGCAGCAGATCGTTGTAGCCGAGGATGACGTTGAGGGGCGTGCGCAACTCGTGCGACATGGTCGCGACGAAGTCGGATTTGACGCGGTTGGCGGCTTCGAGCTGGGTGATCAGCCGGGTTTGCTCGAGGGCGAGCGAGCCGAGTTGGCCGATGCCGCGGGCGATTTCGATTTGCACCGAGGAGATCGGCGTTGCGCGGTTGCGGAAGCCGACGGTTTGGACGCCGACCAGCTCGTCGCCGCGCCACAGGCCGATGTAGATCGCCGTCTCGATGCCGAGCGAGTGTTGGATCCGCTGAAACTCCAGGTGCACGTTGACGGTGCTGCTGCAGGCAAGCGCGCGGTCGCGGTGGATGGCGACCGAGAAAGCGCTGTCGGGGGCCGCGGGAAGGTGCAAGCGGCGGAGCTCGTTGAGCGCTGTCGTGTCGTCGTCATGGCCGGCGACGATCACGTAGCACTGCTGCGCCGGCTGCCACAGGAACGTGTGGCTGTTGTCGGCGCCGAATACCTGCGCGGTGAGCTTCGCGAGCTGGCTGAGGTGGTCGGGGTCGCCGAGCGAGGCGATCAGCTGCTGGCCCACCTGGGCGAGCGCGCGGTGGATCTCGAGCGAAGCGGCTTGCTTGTCTTCGAGGCGCCGGCGTGCGCTGCTGTCGCGGACCATCAGTTGCACGGCGGGGCGGCTGGCGCGGCGCACGCAGCGGCCGTTCAGGGCGACGTCGATCAACTGACCGTCGATGCGCCGCAGGCGAATGTCGAGGGCCGTCGACCCGGGCGCGTCGGCGGTGAGCGCTTCGAGATAGCGTTCGAACGCCGGTCTGTCGTCGGGCGCAGCGAGGTCGATCAGGTGGCGGCGCTCGATGGCGCTGTGCGAGCGATAGCCGAGCAGATTGCACATGGTCGCGTTCGCGTAGTCGACGACGCCGTGTTCGGCTACGATGACGCCGTCGGGGCCATCTTCCAGGAGCGATCGAACTTGTTTGCGCGAATCGTCGAGCTCAACGCTACTATCGAAAAGCCAGCGCCGCTGGCGCTCGGCGCGGGTCGCGCCGATACAGGCGAGGATGGCGGCGATCCCCGGTCCGAGGGCTTGGTGGAGGCCGGCGCCGCCAGTGGCGCCGGTGGCGTCGGTGGCGACGACGGTGGCCCAGTAGACGACGAGGGTGATCGCCACCGAAACGAGCTGTACGCGCGGGTGCCAAGGCAGAAACAGGGCGGTGGCGAGCATCTTCATGCTGATCATCATCGCCGTGCTCGACACGATCCCGTCGTTGTAGTGCAGGTGGCTGACGAGTGCGGCGGTGAAGGCGAGTTCGCAGCCGAGCACGACTCTCTCGGCGTGCGCGCGCAACGGCCCGAGGCCGAGCCACAACATCAACAGCGGCGCGAGCAACTGCACCAGATACGCTGCGCTCCCCGGCCCGATAAACGTCGGTCGCAGCAGCGAATCGGCCGACGCGTAGACGAAGACGACCGTAACGGTCGCCAGGGACAGCGCCGGAATGCTCTCTGCGATCAGCCGTCGCCGCTGCGCGGCAAACATCTCGTCGGTCGTCACGCTCGTCGTCATCTCCCGGCTGGCAAACCTGTCCCTCGAACGAAAGCTTGAGCAAATGTCTTGCCATGTGGGTTTCGGTATGGCGGGGAAACCCGCGTTCCTCGTGGCCGCAGCACGGGCGTTACCGCAGTGGCGCTGCGGCCTCGCTGCGGTGACGCTTGCCGCTCTTTGCAGCGGCGCGCTCTGGTCGCGACCCGCCATGGCAACGGGGCCGCAAGCAATCGTCGCGGCCTTCTGCCGCGAGGACGCACTCGGCGCGCGCTCGAACCGGCGCGCCTACGGGCGCGTCGCCGCGCTGGTCGCCTGGCCGCTCGAACCGGCGTGGGACAGCGTCGTCTTGATCCGCGGATTCGAGGTCGGCGAACCGCAGCGAATCGCGCCCGAGGAGGCCGAGGTCGCCGTCACCTATACGGTGGTTGGCGGCGTGTCGGCGCTGCGCTACGACGTAGAGGCCCATTTGGCAGTGCGCCGCTTCCGCGTCGTTCTGCGCGACGGGCGTTGGTGGATCAGCGGTGCGCCGCCGCTGCCGCATGTGTTCTCCGACCGCGTCGACCCCGAACGCGTGCGGCGCGCGATGCAGGGGGACGGCGGCTACCTGTCGCAGTCGCGGTTCGTCGCCGAGTTGATGCGTGCCGGCGGTTGGAAGGTCCCCGTCGAGACGGTGGCCGAGCTACTGTCCGGGGCGACCTACGGGCCGGTCGCGACGGCGCGGCCCGGGGATCTCGCGGTCTACCTCGATCGCGGCAACCCCTACCACGTCGGCGTCGTCGAGGCGCCGGGCGTCGTCGTTTCCGCGACCCTCACCGGCGGCCTGGCGCGCAGCACCCTCGGCGCGTTTGCCGGCGAGGTGCGTTTCCTGCGCCTGCGCGAGATCGACGGAATAGGGGAGCAGTAGGGCTGCTCAACCGGCTGCTAGGTCCGTTGAAAAAGTCCCTGACCTTCGAGACGGCGCTACGCGCCTCCTCGGGCCGAACGGAAAACCGATTCCGTTCGCGCTGAGGAGCCCCGGAGGGGCGTCTCGAAGCGCCAGGCAGTTTCTCAACCGGCTGCTAGGCCGCGTCGTCCAAGACCAGGCGCTGCGGCGGGGGGAGCAGGCGGCGGCCGCCGAGGCCGAGGAGTACGGCGCCGGCGCCGCCGATGAGGTAGGGCGCGTCGATACCAACGTTGTCGAGCAGCCAGCCGGTTGCGGTGGTCGATACCACGCCACCCAGTCCGACGCCGACGACCAGGATCGATTGCCCGGTCGAACGCAAGCGCTCGGGGACGATCGCGTCGAGGTACAAGGGCGCGCCTAGCGCCAGCCCGGCGACGGCGACCGCGTGCACCGTCTGGTTCGGGAAGATCACCGCGAGGTTGTCGCTGAAGCCGCACACCAACCAGCGCACGCCGGCGAGGAAGACGCCGAGCTGGAACAACCCCTGCGCGCCGATGCGGCGGACGCTGGCGCCGGCATAGGCGATCAGCGGAATCTCGAGCAGCAGCATGACGACCCACATCTGCCCGACAGTGTCGATCGAGCCGCCGCGGTTGGTGACGTAGACCGGGAAGAAGGCCATCGGGCCCTGCAGGAACAGGTAGGCGAGCATGGTGTACGCGACCAGCCGGCGCATCGGTGGGTGGCGCAGCAAAAGACGCCACTCGCGCGGCTGCGCCCGCAGGGCGATGGCCCCGGCGCGCGGAAACGTCAGGCTGATCGCGGCTGCCGCCAGCGTGAAGACGGCGATGATCGGAAACATGATCGCCAGCGCCGGCTCCGAAGGGCCACCCGGCACAGCCGCGATTGCATGTGCCCGCTGGTAGAGGTCGAGTCCGTAGGGGAAGGCGACCACGAGCAAGAGAAAGCCGAGGGTCCCCCAGACGCGGGTGCGGCCGAACGCTTGCGCGCCGCCCTCGCGCAGCACCGCGAGGCTGACCGAGGAGATGAGCGGAATGATCGGCGTCGCGAAGCCCGCCAGCAGTGCCGAGGCGAGCAGCAGCGCGGCGAAGCTTTGTGCCCAGCCGAGTCCGTAGAAGCCGAGCGCCGCGCCGGTCGTGGTCAGCGCGAGCACCCGGCCGCGGGCGCCGGTGCGGTCTGCCAACTGCCCCCATAGGGGCTGCAGCAGCGCACCGACGAGCGGGACGATCGCCAGCACCAAGCCGACCTGGGTGCCGTCGAGCGCGGCGTTCTCGCGCAGATAGAGGCTGAAGTAGGGGAAGTAGATGCCGACGCCGCCGAAGTAGAAGAACCAGAACAGCGACAGCTTGGTGGCGTCGGACATGCGGGCAGCAGGGGCGGGGGGCGTTCGCTGCCGGCAGTCGCGCCGCGGCGAGATCGGCTTGCGCGCGGCCACCGTAAGCGATGGCCGTGCGCAAGCGCGTCAGACGATGCCCTCGTACAGGGCGGTACTCAGGTAGCGCTCGCCGGAGTCGGGCAGGACGACGACGATAATCTTGCCCTTCATTTCCGGCTCGCGGGCCACGCGCAGTGCCGCGGTGGCGGCGGCGCCGCAGGAGATCCCGCAGAGGATGCCCTCTTCGCGCGCCAGGCGGCGCGCCATCTCCATCGCCTCGTCGTCGGTCACCTGTTCGACGCGGTCGACGAGGGAGACGTCGAGGTTGTCGGGGACGAAGCCGGCGCCGATGCCCTGGATCTTGTGCGGTCCCGGCTGCACCGGATCGCCGGCGCGGGTCTGGGTGATCACCGGGCTCGCCACCGGTTCGACCGCGACCGACAGCACCGCCTTGCCCTTCTCCTGCTTCAGGTAGCGGCTGACGCCGGTGATCGTGCCGCCGGTGCCGACACCGCTGACGAAGACGTCGATCGCGCCGTTGGTGTCTTCCCAGATCTCCGGCCCGGTGGTCTTGAAGTGGATCTCGGGGTTGGCCGGGTTGGCGAACTGCTGCAGCAGCACATAGCGCCCGGGGTCGGTGGCGACGATCTCTTCGGCCTTGGCGATCGCGCCCTTCATCCCCTTCGCACCTTCGGTGAGGACGAGGTTGGCGCCGAAGGCGCGCAGCACCTTGCGGCGCTCGATCGACATGGTCTCGGGCATAGTCAGCGTCAGCGGGTAGCCGCGCGCGGCGGCGACGAACGCGAGCGCGATACCCGTGTTGCCGCTGGTCGGCTCGATGATCTCCTTGGCTGGCCCGAGCAAGCCGCGGCGCTCGGCGTCCCAGACCATCGCCGCGCCGATGCGGCACTTCACCGAGTACGCCGGGTTGCGCCCCTCGATCTTCGCCAGAACGGTAGCTCCGAGGCCCTGGGTGACGCGGTTGAGACGCACCAGCGGCGTGCGTCCGATGCTCAGCGAGTTGTCTTCGTAGATCACGCGATGTCTCCCTTCGACGTTGGCAAATGCGAGGAACCAGAATGAACCACAAGTCGGGCTCAGGGCCAAGGGCCAGGCCAAGGGCCAAGAGGGATGGCGGCAGGCTCGAGGCGCAAAGCGGCAGGCGCAAGGCGAAACGCGCAAGGCTCCAGCCACCCAGGCCCCAGCGCCTTCGGCTTTGCGCCTCGCGCCTCGCGCCTGCCGCCTTGAGCCTTGCGCCTCGCGCCTCGCGCCTCGCGCCTTGCGCCTTGAGCCTTGCGCCTCCCGCCTTGCACCTTGCGCCTCCCGCCTTGCACCTTGCGCCTCCCGTCTTGCGTGTGGGGGCCAGCGCGCTGGCAAGCGGCATCCCACTCCAGTAAACCATCCGCATGCCCGACTTACCTCTCGCCGGTATGCGCATCCTTGCGCTCAGCCAGCTCGGCTCCGGTCCGTACGCGATGACCGTCCTCGGCGATCTCGGCGCTGAAATCATCAAGATCGAGGACCCGACCGTGGGCGGCGACGAAGCCCGCACCGTGCCGCCGTTCGCGGCCGACGGCGACAGTCCGTACTTCCAATCGCTCAACCGCAACGCCAAGTCGTGCACCATCAATCTCAAGTCCGCCGCCGGCCAGGACGTCTTTCGCCGTCTCGTCGCGGTGGCCGACGCGGTCTATGCCAACCCGCGCGGGGACCTGCCGGCAAAGCTCGGCTTCGACTACGCGCACCTGAGGCACATCAACCCGATGATCGTCTGTTGTGCGCTCTCCGGCTTCGGCAAGACCGGCCCGCGCGCCCCCGACCCGGGCTACGATTTCTTGATTCAGGGGTTGGCCGGCTTCATGAGCATGACCGGTGAGCCCGCTGCCGCGCCCGCGCGCTGCGGCGTGTCGATCGTCGACTTCTCCGGCGGCCTCATGTCGGCGGTGGCGCTGCTCGTCGGCATCACCAAGGCGCGCTCTACCGGCGTCGGTTGTGACCTCGACGTGAGCCTGCTCGATACCGCGATTTCGATGCTCAACTACCTCGCCGTGTGGAACCTCAACTACGGCCATCAGCTCAGCCGGCTGCCGAACTCCGCGCACCAGACCCTGGTGCCGTCGCAGAACTTCCGCACCAAGGACGGCTACATCGTCATCATGTGCATGAAGGAGAAGTTCTGGCGGCGCATGGGGGAATTGATGGAACTGCACGCGCTGCTCGCCGATCCGCGCTACCAGACCTTTCAAGACCGCTTCGAGCGCCGCGACGCGTTCATCGCGGTGGTGCAGGCGCGCATGCTCGAAAAGACCACCGACGAGTGGCTGTCGATCATGACGGGGCAGGTGCCGTGCGCGCCGGTGTACAGCGTCGACGAGGCTCTGCGCGACGAGCAGGTGATTGCCCGCGAGATGGTGATCGAGGTCGAGCACCCGGTCTTCGGGGCGCTGCGGCAGGTCGGCTGTCCGGTGAAGGTCGACGACGTGCGGCCGCGCTACCGGGCGGCGTCGGCGCTCGGGGCGGACACCGAGACGCTGCTCCGTGGGCTGCTCGGCATGTCGGCGACGGAAATCGCTGCGCTGCGCGTCGCCGGGGCGATCTGAGCGCGAGCGTCCTTGCTCGGGCGCGGCCGGCGGGAAAAGATGCGCGGACGAGGTGGGCAATGAGGCGAAAGCGGAAGACGAAAGCGGCGGCGGTGCCGCCGGCGCCTTTGGATTTCAAGAACCAGCCGTTTCGCGCACTCGGTGGCTTGGTCCGGCAGGCTGCGCCGCGTGCCCCCGCCCGTCCGCTCGCGCCGCCGCCGCCACCGCCGCCGCCCGTGGCGGTGGTGGCGGACGACGCCGAGCTCTTTCGTCAGGCCATGACCGGTGCGCGTCCGCTCGATCCGGCTGCGCGTGTCCGCGTCGAGGTGCCCACGCCGGCGGCGACGCCGCGCGAGATCACCGATCCCGACGCCGAGGCGCTCGCGGAACTCTGCGATCTGGTCGGCGGGAGTGCGCCCTTCGACATCAGTGACGGCGACGAGTACGTCGAAGGCGGGGTCATCGGGCTCGACCCGCGGTTGCTGCGGCGCCTGCGCAGGGGCGAGTTCGCCTGCCAGGGACATCTCGACCTGCACGGTCTCACCCGCGAGGAGGCGCGTGTCGACGTCGAGGCGTTCGTGCGCGCGGCCTACCTCGCCGGCAAGCGATGCGTGCTGATCATCCACGGCCGCGGCCTCAACTCGAAGGACCAGATCCCGGTGTTGAAGAGTGCGCTGACGAGTTGGCTGGCGCGGGGCGGACTCGGCCAACAGGTATTGGCCTTCGCCAGCGCGCGCCCGTGTGACGGCGGTGCCGGTGCGCTCTACGTGTTGTTGCGCCGCCGCCGTCAGAAGGCGCCCTTCGTGGTAACCAACGGCGCGAAGCGCTAGCTTGCCGCGCGCTCGGCACCCGGCCGGCAAATTCGAAACGGAGCAGAAGAGATGGATTTTCGCTTATCGCAAGACGACGTCATCCTGCAGCAGTCGGTGCGCGACTTCGTCGAGGAGCAGGCCAACGGTTGTTGGCAGGAGATCGAACGCAGCGACCGCTTGCCGGAAGCACTGCTCGCCGGCGCCGGCGAACTCGGCCTGTTCGGGCTCAGTGTGCCCGCCGAGTTCGGCGGCCTCGGGTTGGCGGTGCACCAGAAGGCGCTCGTTCACGAAATGCTCGGCCGCGGCCCGTGGGGCCTCGCGAGTTACATCAGTGTCCACACCGGCATCGGCTGCGTCGGCATCATCAAGTTCGGCTCGGCGGCGCAGAAGCAGGCCTACCTGCCGAAGATGGCAACCGGCGAGTGGCTGGGTTCGTTCGCCCTCACCGAGGCGGGCGCCGGTTCCGACGCCGGAGCGCTCGAGACGCGCGCCGTGCGCGACGGCGATCATTATGTGCTCAACGGGCGCAAGATGTTCATCACCAACGCGCCCGCGGCGCACCAGTACTTCCTCTTCGCGCGCACCGATGCGGGCATCACCGCGTTCATCGTCGACCGCGAATCCCCTGGCCTGAGCATCGGTCAGGTGTACGACACCACCGGGCACCGCGGCTCGCAGATTTCCGAGATCGTCCTGGAGGACTGCCGCATTCCCGCCGGAGCGCTGGTCGGCGAGGAGGGGAAGGGCATGGACTACGCCAAGCGCACGCTCGCCGAGGGGCGCACGACGCTGGCGGCGCGCTGCGTCGGTGCGGCGCAGAAGGCGCTCGAACTGGCGCTGCAGTATACGGGCGAGCGCAAGACCTTCGGCAAGCCGCTCTCCGAGCACCAGTCGATGAGCTTTCGCCTGGCGCAGATGAGCGCCAAGGTCGAAGCGGCGCGGCTGCTCGTCTACCGCAGCGCCTGGATGCTCGACCAGGGGATGGCGGCGATCCGCGAGTCGTCGACCGCGAAACTCGTCGCTGCCGAGAACGCCTGGCAGGTTGCCGACGAGGCGATGCAGATGTTCGGCGGCAACAGCTACATCCGCAACGAGTACATGGTCGACCGCATCTGGCGCGACGTGCGCGTCGCGCGCATCTACGATGGTTCGAGCGAGGTGCAGCAGATCGTCATTGCCCAGCGCCTGAAGAAGGGCGACGTCGAGACCCGGCTCACCTAGGCGCGCCGGCGCCGCGCTGCATTTTGCCGCGCGCCCGCAGCAGCGCGACGATCGGGTCGTAGAGCCCGCCATTGCTGGCGATGATCCCCGGCAGCAACGGATTGGCGCGGTTGAACACCAGCGGCTCGCCGTAGCGGTCGGTCACCCGGCCGCCGGCGAACGTCACCAACGCCGTGCCGGAGCAGACGTCCCATTCGTTCTTCGGCACCAGGCTGAAGGTTGCGTCGGCGCGGCCGGCGGCGACCAACGCGAACTTGAAGGCGACGCTGCCGGTCAACTCGACGGCGAAGAGCCCGTCGAACTGTTCCCACTCGCCGCGGGCGACCTCGGAGCGACTCGCCAGCACCCGCGCGGTGGCGAGATCGGCGAGGTCGGTCGCGGCGACGGCGTGGTCGTTGAGGTGCACTCCCTGGGCGGCGGTGCCGGTGAACAGTTCGTCGGTGATCGGATTGAAGGTGACGCCGAGGATTGGCGTGCCGGCTTCGACCAGGCCGATGCAGACGCAGAACTCGGGGATGTGCTTGATGAATTCTTTGGTTCCGTCGAGCGGGTCGATGATCCAGGTGCGGCGCTTGGCGAGACGCTCGGCGGAGTCGACCGTCTCCTCGGAAAGCCAGCCGTCGTCGGGAAATGCGGTCAGGATCGCGTCCTGGATCGCCCGGTTGGCTTCGGTGTCCGCCTCGGTCACGGGGCTGTCCGCGGCCTTCTCTTTCACCGTATAGGCGGCGTCGTACCAGTTGCGAATGACGGCGCCTGCGTTGCGCGCCGCTTCGACGGCGATGGTCAATTCCTTGTCGAGCATGTCCACACCTCTGCCTTAGCCTAAGCCTCCGCCGCTGCCTATGCCTCGGTTCAGGCAGCGGCAGCGGCGGAGAGGCTCATCAATGCTTCATCTCGCGCGGTTGAGCGGCGCTCACTTCGACGGCGAGTTGCGCCAGGGCCTTGCCGAGTTCGTTGCCGTTGCGGCTCAGCCGCGTTTCCACCTCGGTGCGGTGGCTCAGTGGTGCGCCCTGGCGCACCGCCACCAGCCGCCGCTGCAGGGCGGCGCGTTCGCCGAGCAGGTGATCCACCTTCGCCAGCGACAGGAGGCGGACGCCGCCGCCGTGGTTCTCCGCAGTCAGCGCTAGGATTCGACTGAGCAGCCCGGTGTGATGTTTCGCCACCAGTGCCGCGATCTCGTTATTGACGACCGGACGCAAGTAGAAGGCCCGCCGGATTTCGCGCAGGGCACTGTCGACGTCGCCGATCCCGATGAAGCGGTCGGCGCTGTGGGCATGGGCGAGGTAGCGGCGAAAGTGCCACTTCGCCAGCAGTGCGCCGAGCGGGAGCCCGGCCGCGTTCACGACGAGCGCGCCCAGGTACCACAGGATTGCTGCGGAAATCAGCAGGAGCACGCCTGCGAGTAGGATTTCGACCATCGCGCCCAGCGTGAACGATTTCCAGCGGCAACTCCAGCAATCGCCGCAGCAGCGGCGCGCGTGCCGTCCCCGCCATCCTCTCCGCGCCGCGCCACACTCCGCGGCGACTGGATTGCGGTAGCGGCAGCCGGCGCGATTGTGATAGCTGGGGCGACCGGAGACTCAGGCGGATGCGAGCAGCGATGAGCAGTGGAATGGC
>Ga0163144_10022133_pt1 | contig 12612 bp, 6 predicted proteins | sample OliLak19BULKMAT1_FD_123175 | JGI IMG/M metagenome (GOLD analysis project Ga0163144, IMG submission 123175) | Freshwater microbial mat bacterial communities from Lake Vanda, McMurdo Dry Valleys, Antarctica - Oligotrophic Lake LV.19.BULKMAT1 | ecosystem: Environmental > Aquatic > Freshwater > Lake... | reverse complement strand
AGCAAAGCCGTAACATATTCGGCATAGCCCATACCTGCCCCACCATATTCTTCTGGTACTAAAATACCCATCAAGCCCAGCTGGCCCATGGCTTTAAATAGCGGTACAGGAAAATGCTGGGTTTCGTCCCACTCCATTACGTGGGGCAAAATCTCGCGGGCGGCAAAATCTTTTACCATATCGCCAACCATCAGCTGGCGTTCTGTGGGGGCAAACCCCACATGGTTCTCTTGCATAAGAGCTTCCATCTATGTAATTAAGGTATAAAGGTGTGTGAGACAGATACTGGGCAGACTAGCTAGCATGCACCAAGCTTACAAAAGTAAGCCCAACTATAGACTTTAAAGTAAAAATTACTAAAAGATACCTGCAAGCATGTTGCAGGTATACGTTTTTCTTCTGGCAATTATAGGATTTCGTAACACTCAGGAAACATTGCGGGCCCAAAAGCCTATGTACCTTTGCAATCCGTTTACTAACTTACAACCGGCCGCCGGCCAGTTGATATTGCATACCAGAGCCTTTTGGGCTTCCCTCTATTCTATGGTTAAATGCTTACTTACGCAACGCACCCTGCTTTTGGTGTTTGTTTTTTTACTGAGTATTTGCAAGAGCCCTGTGGCCCTAGCACAAAGCGTAGATACCCTGCGCCTTATGCACTACAACCTTACAAACTATGGGCACAATGCTTTTTCCTGCAATGCCACTACCAATAATATTGCCAAAAAAGACAGCCTGCTGCGCATAATCCTTGCCCATGCACAGCCAGATATGCTGGGTGTAAACGAGGTAAAGTCTTTAGCGGCCTATGCCCAGCGTATTGTGCAGCTTAATTTAAACATAAACGGGGCTACAACCTGGGCAGCGGCCACGCCCAACTTTACCCGAGGGTCTGATTTAATGAACCTCTTTTTTTACAACAGTGCCAAGGTGGGCCTAAAAGAGCAGTTTACCATTAATAGCAGCGTGCGCCTTATGGACCATTACCGCATGTACGTAATGCCAAAACCTGGCCAGGCAGATACCACCTTTTTTAATGTTATTTTATCTCACTTAAAAGCGGGAAACACTTCTCAAGACAGGGCAGTAAGAGAGGGGCAGATTAATACCCTAAACACATACCTTTCTACTAAAGACACCGCCGAGGGCTTTATTTATCAGGGAGATTTTAACGTTTACAACAGTGCAGAAGTAAATTATCAGATGGTAGTAAACAGCGCCCAAGGCGGCCGCTTTATAGACCCCATTAGCCGCCCTGGTGTCTGGACAAACAATCCAGCCTTTGCTGATGTGCACACCCAGTGCCCCTCTGTACCCACGGGCGGCTGTTTCTCTGGCGGCGGGCTAGATGATCGGTTTGATCAGCAAGTTGTTACCCGCGGCCTTCTGGCGCCCGGCAGGCCCCTACAGTATGTGGGTAGTGCCTTTCGTGTTATAGGCAACGATGGCCGCCATTTCAATCAAGATATTACAAACGGCACAAACACCAGTGCCCCGCCTAACGTAATAAATGCCCTCTGGAGCCTAAGTGACCACCTGCCCATACAAGGCAAACTTTTAGTTACTACGCCCCTTACCAGTACAGCTACGTTATCTAAAACGGCTCACAGCGTTTGGCTGGGCCCAGATGGCTTGCATATACAAGGTTTACAAGGCCCGGCGCTAGTAAGAATTTCTACCCTTACCGGTACAACGCTATTGCAAACAACTAGCAGCACAGAAAACACTGCTGTAGTTTTGCCGCAGGTATCTGCCCAATGGATGCTTGTAACCCTGCAGCCGGTATCAGGCAGCAAGCCCTCACAGCACCGGGTTTGGATATCTAACTAAAACATTTTAAGAAAGCGCACAGACTTTATGCCCCCACCGTTAGCCCTTCGTTTGGCCCTTTTATTTTGTTTATCTCTGCTGGGTAGCACCTACACAGCAGTAGCACAAACAGAGCGCCTTACCACGGCCAGCAACGTACGCCTTACGCTCAATAACTTGGGCATGATAGGTAACGCATTCCGTAACTCATATCAGGTGCTGGGGTACCCATCTTGCGAGTACCCAGCTGGCTCTGGCATAGAGCACCTGTTCCAAGGTGGGCCTTGGATAGGGGCCAAAAAGAATGGCCAAACTCTGGTATCTACAGGCTCTTTTGATGCGGGCACTGGCTACACGCCGGGGGCTTGTAATTTTGAGTTTACTGCCAAGGCCAATGCCCCCATAAATACCATCAGCTCTTTAGTGCGCAACCCAGGCTACAACCCGTTTGCCATATCGCACCAAGACTTTATTATGGACTTTACCGACACCAACCTGCGGGTGCCCGGCACAACTATAATAGTAAACAGAGGCTGCAGCAATGGATCTGATGCGCCCCACAACCCCTTAGGCCTCACAGTACACATGGAGACCTACAACTGGAACTTCAGCTTTGCCAACTACTTTGTTATTCTAAATACTACCTACAAAAACGTTAGCAAAGACACCCTAAAAGACGTTGCCGCAGGTTACTGGGCAGATTACGTAGTACGCAATGTGCGCCGTACACCGGCAGGCTCTGGTGGCTCGGGTTATTTTGATAAGGGTGCCAATGGATTCATAGACTCCCTGTACATGGCCTACCAGTTTGATGCCATTGGCGACATCGGGTTTACAGATAGCTACATAGCCTTAAAGTTTTTGGGCGCCCAATGGTCTAGTGCTGCCGGCGTGGGCAAAGACTCCACTAATTTTTACCACCCAGCCCGCACCATACCGTATACAGGCTATGATACCGCCTTTAAGGTAAACTACAACGTTTGGTCTTTTAATGGCACCAACCCTAACTTTTTTACCCCCCGTAGTGAGCAAGACCGCTACCTGCGCCTTGTTAGTGGCCAAAACCAGCGTGCCGACTGGGAGTCGTTTATCCGCCCAACTATACGCGGCAACGGAAACAGGGTTACACTCCTGAGCCAAGGCCCCATACCACGCCTTGCCCCTGGTGAAACCTTAAATGTGGCTTATGCTCTGGTTCTTGCCAAAAAAACAGACGATGCCGGCCGCCCCGCTGCAGATGATACTCCCAAACAAAAACAGGCCCTTGTAAACAACGCATCTTGGGCACAAGTGGCATTTAATGGTGAAGATGTAAACTTTAACGGGCTCTTAGATGCTGGCGAAGACCAAAACGGAGATAATAAACTTACCCGCTACGTGCTGCCCGCCCCGCCAGATATACCGCTCACCCGCATAGAAACCGGGCTTAACAGCGCCACACTTTACTGGGCAGATAATTCTGAAAAATCTATAGACCCCATTACCCGCCGTAAAGATTTTGCTGGCTATAGGGTATATAAAACCCGCACCGGGTTTGATGTATCAGATGTGCTAGATATTGGCCAGAAATTAGAGCTTTACAGCTCTCTTTCCCTAAAAGGTAATTTAGGTATAGTGAGCCCCTTGCCACCAAAAGCTACATACATGTTTGATGGTGACACCATTACCTACAATTACAAGCTAGAGATACCTAACCTGCCCGCAGGCTGGCAACATGGCATAGCTATTTCTGCCTATGATAGCGGCAATGCAGCTACCAACCTGCCATCGCTAGAGAGCTCTAAACTAGATGCGCTTTTTAGGGTGTTTCCGGGTACGCCGGCCAATAAAAGTCTAAAAGACAACAAGCCCTTTGTATACCCAAACCCGTACTACGGTGCCGCCGCATGGGAGCGCCCCGGCGCAGCACCAGAAGAGCGCAAGCTTATGTTTGCTAACCTGCCAGCCAACTGCCGTATACGTATTACCACACAGGCCGGAGATCTGGTAGATGATTTTGAACACAACGGTGCCAGCTACAAAGGGCAAGGCTCCCGCTGGTATGAAGACAACGCCGATACAGCCACAAACCAACTCTCTGGCGGTGAACACCCTTGGGATCTGCTCAGCAGCAGCACACAAATAATTGCTCGTGGGGTGTATCTTTTTGTTGTAGAAGATATTGACACTAAAAAAACGTACCGTGGCACCTTCACCATCATTAAATAAAACCTGTTACTTTTCTCTTTCTGCCTAAACCGTCTTTACACTTTTCCTTTAAAACCGCTGCCGCCAGGGGTATGGCTACCCTTTGCAAAAGCACTTCTCAATTCTTACTACTCTCATGAAAAAACTAGTACTACTATCCTTAATGCTGCTGGCCTTTGTGTGCCAAGCGCAAGCCCAGCGCGTTTACCCGCTGGTAAAAATTTCTGACATCCAGACCGTAAAGCCAGATTCACTGGCCCTATGTATAGACCGCCCCAGCCTCATTGGCGATACAGTGCGGGTACAAGGTATTGTTTTAAGCCCGGGCGGCATTGCACAATCGGCAAGCGGCCGTCAGATTTGGATACGTGACATTGCCTCACAAGCCGGCTATAACAATCTTGGCATACGCTTTGGCGGCGGTAACAACCCCACTACGCCAACAGATTTGCTAAACGTAACCTCTGGCGATACGCTAGAAATTACAGGCATAGTGGCAGAGTTTATTGGAACAGCTGGTGATGGCGAAACACAAATTGCTCCCCTTATAAACGGGGTGCGCAACATAGGCGATCAAACAGGCCCAGCCCCAGAGGCAACCGTGTTAGATAATATTGGCATCTTAAACGATGCTGGCCGCCTAAATAATTTACCAACTGGCGAGCAGTGGGAAGGCGCTTTCTTAGAGTTTAAAAATGTAACGGTAACTACAGTAACCCCCTTTTCTGCTGGTACCCGCGTAAGCTTTACGGTAAGAGATGCTGCCGGTAATTTAATAGAAGTATCCGATCGCTTTTTGGCAGCCCGCCCGGCAAGCGGTTTTATAGCGCCGCAGGTAGGTGATCAGTTTGTGAGCATAAAAGGTATAAACATCCATAGCAAAAACCGCTGCGTAGGCTCCACAGGCCGCGGCTATACCTTAAACCCTTTTAATGCTAACCACTACCTTAAAGGCGCCTCTGCACCTGCCATTGGTGGGGTTACCCTTATCCCCGCCCAGCCCTGCTCTACATCTGTAACAAACATACAGGCCACCATTACAGACGATGGCACCATAGCCTCTGCCCGCCTAATTTATGGCATTGGAGAAACTGGCAACTTTGTAATTGTAAACATGGTAGCCGGTGCAGGTGGCATATATTCATCCGCCATGCCTGCCCAGCCAGATGGCACTTTAATACGCTATTACCTGCAAGCAACTGATAACTCAGGCAACGTATCTAACCTGCCTACCAACATACAAGCCCCTTTCTTCTTTACAAGCCGTTGTAGCGGGCCCACCATTCGCGATATCCAGTACACACCCTACAACACCGGCAACTCTGGCTATGTAAACAGAGCAGTTACCAACATAGAAGGTATTGTGTCAAGCTCAACTTTTGACCTTGGCCAAGTTTATATCCAGCAACAAGGCGCAACAGAGTGGGGCGGTATCTGGCTTACAGGTGGCGCATCTATAGCCAGCCTTGCCCTTGGCGATAAAGTGCGCGTTTCTGGTAACGTACAAGAAAACTTTGGTATGACTCGTATAGCCGTAACCCTTGTAGAAAAGATATCATCTGGCAACCCTGTGCCTGTTGTAGAGCTAGATCCATCTGTACTTAGTGCTTATGATTTTGCAACCAATGAGAAGTACGAGAGCATGCTTGTCCGTGCCAAGTATACAAATAATGCCTCACTTTTTGTGGTAGATATTAATCTGCCCTCTACTACAGGGCAAAATGTTGGCCAATACCGGTTGGGCTCATCGTTGCTAGACCCTGCGGCTGGTGTGGTGGTGCAAGCTGGTAACCAAGGTGCAAATAACTTCTCATCTCTTAATGTAAGCTACATAAATAACAACCGGTGGGCAACTAACCTGCTGGCTGCCCCTATAGTTATAACCCCGGGCCAAGAGCTGGCCAAGTCTGTTACTGGGGTTCTGTACTACGGCTTTAACGTGTTATTTGTGCTGCCCCGCACCACTGCAGACTATGAGCTTACAGCTACATCTAACGCAAAACTAGCTGCTAGCCAGAGTTTTGTACTGGCGGGTGTGCCTGCCCAAGCAGGCAAAGTACTTACCCTTTTAGCCAAAAGCGGTAAAGTGCCGGCGGGTTTGCGTGCAGAGCTTGTAGATGCTAAAGGAAGCGTAGTAGCCCTTACTGTAGCCACCCAAACAGAATCATCTCTTGGCCTTGCCCTGCCTTCTGTGGCTCCTGGCTTGTACACTATCCGTCTGGAAAATACGGCCAGTGGCCGCGCAGATGTTTACCGTTTTGTAATTCAATAAGCATTCTTTTTGCCTGGGGTCGGTTTACGGCCCCAGGTTTTTTTTGGCACCTAGTAGGTATGCGTACTTTTCTTTCAATTTGGGTCTGGGCCTTGCTGGCTTGGGTTGTGGCAAGCTGCAAACCTGGCGTAGAGGGTACTGCAAACCTTAACCAAGCCCCAGTGGCTGCCCTTAACGTAAAAGAAATTACTTTATCAGACTCTACCCATCTGGTAAGTAAGGTGCATTTGTACTGGACAGCCTCAGATGCCGACGGTTTTATAAAAGGGTTTCGGCTATCGGTAGATAATGCAGCTTATTCTGGTGTCTTATCCAAGACAGACAGCCTGTTTTCTTTCAACCTAAAAAATGGCACCCTCACCCAAAACATATCTGTGCGGGTGGTAGCCATAGATAATTTAGGCAGTGAAAGTGCCCCTGCGGAGCTTGTGTTACCTATCCGTAATTCTTTGCCTGTAGTAACATTTAACAACGCCTTTTTGCCCCGGCTAGATACGGCCTTGGCAGTACTTTCTTTGCCTTTTATAGCCTCAGATCCTGATGGCAACAATACCTTAGATTCTGTTTTTTTAAGAGTGAACGGTGGCCCTTGGTATGGTCTAGCTTCTAATACATCATCTGTGTTTGTGGTGCTATCTAAACCGCGTGAGCTAGGCACGCAGCCCGCTTTCATTTATGCCAGTGCTAGGCTAAACGCAACCCCCCTTCTGCGCTCTGCGCTACTGCCGGGCATACAAGTGGGTGGCCCCAATACCTTTGAAATTATGGCCAGAGACCTAGCCGGCGCCCAGAGCCCCATAGCGCAGGTTTTGGTGGCAGGCACCCCTAAGCCTTTCTATTTTAAAGTTATAACCTCAGATTTTCTGGTGCTAGATGCCCACCCGGGCACCGCCTTGCCCACGCCAGAGAGCACCTACAACCCTGTGCTTGCCGCGGCGTATCCCCAGGGCTATGATAAAATAGACTTAACGGTGGCGGGCGGCAAAAATCAGCAAAAGCAGGCTTTAGCTACTTTTCCCCTGTTGCTAAACCAGTACAAAAAGGTATTTTGGTATTCTGATAAGTCTCGGCTCATTAGTTTTAACGGGGCCAATATTTCTTTAAACCGCATAGATTCAACGCTGCTGCTTATAGAGTCTATGGCTCCCATTTTTGCCGGATATATAACCCAGCCAGACAGGCATCTTTTGGTGAGTGTAGATTTCCCAGAAGGTACCAACCGTCTGCCGCTTACATCGCCTGTATATGGTTTCTTGCCTGTAGATAGCATTTTGTATAACAGCAGCCGGGCCAGGCTAGGGCGTGGAGTGCTTATAAATTCAAACCAGACACGCTACCCCACACTGCGCAGTCTAACCAGAAACCAGAACGGCATCACACTAGACGGAGTTGAGTCTTTTTACCCAAATGCCCAGTGTGACACTATTTACACCGCCCCACTAACTTTTACCTCTCCAGAGCCTTCAGGCAGCCGTGCGGTTGGTGGGCGTTTCCCCAAGGGTGCGGCTAAGCCCAGCCTCATTTTTTTTAGTCTGGAGCTTGATAAACTAGCGGGCGATACCACCCGGGCGCAATCTAAACCAGAGTTTACAGAATTTATGCGCAACGTTCTTACCCGTGATTTTGAATAACCTATGCGTCTAACCTTTACCCTTCTCTGGGCGCTGCTGGTGCTAGCTCTAGCTGCCCCTAGCACTGCCCAGGCCCAAGAAAATACAGATCCTCAAGTGAGCCAGCCGGGCACCCTGCAGGGCCGCCTGTTAGACGCTACCACAAAAGACCCACTAGTGGGTGCAAACGTGCAGCTTATTGGTACTTACTTGGGTGCCCAAGGAGATTTAGACGGCAATTTTGTTATCAAAAACATTAAGGCAGGAGACTATACCGTGCGTATAAGCTACATAGGGTACGTAACAAAAGAGTATACCGGCATACGCATTAGAAAAGACGAAACCCGCACCTTAAACATAACCCTTACCGGCTCAGACCAGACGCTAGAGACCGTAGAGATTGTGGGCGAGCGGCCAGTTGTAGACCTAGAAAGTGGCAGGTCTGAGGTGCGTGTAAGTGCTTCAGACATTAAAGAAATGACCTCTAAAAACGTGCAAGACATTGTGGCCTTGCAGCCAGGGGTTAGCCAGTCGCCAGATGGCCTGCAAATACGCGGAGGCCGCGTATACGAAACCCAGTATGTGGTAGATGGTATTTCTGCCCAAGACCCCCTGGCAGGCACAGGGTTTGGCACAAACGTAGCCAGCAATTCTATACAAGATGTAACCGTGGTTACGGGCGGCTCAGGAGCAGAGTATAACGGCAATAGTGGCGTAATAGTAACCCGTATTAAAGAAGGCGGAGAGCAGCTGCAAGTTTTTGGGCGCTGGCAGCGCGATAATTTTGGGGCTAATAAATTCCCCATTGGCGGCTGGAACACAGACTTAATGGACCTAAACGTGGGCGGGCCAATACCCGGTACCAATAAAAAGCTACGCGCCTTTGCCAGCGTGCAAGGCGGCGCAAATGATACCTATTTTAACGTGCGGGCAAAACAACTAAACAGCAGTATTGTAAATAACTCACAACGGTGGGCGCCCCGCCAAGACAATTCCTGGAACACCACCCTAAAGTTCAGTTACCTGCTCTCTAACAAAACCAAGATATCTATAACCAATCAAAATTCATTATCTATTAGCCAAAATACCCGTGCCCTGCAAATAATTGGCTTTAACGCTATTTTAGTCCCCGGCCTGCAATATGATTTTACCCTGCAACCAGATAACGCCACAACCTACACCCACCGCAGCAACCTAACGGCACTAAACTTTAGCCACACATTCTCTAAGGCCTGGCGCATGTCTTTAGATGCTGGCCGCCTGTTTACCCACCTGCGGGCAGATGCCAATGGCCGCCCACTACTGGGGGCAAACAACCAGATTTTAGATCCAGATAACATTACCACGTATCCGCTAAATGTCTTTAACCCCACAGATACCAATATTGTATTTGTAAACCCCAACGATGGTTTTATAAACAACGGCGGGCTGGCTACCACCTGGCATGACCACTGGGTGCAAGAGCTAACCGTTAAGTACAAGTTTATACACAATAGTAAAAGCGGCATACACACCACAACATTTGGCCATGAGCACAAACAGCAGAGCATGCAGTGGGTAGATATTACTAGCCCCTGGATAGGTGCCCCTATTACCCTGCCAGATGGTACGGTAATACCCTCCCGCTCACTAGGTGCAACTTCTGATGTTTGGAAAGTGCGCCCTAGGCAGGGTGGGTTTTTCTTTCAGGATGATATCCGCTACAAGGGTATTATAGCCACGCTAGGCAGCCGTTTAGAGTATTGGGCCCCAGGAGACCTAGCCGAGCAAGCCGTAAGCAACCCCCGCGCCCCTGTGCAAGACCCCGTACGGGAAGACTTTAAAAAGCAGACCGTACCACTGCTGGGCCGCCGCTGGAAAGCCCGCCTGCTGCCCCGCGTAAATGTGTCTTTCCCTGTTACAGAAAACAACGTACTTTACTTTAACTACGCACACTCTATGCGGGTGCCCCACCCACGTTTTGTGTATGCAGGCTTAGACCCTGTTTTCCAAGACCGCAGCTTCTTAAGCAATCTGGGCAACCCAAACCTAAACCCAGAGGTGGCCGTAAGCTATGAGCTGGGCGTAAAAAGCCAAATAAACCGCAACTTGGGCGTCTCTTTTACAGCCTATTACAAAGACCAGTTTGACTATATTGTAAACCGCAGAGTAACAGTAAGAGACCAAACCGGGCGCCTAGTAGATAAAACCTTTAGCATAAACCAAGACTATGCCCGCATACGTGGCATAGAAACAATGGTAAACTACCGGGTGTCTAAGCGGCTGCGTACCATGGCCAGCGTGGCATACCAGGTAGCAACCGGCAAAAGTAATACGGCCCTAGAGAGCCGGCTACAGGTACAAAATAACGGCATTGTAAACACTACTAAAGAGCAGTTTCTAGCTTTTGATAGGCCTTGGGATTTAAAAGGCACCCTAATTTATACACCAGACAGCTCTGACAGACTGTTTTCCGTCCCGCTAAATGGCTTCCGGTTTTTTGCACTCTCTACCCTAAAAAGCGGCCTACGCTACACCCCTCAGCGCAAAAGCGGCAAAGACCCCCTCGGGCGTGATATATACGAAAGCATAGAGACCTCTCCGTTTACTAAAATAGGAAGCAGCTGGTTTTGGACAGACATCCGCATTACGCGTGATTTTAAAATTGGCCGCCGGTTTGCCTTAAGTGCTTCTGTAGAAATTACCAATGTCTTTGACAATAAAAATGCCCAGATTGTAAACCCGGTAACGGGCCGCGCTTATCGCAATGGAGACCCTTTGCCTTACGGACAGCGAGACCCCCTATTTACCGGGCCGCAAACCTCTGGTACCCTCCCTTCTGACCCCGCCCGGTTTATGGTTCCCCGCCAGATACTGTACGGTGTTGCTTTCAGCTTTTAACCCACCAGCTTTTACTTACCAAGCATGAGAAAGTCTGCATACACACTCGGGCTGCTGGTAGCTACGCTACTGCCAATGGCTGGTGCCAAGGCCCAGTTGTTTCCTAATTTGGGTGGCTCGCGCGTAGGTATATCTGCGCTTACATTCTTAAAAAACGATATCTCACCCAGATCTGTGGGCATGGGAGGAGCAAACGTAACCCTGTCTGGCAATGCCTTTGGGGCTGCACAAAACCCGGCACAAGCCGCCGAGGCCAAAGGCTTTGCCGTTGGCGCATCAGACCTTGCGTATGGGGGCGGGCTGCACCACAGTTTGGCCACGGCACTAATACCCATTAAAAACGCCGGCAATCTTTACACCCAGGTGCATACTTTAAACATGGGCCCAGAAAAAGTACGTACAGAGTTTGCCCCACAAGGCACCGGCGAGACCTTTCAAAACTATAGCCTATCTGCAGAAGTGGGTTATGCCCGCAATCTATCCAATCGGTTTTCTATTGGCGTGGGGCTCAAGTTTGTGCGTGAGCAGCTAGCCCAGTATGCAGCCAATGGAGTGGGCGCAGATGTTGGGTTTTTGTATAGAACAGACTGGCGCAACCTGCGTTTTGGCGCCTGCCTGCAAAACTTTGGTACCAATAGTACCCTCAAGGGCAACTACTCGCCAGATTTGCTGCAAACCGGTACCAGCACTTTTACAGAGGGCTACCCCGCCCCAACCCTTTTTAAAATGGGCGCCAGTATGGATGCCTACACCGCCCAAGACCACCTTATCACCGTGCATGCCCAGCTAAACCACCCCAACGACAATGCAGAAAACCTGCGCTTTGGCACAGAGTATATCTGGGCTAATATGCTTATGCTGCGTACAGGTATAAAGCTGGGGGTAAAAACAGAACGCTACCCAACTTTTGGGCTTGGTTTCCGTTTTGGATTTGGCGGCCACAACCTGCAAGCAGACTATGGCATAAACCCCACACGTTACTTGGGGCTAATGCACAGCTTTGGTTTATCGTTTAGCCTTGCATCTGCATCTGCAGCCAATACCACAGAAACTGCCAACCCGGCCCAATAAATTTTAGAGCTTACAACTATGCGCTATCTCTTACTCCTGCTCAGCTTAGTCTTTGGGCTTGTGGTGCTGCCCAGCTGCAATGATTTTTTGGGCAAGAAAACCGACTTTGTGGCCGACCCACCCGTATACATCAACCAAGATGTGAGCTATGTGGCCATGTTGCCTTTCTTAACAGGCCTTAGAGCTCCCACCCAAATATTAGCCGGTAATGACAAGCTGCTTTATGTAGTAGATAGTGGCATCCAAGCCCTTATTTGTTACGATGAATCTCTGCGCGAGCTAAGCCGTATGACAATACCCGGCATACGGGCCGTGGCCCAAGATCGTACCCTAGACCTGCTGGTGCTGGGGGCAGAGCCGCTGCCAACTGATACAGGAGAAAACGGGGCGCTACTGGCCACTATTTACCGCATTTCTATGAAAACAGGGGCCTACACCTTAGGTCAAGACAAAATAATAAAGAAGATACAGCATCCATTTTATACAAACCGGCGCAATGTGGCACAGCTAGATTATGGGGTTAGGTTTAATGGGATAACTGTTTTGCCCGATAACCGGTACCTGCTCACCCGATCTGGCGCAGGCCTAGACCCCATTACCCGAATACCCTACGATGCTGTATTGCTATTTGATAACCGAGATCGTTTTATAAGCACCTTATCTATCACAGGAGACGGCGGCCAATCATACTCAGATTTCTTTAAAGTGCCAACAGCCATCACCTCTGTGCCGGCCCGCTCTTTATTTATACCAAGCAATGACTCACAAGACTTTATAGTATCT
>Ga0163144_10022132_pt1 | contig 12612 bp, 2 predicted proteins | sample OliLak19BULKMAT1_FD_123175 | JGI IMG/M metagenome (GOLD analysis project Ga0163144, IMG submission 123175) | Freshwater microbial mat bacterial communities from Lake Vanda, McMurdo Dry Valleys, Antarctica - Oligotrophic Lake LV.19.BULKMAT1 | ecosystem: Environmental > Aquatic > Freshwater > Lake... | reverse complement strand
GGGCAGTCGGCCGGGGCCACGGACGGAGATATCAACTTCCGGGCCGGACGGATGTATCGTTCCCACGCCCAGTTGGGCCATGGCGGCTATGACAGCGCTGGGGCAGTCGTTGGCTATGACAGCAACACAAAGACAGCCATCGAGGCGGCAAACTCTGCCGAGATCATCGTGACTGCCCGGGGAGGCATCAGTTTTATTTCACCGCCGGCAGGCGAAGTGGATGCGTTGAACCTTTCCGTCGATTGGGCCGACTGGTGGTTTAACAACAACACGAACCAGCAGGGATCGTGGCAGGTCGAAGATCGCTGGGTTCAGTTGGGACACGGTGGTCGCTCCGGCGTGCGCACCATCGCCAGTCGTCAGGATATCACAGTGACCTCGGGAACCGGTGATTTGGCGAACGCGGATGGTAATGTGAATACCGGCGGTATCACTTTTGTGTCCGGCAACTCAAATCGCGATTTCTCCCAGCTAGGCCATGGTGGATGGTCAGTCGGTGCCGATGACGTCAACGGGTTCACCGGTGACATCCGCGTCACCGCCAATGGCGGGGGAATCCGCTTCGACGCCAGCATCCTGGGAATCCAAGGGTCGGAAAGACGCCTCGATGTGACTTATGATGGAGTGAATCTCCTTCCGGCCGTTCCTCGTTTGGATGGCAGTGGAAATCCGGTTGCTGGGAATGCTCCTGCCGCGGATACTGGGATTGGCCGTGGCGCGGCAGCCTATTCCATGCTGGGCCATGGAGGCTATGGTACTCGTGGCATCAATGTGGGTGATATCATCGTCAATGCCTGGGGAGGGATCGATTTCTCCGCCGCTCCGGCCGCCCCGGTAGTGGGAAGGACGGTGACCAATGCCAATATTGTCCAGGCCATCGTTACCGGCACCAACCTCTGGCTGCCGCTCGCGAATTTGGAAGATTCAGTCGCAATCTTTGGTGGGCGGTACCGGATTTCGGACATGATTTCCAGCATAGTTCCCGGTTCGATCAACATTGTTTTGTATGACGGCACGGTCATTACTGATGTGGTTCGTGCGGTTTCGGATGATCAGATAACTTTGGTAAGTCCGGTTGACCCATTGGCCGGCCTCTTTACTACTATCGTCGGTGTCACCACCAAGGTGGCGGACATCGATTACGATCGCGGGTTGGTGCGCTTCAACAGTGCGTTTTACGGAGCGAATGCCGCAACCCTGCAGGCCCTCATTCCCGGTGCGGGAACGGCAACTGCCACCTTCCAGACCGCTCAGGGCCAGAAGGATGAGGCCTTTGTTCAGTTGGGGCATGGCGGCTTCAACTCGGATGGGCCGAATAACAAAGCCAACAACCTTCCCAGCAACTCGGGTTTGATCCAAATCGGGGCCGGTGGAGATATCAACTTCGAAGGTGGGGCAGCTTATCGGAACTACGCCCAACTCGGCCACGGTGGGCGAGACACCCGGGGAATCAACTCCGGCAACATCTCCATCAATCACGTGGACGCGACCCATTTTGTGGGAGGGCTCAGCTTCACCGCCGGTTTCGGAGGCCATCGTCAGCGGGATCGCGAGAGCTACGCGCAGCTCGGACACGGTGGCTTTGACTCGGACGGTAACCACTTCGGTAACATCACCGTCCGCGGAACCGAGGCGAGCAATGGAGTCGGCCTTTTGCTGAAAGCGGGGGATCGCCAGAACTCCTACGCGCAGATTGGTCACGGTGGCGCTACCTCCCGCACTGGAACTGGGGATGGAACAACTTTCTTTGGTTTGAATGGAAATATCGATATCCAAGTCAGCGGCGATGTGGATGTGGTGGCCGGCACTTACCGGAGAAACCTCCGCTCCTCCTTCGATGAAGATGGCAACCTTTACGCCATGATCGGTCATGGAGGTTTTGATGCGGACGCTACCAACGGCAATACGGACTTTTTCAACGCAATCGGTGCTGGTGGCCCGATCGGGTCTCAGGCCGCAGGTGACGGCAATTGGGGCCACTTCGGGGATATCAAAGTGATCTCCACGGCTGGCAGCATCAACGTCTTCGCGGGGAATACCACCCCTCTCGCGAATCGGGTTGATAGCTACGGAAACAGCCTCGGGTTGACCGACCCTCTCGGCTTGCTGGTCAGCAATGGAGCGGGAGCGGAAGGTGGTCGCGGTCAGCGCCACTTTGCCCAAATCGGTCACGGCGGTTACGCGACGGGAGGCAATCACCACGGGAACATCACTGTTGTAGCGGGCGATGGAGCAGTCACCGTAGTCGGAGGAGCGCAAACCATCGACGCCAGCACGACCACGAACAATTACGCCCAGATCGGCCATGGTGCCGGTGATGATGGCGGGAACACTGGTCTGGCGACGGAAACTATCAAAGTCTTCGCGTTTGGCGCGAACGGCAATGTGAACGTGTTCGGCGGCGATGGTGCCCGCAACGGCGCTCTGATCGGGAATGGCGGTAACAATGCTCCTGGAAACCAATTGGGAGACATCAAGATCATCGCTGAGCGCAACTTGAACATGCAGAGTGGAGTCGGCGTCGGCTTCGACAACTGGGGCAAAATCGGCCACGGCGATATCTTTGATCGCCAGAGCGGAACTCGCAATGGCGACATCGAAGTCAGCGTGGGCAACAATATCAATCTCGGGCAAGCCATCATCGGGCACTTCAACCACAAGCGGGACGCCTCCTCCGCCTTCCGCTCGAATTCGGGTGACACCTTCATCGCGTTGGGACGGAACAATCCCTACTCCACCGGCACGGCGACCATCACCACCACTTCGGACACGGTCATCACCAGCGCCTTGGCTGGTTTGGCGGGAAGCGAACTGCGGATCTACATGCCGACCGCGGCTTCCGATCTGATTGCCGACGGGACCTTCCTAAACGACGCCTTCTACACCCGGACCCCTGCCCCCGGCTCGGGCCGCTCGGATGAAAGTGTCGCCACCGAGCACTTCTTCATCCCGGGAATGGTAACGGAGGCCTCCGCCTCGTTCCTTCCCGAAGGAGCCTATCCGGGGAGTGGTTACGGAAGTTACAAACTCTTCTTTGGAACAGCTCCGATCATCATCGTTCCACCGGTCACTCCCCCTCCTGCCCTGGGAGGCTTCCTCTTCCGAGGTTATTACGATGCCTTCGGTCGTAGTGGTTACCTGTTGGCCTACGATGGATATGATGGGCAGCTCTATTCCTTCTCCTGGGCGGATGCGATGGAGAACGAGAGTGACCCGAGCACCGGTGGATGGGGCTTTGAAAGAGCATTGGATCGCCGAGCCGGACCACGCCGTGAGGGACGGATCGGAGATGACCCATCAATCCTCGAGGATGAGCAAGACGAGGAATTGGAGCGTCGCCGCGCAGCCGCCAGCCGCGGGGCCGGTCGTGGAGGCTTGACTTACTACGTCTTCGATCCCGCCACCAATCTATACTCCAGCTACAAAGTCTTCGGAGTTCCTGCGACCAGTCTTCCGATCGCCCAGTAGTCACGATCAGACGCACGACGACAATAGTTTACAGCAGCGGGCCGGTCTCGGCTCGCAACACCCAGACCTCCTTCTCCATATGATCACTTCTTCGATCTCCCCCAGGTTTCAGCGCCTCGTGATGGCCGCATTGTTGCCCGCCTTTGCGGCGCTACCGGTGCCTCTGTCAGCCAATCCCGAAGGGGCCGTGGTTGTCAGCGGCGCCGCGACCTTCGACACCAGTGTCGCTGGTCAGTTGGCCATTCACCAGACCAGTAAAGTTACCCTGATCGACTGGGGGAGCTTTGATATCGGCGCGGACGAATTGACACAGTTCTTCCAGCCTGACTCCAACTCCACCGCCTTCAACCGGGTGAATTCAGGTGCCCTCACGACCATCCAGGGAGCCCTGCGGGCCAACGGGAACGTGTTTGTGATCAACCCCAACGGGGTGCTCATTAGCAGTTCCGGGATCATTGATGTCGGTGGGAGCATTGTTGTTTCCACTCTCGATATCGATAACAAGGATTTTCTGAACGGCGGCTCGAATCGTTTCAGTGGCAACTCACTTACGGGTGTGACCAACCATGGCTCGATCTTCGCGGCTGCGGGAGATGTCATTTTGCTCGGTGGCTTCATCGACAATCAGGGGCAGATCGGAGCGCTCAATGGAACCGTTGCGCTAGGGGCCGGTGGTGATTTCCTCGTGAGTCAGGCGGGTGGAGCCGAGATCTCCGTGCAGGGCGGCTCTTCGTATGATGGCGTCGGCGTGAATAACGAGGGTTCCATTCGCGGTGCGGCGGTCGATCTGAAAGCGCACGGCAATGTCTATGCCTTGGCCATTAACAACGGGGGAACCGTGCGAGCCAATGGGGCGACTCGGTCGGGGGGGCGCGTTCGCCTGATGGCTTCGGGAGCCAGTTCCGATATTAATGTGGGGAATCAGTCCTATGTGGGAGCCTCTGGAGCCGGATCCGTCCAAGTGGCTTCAGCGGGCGGCGATGTCAGCATCGGCGGCACCGTTGATGTGAGCGGGGAAGAGCGTGCTGGTTCCATTTCCGTTACCGGACGCAATGTCACGCTCGGGAGCGGGGCCGTTCTTGACGCTTCGGCCGTGGGCAACGGTGGCGTGGTCGTGGTCGCTGCCACTGGCGCGCTGGATTCAAGTGCCAATGTCACGGTGGCCGGTCGCCTTGGTGCCGGTGGGGTTGCGGCCCTGACGGGCGATCAAGTGGCTCTGCGCACGGGCGCTGCTGTTTCGGCGAGCGGTTCGTCAGCAGGCGGGCACATCCGGGTGGGCGGCGAGTTTCAGGGGCGCGACAGCGGCTTGCGCGAAGCGACTTCCACGGTGGTGGAGTCGGGGGTCACTTTGGCGGCCGATGGACTGCATGGCAACGCCGGTTCGATTGTGGTTTGGGCCAACAACGACACGATTTTCCGGGGCGATGCGTCCGCGGCCGCTTTGGGCAGCGCGGGGAACGGCGGGCTCATCGAGGTGTCGGGAGCTCAGGAGTTGACGATGCTGGGATCGGTCCGGGCTTCCTCGCTCGCCGGTGAGGCCGGTTCGGTGCTTTTTGATCCGGGGACTCTCACGGTCGGCTACTTCAACAATACTCCTGGAGTGAATCAGATCGAAGTGGCCTTCATCAACAGCACCCTTCAAGGAGGCACCTCGGTGATTCTCGCGACGGAAGGCATGGATAGTGACATCATCTTCAACGACATCGACCTCGCCGGTCAACAGGCGGGTGGGGGAGTGTTTGGTGGGGCGGTTGTCGGCCTGAACGCCAACGGCACCATCAACCCCGCGATCGGTTTCAACGATGCCAATCACCCCCGCAACCTGTCGATCCAGTGGACCAACTCGGCGGCCTCGTTTGGGGCCTTTGCTGGCGGGAGTATCTTCGTCAATAACGATATCCGCACCTCCGGGGCGGGTTCAATCAACCTGATCGCCGGATGGGGTGGGCTCGAAGCCGACATTTTCGGGGGGACTGCGGTGCCCTTGCTCTTTGATACCCAGTTGCGGGCCAATGCAGCCTACGTGGACCAGTTCAATGGTGCTTCCTCCGTGCAGGATTTCTTCACCTTTTATGTATCCAACGGTCAGTTTGGATTGAATAACAAATCGATCTTCGTCGGTTCCCCGACCCAGACGCGCAGTGTCGAAGTAGGCTCCCGGTTCGGTGACACCAGTCTGGCGGCCAGTGGCATCTTTGTCACGGCAGCGGATACCAACGATGAAGCTCGCTATACCCAGGTTGGTTTTCATGACTCCGGTTCCGCTTTTGCGCCGCGCTTTGATGGGGCTGCCGGCAATATTTTTGATTTGGATTTGAACAACCGGGCGCTCGAATCCGACAACAACCCGCTCGTTGGCATAGTCGGTTTTGCGGAACGGGACATCAATGGAGATGGTATCATGGATGGTGTCTATGCGGTGAATCAGGCGGGAATCCAAAATGGAACACCGGGTGTGAATAATGACGGAACCGTTGTGAACGACGACGCCACGTTCATCTCGTATGCCAATCACTTCAGCAGCTCCCGCGTGGGCAACTGGTGGTGGCAGCAGATCGATGCCGCAGCCCGGACTTCGGGTCACACGGGGTTTGTGGCGGGATATGCCGCTGCTGAGACTCTGGGGGGTCGGCGTCCCGAGATGGGTGCCGGACAGACGGTTCTCAATGCAAATGGTTCGTTTAATCAAGCTCTTTCAACAGGAGCGGACATCAACTTGATCGCCCGCGGCAACATCACCGTAACGGGTGGTGGCCGCGGCTTCAGCGGAGCCTATATCGGGCATGGTGGTGACAGTGGTGCCAATGCGGACGCCGGTTCCTTCTCGGATACGGGGACAGTCACTGGCGGCGGCGTGGTCCAGAGCAACCGGGCCTATACGGTGAATGGATCTACGCACACCATATCCGCGAATGCGATTGGCCGTCTGGCCCCTGTTTATGGAAACATCAACCTTTTGGCCGGGGTGGCCGTTGGCTCACCTGTAACCTACAATGATCGCGGCATCGTAAATGCCGCCACCACCGGGGTGGGCTCGATTCTGATCCGTGGTTTGCAGCGCATGGGTTCGGCCGACGCTCCTGCCAATGAAGAGCAAAACAACGCCCAGTTTGCTCCAGCACAGGTCGGTCACGGTGGCATCGGACAATTTGGCGAATTCCGCGGCGACATCCAGGTCAAGGCATCCAATCGCGTGGACGTGCTGGCCGGGAGTGGTTCCAACAGCTATGCCGCCATCGGACACACCACCGGAGTTCGCGGGTATTGGAATCCCACCAGCAACCCCAATCAGCAGATCCGCTTCTTCAAGGATGCTCAGGATTTTAATGATCCGCTGCTCCGAAGAGGGCAGTTGTTCACCGGGACGACCAACATCGCGCAGACCGCAGCCGGGGATACGTTTACTACCACGCCACGAACGACATCGGGCCTGTCTAACCCAACATTGGGAGTCGTCGCAGTGGCGGCGCTGAACGGCAGCGTCATCAATGGATACCATGGTAACATCAGTGTCACCGCGAGGACTGGCGCGGTTAATGTGGTTGGTTTCAACACCCCGGACCGCTCTACGGACGTCCTCGGAACGGGTGGTCTTACCGGAAACCGGGACCGGCGCTTTGCGAAAATCGGGCATGGCGGGGTCTCTACGGCTTTTGGCAATGAACTTTCGGGTTATGTGCCCAATCGCACAGATCGGAGCGCGGAGTTGGTTTCTCTGCGGGTCTCCGGCACGACTATCTCAGGAGGTGGATCTGTCGTCGGAGAGGTGGGCACCAATATCGAACGCGCCTTGACCTTCGTCACGATCACGGGTGACATCAAGGTCGATGCCGGCGGTAACCTGATGGTTCAATCAGGCAACCATGATTTTGATTATGCGCAGATCGGTCATGGAGGGCAGCAACTCTCGGACTTGGAAACGTCCAGTTTTGTGGCGGGCAACATCGATGTGAATGCCGGTGGCAATATCTCCATTCTGGGTGGAGGTCAGGTGAAATACACCGGCTTCGTGGAGGATGACACGACTGCTAACGCACTGATTGAGCGGAGATCGTTTGCTTTGATCGGCCACGGCGGATTCCGTAGCGGATCATTGGTGAATGTCGGGGATATCAATGTCACCGCAGGCTTGAACATTGATATCGTTTCCGGGGCCTACCGATATACCTTTGCTAAGATCGGGCACCAAGCTGTCGAGGACTACGGCCAGGTGGGTGGAAACTTCGCCCGCACGGAGAATTTCTTCTTCGACAGCGTTTCAACGGATATCGTGACCAACCTGCTGGGCAACACCGGAACGGTGAACTACTCCAGTGCGAATGTTCGGGGAATCACTGGACAGCGGACTTTCAACGTCACCTCTAACACCGCGAACATCAACGTGGAGGCGGAAGGGAATATATCCCTCCGGCACCTCGGAGAAGGGCTGGCGGAGAATGCCCAACAGCGGAACGAAAACCTCAATGACACGGATGTGGTTGGCACGGGGACCCCGGCCGCCCCGGAGTTTTCGACGCGGCGACGATTCGTCAACCTGACCGAAACATGGGCTCAAATCGGGCATGGTGGCACCAATACTGACCATGTTAACAACACCCATCCGGCGTATGCCCTGGGCGATAAATCGGGGAATATCTCCGTGATTTCCAACCTCGCGAATGTCATGCTTTCCAATGCCGGTGGGAATGGTCGCTGGACCCGGCTTGGTCACGGGGTGGGTATCAATGACGTTGCCACTGCGACGACTGGTCTGGCCATCGAATTAACCGGCAATATCACAGTGGATGCGGCGGGTGATGTCATTGTCGATGCTTCGGCGGGCAGTGAGTCGAGCAATCCGCTGAACCCGACCAATACCGTGAATGCCGTCCCTTTGCCATCGGTCCGCAACCCCGTCGCCATCGGTCACGGGGGCATCCTGAACAACACGGATGTCGTGGTGCTCGGTGCGGGCGAGAACGTGAACGGGATCAGCGCTTCATCTGATATTTCCGTCACCTCTGGACGTGACGTGATCGTTCGCGGAGGCAACGGAGGCGAGGCTTCCTTTGGGCAGATCGGGCACGGCTTCGCTTCGGATGCAGGGGATGACTTCGCCAGACGCAATGGCGTGGCGACCGGATTCACTGGAGACATTTTCGTATCGGCCGCTTTTGACGTCATCGTCAAGTCGGGCGACAATGCCTTGATCGCCGCTCCGTTTGCCAGCGCAAATACCAGTCTCGATGGCGCGCGCTCTGTCTTCGGTGCTTTCGCGGCCATTGGCAACGGCGGCTACCAGTTGGATGCCCCGGCTAATGGAGACATCACGGTTTTCGCCGGGCGGGATATCAGCATCCAGGCCCAGAACCGGACTGATCCGGAGAATACTTTGACCGCCATCAACGGTTTGAACCAGGCGGATTTGGCAATAGTCAGCGTCTTCGGCGGGGCGGGTGTCAACTCAAACGCCCCGGCTCAGGCCTCGGTCTTCAATTTTGCCAAAATCGGTCACGTGAATGCCGAGAACCAGAACCGTCAGATCAATAACAACGACTCCGTGAACACCGCGAGCCAGTTCGGAAATATCAGGGTCGTGGCAACCCGCGATTTGAGTGTTCTCGGTGGAACCACTCCCAGCGTCAACCGCCAGACCATCCTGGGAGCTTTCGCCCAGATTGGCCATGGAGGTCCTGGGATCTCCGGAGACTTGGAAGGCACGATCACCGTTCTGGTTGGCAATAACCTTCAAGTGATCGGCGGGACTGAAGTGAATTTGGCTACCCCCTTGGGTGGGGTGGGTCCGAATCCGCTGCTGCGGAATCCCGCGCTCAACAACTACGCCATGATTGGTCATGGGGATCGCGTGTATGAGGCCAACGGTTCGCTCAGCTATACCTTCAGCACCGAAGCCGCCGGAGCCAGGGATGGAAACATCGTGGTCTCCGTGGGTGAAGATGCCGTGTTCAATAACGCTCTCATCGGTCACGCCGATCCTCGTGTCTCCACCCAGACGACCGAAGGGATCACCCAGGTTGCGGTGAGCCGGAACAATCCATTCTACGGTGGGTCTGGTATCCTTGAGGCTCGGAACAACACGGTGTTCAGCAGCGGTGGCGGTGGTTTGGATCGGCTTCAGTTCTACATGCCGGCCCGTTCCAGTCTGAGCCTGCTCGACGCCACCACCCGGTTCAACGAGTCTCTCACTCCCGTCAGTGCGCGGACCGCTGATTTCGCCAATATGGACCCAAGCATGGGAATCTATGCGGGTCGGGCGGACGAGATTTTCCTGACTCCGGACCTCTTCTACGCCACGATTGATCCGAATCAACCTCCTTCAGGAGCAGCGCCGTTCCCGACGAACGCGACCAGTGGCCAGGGTGGTTCCATCGCAGAGGTCGCCAGTCCCGGAGGTTTTGCGAATCTCATTTCGCTCACAGCGGGTGCCCTGGGTTCAAGCGAGACTGCCTATCGTAGTAGCAACGGGGTCAGTGGAGCGGGTAACTACACCTTTTACTTCGACGCCATCTCGCCGGTGGCATTTCTCCCTTCCGGTCCATTCATTCCGCCACCGGCACCAATCGTTCCCCCGGGTCTCTCCACGGTTTTGTTCCTCCTTTCACCTCAGTATAGTGACATCCTCGGGGGAAGGACCGGCCTGAGGGATGGTCTCTATGGGGATGGTGATTCGCTCTATAGCTCCTTGGGGATCTTTGAAACCAACGAGGAGGGCGTCGAAGATGAATCGGCCATGGATGAGGAAGAAGCCCGCCGCCGCGCCCGTAATGAAGGAACTGGTCCACTCGGGTTGATCTTCTACGTGTATGAGCCGGGGACGAACCAACTCTCCAGTTACCATCAGTTCGGATATCCTGCGGGATCTCTCTTCATTGCGGATCCGTTTGTTCAGTGAGTGACTCCGGCGGTCTGGATGGGCGCGCTCCGGCGTGCTCGATTCGTCCAACAGGTTTCTCTGAGCGTTGTCCCGTAGCCGCGAGCGTGAACGAGTGAAGGTTCGCTGTAGTTGGCAACAGGCGGTGACCCCGCGATTCGTGCCTCGCCCCGCAAACACGGGCTGTAAACTGTCTTGCCGAATTCGTCGCCGTGGGTCATCCTCGATCTCCGGTATGATACGAAAAATCCTCCCCCTTGCTGCTCTAGTCGCGACGTGTGCCATTTCCGCCTCGGCGGCGGATCGGCCGAATATTCTCTGGATCAGCTCGGAGGACAACGGACCCCAGTTGGGATGTTACGGTGACCCGCAAGCGATCACCCCGAATCTCGATGCTCTCGCAGCCAAAGGCTTGCGCTATCTGCACGCAAGCTCAAACGCGCCGGTGTGCGCCCCGGCCCGCACCACGGTGATTTCGGGGATTTACCCACCGGCCTCGGGGGCGGAGCACATGCGCTCGGAGGTGAACTTGCCGGAAGACTTTAAGATGTTTCCCAGTTACCTGCGGGAGGCCGGATACTTCTGCATCAATCCAGGGAAGACGGACTACAATCTGAAGCAGACGGGCGAGGTGTGGGACAAGGGCAAGAGCTGGAAAGACCGGGCCGAGGGCCAGCCATTTTTCGCAGTGTTCAACTCCACCACTTCCCACGAGTCGCAGATCCGTAATGAAATGGACGACAAATTCCGGATCCATGATCCCGGGAAAGTGCGCGTTCCCGCCTACCATCCCGACACGCCGGAGGTGCGCCGGGACTGGGGGCAATACTATGATCGCATCACCATGATGGATGCGGAGTTCGGCGAGATTCTCGACAAGCTCGCAGCCGACGGACTCGCCGAGGATACCATCATTTTCTACTGGGGAGATCATGGTTCGGGGATGCCGCGGAGCAAACGCTGGCCTTACCGTTCGGGGCTGGAGGTTCCGCTCATCGTGCATTTCCCCGAGAATTGGAAGCATCTCGCTCCATCCGATTATGCGCCGGGGGGCGCCAGCGAACGATTGGTTGGCTTCGTGGACTTCGCGCCGACGATGCTGAGCCTGGTCGGCATCGAGCCGAAACCGTGGATGCAGGGCCAGGCCTTTGCGGGGGGTTTCGCCACGGAGGCTCCCGAGTTCAGCTATGGCTTCCGCGGTCGAATGGACGAGCGGATCGATCTGGTGCGCAGCGTGCGGGACGCCCGCTACACCTATCTGCGCCAGTATATGCCGCATCGGATCTACGGGGCCTATCTGGATTATATGTTTCAAACTCCGACCACCCGGATCTGGAAGGAGATGTTCGACGCTGGTAAGCTCAACGAGGAGCAGTCCCATTTCTGGCAGAAGAAGCCGACCGAGGAGCTCTACGACCTGAGCACGGATCGGGACGAGGTGCACAATCTCGCGGGTGATCCTGCCCACGCCGAGACGCTGGCCCGTTTCCGCGACGCGCATCTCTCCTGGGAACGCCGCATCGTCGATGTGGGCATGCTGCCGGAAGCCGAAGTTTTGGCGCGGAGCAAAGGCAGTTCGCCCTACGAAATGGCGCGCGATCCGGAACGTTACCATTTTGAGGGAGTCCTCGCCGCGGCCTATTTGGCAAGCAGCCAGGATCCCGCTGATCTTCCGGACATCGTCGCCATGCTGGATGACGAGGACAGCGGGGTCCGCTATTGGGGAGCTACGGGGCTGCTGATTCATGAGGCGGCGGGGACCGCTGCGGGCGGAACGGCCCTGCGGAAGGCTCTGGGCGACACGTCCCCCAACGTCGCCATCGTCGCGGCGGAAGCGCTCGGACGCTTCGGTGAACCTGCCGACTTGGCACCGGCGATGGAGGTGCTGATCCGCCTGGCCAATCAGGAAACAGGCGAGGTCACTGCTGCGATCGCCGCAATCGGAGCGATCGATCAAATCGGAGAGCGGGCCAAACCCTGGATCGAGGAGGTCGCCGCCTTACCGAACAAGCCAAGAAAGGGGGCCAACCGGGTCGATGGTTACGTCGGGAGGGTGCTGGGAGATATTCTCTCCACTTGGGGCAAAAAGGAGTGATGCTGGCTGGTGAAAGAACCGCGAATGGTTACGAATGGAGAATGGAGAATGGAGAATGGAGAATGGAGAATGGAGAATGGAGAACGGAGAATGGAGAATGGAGAATGGAGAATGGAGAACGGAGAATGGAGAATGGAGAATGGAGAATGGAGAATGGAGAATGGAGAATGGAGAATGG
>Ga0163144_10022129_pt1 | contig 12613 bp, 11 predicted proteins | sample OliLak19BULKMAT1_FD_123175 | JGI IMG/M metagenome (GOLD analysis project Ga0163144, IMG submission 123175) | Freshwater microbial mat bacterial communities from Lake Vanda, McMurdo Dry Valleys, Antarctica - Oligotrophic Lake LV.19.BULKMAT1 | ecosystem: Environmental > Aquatic > Freshwater >... | reverse complement strand
GCCGGCCTGTCCATCGGCGAGGAGGGCGTCGAGGGTCTCGACAGCCGGGCCGAGGCGCAGATCAACCTTATCGGCAACGCCGGCTTCGAGCCAATAGCGGCGACCGATGGCGGTCCATTCTTCGCTGACATCGCAGGCGATCACCTGGCCATCGGCGGGCAGGGCGAGGGCGGTGCAGAGAGCACTGTAGCCGGTGAAGACGCCAATTTCAATGGTGCGGCGGGCTCCGAGGGTACGGAGCAGGAGCTGCATAAACTGGCCCTGTTCCGGGGTGATCTGCATGCGGGCGCGGGGGAGTGCGGCGGTCTCGGCCCGCAGCCGGGCGAGCAGGGGATGGTCACGAAGGGAGACCTCGCGGAGGTAGTCGCTGAGGGCGGCGGTCATTTCGATATGCGCAGAAGACATGGTTACAAAGCTACCGCAACCCAGGGCAAAAAAGCGGGTTCAGGTAGACATGAAAAGTTTATTCTTGTCCGCATGTTTGATGCTGGCGCTCGCCTTAACGCCGGCTTTCGCGAAGAAGCAGGGCAGCGGCCGGAAGGCGATGCGCGCCGATCTGGATTCCGCGGTCCGCAACGGAAACCTGAATGAACAGGAGCGAGCGAAGTACGCCGCCGCCATTAAGGTGCTCGACGGCGCGCGCGGGAAGAAGAAGGCCGGCGAAACCGGCGACCGCACGGCCACCCGACAAGCGATGAAGGATTTACAGCAGATTTCGCGCAGCGAGAACCTGAAGGCAGAGGATCGCGAGAGGCTGGCGAAATCGATGCAGTCTAAAGGCCGGCGCGTAAAGTAGCGGCAAGCGGCGGATAGCCGGCGAGGTCACCAGCGGCGACGACAGCGGCCAGCAACTCCCGCGCTTCGTGGTGCCGCCCGGCCTGGGACAGCGCCACGGCCCAGTTGAGACGGACGATGGACGTGGGCTTCACCTTGCACAGATTGCTATATAGCATGCTGATGTGAGGCCAGTCGACGGGCCGCCAGAGATGCGCCGCCGCGATGCCGGCTTCCAGGTGCCAAGGGCTTAGTTCGGCGGCCTTCATGGCGGGCTACAAGGCTTGGTAGCCGAGCACAGCGCGATGGGGGGCGACGGGCGAGGGAGAGCGCGCGGAGAGCCTGCGTTTCGGGCGTCTACAGACCGGAACCGGCGAGAGACTCGACGAGACATATGGTCTCTTCGCAATTTTCCCCGCCGGCAGGGTAGCCAGCGTTGAAGAGCAGGTAGAGCGCGGTGTGTACGGCGGGCAAGCAATCCTCGCTGGAGCTGACGCCTCGTTCCCGAATGATCCGTTTGGCGCGCACGAGGCGCTGGGCAATTGTTTCCGCTGGCAGTAAAAACGTCCGCGCGATTTCGCCGACGCCGAAGCCGCTGACGGCCTTGAGGATCAGAGGGACGTGGCTTTCGGGCGGGACGGCCGGGTGGCAGCACAGCAGAATCAATTGCTGCGTATCGTCGATCGTTGGTGGCGCTTCCAGCGGGAGAGGTTGAAGACCGGGCTGCTTCGCGTGGCGACGGAGTTGATCGATAGCGTAGCGCCGGGCAGAGGTGTGCAGCCAAGCGGCGGGGTTCGGCGGGACGCACTGAAAGGGCCAAAGGCGCAGGGCCCGAATGAGGGCTTCCCGCAACGCGTCTTCGGCCAAGCCCAGGTTAGCCGGACCGGCTTCCCGTCGAAACAGATTCTCGACGAGGTCCTGCACGGGCTTAGACCACGTCGACCTGGCGGATTTCGATACGACCAAAATTGAGATGAGGACAGCTCTTGGCCAGTTCGACAGCCTCGTCGTAGCCGGCCGATGACCTCCTTCGTTTCGGGGAAGCGGCCGTCGGTCACGCCGAGCTTTGTGAGTTGGCGAGCCGTACCGTCTTGCAGCTTATTGCCGCCTTTCATGCGCCCTTCGGCCGCAAGCTTGCAACGGGAAATCCTTGGGTTCGTGAAGGAAGAGAAGAAATTGACTCATGACCTATAACGAATGAGTTTGGCGATATTCGACAACCGCGGCAATTAATCCTGCAAGCGTAAAGTCGGTGGCCTCGGCGGCGACGATGAGCCCGTGCTGGCGGGCCGTCTCACTGGTCACTGGGCCGATGGAGGCGACCTGGGCACCCCGCTCGAGAAGAAGTCCGCCGCCCAGCGCTAGAAAATTCTTGACGGTGCTGGAACTCGTGAAGGTAACCCAGTCGACCGCTTTGATAGAAGACAGGTCGGTGGCCGGGACGACGGTCCGATAGGCTTCGACGATGTCAACTTGCGCACCCCGATTCCGCAGAGCATCGGGCACTACATCGCGAGCGACAGCAGCCCGCGGCAGGAGTATCCGCTGGCCGGAGAGATCGAACTTCGCCATTGCGGCGACCAAGCTTTCGGCGACGTACTCGTCAGGAATCACGTCGACCTTGAGGTGGAGCGCCGCCAGCGCAGCCGCCGTGGCCGGGCCGACAGCGCAGAGCCGAGCGCGCAGTTGGCGCAGATCAACCGAGCTCTCGTCGAGTGCTTTGAGAAATCCCTTAACGCCGTTAGCGCTAGTGAAAACGAGCCAATCGTAAATGGCGAGTTGGGCGATGGCGTCAGCCAGCGGCGCTGCATCCAGCGGCGGCTCGATCGAAATCGCCGGCAGTTCGATCACGTCGGCACCGAGCGCACGGAGGGGTTCGGCCATGCCGGCACGCGTGGTCAGGATGCGCTGCCCGAAGAGCGGCAATTTTTCGAACCAGTTCAACTTTTCCCGTAAGGCCACCACTTCGCCGATGATGACTGAGGCCGGGGGCCGCATTTGGGCGGCGGCGACTCGGGCGGGTAGATCGGCCAGGGTCGCTACGATCGTCTGCTGGTCGGTGCGGGTACCCCAGCGGACGGCCATCGCCGGGGTAGAAGGCGAGCGCCCCGCCGCGATGAGCTGTGCCGATATCTCGCCGATGGCGGTGAGCCCCATGTAGATCACCAGCGTTTCAGAGTGCCCGATGCGGGACCAATCGATCTTCCCCGGGTCGTGACCGGTGACAAACGTGACCGCGCTGGCATGGTCGCGATGGGTCAGCGGTACGCCGGTATAGGCGGCGATCCCAAGGGCCGCCGTCACGCCGGGGACAATCTCATAAGGGATACCCGCATCGACCAACGCTTCCATCTCTTCCCCGCCCCGGCCGAACAGTAACGGGTCGCCGCCCTTCAGCCGGACGACAACATGACCCGCGCGGGCGTGGCCGATCATGAGCCGGGCGATCTCTTCCTGCGGCATCGTATGATCGGCTTTCTTTTTGCCGACGTAGATCCGCTCCGCCGTAGATCGAGCAAAATCAAGGATTGCGTCGCTGGCCAGGTGGTCGTGAAGGATGACGTCGGCGCGGGCCAAGGCGTCGCGCCCCTTCAAGGTCAACAGGCCGGGGTCGCCGGGCCCGGCGCCGACCAGGTAGACGTTCACTGCGCGTAAACCTGATCGAGAATTAAGCGCGCCCCGCCAGCGAGTAAGCGGGCCCCCAACGCCGCGCCGAGCGCTTCCGGATCGGTGCCCTGAGCGTCGGCGCGGATCACTAGCGAACCATCGGGAGAGATGCAAACGGCGGCCAAATGGAGTTCCGCGGAGACGAGGACCGCATGGGCCCCCAGCGGCACTTGGCAGCCGCCGCCGAGCGCCCGTAGGGTCGCCCGCTCAGCCGTCACGCAAAGCCGGGTTGCCGCATCATCGAGCTGCCGGGCGGCGTCGAATCCGGGGCCGGAGCCCAGCGTTTCGATTGCCAACGCCCCTTGCGCGACGGCTGGCATCATTACTTCTGGCGGGAGATATTCCGCGATGTGCTCTCCCAGTCCCAGTCGATGCAGTCCGGCCGCGGCAAGGATGATCGCGTCGTATTGACCCTCGCGCTGCTTCCTGAGCCGGGTGTCGACGTTGCCGCGTATGTTCTCGATCTTCAAGTCGGGCCGGAGAGCGTGCAGTTGGGAGGCCCGGCGGAGCGAACTCGTGCCGACAACGGCACCGGGCCCGAGGTCCGCAATCGGGCGGCCGACAACGACATCGCGCGGATCCTCGCGCACCGGAATCGCCGAGAGAACGAGTCCCTCCGGCAATTCAGTCGGCATGTCCTTACAGGAGTGGACCGCTAAATCCACCCGCCCATCAAGCAAGGCCTCTTCGATCTCTTTCGTGAACAGACCCTTCGACCCGATCTTCGACAGAGCGACGTCGGTGATCTTGTCACCGGTTGTTTGAATGATCTCTATCGTTACAGTAAAGCCCCTTTGTTCGAGTTGGGCCTTCACCCAGTTCGATTGCCAGAGAGCAAGTTGGGAACCACGGCTCCCGATGGTGAGCGAATTAGTCATCGTTTTCTAACCGGAACAGGCGACGGACAAGGCTGACCGTTTGCCAGCCGTCGGCTTGGGCGGCGCTCTTGCGAATCTCGGCGATTGCGCCGTGCGCGACCTTGTTCATCAGCCCTCTTGTCAGTGCTTCGAGAGCCTCGTCCTGTTGCGTCGTCAGGTCACCAAACTTCGAACGAAGCCGTTGGAGTTCGCTCCGCCGCAAAATGTCAAGATGATCCTGCAACTCGACAATCACCGGGGTCGCGGCGCGAGCCTTGAGGCGGGCAACCAGCTTTTCCACCTCTTCGGCAATAATGGCTTCCCCGGTGGCGGCCTCCACCTCGCGTTCTTTTCGATTCTGGTCAACGACCCTGCCCAGGTCGTCGATGTCGTAGAGAAACACGTTTTCGAGTTGGTTGGTCGTGGGTTCAATGTTTCGCGGAACGGCGATATCGATCAGGAACATGGGCCGGCCGCGACGTTGGCCCATCGCCTTTTGAACCTGCTCCCGCGTGAGGATGTAGTGCGGCGCCCCGCTCGAAGCGATCAGGATATCGATTTCCGGCAAGCTTTGCAGATAGGCGTCGTAATCGATGATCGTACCGTCGAAGATCGAAGCCATTTCCTGGGCTCGGGAACGGGTTCGATTGGTCACCAGGATCTTACCGACGCCGCCGCGATGCAAATGCCGCGCGGCAAGCTCACTCATCTTTCCGGCTCCTAACAAGAGGACCCGGCAATCCTTCAAATTGCCAAAAATCTCCCGCGCCAATTCGACGGCCGCGAAACTCACCGACACGGCGTTTTGGCCGATCATCGTTTCGGTTCGCACCCGTTTGGCCACCGAAAAGGCCCGGGTCAGCACCGTATCGAGATAACCGCCCACTGCGCCTTCATGCTTGGCGACGGCGTAAGCCTGCTTCAACTGGCCCAATATCTGTGGTTCGCCCAGCACCATCGAGTCAAGGGAAGACGCCACGCGGAACAGATGCCGGATGGCGTCCCGGTCGTCGTAGCCATACAAGTGACCGGAGAGTTTGCGCCGTTCGAGATTTCTCGCCTGGCCCAGAAACTCTTCGAGCGATCGCTGGACGTCAACCTGATCGTCAGCGGTTACGGCAATCTCGACCCGGTTACAGGTGGAGAGGATGAGACCTTCGTGGAAGCCCTCGCGGTCCCGCAGTTCGCGCAAGGCAGCCGGCAGAGCGGCGTCCGAAAACGCGATGCGCTCGCGCACTTCAACCGGAGCGGTCCGATGGTTCAGGCCTGTGACATGCAGCTTCATCGTGCCAGAATCGGACGCAAATCGGTATGCGAAACCCAGGTTAAAGCGCTGAAGAGCAGCATGTAGATGGACAAGAAGGCCGCCCGCCGCCCGCGCCATCCAGCGCTCGAACGAAGGTAGACCAGAACGAGGTAGAAGACCCACGTGAAAAGGGCGATGTGCACTTTTCCTTCGCTGATCCACCGAGTGCCGGATTCAATATAGGCCCAGGTACCTCCGGTGATCACTCCGGCGGTCGTACAAACAAAACCAATCGCCATGGACCGAGAGCTGAGTGAATCCAAAGTGCCCAGCGGCGGTAGGCGGTCGAATAGGCTACCGGTCGACTTTCGCTTCAGATGGCGTTCCTGGACGAGATAAAAAACGGAACTCACCGCCATCAACAGCATGGCCACATAGCCGGCCAGAATGAGCAGTACATGAGCCAGCAGCCAGGCGTCGCGTAGACCGGCCAGCGACCAACTCTCCACCGGCACGGCGGTCGTTCCAATAAAAGTCATCACGGAGGTGATGGGGAAGATGAAGATCGCCAAACTCGAGAAATCGTAGAGCTTTTGAACGATCAGGAAGGCGATCGCGATCAGCAACGCACAACCGCTAATCGTTTGATGAAAGGTTTGCAGGGCCAAATTGCCGCCCTGAATCGATTGCTCGACGATGGAGACGGTATGGAGGAGGGTACCGGCCGCAAACGCGTGGAGAGCCAGCGGGAAGAGCCGATTTGATCGAAGCCAGACGAAAAACAAGACGTGGACCAAGCCAACCGCATAGAGCGCGGTGGCCGCCCGTAACCAAAATATGCTGATCTCCTGCATCCGTTTGCCTCTTCAGTATATCGACTAAGCATATGTCGACTTCATTAGTAGGAAAGAGAGCCCTGGTAACCGGGGGCACCCGCGGGATCGGCCGCGCCATTGTGGAACAGTTGCTGGAGGCCGGTGCGCACGTTGTGCTGTGCGGGCGGGGTGATTCAGACTGGGCCGAAGTGGAACTTCGGGCCGCGGGGTTCCAAAACGTCTACGCCACCGGCTGCGACGTTTCCATTCCGGAACACGTCGCGGGATTGTTCCAGTTCGCCGATGCCAAATTGGGAGGCCTGGACATCCTGATTAATAATGCGGGGATCGGCATTTTCAAACCAACGGCCGAATTGACGATTGAGGATTGGCGCCATACTCTCGACGTCAATCTGAGCGGAACCTTTTACTGTTCCCGCGAGGCTTTGACCCGGATGCGCGGCAACGGGGGTGGCTACATCGTAAACCTTTCGAGCCTTGCGGGAAAGAACCCGTTTGCGGGTGGGGCAGCCTATAATGCCTCAAAATTCGGGATGAACGGGTTCAGCGAGGCGATGATGCTGGACCACCGGCAGGACGATATTCGCGTTACCTACGTTATGCCCGGCAGCGTGGACACCGATTTTTCGCCGCGGAGCGCTGGAAAAGGTGCAGATTGGAAGATTGATCCGCAAGATGTTGCCGATATGGTTCTTGCGGTATTGAAAATGCCTGCGCGGACATTGGTGAGTCGGGTGGAAATCCGGCCAGCAAAACCCGGAAAATAGGCCCGGAAGATTCTGTAAGTTCAATCGGCTACTGAATTGCTTGTACCCTGCATGAGGTATTCGGTGATCCAAGGACTGAGCAGAAAATTTCGAGACACTCCGAAGCTGATTCCGACAGACGCGCAAGCCACTTCACGACCCCCACGTTGGCATCTTATGAACTGGCAAAGGAGTAGTGGAATGACGCGACTAGCAAGCTTGGGACTATCGGGATCCGGATCCTCTGCACGGAATGTCCCGACGAACGTACGCCTCGATCCCTCCCGCACCGGGAGGGATGCTGAGGCGCTCGACGCTAACCTCCGCCGACTGGTAATCGGCCAGGACGAAGCCGTCGACCAGATCGTCAACATGTATCAAATGCATCTCACGGGGTTGAACCCACCCGGGCGTCCGATCGGGAATTTCTTATTTCTAGGTCCAACGGGCACCGGCAAAACCCGCATCGTCGAGGCGATGGCCGAGAGCTTGGTCGGCAACCCGCGGGCGGTCATCAAGATCGATTGCGCCGAATTCCAGCATAGCCACGAGATTGCCAAACTAATCGGCTCGCCGCCTGGATACCTGGGGCACCGGGAAACCCACCCGCTCCTGAGTCAGGAGACCATCAACCAGCACCAGACAGAGCGAACCAAGATCAGCTTCATCCTTTTCGACGAGATCGAAAAGGCTTCGGACTCGCTTTGGAATCTCTTGCTCGGCATCCTGGACAAAGCGACTCTGACTTTGGGCGACAACCGAAAGGTCGATTTCACCAAGGCGATGATCTTTATGACTTCGAATCTCGGTGCCAGCGAAATGTCGACGCTGCTGCAACCGCGGCTCGGCTTCGGGCTCAAACGGCTCGAAACGGTCAACCCCGATGAGCTCGATGCGAAGACGACGGAAAAGATCTCGCGCTCTGGGATAGAAGCGGCGCGGAAAAAATTCACACCCGAGTTCATGAATCGCTTGGACAAAGTGGTCGTATTTCACCCTCTCGGCGAGAAGCAGATTCGGCAGATCCTGGAAATCGAACTGAAACAGGTACAGCACCGGGTGTTCCAATCTTCCCCGGAACGGGCCTTTGTGTTCCAGTGCTCGGAGGAAGCTAAGGAGTTTCTGCTTAGCCAGGGCATCGACGCTAAGTACGGCGCTCGGCATCTGAAACGCGCTATCGAACGTTCCCTCGTAAAACCGCTTTCGAATCTGATCGCCACCGACCAGATTCGGCTAGGGGATTCTATCCGGATTGGCTTTGACGCCGAGGTATGCCAGCTGACCTTCTTGCGGGAGGCCGAAGGAATGAGCCCGGTGACCATGGCACAGATCACGGAGCTCACCTTTAGCCAACAGTTAGCGGCAGCCCACTCCGCCATTGACGCCGAGAGCGGGCGGACGGCCTCCGCCCGCTTTACAAGGCGCTAGTGCGAAACCATCGGGTCTAGCGTCTTTGCTTCTTCGATCCACCCCGTCACCTGCTTCTCGCTGGGCGTTGTGCCTGAAATATTCTTCGCTTCGTTGATCTCAATCAACTTCGAAGTCAGATTAGCCGCGTTCCTATTGCGGAGCTCCTTTACCGTATCTACGCCAGCCGCCTCCAGCAGCTCCGCAAACTGCGGTCCCACGCCGTTCAGCCGGATCAAGTCGGCATGGTTCACCCAAGTCAGAATCAGTTTCTCGCTGATCCCGGTCGAGCTCGCAATTGCACCTCGACCCTTCGCTGCGCCACCCTGCTCAAGCAGTGCTTCAACCGTGGCAATTCCCGCCGCCTTCAATCGGACGGCGTACACCGATCCGATGCCTTCGATATCTTCAATGTTCATCTGGCGATCTCTCCTCGCCAAACACTCTATCGCAACCAGTGCCTAGGAGGCACACTCCCCTCGACCCAACTGCAACGAGAAGGCAACTTCATCGCCCCAGTCCATGTACATCTCAGGCGTAAACTCGGTTGGCTTCGCAAGGTCGGCCGTCATCTCTTTAAAGAAGGCTACCTTGTGCCGCAACACATACTCGCGGAACGACTCCCCCGCCTGCCGATCAACTTGAAAATGATCGATAACGCGTCGAACTGCCACCGTCGCCAACCGCGCCGGGAGACTCTGGATGGCCAAGCCGAAGCGCAACATCCCTTCCCGGTCGTGCCCGCCGCCCAGTAGCATCAGATAGTAGGGCACCTCGCGACCGTTAATCTTGCGCGAGTTTCCGTAGAAGCCAATGTCGGCGATCCAATGCTGGCCGCAGGAGTTCGGGCAACCGCTGATCTTCACACTCATCTTCCGAACCTGCGGGTCCCGGTAGTCAGACACGGCAGCTGAAATCGCCGCCGCCAAGTTCATCGACTTCGTCAACGCCAAGTTGCACGAATACCCGCCCGGGCAAGACACCGTATCGGTAATCTCGTAAGCCCCTGCATCCGCTAAATCAACTGCCTGCAACGCCGCGTGCACTCGGCGCAAGTTGTGAACCGGAATCCACGCAATCATCAGATTCTGGTCGATCCCCACCCGCACATAGCTGTCGCCGGCATCCCGCGCGATCTGGGCTACGGCGCGCATCTGCGCGCTAACCATGTTGCCCTGCGCACAGCGAACCGTCACAATCGCGTAGCCGGGGTGCTTCTGTTCTTGGACGTTCGTTTCCAGCCACCGATCAAACGTCGGGTCGGCCGGGGTGGAACCCAACACCGGCAACTGGCCCCCTTCGCCCAGCACGAACGGTTGCAACCGGAAACCGCCAAAATTCTCGGGCACATACTCCGGCTCCGGCGTCCCACCGTTAGCCAGGATGTCGGCAAAATTGGCCTCGATCGTCTGCTTGACCCACTCGATGCCGCGCTCGCGCAGCACAAACTTCAAACGGGCCTTATTCTTATTCCCTCGATTGCCATGCTGGTTGAACAACCGCAGCACCGCCTCCGTCCGCGGGATCAGCTTGTCCTCCGGCAGAAACTCATCGAGCAAAACCGCTTCGTTCGGGAGTGGTCCAAGACCTCCCCCTACCACCGTACGGAAGCCCCGTTGCCCATCGCGAATGACCGCCGTCAGACCGAGGTCATGGATCGCCAGCGCCATATCATCGCGTTCGCCACCGCCGAAAAACGCAATTTTAAACTTCCGCGGCATCGCGTCGGTCAAAGGGTTATGCAAGAACGCCAAAGCCACTTTGCGGACGTAGGGCTGCACGTCGAACACTTCATTCGCCAACAGTCCCGCTAAAGGCGACGCTGTGATGTTCCGCACCGTGTTGTAACAGGCTTCCCGCGTCGTCAACCGCACAGACGCCAGCTTTTGCAACAAATCCGCCACTTCCGGCAGCGGAATGAAGTGGTACTGCATATTCTGCCGCGTCGTCAAATGACCCTTGCCCGCTGCAAACTGATCCGCCACGTCGGCCATGCAATCCATCTGATGGGCCGTCATGATGCCCCCCGGAACCTTCGTCCGGATCATGTGGACACCTTCCTGACGCTGGGAATACACCCCGCGCCGCAGCCGCTCCGCCCGAAACTGATCTGCCGTTAGACTCCCCGCCGTAAAGTCGGCCGCCACGGACCGAAATCGCTCGATATCTTCGCGGACAGTCTGGTCGTATGCCGCTTCCGCAGCTTCACGTGTGGGGTGTTTCAAATCAGCCAAGACGAATCTCCCTTATCCCGATCGAGTATAACAGATATGGCTAGGCGACACCAATTGCCGCGCCGCCGTAGAATGGAATTATGCGTATCGGAGCCGCGTTCCTGGCCGTCGTCCTATTCGCGCAGACCGCCAAAGAGCAGGCATTCCAATTTTACCAGCAACAACGCTTCAAAGAGGCGGCAATGCTGTACGAACAGTATTTAGCCGCCCATCCCGATGATCGCTCCTCCGCCCTCCTCCTTGGGCTTGCGTGGCAACAATCCGGTCAACTCCCCCAAGCGGAAGCCCAATTCACACGCATCAAGGCCCCTTACTTTCTCGCCCGCGTGCAATTTCTCCGCGGCCGGTTCACCGAAGCGCTCGCCAGCGCCGACGAGGCCCTCGCCGCCGGCGAGCCGTCCGATCGCGTCTGGCAACTCCGCGGCCGCATCGAAGAGGAACGCGGGAACCTCGAACTCGCCGCCACCCACTACCGTCGCGCCACGTCCTCAGAGGGCCGTTCAGGCCTCGCCAGCGTCCTCTATAAACTTGGCCGCTACCCCGAGGCCCGCGTCGCGGCCCTCTCCGCTGAAAACGGCGAAGGGCAGCAGATTCTGAAGAAAATAGCCCAAGCACCCTCTCCGATCGTGCCGGATCCGGTCGTTCTCCCTCGCTTCAGCGTCCAAGACCTGCCTTTTACTCTCGCTCACTCTCCGACCGCCGCCAAGCATCTCGTCGCCACCATGGCCGGCGGCATCGCCGCCGCTGACTTCGACGGCGACGGGCTCGTCGACCTCTTCTTCCCCAACGGCGCCGACCCGCGGACCCTTAAAAAAGTCGGTCCGCAGCACGCCAACACCCTCCTGCTAAACCGCGGCCCAGCCGGCTGGAAGCCCATCCCGGTCGCCGGAGACGGCTTCTCCATCGGCACCGCCGTCGGCGACTTCGACAACGACGGCGACCCGGACCTGTTCATCGCAGGAGCGGGCCGCAACCTCCTCTACCGCAACGATCACGGCAAGCTGACCCTGGTCCCCTCCGCCATCGTCGACGAGCCCTTTTCTGTCGCCGCAGTCTGGTTCGATTATGATCGCGACGGCTGGCTCGATCTGTTCGTCGTCAACTACCTCGCCTGGTCCCCCGCCAACAACAAATTCTGCGGCGACCAAGCCAACAGCCTCCGCGTCTACTGCAACCCCCGCGAATTTGCCCCGCAGGCCAACCGCCTCTATCGCAATCGTCACGACGGAACGTTTGAAGACGTCTCCGCCCGCAGCGGCATCAGCAAACACCTCGGCAAAGGGATGAGCGTCGCCGCCGCCGACTTCGACGCCGACGGCTGGCTCGACCTGTTTGTCACAAACGACCGCCTGCCTAACTTTCTGTTCCGCAACCGCGGCGACGGAACGTTTGCCGAAGTCGGCCTCGAGTCCGGCGTCGCCCTCAGCGAAAGCGGCCAACCGGTCTCCTCAATGGGTGCCGCCACAACCGACTTCGATCGCGATGGCCGCCCCGATCTCTTGTTCACCGCCCTCGTCCGGGAGACGTTCCCGCTTCTCCGCAACCTCGGCTCCGGCCGCTTTCAAGACGTCTCCTTTCCTGCCAAGCTCGGACCCCTAACCCTCACCCGCTCCGGCTGGGGCGCCGTCTTCGGTGATTTCAACAACGACGGCTGGCCCGACCTGCTCACCGCCAACAGCCACGTCACTGACAACATCGCCGCCGTCTCGAACGAGGTCTACGAAGAGACGTCCACCGTCTTTGTTCAATCCCGCGGCGTCTTCCTCCATGCCCTCCCCATCACGCCCAAGGGCGCCTGGCGCGGAGCGGTCGTCGCCGACTTCGACAACGACGGCCGACTCGATGC
>Ga0163144_10022128_pt1 | contig 12614 bp, 11 predicted proteins | sample OliLak19BULKMAT1_FD_123175 | JGI IMG/M metagenome (GOLD analysis project Ga0163144, IMG submission 123175) | Freshwater microbial mat bacterial communities from Lake Vanda, McMurdo Dry Valleys, Antarctica - Oligotrophic Lake LV.19.BULKMAT1 | ecosystem: Environmental > Aquatic > Freshwater >... | reverse complement strand
GCAGCGACAACGAATTACCTGGACGCCAAATGTTGATGGCAGCGTACGCCAACTTTGGGAGACTTCGGATGACGGAGGTGCCAGTTGGCAGACGTCGTTTGACGGAGCCTATCGCCGCAAGTCGTAGAGCGGACGGGCACTCGCGCAGCGTCGGTAAAATGGGTCGCACACTGGCGCTCACGATCAGCCCAGGCCTGCATCAGCTGTTGCTGGGGGTTTTGCTACAGAGCCCGGCGCGCTCACACCAAATTGTCGAGCACGAGACGCACCATGGCGTCGAGCCCGGTCTCGCGTTGCGCGGGGCTCATCGCCTCCTTGCGGCGCATGTGATCGGACACTACGAGCACGGCCACGGCCTGCACATTGAGTTCTGCCGCCACACCATACAAACCCGCTGCTTCCATCTCGACGCCGAGTACGCCGTAGCGCTCCAGCAAATCGAACAGCCCGGTTTCCGGGTGGTAAAAAAGATCGGTGGAAAACACATTGCCGATGCGCACATCGACGTCGGCGGCGGCGGCGCTGTCCGCCACTCGGCGTACCAGGTCGTAGCTGGCCAGTGCGGCGAAGTCGTGTCCGCCGAAACGCAGCCGGTTGACGCGTGAATCCGTTGAGGCGCCGAGCGCGATCACAATGTCGCCGAGTTGCACATCCGTGCGCGTTGCGCCGCAAGTACCGACCCGAATCAGTCGCCGCACGCCATATTCACGAATCAGCTCGCTGGCGTAGATCGAGCACGAGGGAATCCCCATGCCGGTGCCCATCACCGACACGCGCTGGCCGCGCCAGGTTCCGCTGAAGCCGAGCATGTTGCGCACGTCCGTCACCTGCTCGGCATCGTGCAAGAGCGTCTGCGCAATATGCCGCGCGCGTGCCGGATCGCCTGGCAGCAGAACGGTTTCGGCAAATGCACCGGCAAGGGCATTGATGTGGGGCGTGGTCATGGGTTCTGTGCTCAAAGAAAGTTTTCAGACGCACCGCTTCAAGCACTGGCGCAAGTGCAGCGGCGATGGCGGCGTACATCATCGCCAGCGGTTCGCCGTCGCGCTTGCTACGGATGATCTGCGCGGTGAGCATACGTGTCTCAGTACTCCAATCCATCGACCGAAGCGTCGCCGCTTAGTACGCGAGAAATATCTCGCAGCAGAGCGCTGGCGCCGAATCGAAAACGATCCGGTGTCGCCCACGCTGTCCCCAGCAATTCATCGGCGATTGCAAAATAAGTTGCTGCATCATCCAGTGTGCGCACGCCGCCGGCGGCTTTGAAGCCGCAATCTGCGCCGCGGTCGCGGATGGCTTCCAGCATCACACGCGCCGCCTGCGGAGTTGCGTTCACGGGCACCTTACCAGTCGAGGTTTTGAGGAAATCCGCATCCGCGTCGAGTGCAATCTCGGCCGCAGTGCGGATGACAGAAGCAATGCGCAGCTCGCCAGTCTCCAGAATCACCTTCATACGCACGCTGTCGCCACAACATTCGCGACAGGCGCGCAACACGGCTGCAGCCGACGCGGCATCACCGCCGATCAAGCTTCGATACGGGAACACGACGTCGATCTCGTCTGCACCTGCAGCCAACGCGCGGCAGGTTTCTCGGCGCACGCGCTCGCTATCATCGGAGCCGTCGGGAAAGTTCACCACCGTCGCCACCCGCACCCGCAGCAAATTCCTATCAATCAATTGCGCCCGGCAGGTTGCCACCCATTCCGGGTACACGCAGAGCGCTGCCGGCGCGCCGAATGGCGTGTACGCCGAAGCGCAGAGCGACTCAATGTGCACCAGAGTGTCTTCCTCGCCGAGGCTGGTCAGATCCAGCGCAGCCAGCGCGCGCCGCGCCAGCGATTGCAAGCTCGATTCCATGACAGCACTTCACTTCCGATCGGACTATGCACACCATAGCGGACGGGGCAGCCAGTCCAATTGATCCGGATCAAGGCGTCGCGTACAGGGTCTGCGATGAGGTCGTCATACGCGCCCCCTTTGCTCCGTCGACACGCACTACGATCGTCCGTCGGCATCTCCGCCTCTGTCCGGCCAAATAAAAAAGCGGCTGGGAGATACCCGGCCGTTTCGAGGTCCAGCGCTCAGCCCGCATGGAGCCGGAAAGCGGCGCAGTCCGGGGCGGCCATGCCTAACCACAGACTGCTCCCCGGATTGCATTGCATTTCATTCGGTCTACGCACTACAAGCCGAATACCGGAAAGGCGATAGGCAAGACCTGAATTCCCCTACGCATATCCCTTAGCAGTGCGCAGCACTTGCGGTCGTTTGCCGAAGCGATTGCGACATGGCCGAGTCGCGCCTCACTGAGACCTCAGTTCGGCGATGCCGCAATTTGCACTGCTACAGATGATTTTGCGGGTCGATAAGGTTTTAAAGTAGCTGATGCCTAAGCTGCGTGCACTGGAAGTGGGGTCGTCGCTGTGACAGGATTCGGGATTGACACGATCCCAGAGAGATTCCCATGTTGTTTCGCATTGCTGTGCTGGCTGTATCAGCAGCGTTCGTCATCGCCGGATGCGCGCGCCACAGTCCCGAAGCTGGCCTGCAGCCCGACCCGCAATTTGAAGTCGACCGACTCAAGCAGCGATTTGAACTGGCCCCTTCGGTCACCCGTGTGCACATCGTCAATCACTGGGGAGACGTGCACCTGAAGTCGATGCCCGATGCGGCAGTGGGCACGTACGCGGTGGTACAGCGCATCGGCGATGGCGCGGTGTCACCCCGGATCGAATTTCTGATAACCGGTGATTCGGCACATCTGGAAGTGCGCTACGACCAGCCACAACCTCCCGGTGCTTCAGGGCGCGTTGATCTCTCGGTTTATTTGCCGCGGCTGAGCGACGTGGAGGTCGAAACCGACCGCGGTCGAGTTGATGGAAAGGGGATCCATGCAAATCTCACCGTGACCACGCGCAGTGGTTCGATTATGGGTTCCGCGTCTGGGCGACTGCGGCTGCGATCGCAGGGCGGTGACATTCGCGTAAAGCAAATCGGTGGCAAGTGGAGCGGCGACGCCTTTCTAATCAGCAAGAGCGGTCTGATTGAACTTCTGATTCCTCCCGATTCCGAGGCGCGCCTGAACGTTCATGGCCATGCCGGTATTACCGAGGAATTTGGCGCCGCGCTGCGCGTGCTCAAACGCGGGCCGGGGCACTTCCACGCCGAACTCGGTAGCAGCGCGCAAAAACTGTTGGTTCAGGTTCAAACTCGCGGCGAAGTGGTGTTGCGGCCGTTCTACGAACTGTAGGAAGTCGCCACGCGCTGCAGCGCTGCGCTCGGACACTTTGTCGGTTCATGTTGCGCTGCAACTTGATTCGGCTGCTAGCATCGAAGGTTCTGAATTGGGCACGCGTGCGCGTGGTCAATCCTTTTCACGACCACATTCTGATTTGGGGCTCATTATGAAGATGTCTTTATCCTGCATCGCGATCTCGGTACTGCTAGGCGCAACTGGCGTCGGAGCTGCTGGCACCGCGTTCAAACCCGAAGTGCGAGTAAACGACAACGGAGTTCGCGTCATGCACGGACCGGATTTCGTCGGCGCCGCCGTAACGCCCACGTTCAAGTATGTCGATGTTCGCCAACTGCCGGCGCTGCCGCAATGGCGTCCCGGTGATCCGATCAAGGAGATTCCGCGCCGCTTTGAGACGCCAGCCGAAGTCAATCCGATTCCGGTAAATCCGGTGTTGCAGGCATTGGACCCAAATGCCGAACGCCAACGCGCTTGGGATCAGGCGAACCCGGCCAGCCGCGTATTCACCACTCCCGTGCAAAACTTTGAAGGTCAGCCCAATTCTGGTGTCATGCCTTCGGACGTCAACGGCGATATGGGTCCGAACCACTACGTGCAATCGATCAACGGAAGTGGCGGCTCGTTGGTTCGTATTTACAACAAGGCGGATGGCACTCCCGCCGGCGTGGCATTTTCCATGGATGCGCTTGGCAGCGGAGGCCCATGTGCCGCTGGCGCGGGCGACCCGGTGATCATCTATGACGAATTGTCCAATCGATGGGTCTTCACCGAGTTCACCAGTGGCTCAAACGATCTTTGTGTCTACATCAGCAATGGTAGCAATCCGGTGGCCGCCACCTGGACACGTTACAACTTCCTGATGCCGTCATTCCCCGACTACCCCCATTACGGCGTCTGGCCTGACGCTATTTACGTGGCGGCAAATGAGAGTGGCACAGCGGGTGCACGACCGGTGTATGCGTTCGATCGCGCGCAGATGCTCGCCGGACTGCCTGCCACTTTCCAACGCTTTACGCTTCCCAACCTTGCCGGATTCGGTTTCCAAGCATGGCAACCCGCTGACCACGAAGGCGGATTGGCGCCGCCGCCTGCCGGAGCGCGAGGAATTTTTTTGCGAAATCGCGATGACGAATCGCACAACGCCGGTTCCAACAACCCCACGCAGGACTTCATCGAATACGCGCAACTGCTGATCAATTTCACCACGCCAGCGAGTTCAACCTTGACTGGGCCGGTGCAGATCGCGGTAAGTGAGTTCGATTCTAATATCAACGGGCTGTCCGCCTTCAACGCATTCCCGCAACCGAATGGACAGAAGCTGGATCCACTGCGTGAGCAGGTGATGAACAAGCTGGTCTATCGCAACTTCGGTTCCTACGAAGCCGTGGTCGGAAACTTCGTGACCGACGTCGACACCACCGATACCGGTGGCATTCGCTGGTTCGAACTGCGTCGCAGCGGTGGCATCGCCAACCCCTGGACTCTGTTCCAGGAAGGCACCTATGCGCCTGCCGACGTCGGCGGTCCCGCTGACCGATGGATGGCCGGCTCAGCAATGGACGAGACTGGCAACATCGCAATGGGCTACTCGATCACTCGACAGTCACCTGCGATCAATCCCGGCATACGCTACGTCGGTCGACTGATCGGCGATGCAGCTGGCGTCATGACCACTCCAGAGACCACCCTGATCGATGGCGGTGGCTCACAGAGCGGCGAGAGATGGGGCGACTACCACTCGCTCAGCGTCGACCCGGTCGATGGCTGCACCTTCTGGGTCACCGCCCAGTACGTTCCGACATCTTCCTGGTCCACGCGCATTGGTGCGTTTCGTTTCGACGAGTGTGGGTCGCCGACCTTCACGCTCAACGGCTCGGTGACCAACAGCCAGATCTGCGCCAACAGTGCCGCGCCGACGGCGCTACCGCCGATCACACTCACGGTCAGCTCGATTAATGGCTACGTGACCCCGGTCAATCTGTCTTTCCCTGGGCCGCTGCCAACCGGATTTGCAGGCAGTCTGACGCCGCCCACGGTCACGCCCCCGGGCACGTCAGCGCTCAATCTCTCGGTGAACAACACTGCCACGCCGGGCGCCACTCCAATTCAAGTGGATGGCGTCTCAGGTGCAATCAACCGCAGTTTCACGACCAACGTGTTTGTCGCCACGGCGATTCCCGGTCAGGTCGCGCTGGTCTCACCCGCGGACGGTGCGCTGGGCCAACCGCTGAGTCCGACGCTTAGCTGGTCGAGCGTCACTCAGACGCAGAGCTATCTGGTGGAAGTTGCGACCGACGCAGCGTTCACCACCATTGTGTTTACCCAGTCGATCTCTGGCGGCACCAATGTGGTGGTGTCTCCGGCACTGAATAGCAGCACCAATTATTTCTGGCGTGTCACCTCGAACAACGTCTGCGGACCTGGCACCACGTCCGAAGTGCGCCAGTTCAGGACGCAGGCTGCCGCCGGTGATTGCGACGTCAGCCAGACAGCCAATCCGGTGTTTACCGACACCGTCGAAAACGGCACAAATGGCTTCACAGTGAGCGGTACAGGCGCCTCCCTGTGGTCGATCAGCGCCGCGCGTCCCTTCAATGGCGCCAATGCCTGGCTGGCGGTGGATCACACCACTGTTTCAAATCAATTGCTGGTTTCGCCGCCAATCGTGATACCCACTGGAGAGTTGCCGGTAACGCTTCAGTTCCACAGTGATGAAACGCTGGAAGATCGTTCCGGTGGTTGTTTCGACGGCGGCTTGGTCGAGTTTTCGACCAACGCTGGCGGCACCTGGACTGCTTTCGCCGCCAGCGCCATCGTGCTGGGTCCATATGACGGCCTGATCGACGGCGGTCCGCTCACCGGCTGGTGCGGCGACCCGCGCGCGTACAACAAGAAGGTGCTTGATCTGAGTGCGCTGCAGGGACAGACCGCGCAGTTCCGCTTCCGCTTGTCCACAGACAGCAGTGTCGGTCGCGTGCCGCACGGCTGGTATGTCGATAACATCCGCGTGCAGAGCTGCAGCAGCGGGCCGCCGATTATGGTGTTTGCAAGCGGTTTCGAGTGAGCTAACTCACATCGTTGCAACAGAACATCGGGGCCTTCGGGCCCCGATTTTTTATGCGGGCCACGACGCACTTCGCAGTACGAACCCACCAAGTCGCCCAGTTCGAACCGGCGTTGACTACTCAAACTCAATTTGCTCTCGGCAAACCGGTCACGGCGATATCAATTCAAACGCGATCGCGGCGATCAGTGTCTTCTATTGAAACGACGAGTCGACACCGTGCCGCACCCCAGACTCGCCGGGAGGCGGACATGTAATGCGTCAACTGCTCGGCGTGCGTCCGACTGCATGCAGTTCAACAGCGCGAACGCTATGCGCCGATGGCTTGGATTCAATGAACGAGCGCTAGTCTGCCTTGGCGTGCGGCCAGCCCCAGGCATCGAACTGATCAGAGTCATTGAAAGCGCGCCCATCGTCGCTTGCCGTCGAGGGCGTTTGACTCGCACAGCCACCCAAGTACTGTCCGGTCAACTCCTGACTGACGTCATAGAGCCGCACGCCATTGTTGATCGTCGCTGCCAGCCAATGGCTATCGGCAGAGATGCTCAATCGGCCCTGTCCCAGCGCATGATTCCCCGCCCACGGAAACGCATAGCCATCCAGGGATGACAACTGCTGCAGAGTGTTCGCATCCAGCAGCTTGATGCCGCGCAACGCAGGCGTATTCGAACTCCAGTCGGCGGTAATGAGCCGTAAGCATCCGGTGAGCCCACCTGTTCACTCGGGGCTGATGTGGCTAGGCGTTCGCCGGCTGCCAGGTATGCGGCAGCAATTCGCCGATCTTGCTGTTGAGCTGCGTCGGCAGCCGCGTGAGCACATCACGCAGGTAGGCATGCGGATCGTGGCCGTTGGCTTTGGCGGTTTGGATCAGGCTGATGATGTTGGCGGCGCGCTGGCCGGCGGTTTCTGATCCGGCGAATAGCCAGTTCTTGCGGCCGAGCGCGATGGGGCGAATGGCGTTCTCGACGGGGTTGTTGTCGATTGGGAACGCGCCATCATCGAGATAGGCGGTGAACGCCGGCTTGCGACGCAGCAGATAGTCGATGGCTTTAGCACTGGCCGCGCCGGTGTTGACGGTCGGGCGCAGTGCGGTGAGCCAATCAAAGAGCGCTTCGACCTTGGGCTTGGCATGCTGCTGGCGATACTCGAGACGCGCCTCGGCATCCAGTTTCGCCACATCGCGCTCGACGTCATACAGTGCAGCGATGCGCGTGAGCGCTTCGGCAGCGATGGTGCTCTTGTTGGCTTGGTGCAACTCGAAGAAGTTGCGCCGCGCATGCGCCCAGCACGCCAGCTCGCGCATCGGCGTGGTCTGGAACAGATGTTTGTAGCCCGCGTAGTCATCCACGACCAGGGCGCCGCCATAGTGTTCGAGGAATCTTCTGGCGTTTGAACCGCTGCGATTGGTGGTGAAGTCAAACACGATGATCGGCTTTTCTCCGATCTCGCCACGTCGATAGGCGAACAGATACGCCGTCTTGGTCTTGCCATTGCCTGGCGCCAGCATCTGCACCGGGGTTTCGTCGGCGTGGATGACGCGAGATCGATTCAGCTCATCGCGCAGCACATCGACCAGCGGCTGCAATGCGACACCACAGGCACCTACCCATTCCGAGAGTGTCGAGATCGGTAGTTCTACACCACCGCGCAGCAGCATGCCGATCAGGCGGTTCAGCGGGATGTGATCCGCGTACTTGCTGATCAGCACGTGCGCCAGCAGGCCCGGTGCGGCAATGCCGCGCTCGATGATCGCCGGTAAGGTCGGTGCCGTGACGATGGTCTCGCAGTTGCGGCAGGCAAACTTTGGGCGAATGGTTCGACGCACGAAGAACTCGATGGGCTTGATGTCGAGCCGCTCGCTGATCTCCTCGCCGATGCAGTGCAGGTCGCTGCCACACGTACCGCACACGCACGATTCGGGCTCGATGCGCTCTTCAACACGCGGCAGCTCGGCAGGCAAGGCGCGGCGCTTGGGCTGTGCGCGTTCGTGCTGCGCTGGCGTTTGTGCTTGTGGCGTGCGCAGCGACTGAAGCTCTGTCTCTGCAGCGGCAAGGTCCGCTTGCAGCGCCGCATCAAACAACGCCCGCTGCGCCGGATCGAAGCGTTCCGAGCGCGCCGCAAACTCCAGGCGCTGGAGGTTCTTGATCACCTGCGTCAGGTGTTCGATCTTCGCCGTCTTGAAGTGAATCTCATGGTCGCGCTTGGCAATCTCCGTATCGCGTTCGCTCAGTGCTTGAGCGTGCGAAGTCGATAGCGTCGCGAGCTGCCGATCACGTTCTGAGATCGCCGCATCTTGAACCGCGATCACCTCGATATTGTGCGCCACCATGCGGCGCAAAACGTCGATATCGGTAATCTGTTCGAGGGCGCGATGCATGCTGTGATCTTATGCATCACGATCAAATGTGCAACAACAAATCCGCAAATATTGCGGCTTTTTCGTAGCAGCTGATGCGCCTCACATCACCCGCGGTACATCCTCAATCCGCGCCGACAACAAACGCCAATCAACGCCCATCACCAGCCAATCGAACTGCTCAGTACTCAACGTGCACACAGCCTCATCGACACGTGGCCACACGAACGATCCGCGATGCAATCGACGCACACATAGCCACACGCCCTGCGCATCCGCGCACACGATCTTGATCCGCGTGCCCGACTTGTTACGGAACACGTACGCCGCACCATCGAACCCATCGCGACGCAGCTCTGACTGCACCGCCACCAACAATCGATCCATTCCGCAGCGCAAATCCACCGGCGCAACCGCCAGCCACCAACCCGTCGGCCGCAGCATCAGCGCAATCCGCGCAATACAGACACCAACCACTGCGCGTCTACTTGCGCATTCGTGCGCAGGCGCACGCCACCGCCAAGATCGATCTGTATCGTGCCAGCGCCAGCGAGGCGGCTATGCGTCATCGGCTGATCCGATACCACGATCGGCACCAGCGCCTGGCCAGATCGATCACCTGCATCCCGCAGGCGCGATCGCCAATAGTCGAGCGTTGCAACTGCAACACCTGCACGCAGGCACCACGCCTCGCGCGTCAGCCCGCTCCGCTCAAACGCCGACACCCGCTTGCGCCATTGCGCCTGCTTCGCCACTCTCGACATATCTCTCTCCTCGGTTAAACCGAGGAGATTCAGGCGCGCGGTCCACCAATGGAAGGTGGGGAGACCGGACGCTTACGTTCAACTCCCTCATCCCGCGCGACAACGTCGGCCTTCGCGTTTCGACCAACAGGTGATAGTGATTGCCCATCAAGCAATAACTCCAAACCACCCAATCGAACCGCTCGCAAATCCGCGCAAACTCGTACAGAAACGCCGCGCGGTCGTCGTCGTCCACAAACACATCACCACGCCCATTTCCGCGCGCCATCACATGATGCAAAGCACCAGCGTATTCGATGCGTAGGGGTCGGGACAGGCAGCCTAGGTTGGGAATAGTCATGTGTCAATACAAGACCTGACCCCTTCCCTTGTTGGGAATAGTCATGTGTCAATACAAGACCTGACCCCTTCCCTTGTATCAATACAAGACCTGATTCCTTCCCTTATTCGATGCGTAGGGGGCGGGCCATGGAGGCAGCCTAGGTTGGGAATCATGTGTCAATACAAGACCTGACCCCTCGTCCAATACAAGACCTGACCCCTCGTCCGCTCAAGACCTGACCCCTCGTCCGCTGCTTGTCCGCGCGTGACCCCTTGTCCGCGACAGCCTGGACTCGATGCAACGAACTCCGCGCCGTGCGGTGCACGGCACGGGCGGCTATTGTTCAAGCTTGCTTCGCTTGACACCGGCGGCTAAATGGTGACCACTTCTTTACTTCTTTCCTCCTATGCCTCCATTAATTCTTGCTTTGCTTCCTTGATCAGCTTCTCAAACATGTCAATCGACATGGACTTTGAACGAACACCATCATAAAACTGAATTCTGATTTCATTTGTGTCTGACCTGGCTATATCAAAAAGTATGTCTTCATTTTCATCAACAAACTCAAAGAATGGATGCTCCATATTTATATCAGAGCATTTTCTTAGCCTACCATATTCAATGTTTTTCATTTGTGGCTCATGGATTAATGAAACCTATAAAGTTATTTGTGGCAGCTTCAAAGCGTGCGCCAAAACTTCCCGGTATTTTATATGTAACAGTTTCACCATATCTGCCTAAAGTTGATGTCGTGCGCGTGCCATTCCGCATGATGTTTTCTAAGGCATCGGCTGCTGCTGTATTGATTGACGAATCAGTTGAAAATCTTTTTCGAAACGTTCCCTTCGTGAACCCGACCACCTCGGGATGCTTGCTAAGTGCTCTACCTACTCGTGTTAAGTCAGTAGCTTTGTGTCCCGATAGCGCGCTCCTAAACATGGGACTCGCGACCAAGCCGGATACACCAGGCGTCTCGGCGGCCACAACCGACGTGGTGGCGGATTTTACAGCGGTTGCTTCAAAAGAAGTCCCCAACGTGAGCACCGCCGTAACCTGCTCAAGGAGCATGACCCCCGACCAGACGGCGGTATCTCCATACTGTCCATTTTCCCAGGAGGTGATGGCGTTATCCCAAGAAACTTGGCCGGGCACCGTCGCTCGAAGGAAGGGGTGGCTCAGATGGTTGTAGGCAAACCCAAAGGCGGCTGCCAATGCGCCATTGGCAAACTTGCCACCTGTTGCTGCCGACACCGTGCCGCCGATCAAGGACGCCACGATAATCTGCTGCGGTGCACCCTGAATGGCACCAATTTTTCCGCTTAACGCCTCTGCGACTCCAGCACTCAAAAACCCATTCCCAAACTTGCCGCCGCCCATTTCCGCCATCACGCCACCCGCCACCGCGTGCGAGAGAACCTTGGCGGCAGTTTGCCCTGCTGTGAGTCCACTCGCGAGCAGTGTGAGCTGCCGCGACGAGGCGACCACCAATCCTTCGGTGGCAGCGAGCGATGCTTGGTAGGCGTTGTAGGTTACATTTGCTTCAGCGGCCGCCTGGAAGTAAGTCCCAAGCCCATAAAACACTGCCGCCGTAAACGCCCCTTGAACGGCGCCCTCAGTGCTCGCGGTGGCTACTGCACCGGAAGCCGCTCCACCCGCTACAGCAATCCAAACCCCTTGTCCGCCCGTAACTACTGTAATGGCTACCGCAGCCACCATGCGCCAATTGTCATTCAACCAGCTCAGTCCCGTCGGATCAGTAAGACTCAGCGGGTTGTTGAGGACGTAGATGTAGCGATTGAGATTCTGCGCGTTGAAGGGTGCCTGGATGATCGGATCGGCAGATAGCATGCGGCCGAGGACCGGGTCGTAAAGGCGGCCGTTCATGTGGATGATGTTGGAAAGATCCACGTGTTCGTGGCCGGTGAAGCCATGCGTGGTGTTGCTGGCTGTGTAGCTGCCGAGCAGGTTGTCCCAGACGCCATTGCTGCTGGCGGCGCGGCGGTTGCCGTGCGGGTCGAAGCTCAGTTTTTCGATGACGGCGCCGTTCTGATCAACGAGCGTATCCAGCGAGCCCAGATGATCGCCGAGGATATAGCGATAGGTTTTACTCAAGGCGCTGGGTGCGCCGGTCTCGGTGAGAATCAGGAAACCACCGATATAGCGCTTGCGCTCCTCCACGGCATTCGTCTTGGTGATCCACTCGACACCGCCGACATAACGCGTGACGGTTTCGATGCTGCCGACTTTGTCGATGCGCAAATAGCGTCCGCCTGCGCCGTAGCGGAAGCTGGATACCGAGCTGGGCGCGCTGATATCACCCACCGCGATGCGATCGGCCAAGCCATCGGCGTTGAAGCGAATGCGGCGGTCTTTGACTACGCCATTCGGGTCGTCGGCCAGAATCTGGTTGCCAGCCAGGTCATAGCCGTATTCGACGAACTGACCGCTGGCCAGCGCACGACGCGTGACGGCATGCGGGCTGCGACCGGCAAGGTTTTGCCTGGCACCCAAGAGTCCGTCTAAGCCGCATCCCGCAGCGCCCGCGTAGGTGTAACCCAAACCATCTTTGGCGCAGATATTGCCGATACGGTCGTAGCTGAGGTCGGCGGTATTGAACGCTGCTGCATTGCCGTTGATGCCAGTGGCATACCCAGTGACCAAACGATCGAGCTTGTCGTAGACAAAGCGCTCCCTCAAATTGAGGCTTAGATCGGTACGCGAGCGCAGATTACCCAGCATGTCGTACCTGACATGCTCCCGCCCGCACGCCGTTACGCTATGGCGATCTCGGACTGAGGCGCGGTGGCGGGGGCGTGCGTGGGACCCATCTACCGCAGGGTAAGGACGATTAGAG
>Ga0163144_10022127_pt1 | contig 12614 bp, 14 predicted proteins | sample OliLak19BULKMAT1_FD_123175 | JGI IMG/M metagenome (GOLD analysis project Ga0163144, IMG submission 123175) | Freshwater microbial mat bacterial communities from Lake Vanda, McMurdo Dry Valleys, Antarctica - Oligotrophic Lake LV.19.BULKMAT1 | ecosystem: Environmental > Aquatic > Freshwater >... | reverse complement strand
CTAACAGTTGGCCTCAACACAAGAGGAAAAAAGGAGATGAATCTACAAACACCAAGACGCCCACCTCCCTTTTTTTTGGGAGGCGGGGGTTTTCTTTTTATAAAATTTAGTGCTGTTACCGAGGACCCGAACCAGACATATCAGGTGCTAATCGTCCAGCCGGATCACTGAGTTAAATATTCATAAACGTAGTGTCAACACAATTTGAATTAGTTGGATCATCCGCACAGTCGAGCTCGTCACTTACGCCGAAGGTACCGGCGGCAACCGACAGGATGGTGAAAGCCACTAGCATGATAAATAGTCCAATTATCCCCCACAGGATATGTTGACGACCTTCTTCGTGGGCGTGAGGGTCGCCGGCGCGGGCGATGTAAAGGAAACAACCGTACATAAAGACCAATACGGCCACAGCGGTAAGGAGAATAATTAAAGGGAACAAAATCACTTCATTCACCTTATCGACGAAAGCGGCAGCCTCGGTAACGCCCGGGGAAGTAATTTGGGCGTAAGCGGTCCTGGTAAACATGCCCGTATTTTACCACACAAAACAAAAACACCACACGCTGCGGTGTGGTGTTTTGTCTTATATTTACTGCTTAACGAACATCAACGCCAGAATTGAAATCAACAAAATCTGCGGGCGAATTAGTTAATCCGAGGCCCCCTAATACTAAATTGACAATGCCGTAAAAAGATATGATGACTACGAAACCAATAATCGCATAAATCATTAGACTTTTACCCTCTTTCTGTTTTTCCTCATCGGAGCCACCGAGGACAAAGAATTTGAATACGCCCCAGATAAACACTAAAAAAGCTAAACCAAGGACAAACGGGGTAAGGTATTGATTGATAATGATGATGGTATTTTCGACCAGGTTTCCAACTCCAGCAGCCGTATCATCTTTACCAGTCAGACCATCTTGAGCCGAGGCGATATTGGCTACTAGCAGTAACGGGAGGGTGGCAAGAATATATTTCATAAGTTTAACTAAATTAATATTAAATTAAATCGTATCCGGAACCGTTGGTACAGTAATAGTGCCACCACCAGTACCTAGGCCATCAACAACCAAACTAATGATACCGTAGAGAGACAAAATAACTATAAAACCGACCAATGAGTAAATAATAAGACTTTTACCCTCTTTCTGTTTTTCCTCATCAGAGCCACCGAGAACAAAGAATTTGAATACGCCCCAGATAAAAGCCAGAAACGCCAAAGCCAAAACAAACGGTACTAGATAATTATTGATAAACGACAAAGTGTTGGCAATGAAGTTAGTGAATTCATTATTACCACCAGCAACTGCACTATCATCGATTAGCCCCACAGCAAAGGTATTAAACGGAACAAGTAAGACGGCAACAGCTGCCACTAGATAAGATACTACTGATTTCATAGATAACGGTGATTTGATTAACATAATCTTATATAAATAAAATAATATCACGGATTTTACTGAAAATAAAGGTTTTTTATCTACTTGGGGATAAATGACCGCTTACACCGTCCCGAAACTAGCTTGGAGGAGGGCTAGGATGCCCCATAAGCTGGCCATGATGGCTAGAACAATGATGGCGGTTAGGGCTAGAGTGCGCCCGTTTTTACGCTTTTCTTCTTGGTCGGGATGAATAATCCAGCCGTCGATGAGCTTCCAGACAATCACGATAAAAGCCAGGATAAATATCAAGGCAATAAACACATTGATAAAGCCGAGAAAAAACTCGACAAGCTCGGCGAAGGTGGTGGGGGTAATAGGGGCTGGCATAGACTGGGGTTAGATTAAGGGACAATGAAAGCGTCGACGGTATTTCTGATAATATCGGCAATAGCCACGGCGGCCAGTATCAGCACCCCGCCGATAATAGCGTAAAGGAGAGTGCGGTGGGCTTCTTCGAGGGAATGGGAGTTGCCCTGGGCGGTGACGTATTTAAAACCGGCGTAGATGATGAAGAAAACGATGACGGGAATCATCAAGACAATAAAAATATTGAGTATAGCGACAAGGAGGTCTTCAAGGGAGTCGATGCCGTTGAGAGGATTGTTGAGGGTGACCGGGGTAAAAGTGGTTTCATATTCCTCCCCACCAGTTTCTGTACCAGAATAAGCATCATCGGCATCGCGAGCAAAGACGACCACTGGTCCAATTGCTAAAAAATAACCTCCAAATAAAAGAATGGAAATACTAATAGCCGTAAATAAATCTGCTAGGATTTTATTAAAAGTGGTGGACATACTTAGTATTGTTGCTGCAGGCGGCCGATGGCGTCGCCGGCGGCTTCCGACGATGGCTGCCGGCCGGCGAGTACATCTTCTACCATTTGGGTGAAGATGGTGTCAACTGACTCTAGGCTCGGGTTCCACCAAGCGCGAGCGACTACCGCTGAGCTATAGACTATTCTACCATATAGGTCGTTACTACCAGCGAGAAGCGCCTGGCGGTGAGCCGGAGCGAGGCCGAGCTCAGTAGCGAAGGTGCTAGCGAAGGCTTCACTCCCGAGGAGCTGGAGGGTGAGGAAGGCCCCTTGTTTGTTTTGCGCGTTACGCAAGAGCGCCCAACCGTAGAAGGTGCCGTAGGTGCGACGCAAGGAGGCGTTGGCGCCTTGCGGCACTTCAGCGATATCGATATTGAGGTTGGGATTACGCGCCGACAATGTTCGCGCTTCACTACCCTTACCAAAGTAGAGGACCAAGTCACCAGCGACAAATTCATCGACATCCAGGGGTAATGCCCGATTCCAGCTGTAGAGCGGACTACTGGGGGTCGAGAACGAGGTAAAAAAGGCTAGAGCCGCCTCGAGGGGGGGCCTGGTACCAGCTACGGTTTGATTGAGCTGTAGCTTGTAGAAGCCAGCACTTTGCTCGACGACCAGGCTACTGCCCCCTTGAATCAGTAGAAGCGAGAGAATAGCAAAAGCATGATTGACATTACGGTACTCGCCAAAGGCAATCGGACTGAGGCTAATAGCACGGTTGAAATCACGCTGGACAAAAGTCGGGACGGTTGTATTGACTACCTCTTCCCAGGTGCGCGGCGGCACCAGGACGTTTCTGGTCGTCATTAAGTCTCGGTTCCAGTACATCACCAGCGGGTCAATTGCGACCGGATAGGCATAGACTCCGTCTTGCATTAAGAAAATCTCCGTTCCTTCAATGTAGAGGTTGCGAAAGTCACGCAGCGGAAAATTTTCGTATGGGATGGGTTGTAGCTTGCTGCGCTGCGACACCAAGTCTTCATGGGGCAGAAGGATCAAATCTGGCCCTCGATTCTCAGCCAGGGCATTGAGGAGCTCAGAATTGATTGTTTGGGGAGACTTTTCGACATAGCGAATCGCTTGATAGGCTTCGTCTCGCTTAATATATGGCTCCAAGGTGCGCCTAAAAGCGCCGGCGTCTTGCGTACCCCAAACAGTCACGGCACCGTTGAAGCCAAGGCTCGTGTCGGACGGGCTCGGACGGTAGCCGGCCAGCAGGCCAATGGCGAGTAGACCCAGAAGGCCAAAGCCTAAAGCCAGGGCAAGTTCAAAGGGGCGTAATTTCATAGTTTGCGAAAAGCGAGGCCATAGTGAAAAGCGCCGGCTGGATAATCACGTTCTAAAATAAATAAAGAGGCTTCAAACAGACAGATTGCTGCGTCCCGGGAAACCACCACATCAACCATAGGCCCCAGACCAGAGAATGACTCTTGCCAATCAACTACATACACCATCCCGCCCGAGCGGACAGTCCGATAGACCTCCCGCAGGGCTTCAGTCGGCTGGGTCAGCTGGTACAAGGTGTTGACCATAATCACGTAATCAACACTTGACTCGGCTAGGCGAGTACTTTCATAAACCTCGATATCACACCAGCGCGGATCAACGTTGTTAAAGCCACCACGTTTACAGGTCTTGGCGATTGTATCGATATGGCCACGCTCGACATCACAGGCCACCACCTTACCCCCACCACCGACTTTCTTTACCAGACTCGGGATAAAGGTGCCCAAGCCGGAACCCACATCGAGTACGGTAGCTCCGGTGTCGATATGAAAGTGGGAGGCAAGCAAAGTTGGGTTGAGAAAACGTGGGGCGGCTAGTGTAGAATTCATACCTATACAGTATAGCGCTCTCTTGCGGCCAAATGGGGGTTTAATACCCACCCGCTAGAGGCCCAAATAAACACAAAGTAGCGGGCAATTTTTACAAGGCTCTCCTTTTATTTAAAATTCTGGCTATAACGCGGCGCCTGGTCAATTGGGCGCGAGGTATATTAAATATACAGTGAGAGATTGACTGACGCGGGCAACAAAGTTAGAGCTGAATTTAAAACAAAAGTTAGACGTAGACGATTGACGCAATTGAATCCCCCGCCCGCATCTTCATCACCCGCACCCCTTGCGTCTGTCGGCCCAGGACTGGTACATCCTTGAGCGGCAGCTTGATCACCTGGCCCTTCTTACTCATAATCACCAGCTCGCCTGCGGCCCGCTCCTCCTGCTGGATGATGAGCCCACAGACAATCGTGCCAGTCTTAGCAGTCACTTTAGCTGTCTTGATACCAGAGCCGCCCCGCTTTTGAATTTTGTACTCTTTGACGGGCGTAGTTTTACCATAGCCGTGCTCGGTCACTATCAGTATCTCGGGCTTCCCTTCTCCTTTTTTGATCACGTCAGCGGAAACGATAACGTCCCCTGGACTAAGCTTCATCGCGGCTACGCCGGTAGCGGTGCGACCCATCTCGCGCACATCACTTTCTTTGAAACGGATGGCCTGGCCCTTTTCGGTCACCAGTGACATATCATCACCCTTACCCACGAACTTAGCCGCAATAAGTGAATCTTCGTCTTTGAGGGTAATAGCGATTAAGCCGCTACGGCGAACATCCTTGAACGCTGTCGCATCGGACTTTTTGGCGACACCGTTTTTCGTAATCATCATCAAGCTCCACTGCCCCGTCCACTCTTCTTTGCGAACCGCTAGGACTGAAGTCACCCGTTCTTCGGCCGACATCGACAGGAAGTTCATAATCGACTTGCCCTTAGTGGCTCGCCGGCCTTCAGGAATTTCATACATTTTACTTTGGTACACTTTGCCCTTGTCGGTAAAGAAGAGGAGGTCGCTATGAGCCGAGGTGGTAATGAGCGTGGTCACGACGTCTTCCTCTTTAGTGTTGAGGTCGATTACACCGACGCCGCCCCGCTTTTGGACGCGGTACTCTTCGGGATTGGTTCGTTTGACGTAACCGCCGAGGGTTAAAACCAGTACACTTTCGTCGTCAGCAATCAGATCTTCTTGGCTCATCATTTTTACCCCGCCTTTGACAATCTTGGTCCGCCGATCATCGCCATACTTCTCAGCAATTTCCAGCAGCTCACTTTTTACCATCGCCAGCATCTTGGCCTTACTCTTTAGAATTGCTTCCAGCGCTTTAATGAGCTTCTGGACTTCGGCTAGCTCTTCTTCAATTTTCTTACGTTCAAGGCCAGCAAGCTTCTGCAGGCGCATGTCGAGAATCGCCTGCGCTTGAATCACCGAAAACTTAAACTCTTTCATTAACCCAGCGTGCGCGGTGGGGACATCTTTCGAAGCTCGAATTAGCTTAATAATGGCGTCGATATGATCGAGCGCTTGCTTAAGACCAAGGAGGATATGTTCCCGGTCTTGGGCTTTGGTTAGGTCATACTGAGTCCGACGGCGGACCACTTCCGCTCGGTGCTTGACATACTCTTGCAAAATCAGCTTCAACGACACCGTTTGGGGAATACCATCGACCAAGGCCACCATATTGTAGTGGAAAGTATCTTCGAGTTGGGTGTGTTTGTACAGTTTATTTAAAACGGTCTGGGGTTGAGCGCCGGTCTTGAGGTCGATGACGATCCGGATATCATTGGTCGACTCGTCGCGCATCTCCCGAATCCCCTCAATCTTTTTTTCTCGGACTAAGTCAGCAATTTTCTCTTGCATGTCCGCCTTATTCACGCGAAATGGGATGGAAGTAATAATAATAGAGAAAGCACCCTTTTTATCTTCGACAATCTCCGCTTCACCCCGCACCACTACTCCACCTTTGCCGTGGGAATAGGCGTGGGCAATGTCTTTTTGGTTGAAGGCCACTGCCCCGAGCGGAAAATCGGGCCCTTTGACAAACTTTAAAAGATCGTCGGTAGTGGCCGTATCGTTATCAATCAGGTGGGCGACAGCGGCAGCGATTTCACGCAGGTTGTGGGGCGGGATATTGGTCGCCATCCCAACGGCAATGCCGAGTGAGCCCATCAATAGCAAGTTTGGTACAGCCGCTGGTAGTACTACGGGCTCTTTCTTGGTGCCGTCAAAGTTGGGCCGCCAATCGACGGTATCTTTTTCTAGGTCGCGCAGCATTTCTTCCGCCAAGCGAGACATCTTGGCCTCAGTATAACGATAGGCCGCCGCCGAGTCACCGTCGATGGAGCCGAAGTTTCCTTGGCCTAAAACCAGCGGATAGCGGGTTGAAAATGGCTGAGCGAGCTTAACCATTGACTCATACACAGCGGTATCTCCATGGGGGTGAAAGCTACCCAGAACGTCTCCTACAACCGTCGCCGACTTTTTGAACTTGGCGCTAGCGGTAAGGCCATTAAGACGCATCGAATAGAGGATCCGGCGGTGGACGGGCTTAAGGCCGTCACGAATATCGGGCAGCGCTCGTGAGGTAATAACCGACATCGCGTAGTCGAGGTAGGCACGCTCCATCTCACCCGTAATACTTTGGGCGACGATACCCCGCTCCGGTAGCGGCAATGTTTCTTCGGCGGCAACAGTCTTCTTCGGCATAGAGACAAATCAAACTACTACTAAAATAATGCCTACAGTATAACACAAACCGCCGAATCGGTAGCAGGTAGACAGGTCGTACGACTTATGGTCGCACGACCTCAAGGAAAATAATTAACTAGCCTACCCCAATGTAGCCCAGCCTAGACCAACCAAATCTAACCACGCTCTAAAGCGGCGACCCACCGCTAGGGCTAAGACTAGGACTAGAGGTGGCGCTTGTCGCACTGACTGACTCTGGTATTTGCCAAGGTACAAAACGCTGACTATCAGCAGCGTCGGACTCAATCCGGGCGGGAGTGATAATAATTGTGCTACCGCTCGGGCTGGTGGAAGTAGCCACCACCGGATTCAGTACCAGCCCCACGCTTTCGCTAGTGGTTGCCCCGGGAGTAATCTCGGGTGTCGGTAAGGCCATCTTGAGCGAGGCCCACTGATCTTTAAAAGCTTCACCCATACGGCTAAAAGACGATGGCGTTGCTTGCGTTGTATCTGAGGCTACGGTCGGTGCTTGAAAGCGCACCGGCAAGGAAATTACCCAAATAAGAGCAATCATCCCCGTCACCGACGCAGCCGTCATAAAGGCTACTTGCTTGCGTCTAGTTGGTGATTTTTGGCGAAGGCGGTCAAGAGTAGCGAAAAATGACATGCCGTGATTATACGCTAAAAATAGCGATATCTCCCTCCATCTCATTAACATCTTTTTTCTTTAAGGTTAGTTTATCGACCGCCTTTACTTCTTCGGCCCCAGTTTCTTTAAGAAACGCTTTGAGCGCATTAGCATCGTAGTGCATCGGAATAATCAACCGTGCTTCTAGTTTTACCGCCAACTTGGCTGCTTGTGGAACTTCAAGAACATCACCACCACCGATGGGAATAAATAAAATGTCAATATCACCAAACTCCGCCAAAATTTTTGGATCAATTTCTGGGTCACCGATAGCCCCTAGAAATACCATATTAATATCTTCCAGGCGGACTTGATAGATAGTGTTGTAGCGCTCGACCTGATCGTAGATGGTTTTCACCCCATAGCCTCGAGCTGTGACCGAGCCAATTTCATATTCTCCTGGACCCTGCACTATAAATGGCTGTTTGGTGCCTAAACCAACATTTTCAGTACCATTAAAATTTGGATGATTGAGCGACACCAACGCCACATCTGAGCCAAACTTCGGCGCCGTCAGCTTCGAATCTTTAGCAATCGGATCAAACGCCAGCGTAGTATCACCAAAAGAAACCTTAAAACACTGCCCCCCGTGATGTGTGATGACCATAGTTCAAGTAGTATACAAGATGGGAGGGAAAATGGGAATTTTTGGTTCGTATAATGCCTGAAGGGTTTAATAGCTGAATGGTTTAATGGCTGAATGGTTTAATGGCTGAATGGTTTAATGGCTGAATGGTTATGATACGAACCAAGCGTCGCGCTAGGCAACTAATAAACCACTTCCCACCTCATCTACCGCAACCTAATATAATCCAAGGGATCCAATCCCTAATCCAAGGGATTGGATCCCTTGGATTAGAAATTAGGCTGATTGATTAGATTTTGGCGCTTTGGTGGACAAAATCGCCTTTTTATACTATGATTCCCCCACTTCGTTAAGAAGATTATTAATTTCCTAGCGACACACGTTAACCCTGCACTCACGAACTACGGCCGGTAAAAATTTTTCCCGAAAATTTTTACTTCGCGATATGGTTGTGCAGACGCGTGTCGTCGGAATAAACCTAATTTACGTATGTCAGAAGAAGTGATCATGAACAATGTGATGACTAACCTCATCGCTAGTGTTCCTACCCCTCCCAAAGAGGGGCAACTAGTCGAAGGGACAGTATCTGCTGTTGGCCGAGCTCGTCTCTATGTCGACCTGCCACCATTTGGTACGGGCCTTATTTTTGGACGTGAGTACATGAATGCTCGCGACATTCTCCGCAAGGTGAGTGTTGGCGACACGATTGCGGCCAAGGTAGTAGACGTGACCAACGAAGACGGTTATATTGAACTCTCGCTCAAGGAAGCCCGTCAAGCTCTAATTTGGGCTGATGCCGAAGAAGCCGTTAAGAAAGGAACGGTCCTTAGTCTGGAAGTGAAGGAAGCGAATAAGGGTGGATTAATTATGGAATGGCAAGGTATCCAAGGCTTCCTACCCGCCTCCCAGCTTGGGGCCGACAATTACCCCCGAGTTGATAATGGCGACAAAGAAAAAATCCTCTTTGCCCTCAATTCACTCATTGGTAAATATCTGAGTGTCGTCATGATTACCGCTGACCAAAAAGAACACAAACTTATCTTCTCAGAAAAAGGTCCCCAGGAAAAAGAAGAAAAGGGTGAGAAGGTTGGTAAGTATGAGGTGGGCGATGTCCTTGAGGGTGAAGTCACCGGCGCAGTTGACTTTGGTGTCTTCGTTAAAATTGAACAAGGTCTCGAAGGCTTGGTCCACATCTCTGAGCTTGATTGGGGCCTCGTAGAAAACACTCGGACTCTATACAAGGTTGGTGATCGAGTGAAAGTCAAAGTAATCGAAGTCAAAGATGACAAGATCTCTCTCTCAATCAAACAATTAAAGACAAATCCTTGGACCGAAGCCGCTTCGAAGTTCACTAAAGAGCAGATTGTACCGGGCGTTGTTATTAAGTACAACAAACACGGAGCCCTCGCTTCTATCGAGGAAGGAGTGGCGGGTCTGGTCCATATCTCCGAATTTGAATCAGAAGAGAAAATGAAGGCCACTCTCTCACTTGGTAGTGTCTACCAGTTCAAAATTTCTCTCTTTGAACCAGCCGAGCAGCGCATGACTTTGACCTACAAAGAAGTCGCTCAGAAAGCATAAAGATAAAAAGTCAGGTCACAGTAAAACCCCGCGCCTCTGGCGCGGGGTTTTATTGTGTCTCCCCCCACTTAAACTGACGGCCACCGGATGACCGTCAGTCTTAACCATCAGTTTAATTAAACTTATTCATCGCCACTAAATACCCGTGACCAATAATAGTTTCGACCGCAGCAACGATGCGCGGTAGCGCGTCTGTATACAACTTGGCTTCGATGGCAGACACTCGACCAATCACATAGTCAGAGAGGGTCGCTCCAGCCGGCCGCAACGCGACGTCACTCTCTTCGGGTTTCGGAGCAATCCCTACTCGCACCCGAATAAAATCCTTCGTACCTAATGAAGCAATAATTGAAGCCACACCATTATGTCCCCCGGCTCCACTACCAAAAGAAATTTTTATCTCGCCCTGCGGTAAGTCCACATCGTCGTAAATAACAATCAATTGTTGATAAGCCCCTTTGGGCACCAACTTACGGACGGCTAAGCCAGAATTATTCATAAAAGTGCGCGGGTAAAGTAGAGTGACTTCTTCACTCCCAATCAACCCGTCGGTGATATCCCCATCAATTTTCTTGAACCGTCGCACCGGCGGCAGCTGCCAGGCTAGCACAAGTGCATCAAGTACCCACCAACCAAGGTTGTGACGAGTCTGCTCATACTCTACGCCCGGGTTGCCCAGGCCAACAATATAAAACATAGTGATTAAAATTTATAAAATATCTTCCACCTCACTAAAGAGCAACGGAAATGCATTTTGTCTCAACCTAAACTTTGTGCCATGATTATGGCCGGTTCTACTGTCAAAATCAACTAATATTTGGGACCTCTCCAGAGCTTTAAGAAACCCTTCAAAACTAAATCCTCTCAGCATTTTTATTTTAGTATAACGATAATATAATAAATCCTTTTCTCGCTTTACTTCAGCCTGAACATAAAAGGTGTTAGGTAGTTTCGTGCCGGCCTTGTGCTCTAAATCAGCAAACCCCCAATAAGGCTGTGGGTCTAACTCCCTCAAACCAATTTTTTTTTCGACTTGCCTGAGCCAAGATTGGTTTCGACTGTCAACAGCCGCAGCCTCAAATGATACTTCAATTTTTTTTTCTTTTTTGTTTACGGTAATCTTGAAACCACGATCACTTCGGTTGACAGAATTTATTGTCTGACGAAAACTCATTTCACCATTTTTATATTTTTTACCACTTTCTTTATGTAGCCAACCATAATTTGGCAGAAGTATCTGAGGTACAAAATTAATTGCCCGCGGTGATGGTTCTAGGTGAAATAGCGTAGTCAGTGAAGTTGTATTTAGTCTTTGGGTTTTTAACTCCCACTCGGCCGCATTCGGAATTGGTAAATTATTTTCTTTAATTCCAAGTAAATCCTCTAAGGTATTACCGATACCACCAACATTTCCTGGTCGGCCGCACAAAATCCAGCCCTGCTGAGAAATCTCTATTAATCTTTCAATTAGAGAAGTTTTTGTGTAGATGACGGTTTCTGTTTTCATATAAATGACCGCTGCACGATATGCTCTTTGATTCTATTCTCGGCCATCTTACAGTATGAGGGCGATACATCTATACCGACAAAATGCCGATTATAATTCATTGCTGCCAAAGCCGTAGTCCCTGAACCCATAAATGGATCAAGGACAGTTTTTGCATGAGTAGCCGCGACAATTCGACTGATCATGTCTAGGGGAAAAGGGGCTGGATGGTTGTTCTTCATTTCTTGGGTAAACTCCCAGACATCACCAAAGCCATTGGCCTTTTCTACTAGTTTAAATTTTGGTTTTGCAATCAGATAAATAACTTCGTAGGTGGGCACAAAATAGCCAGGATTAAAGTTAAAGCCACCTTTTCTTTTCCAAATGATAATTTGTCTAACCGGAAAACTACCAACAATGTCTTGCCTATCTTGTAGTAAGCCGCCTTGAACACGCCATTTGTGGTTGTAAAAAATCGCCCCATCGTCGGGAATGATGCGTAACATTTCACGCAGACAATCGACTTGCCAAGAAACATAATCTTCATGAGGCATACAGTCATCATGGTCAGAGTAGCCTCTTTGCAGGGCGGCATTTGCCCATTTACCACCACGACCGTCTTTCATACCATTTCCGGTCGAATTTTTTAAATTATAGGGAGGTGAAGTAACTATCAGGTCAATACTACCGTCGGGTATTTGCTTCATTACCTCAACCGCACTACCGCAAATGATTTTATCCAAAAATTTTTCCACCCCTCTATGCGGGTCATTATTTTTTGCTTCTAAACGTGTTATTTTTTTTATTGTGCTGGTTTGCGTTGCCATAAACTCAGCCAATTATAACCTAGTATAGGGTTTAAAGTAAGTTATTCTAAAATAAAAATCATCGAACTTAAATCTAACTCCGCCGTGAAATTATAAAAATTTGTGTTTGCTTTTTTCTTCGCGTATAATGATGCTAATCATTATCTCTATGTCACTGTTCTTTCGTTCTTCGCCTCCAAAATCAGACACAATCTCTACTCCGGAAGACGAAGTAAAACCAGCTCCGCGAACAGAGCATCCGTTGTCTGAAATTTTTCGATTTTCTGTAATCGCTCTGATTATTGTTGTTCCAATTCGAATGTTTATTGCTCAGCCATTTATCGTCTCTGGCGCTTCCATGGAAAATACTTTTCATACCGGTGAATATTTGATTGTTGACCAGCTCTCATACCAGATGAAGTCTCCCGTGCGGGGGGATGTCGTCATCTTTCGTTATCCTAAAGACCCATCGAAGTTCTTTATTAAGCGTGTCATTGGTATTCCTGGTGACACAGTTGCCATTGAAGGCAATATCGTACAGATTACTAACCAAGCCAACCCCGGTGGTTTTGTCTTAGCCGAACCATACATAAAAAGTATGAAAGCTGGCGCCTTAATAACTGAAGATTTAGGCGATCGCGAGTACTTTGTCATGGGTGACAACCGCGACCAAAGCTCAGATTCACG
>Ga0163144_10022124_pt1 | contig 12615 bp, 10 predicted proteins | sample OliLak19BULKMAT1_FD_123175 | JGI IMG/M metagenome (GOLD analysis project Ga0163144, IMG submission 123175) | Freshwater microbial mat bacterial communities from Lake Vanda, McMurdo Dry Valleys, Antarctica - Oligotrophic Lake LV.19.BULKMAT1 | ecosystem: Environmental > Aquatic > Freshwater >... | reverse complement strand
GGTTTCGAGCTTGGCGCCGCTCTGCTTGCAGAACAGCACGACATCGTGCTTGCCCGGCTCGGCGGTTTGAAACCGGCCCGAGTAGGTGCCCCACTCGACGCCATCGGAGTTGAATCGCACGACTTCGGGCTTGCCCGAGGGCGCCGTGATGCGCGCGGTGACTTCACCGTTTTGCAGCGGTTCGCCCCCGCGTTCCATCACGTTGGCGTGAAAGGCGATCGTCTGCCGCAGTTGCGGTTGGTCGGGAGAGTAGTAGAGCCGCATCGTTTCCCCTTTGGCCATGTTGCGCTGGTACGCCATCCAACGCACGACCTGACCCCAGAAACGGTAATGGTACTTGTCCTCGACTCCTTTGCGCCACCGCCAAGCGCCATCGGTGCCCATGAACAACACTTTACCCGATCCGAAGGTTCTCGTCACCAGCAGGGGAAGCCGGCCGTACTCGTTGGTGGCGTCTTTATGGACGCAAAGCACGTCGGAACCAGGCTTGTGTTTCACGACGGGTGCGTACCATTGAAAGCCGGGCAGGCCCTCCCAAACGTCGATATTGTCGTCCTGCGTGTCGGCGAGCTTGGTCAAGAGACTGCGGCGGCCCAGTTCGGTAAGCTCAAAATGACTCGACGTCCGCGAGCCCCAACCGTTGGGTTGGGCCGAGTCTAATGTGACGGGACAAAGGTCGCCCAACTCCGTCTCTAAGAGCGAAAACTGCCGCCCCTGCGCGCCGGGCATGAACACCAGGCCGCTCGCCTGATGCTCGACCAGCCCTTTCAGCAAGCGGCATTGTTCGGCCGTCAACTGGCCGTCGTCCAAGCCCACATCGCCGAGAAACACGACGTCGAACTTCGACAACTCGTCGAGGCCCGCGGGAAACTGTTTGATGTAGTCCTTGTTTCCGCCGCCGACTTTGCTCAAGCCCGGTTGGAACAGCAGGCAAGCCACTTCGACGCCGGGATCTCGCGAGAGCGCATTCCGCAAGTAGCGGTACTCCCAGCGCGGATACGACTCGACGACAAGGACTCGCAGCTTTTCTTCGCGGATCGAGATGGGCGCCGTCAGCTTGTTGTTCGCCGTGATCGATTCATCGCTGTGCGCTGGAACATTCATGGTCAAAGTAAAGTCGCCCGTGGTCTTCGGCTTCCATACGATCCAGTCCGTGGTGCGCCCCATGGCGGCGATACGAACCTCCTTTGTGACGTCGTCGCCGTCCGAGGTGTGGAGCGTGATGGTCGTGACGTATTCACGCGGCAGCGAGCTTTCGATCGTCAGTGGAATCCGCACCGACTTGCCCGCGATGCCAAACGTCGGTGCATCGAGGCTGAGCAGCTCGACGTCGGGCAAACGGGTCGCGCTGCCGGCAGGCACGGCGAAAACCGGGATGCCCTTGAGACGCAATCGAGCCGCGGCTTGAACCGGCGGCTGCCCTTCGTTCCAGTCGCCGTCGGAAGCGAGCACGATGCCGCGCAGGTTCGGAAGTTTCTCCAGCGCCTGCGCCAAGGGAGTTTGCAGGTCGCTGCCGTGTCCTGCCTCGGGCGCGGAGAAGGGTTCGATCGAGATTTCCATGTCCTCGGCAAGCGATTCCCAGGCCGTGGATTCGGTCAAGGGCGCGATCGCTTCGCGGCGGGTGACCTTTGTCCCGGCGCTTGTGTTCGCGGTGGTTGCGTCGCGCGTTTCCATGCTTGCCGAGGCATCCCACAGCACGGCCACCGAGGGCTTCTCTTCGGGGCGGAAGGACTCGACCCACTCCGGCTGATTGAGCAAGACCACGGCCAGGCAGACGATCGAAAGCCGCAGGAGTTCGAGTACACCTTGCGATGCCCGATACCCACTACGTCGCCAAGAAATGAAGCACAACACGGCCGTGGCGATGACGCCGATGACGGAAATGATCAACGACGTCGGGGTCCACAAAAAGGTGAGCGAGCGCGAGACGTTCATGTCGTACCTCCCGCCGGACGAACAGGACGCGAAAGGCAGAGCACGGCTTCGACGACCAGGGCGACGATCATCGCGATCAGGAACATGCGCCAAATCTCTTGCACCAGCGATGAGCCGCTGCCCGCCTGGTCGTCGACGCGGGAAAAATCGAGCCCGCGAAATAGCTCGGTGACGCGCTGCCCGGCAAGCACGGACGCTTGGTCTTCGGCTTCGGCCCGATTGACGGCCAGCAGCCGCCCGCCGGCCTCGTAAGCGCCCTGCTGAAATGGATACTCGGTCGACAACGCCCCGGCGGGCGCAGCAAGTCCTTGCCACGAGGTGGGGTCGTCATCCGACGGCTCACCGGCCACCAGTTGCCGCGTGCTTCCCAGCACGGCTGCGCCCGCGGTGAGGGCACGTTGCACGAGGACATACAGCACGACGCCGCTGGTGGCCAACGAAGAATCCGCGGCCGCTGGCGTCGTCGTGCAGAAATAGACGCCGCCGCGGTTGGTCTCGGCTCGGGCCAACAAGGGGGCTGACCCTTGCAGCGTTGCCAGCGGAGTTACCTCGCCCACGAGCTTGCAATAACCGCGGATTTCAAGCTTGCCGACCGGAAGCGCGGCGCCGCTTTGCGTGCGCGCCAGCAAATCCTGATCGCCGCGCCAGTTTTCGATGGGCACTTCCTGGGGGCTATCGACCCAACCATCCCAGTGTGCGCCGAACGCTTCGGCGCTGGTGGGAACTCGCGGCGGAAAAAAGACCACTCGACCCCCACGTTCGACAAACGACTTGACGAGGCTGGCTGCTTCACCTTCGGGCAGCGGGGCCTGCCAGAGCACAAGCCCGATCTGGTCCCATTCGACGCCCGTCAATTGATCCGCGGCGACGACCTCGGCCGATTGTGGCACTAGGGGATTGGTGGAAATGGCCGCCGCCAGTCGCAGCGGCAGCGCCGATTGCGGTTCATCGGCCACCACGATCGTCCGCCGCGGAGCGGGCTGATCGAAGACAAAATAGAACTCGTTGTCGGCCAGATTCGCGTCGGCCGGAATCGACACTTTGCCCCAACCGCGTTTGCGAGTGCGTTCGATTCCGATGCGGTGTTCCTTGAGATTGAACTCGGATCCGTTCATCTCGACGGCCAATTCCGATCGTGCCCCGTCGATCTCGAACTGGATGGGAATCGTCTGCCGCGTTTCCGTTCCCCCTTCGCGCGTGATCCGCAACGACACGAGCAACTCGGCCCCATCTCTCGAAGATCGATCGCCCGTTGCCGCGTCGGCGCCAGGTTTTTCGTCGCCGGACTTTGCATCGTCTGGCTTGTCACCAAGGGACTGCCGCCGCACGTCAGTGACGCGCAACGAGACATTGCCCGGTTGTGTTTCGGGATAGGCCAACAGGTAGAACCGCACGCCCTGCGGGAACTCGGCGAACGACTCGCGCAACGTTTGCCAGCGTCCGCTATCGCTGTTCCAGTCGTTGGCGCGCAGATCGGAGCAGATCCAGATCTCCGTGCGGCCCGATTTGTTCTCGCGTACGTAATCGTGCGCGGCCGCGAGCATCGACGGCAGATCGGCCGACGCGCTGGCGGCTTCCGTGCTGGCCGATTGCACGAGGGCTTCGGGCGTGTCCAACTCAATCGGCTTGTTGGTCGTGCTTTCGATCAACACGAGGCGGCCCGAACCAATGGTCTCGAGCGCTTGGGCCAGTTGCTGGCGAGCGGTTTCAAGCTTGGAAAGATTGGCCGAAGCGCCCCCCTGCTGCATGCTCGGCGAGCGGTCGACGAGCACGATGGTGGTGTCGGGCCTGCCGCCCGCCGCCAACCCCAGCCAGCCGCTGGCCAGCGGTCGACTGATGGCGAACACCAGCCCTGCGACGGCGGCCATGCGCATGGCCATAATCAACCACTGCCGCAAGCGCGAATAGCCGCGCGACATGCGATTGGCCTGCAACAAAAACATCATCGCCCCCCAGCGGATCGACTGATATCGCCGCTGGTTGATCAGGTGGATGATGATCGGCAGCGCCACCAGGGGCAACGCGACCAACAGGATTGGCTGCAGAAAGCTCATTGGGACTTGGTCAGTTTGTAAGCAAGTAATCGGCGGCGAAGGACCAACGCCAGGCACGCGCCGCAAGCTGCGAAGATCAAACTTGGCGGCTCAGGAACAAACGTGATTTGGAATGCCATGTCGACATTCTGCTCTGGTGTAAACTCGGCCCAATCAGCAGCAAAGTGCGCACTTCTTGGACCGACAATTCCGCCTGTCTGCTCCCAAGGAACGCGATAGCTGAAGAATCGCCCCCCGTTGTAGCCCTCGCCTTTTTGCACCTGACCACGAGGAGCAACATCATCCTGTAGAGTCAAGTCGGTGGCCGCGTCCAGCACGAACGCGTACTCTGTCGAAGGCAGAATACCGACATCAGGCAGGGTCACTTCGACAAGTGAAAGGGGCGCAACGTCGTCTGTATAGGGAATCGTGACAGGAGCACTTTCAAACAGCACTTGATCCGGCCGTCTTCCGCCTGCGTCAATCGCCAATGACGTCAATAAGACTCGCATGATTAAAGGGCCATTCGTGTTGACGCCAAAACTGGGTGAGTCGGTGCTATTTTGAATATAGAAGCCAATTCGTCTGACCGACGTTGCATCCGCAGGCGTCGTGAAGCTCTGTGCAAAGTAATCTTCAGCGACACCTACTCCCGGTGGACGTTCGCCAATTCCGGATATCGTCCCATTTACTCCGGGATTGCCGAGAACGATTTCCGCGGTCGCATTCGCTGCCACCGACGTGGTGCCCAACAAGAATGCTATAGCTATTGCCAACCGATGGATCACGAAACTTCCGTCAATCGTGGAAACTTGTCGAAGCCGCAGAAATGTCTTCATTAGCTCATCTCCTCAATCTGTTGCGGGTATTGGGCACTCAAACCGACAGGTTGCAAACGATTCTCAATTCAGACTCATCGCACGCTATTGGCTCGAGTTCGACCGACAAGGAATCGCATCAACACATTTTCGTAGGGTTCGTCGGTCGAAATTCGATGGTAATCGACCGCGGAGGCCAGCATCACTTGTCGCAAGCGGACCAAGTATTCGTCGAGCGCCTTGAAGTAGCGGTCGGCAATCTCGTTAGGCTCGGCGAAGATGGCCGGGCCTCCTTCCATGTCCAAGAACCGCATCGGCCGACGAAAGCTGAAGGCCAACTCGGCCGGGTCGAGCAGATGAAACGCGGCCACGTCGTGCTTGCGGAAGCGCAAGTGTTGCAAGCAGCCTTCCAGCAAATCCGGCTCGACGAATAAGTCCGAGATGATGACTACCAAGGCACGTTGGGCAATCGTTTCGGCGATCTCGTGCAATACGTCGACAAGCTGCGTCTCGCCGTGCGGGCGGGTCTCTTCCAATACGTCGAAGATGGTCGAAAGATGCGCCGGATTGCGGCGCGGGGGGATATTCTTCACGATACCTTTGGCCACGCAGGCCAGGCCCACGGCATCCCCTTGCTCCAGCGCCAAGTAGCCCAGCGCCGCGGCCAGGCAACGGGCGTATTCGATCTTGGAGACGCCGGCGGAAACAAAATCCATCGACCCGCTCGTGTCGAGGACGACGCACAGCCGTAGATTCGTGTCGGCTTCGAATTCCTTGACGTAGAACCGGTCCGACCGGCCATAGGCCCGCCAATCGAGCCGCCGGAGATCGTCGCCGGGCACGTACTTGCGATACTCGGCGAACTCGACGCTCGTGCCACGATGGGGGCTGGCATGCCGACCCGAGACGTTGCCTAGCATCGGCCGCCGCGCAAACAGCGGTACGCTCGCCAGGCGCGACAACACGCCAGGATCGAGAAAGCTCCGCGACTTGCGGTCCGGAAACATTGAAATGGCCCACAGGGAACAACGGACCGCGAAATGCTAACTCGATGCCAAGCTCGTTTACGAATCCATTCTGTTCCTATGCGTCCGAGTTCGATTCCTCGACGAGCCGAGCGACGATCGCCTTGGCGTCAATACGTTCCGACTGCGCAGTAAATGTCGTGATCACGCGATGCGTCAACACCGGCGCCGCCACTTCTTGAACGTCTTCCAATCGCACCATGTAACTGCCCAAGAGCGCCGCTCGGGCCTTAGCCCCCAAGATCAAATTCTGCACCGCGCGGGGCCCGGCGCCCCAAGCGACCAGCGGCTTGAGCCAGGCGGGCGCCGTCGGGTTCGAGGGCCGGGTCTGACGCACCAACCGCGCGGCGTAAGTGTAAATGTGATCGGGTACGGGCACGCGCCGCACGAGGTTCTGGAAGTCGATGATCTCGGGAGCGGTCAACAGATGTGTCAACTCGGGCAACGCGTCACCGGTGGTCGTCCGCGCGATCTGAATCTCTTCGGCTTCCGACGGATAGTCCAGCTCGATCAGGAACATGAAGCGATCCAACTGCGCTTCGGGCAGAGGATAAGTCCCTTCCTGCTCGACCGGGTTCTGGGTCGCTAAAACAAGAAATGGCGGCTCGAGTTTTGAGACCTTGCCGACGACCGTGACCTTCGATTCTTGCATCGCTTCGAGCATGGCCGCTTGCGTTTTCGGCGGCGCGCGGTTGATCTCGTCGGCTAGCACGATATTTGCGAATACGGGGCCGTGTACAAACTCGAATTCGCGGCGGCCTTGGGCGCCTTCCTGCAAGATATCGGTGCCCGTGATGTCCATGGGCATCAGGTCGGGCGTGAATTGAATGCGGCTGAACTTGAGCGACATCGTTTCGGCCAGCTTGCTGACCAACAGGGTCTTGGCCAGGCCCGGCACGCCCATGAGCAACGCGTGCCCGCGGGCGAATAGGCAGATAGCCAGCCGTTCGATGACGGCGTCCTGCCCTACGATCACTCGGGCCAACTCTTTGCGCAAACGCGCGTACACGCCGCGGAGGTTGTCGATTGATTGTACGTCAGAATCGGCCAGGCGTTCGACCGCTGGCGGGGAGGACAATACTTGCGACATACGTAGAGACCCCGAATGTTGGATGGGAATTGCGATCCTTCGCCAGAGAGTTCGACGGACATACCGTTGCTCGTGTGCCGGACAAGCAGCGAACGACGGCTTTGGCATCGCCCAAAAGCTGCCGGCGCACCCTTTTGGATTCCAGCCGTTAGAAGTCTGTTCCGATTGCCCTAGTGTCGTGTCAAACCTTCACTTGCGGGTAGCGGAACTCGTGAGAGTTCCGTAATACCCTGATTTGCGAACATCAGAAGTCTCACGACTTCTGCTACCCAAAATCTGAGCATTGACGCTGCACTAGTGCCCCAATTAAGACCGAGCCGGCACGAATCACAATCCATCGGTCATTGAGTGCCTCTTACGGACGAAAAGTTCACACTTATCATTGGAAGCGACCAGCGCTGCGAAATCAAGCAATTCTGCCGGCCGAACTTCAAAACGCGCAACTACAAGGAACGCCCGACCCAGCAACGCGGAAGTCCGAGCTACCATTGCTTAACGCCTTGCGGGCCATCACAATACCCCTCGTGCGGTAGGTCAAAACCCCTGTTCCTCCTAAGGGCACTAACGTGACAAACAAATTACCTTGCTCGCGGACCACCCGGTTTCAAACGGTTTCCAAGTCGTGGACGGTCGGCCTTAGACGTTGCTCGTTGGCCGTTTGTTCCGCAATGCTCGTCGCCGGTCACGTTCAGGCCGCACGGGCCGCGGATGCGATCAGGCTCGACTACGTTCCGGCCGATGCCGTGGGCGCGGTCGTGTTGCAGCCCGCGCGGCTGATGAAATTGCCCGAATTCGAGCTATGGCCAACCGAAGTGATCACCGCGGTCGGCATGGAGAATGCCGGCATCGACCCGGCGCAGGTCGAGTTGGCGATTGGCGTTTCGGGCATGGAAGGTTGGTCGATCGGAGAGCCGAGTCTGGGCGCGGTGCTGCACTTGACGCAGCCTATCGACCAAAAGGCCGTGCTCGCTAAGCTCGCGCCCGAGGCGGAGCCGGAGCAGCTCGAGGGCAAGCCGTTTTATCGCTGTGCAGATTTGAAACCGCTGATCGTTTGCTTTGCCGGCGAGCGAACAGTGATCGTCGCCACCAACGAGGCCTACCTAAAAAAAATGCTTACGGCGAAAGTCGGCGACACGGCAATTCACAAGTTGCTGGGGCGCGCCGATCTTACACAGCATGCTTCGGCCATGGTCGATTTTGCCAAGCTGCGGCCGCTCGTCGTGCTGGCGTTGCAGCAGTTGCCGCCGCCTCCCGCGCCCTTCGACGAATTCCTCAAGCTGCCCGAGTTGGTAAACAGCATTGAAATGTCGATCAAGCTGGGGAATGAACTCGACGTGCAGATTGCTTTTGGGGCCGACGACGCCGCGGGCGCGGCCGAGCTCAAGAAGCTGGCCCTGCGCGGCAAGGAGATTGCGCGGCAGTTCGTGGAAGAAGAGATCGTGCCGGCAGCGGCCGGGGAGTTCGATGCGGCGACAGGCGAGGCGATGGGCCGCTACATCCGCCGCGTGACGAAGTTTGCCCTGGACCGCATCGAAGTCTCGCAGCAAGAGAAGCAGCTCACCTTACACGCGCGCATCCCGCTGGGTATCGCCGCTAATGGGGCGGCCGTGAGTATGCTCTTGCCCGCGGTCAGTTCGGCGCGCGCCGCGGCGCAGCGAGCGCAAGCGTCGAACAACCTGAAGCAAATCGGATTGGCGATGCATAATTACCACGATACCCACAAAGAATTCCCGGCGCCGGCCATCCGCGATAAGGAGGGGAAGAAGCCGCTATTGAGCTGGCGCGTCGCCGTCCTGCCATACCTTGAGGAAGGAGATCTCTACAAGGAGTTCCACCTCGACGAGCCCTGGGACAGCGACCACAACAAGAAGCTCATCGAACGCATGCCCGCGGTCTTCCGCTCGCCGAGTCAAAAGAGCCCTGAGGGGACGACGGTCTACCTGGCGGCGGATGGCAAGGGAAGTATCTTTGAGGGACCTAAGGGCGCGCGCATTCAGCAGATCACCGACGGTACGTCGAACACGATCATGGCGGTGGAAGCCGACAACGACAAAGCGGTGATTTGGACCAAGCCCGATGACCTGAAGTACGACCCCAAGAAGCCCAACGCCGGTTTGGGCCACTTGCGGAAGAACGTCTTTCAGGTGCTGTTTTGCGACGGCAGCGTGCAATCGGTCGCGACCGCGATCGATGCGGATACGCTGCGCGCGATGTTCACCCGCGCCGGGGGTGAGGTTGTGGATAGGAATCGGTAGCTGGGAGCGCGACTTGCTGGACGACAACCGGGAAGCTAACGCATCCCGCTCGCCATCCCTACTTCCTCAGCACCAACACCGGGCAGTGGGCCAGGCGCACGACCTTTTCGGCCACTGAGCCAATAAGCAGCCGGGACAGCCCCGTGCGGCCGTGCGAGGGCAGCACGATCAGCTCCGCGTGCTTCTCCTGAGCGAAGTGCGCGATCTCACTGCCCGGATCGCCAAAGCGAACCTCGATCGACACGCTTTGATACTTCGGGTCCGCCAGCTTCTCGCGCATCGCCTCCTCGGCGTGCCGCGTGCGGCTGGAATTGTCGACCGTCGTCCAAATTACGCCAGGCTCTGCCGGGTCGAGAATGGGCAATGCGTACACGATGTGGACGCTCTCCGCCGGCGCCAGCTCCAACGCCGTATCCAGCGCGACGAACGAGTCCTCGGAGAAATCGACCGGGACGACGACGCACTTCTTGGGGAGCCAGGACATGGGCATGCCTTTCCGGATAAACTGTGTGCTAGCACGGCGAACGAGAGGGCAAGTGGCGCTTTCCGCATACGAAAGTGTCGCCGTATCGCCACCTTCGCGCATTCGACTTACATCGCGGCGCGAGCCCACTTCTAGCGAATCAACTCCCTATTTGTCAACAAGTTACGCAGACTGCCCAGTTCGCAAGGTATTTTTGACATATTGCATTGCCAAAATTGCGGTAATCGATACGATGATTGTGACGGCAGGATGTTGGATTGGCAGTCAAAATCAAGACCCTCCCCCGGCCACTCCTTGGGAGGGGGGTGATGTGGAATTAGCCCGTATTTCTATGAGTACGATTAGCGAAACCTCTGACGGCCGACTTCTCGACCTGCTACGGCAGCAAGAGTCGGCCAGCATCGCCGAGATCGCCCGGGCGACTGCCGTTACCGCCACCGCCGTGCGCCAACGCCTGGGCCGGCTGATGGTGCAGGGGCTGGTCGCGCGCGAAGTCGCACGTGCCGGTCGCGGTCGACCGAGCCATCGCTATTCGCTTACGGAGACCGGCCGGCGGCAGGCGGGCACCAATTTTTCGGACCTGGCCGTGGTTTTGTGGGACGAGATTCGCAAAGTCAAAGACGAGGAAGTCCGCCGCGGGCTGCTGGAGCGAATTGCCGAGGCCATGGCCCGCGTTTATCGCGAGCAAGTCGTGGGGACGACAATTTCAGAGCGGATGGAATCGCTGAAGGCCCTGTTTGCCAAGCGACGCGTTCCACTCGAGATGGGTCATCGCGGCGAGTTGCCAGTGCTGACGGTCAAGGAATGCCCTTACCCCGAGTTGGCCGAGAAAGACCGCGGAATCTGTGCAGTCGAGCGGATGCTGTTCGCCAAGCTGGTCGAGCAACCGATGCGATTGTCGCAGTGCCGCTTGGATGGACACAACTGCTGCCAATTTGAAACAAATTAAGAGTCGGATATAGTTGCGGGTTTATTGTTGGGCGACAATCGCGAGACGGAATGACTTCGTCCGCCTAACGCCCACGGTCAATCTGCTTACTGGCAACTGCCTACGGGATCAAACCATGACACAGCCGTGGATCGAAGGACGATTTGAAGAGAACATGATCACGACGACGGTCGAGCAAGCCATCAACTGGGCTCGGCAGTCGAGCATCTGGCCGATGACGTTCGGTCTGGCCTGCTGCGCGATCGAAATGATGGCCGCCGGGGCCAGCCGCTTCGATCTCGATCGCTTCGGCGCGGGCGCGTTCCGTGCCACGCCCCGGCAAGCCGACCTGATGATCGTGGCCGGCACGGTCACCTACAAAATGGCCAGCCGCGTTCGCCGGCTCTACAACCTGATGCCCGACCCGAAGTTCGTGATCGCCATGGGAGCCTGCACCGTCGGCGGCGGCCCTTATTTCAAGTACGGCTATCACGTAGTCAAAGGCGTGGACCTGGTCGTTCCGGTCGACGTGTACGTACCTGGCTGCCCGCCGCGGCCCGAAGCATTGCTCGAAGGTCTGATGCGGATCCAAGACAAGATCAAGGGACACCGCGCAACTAAGGCCAGCACGGGCGGCATCGGCCGTTTTCTGGCGACCGCCGGTCAACTGAGCGAGAAGCTTGAGGATGAACTGCCGCTGCCGCACCACTCGGGCTACGTCGATGTGGAAGAGCGTCAGCCGCTGTTCGACCACCAGAAGATTACCGGGTGAGTTTGTGAGATGAACCGGCCTACTGAATAGACTGGAGAATCGATCGGTTCGGAGCATGGAATGGGCAGGAAACGAACCGGCGGAGTCGCTCCTGAAGCGCCGCCAGAAGTAGAGGTCTTTGAGGCGTCACTCGAGCGCGATGGCGGCGTGCGAAGAGGTCGCTCGATTTCAGTGAACGATGCGGTGCGATTGCGGTAACAAGGCGTTGATGTAGTTGTTTGTGGTGAAAACTTATCGGCGAATCGAGATTTAGCGGGATCGATCGAGAAACTGGCCAATGGCCCGTGGCGGCGTTGTCCGCCCCATGCCAGCGCCGGCCCGAACGCACTGCCGCATTACCAGCCAGTGCAACGAGGGCCAACCGGACATACGTTTTATGAAACGCCCAAGCGGAAAACTTGTCGATGAAACGATGAGGTTTTTTACGCGAGAACTGTACACTAGCTTCAACTCATCGAACGCCCTTGAGGCCGACGAGGCGGACAAGTTGTGGGAGCAAGCAAGTGGCGCGTATCGGCGCCACCTACGCCAGTTGAGCAAAAAACTACCAGATTCGGCCCGAGCCTTGTCGAAGCTTTGTCTGCACGACGCCGAACTGATGAATCCTAAGCGTCGAGACCCGTTTTTGGTTCATCTGCCCGAGGTTGCTTCAATCGGTGTCGTGAAGAGATTCAACGGCGATGGTCGCCTCGCCTACCTGATTACGTATTCGCTTTTCGAGAACGTGCGTGAAACTTCCGTTTCCAGCGCGTGGCCGTTCTCGAAAAAGAACGTCCGCTGGCTTTATGATGAGATCGACACAAGTGAGTCAGGGGCCCATCGATTCGTTCATCGCATCCTGTTAAGCGATGGACGCGTGGTGGTTATTCCGTTCACGAATCTGGGAGTTCACGAATTGACAACGCAGATCGAATCGAGGACTGGGTTGGTCGTTCAATCGGCTTAGTTCGCAGTGCTCCTCGTGGGCTCCACAGTGCCCCTGTTTTGCAGTGCCCCTATTTTGCAACGCCTCGTGCTTTCCAAATCTCTCTAATTGAATCGTCCACGATTACCCCACTTGTATGATTGAAACACTCCGCATTACCGACCTGCAAGTTTCGGTCGCTGAAAAGCCGATCCTTCGCGGCGTCAATCTCGAGATCAAGCGCGGCGAAACCCACGCCTTGATGGGCCCCAACGGCTCGGGCAAGAGCACGCTGGGCTTTGCCATCATGGGCCATCCCGGTTACGAGGTGACTGGCGGATCGATCGAACTAATCGACGCCGACGGCGCGG
>Ga0163144_10022123_pt1 | contig 12615 bp, 11 predicted proteins | sample OliLak19BULKMAT1_FD_123175 | JGI IMG/M metagenome (GOLD analysis project Ga0163144, IMG submission 123175) | Freshwater microbial mat bacterial communities from Lake Vanda, McMurdo Dry Valleys, Antarctica - Oligotrophic Lake LV.19.BULKMAT1 | ecosystem: Environmental > Aquatic > Freshwater >... | reverse complement strand
TCTGGCTCCCGCAACTTGAATGGGTAGTAGCGAATAGTTTTTTACCCACGTGTAAACGAAAAGGCTGGTGTTGTCATGACACCAGCCTTTTTTCGTTTTCCCACCAGTCTTTTCGTTGTTCGACGCTTTTCAGCCTACGTAAGTCGACTCTCTTTGGGTCTCTTTCGCACATTACCTGAAGGTCATCCAAAAAACCGATCTGGACTTCAAAACGACCTTTTTAGGCAAAAAGTCTCTCGACTCTCTGTTTGGCGTACCCTGGGGTTATGAGCTTTTGCCATAAACTGGCGGTCGAGACCGGCTTGCCGGATGAATTTTCGCCAGTATTGGTCGAAATCACCGCCATAAACGAAATTTGCTCATAACCCAGAGACACGCCGTTCAAATCCGTCTCGAAGTAGATGCTCAGCTTAGCGAACAGAATTGCGGTTGCATTCTGTGGGAGTGATTTTAATGAGCGGATTGGCGGCATTGGTTGGCTAAAATGCCTAGACGACTTAGCATTCAGAATGAACAACGATGATCAAATAGACAGTCCACACTGTTGTGGATTGGTGCGAATTCCCCTCGCAATCGCAGCCAGTGGCATTAGTCTTTGAACCCTAACCCAGAAGTCAAAAATGATTATCACAAGAATTGGGACACAGCCATCCGCCAAGGGACCAGCTGAGTGGTTCCAAGGGATTTTACGCATCACCATCCGGATCGGCTTCCGTATTCAGTGCTTGCGATTGTTTGAATTTGTTTCGGTAATCGTGGACGATTTCTTGCGGAGTGATCGCCTGCCATCGGTCTATTGCAGCTTGGGATACCTCGCCCGACGCGCGAATCGCTTGGAGCTTGGCCTGGCGCAGCTTCTCAGCCAAGAATTAGAGGTGCTCGTCGAGCTCATGACTTTTGATTGCGCTTGCTCGCCGCTTCAGTCTATCCGATCAATCGGTCGCCGTGCAATCGAGCCAGTTCCAGTGTTCACGGTGGGTGGGCTAGTTCGGAAATCGGTACTACGGATTACGCACCAACCTGTGGAAAGCGGCAGTGGCTAGCAACGGGCAAACTAACCCGATTCATCCGCCTTTTGCATTACGAATCGTAGTCACCGTCCCATGATGGAAAGCAACGTCCACATTTGGAGGGGAAGATCGCGGCCCACTTCAGCGCGATCAGTCAGTAGCAACAGGAAGATGGTGAGTAAGTATTGGGTCAAGGGCTTGCATGAACGACTTGGTCGCTTGCACACGAACATGGCTCGTAGGTTTATAATCTAATTCCCCGATGCATTTTCGGCTCCACGCGGTTAGACAGTGAAATGGCACTATGAAGAATACTATTCTGACGCCGCTACGACTCGCGTTTATTGGAATTGCAATCCTATCAGCCATTGGAAACCTCGGCGTTCCATTCGGATTCAAACTGTTTGAAATGTCCTCGCTTGCCGGAGGAACGAGATTTCGAAACGTCGGCTGGAATCCTTGTACCGTCCTGGCTGGTTTCTTGAACGGACTACTGATTGGAGAGTTCGTAGCGGTTGCGTTTTGGATATTGTTTGATTCTGTATCACTTCCCAAAAAACTTTTGCTAGGAACTTTTCTGGGATGTTTTTTGGCAGCCTGTTTGATCGTTGGATTGCAAGTATGGCCCGGGATGCCCGTAGCGGCTGGAGTATTTATCTTGGTAGTTGGGGCACTTTTGCCGATAGCATTTGCTGGGCTTGTCTATTTTGTCGCAAGGCTATGCAGCCCAAAAGTACTGCGAACGAAGCTCGCTTTCGAATCGGCAAGTCGTTCGCAACAGTTCGGGGTCGGATTTCTCCTTGCGGTCATGTTCGTCGTCGCACTTGCCATAACTATGATTCGTTCCGTCTTGCCGACAGGACGAAGCGACTGGCTGTCCGCCTACGAATTCCTTTTCGTTGGATTGTGGTTCGGGTGGTTGGCGATTGGAACGTCGCTGTTTATTTGGTTTTCATTTGCATCTGTCGTACAGCCTACTCGAGTTCACATTGGGACGTGTATTGGCCTAGCATTGTTAGGTCCAAGCTTGTTTCAATGGATTTCGAGCTTTATGTTGATCGGACAAATGCGAATTCGAACTACCCCATTCTTCGAAGCATTGCCCCAATCAATTTCCTTCGGACTTCTGGTCACAAGCCTTCTGCTTGGTCTGATCTTTAGAGCGATTGGTAACAGGAAACACATGATTCAGGTAACGAACGAGTTCCAACAAGTCGATCGGGTAGAGGGACATTGGGAGATTTAACGAGACTGCTTTCGCGGGAGATTGTTGCGGCTAGGCCGATCCTGCAGGAGTACGACGCTTCCACAATTGATGTGCTAGCGGGAATCCTGCCTCTGTCCAACCTGTGGAAATGGTCGCTGCTGGTTGCTACTAGGCCGATCCTACAGGAGTACGAATCTTCAGATGGCAAGTTGGCCAAAAAACCAGCCTTGTGGAAATCGGATTACCGCATCACAGCTACAATTTGAATTCACTGCGACGCAGTTTATTTGTGGCATAGACTGAGTTGCTGGGGCAGTGAACAGTAAATTCAATTATTTGTGCGGCCATTTCGAACGGCTTTAAGAATGAATCGACGAAACAATCTTCTGGTCACAATACTTTTTTTGCTTCCGTTTTTGGTGACATGCGTCAAAGGTTTAGTTGCCACTGAGCCTATTGCTGCCTTCGCACCAGGGACGCGGGCTCTGTTTCAGGGTGACTCGATTACGGATGGCAACCGTGGTCGAAGCGCAGACCCCAATCATATCCTTGGTCATGGTTATGTGTTCATCATCGCCGCACGACACGGTTCGCAATTTCCGGAAGCAAGAGTCGAGTTCATCAATCGAGGCATCAGCGGGAACAAGGTAGCGCAACTTCAACAAAGATGGCAAAAGGACACCCTCGAACTGAAGCCCGACCTTTTAAGTATCCTGATGGGTGTCCACGACCACGGACGAGGTATTCCGCTGGATGAATTTGAGCAAACGTACGACGCCTTGCTAACAGAGACGAAAGCGGCAATCCCGAAGCTCAAGCTTGTACTCTGTGAGCCATTCCTCTTGCCGGTTGGAAGGAAAAAGGAAGGCTACGAATCGTTCAAGGCAGATATCCATAACCGGCAAAAAGTTGTTCAACGGCTCGCGGAGAAGCATTCGGCGGCGCTCGTAAAGTTTCAATCCGCATTCGACCTGGCGTGCCTGCGAGCTCCTGCGGAACATTGGATTTGGGACGGAGTTCATCCCAAATATAGCGGACATCAAATTATGGCTGACGAGTGGGAACGCACCGTTCGAGAATTTTGGCGGAAACTCCCCTGAGTTAACCGAATAAGTGACGTGTGCATTTGCTCATTTCGATCACACATAAGGCAAACCAGCGTAAATGGCATAGTATATTGCTTCGGTATCGGATAATCGACCATTTCCACAATTGATGGGCTAGCCATGAATCCCGGTTCAGTCCAACTTGTGGAAGCGGCAGCTGTTGGCTGCTGGCTAGGCCGATCCTGCTGGAGCACGACGCTTCCACAATTGATGTGCTTGCCATTTCTTGCCGAATTAGGAATTAGCTGGTAGCACATCCTAGTGGAAATCGCAGGAGCGTGTCGGAGGGAAGCGGACGGTTTCAAGCGAAGACTGAGGGGACGATGAACAAAATTTCGGTAATACATATGGGTGAGTCCGATCAAAGAAACCTTACGGGAACTTGAGCATGTCCATTAAATTTTCCATTTCCTCGATGCTTCAATTGACAGCTTGTATCGCTGTACTCTTTGCATCATATGGATCGCTGCCAACTCTTTACGGATTCTTGCCTGGATTCGAAAGACTGATTTTCACTCTTTGCTTAACCGGAGCTATCTTTCCGAGTTTGGTCATCTCCCTCTTTGGGCTTCCTATTAGGTCATGGTTCTGTTGGCAGTCCATTTTCATTGGGACAATCACTTCGTCTTGGATTGGGTTTTTCCTTGTTCATCGCTTTTGTCAATCACACTCAGGGGACGGAGTGTGGCCGAATTTAGCGGGAGTACTCTTGTTGCCTTTTGCAGTTATTTCGTCTCTGATTATTGCATGTTTTACCGCACCACTAACTACTAGTATCCAACGATTCAGGCTGCTTGGTCTCGGGAAGAACGCCCCAAAATCCGATCGCGTAAATTTCCAGCGCGTCCTTTGATCCTGCCAACCAATACGAGAACCCCACTCGCCATCCGGTAAGAGGCCATCTGCTGGCTAGGCCGATCCTGCTGGAGTACGACGCTTTCCACAGTTGCGTTACCCCCTGCGAAAAGAAATACGTCCGACGAAGTAAGACAATGCAGAGTGAAGGTAACGAGCAAAGGATGGCAATGGGAAGTGAAATTTTCAAAACAGTCGCTGGCACGCTCCGAAATGCAGCGAACACCAACAGTCCTGCTACAATTCCCGCAAGTGCGGCAAGTGGTGGGTATATCAAGCGTCTTGATCGTATTGCCGCAGCGAGAGAAATGAGGGTTGGATTGGTTAAGTGTGTCCATATTGGGATCGGGTCTATGATTAAACGTTATCGATCTGAACTATTCCTGTTTCTGGTCGTAATTGCTTTGCTGCTGTACGGGCTCTCGCTGTTCCTACCCGCTTGTGTGCCAATAATAATGGGCGATTCAGCTCAATCCTCTGTGAATTGCTTGCGCGGATGGGAGGTCCTGCAATTTCTCTTGCTGACGAGCCCACTGTTCTTTTTATCTTCCTCTTTGTTTCTCCTTTTGCCGCTTGTTTACCTCTTGATTAACGTCACTTTTTGGTTGTCGCCATTATTCCTTCGGGACCGGCCTGTTAATATCGTTTACACTGTGATCCTTGGAATTTGCGCAGCTCTTGCGTGGGCCGCTGCTGCAATCGTCCCGACAATTTGCATAGGATACTTTCTTTGGTCGTTGTCGTTCACTGTCATGTTGGTCGGCTTTGTGTTTTCCTGCCTTGTTCCTGCACCATTGAAAGCTCTCGATTCTCAGGACGCAGATGTATGAACCACACGCTTTGCTAAATCGGTACCGTGAATCGCGAAGGATAACATATAAAGGATTGGATGCTGCGTCGTTATTCTAGGGAGCAATGAGTTCATCGAAGCCATCAATCCAACCATCCCGACATGTCCCCAGCGATGGCCAGTACAACTCGTCAAAAAGGTGGCCGCGTCCAGAGCATAGAATGGAGCGAATTAGAACAAACCATTCCCGATTGACTGGAATCTCTGCGTTATCGCAGAGATCGACCTAACAAGTCCGGTAGCCCCGCTTGGACGCTTGCTTTCTAAAATAAAGGCATCAAGGTCAAGCGGGATTCAATTCTAAAAACCTGACCTCCGATTACAGCAGCTTTTTCGATTTTTCTGCCGCAACGCCCAGAGGTGTCAAGCCTTCCCTGTCTGCTAGTGCGTCAAAAGGAAAAATTGCTAGCAATCGCTGGCGGCAAGTCTAAGTTCACGGACGTCTTCATTGAGCCGCACTTTCTATCAGGTTTATTAAGCCAAGTCTTCAACTGCCCTATTTCAACGACATCGCAGTTCTGCGATCCGTCGACCCTAGTCGCTCCCGACATTTCTGGTGCGATTCGACAAGTATCTACGTAATCAAGGATTCACGATCCCTGAGGTTGCCATTTTCTCCGACGCTCACTTGCAGCAACTGATCGGGATTTTCAACGCGCACGATGGCTCGACGCCGGCCGACATGATCGAGGCACTGTTCCATGTTAGCGAAGTTGCCAACGACCAGGGAATGGAAGCCCTGCTCGTGGTCGCTTCCAAGACCGGCATTGAATTACCCGAGGGTGATCTCACACCCGCCGACCTTGCTTTGCTCATTTGGCTCTACGATCCGGATCTTCTGCGCCGCGCCAATTGCGAACGTATCGTACTTCGATTTCAATCGTTCTACTGTTTCATGAATCGTACGCTCGAAGCGCCGACGTTTGAGAGCCCGACGGACCAAGTCCTCAACAGAATCGAAGATCGGACGAATCACTTCAACCGCAATCGCCAACGAGGCGGTGGCGCGGCTGTCTGGATGTATGAGCTGGGTCACGAAGTCGCATTCTTGATTCGCTACGGCGGGTCACTCAAACGTGACGAAGTCATGGAAAACGATATGTGTCGCCCAGATATTCGTCGCCCGGTGGGCTACGACCTGGTCCACAACATGACCAAGCGAAACTCGATCGTCTATCGCTACTACACTTGCGTCCGAGCCATCAAACGCGGACGACAATCGTGTAGGCATCCGTCGCTCCCAGCGGGCGAGATCGAAGCTGCCGTCGTGGATCAAGTGCGAACCATTTCACGAGATGCAGGGCTCCGTGACGAGATTATTCGCCAGGCTATGACTGCTACCCAACAAGGCAGAAAAGAGATCGACGCACATCAGATTCAGCTTGCGAGGCAGCTCACGCGGGATCACGGCGAGATCCGACAGCTTGCTCTCGAGGAACGACCTGACAGCCAAGTCTCGCACCGCATTGCCGATATTCAGGAGCGAATCGAAAAGGCAGAACTTCAATTGGCAAAGGTCAATCGACAGCTTGTCGACCTGGAAAAGCAAGAGATGTCGACGCAAGAGATAGAAGATGCCCTCATCGACTTCGATCGCATTTGGGACGCACTGACAACACGTGAAAAATCGCAACTGTTAGCGCGGCTTGTTTCGAAGGTCGAGTTCGATCAAAGCGATTGCACGATCGCGATTACTTTTCACGCCAGCGGAATCGACACGCTGGACCAACAATCACAGGAGGTTTAATTGGTTACCGTCAAACGCAAATTGAACGTCAGTATCGCTTCGCGAGGTCGCATCGCGATCCGTCCCATCGATCCGAATGCGGAACCGCCGCGACCAAGGCCAACGAGTAAGGTGCCTCGCATCTCCAGGCTGATGGCCCTTGCGATTCGCTTCAACGAGATGATTCGAACTGGCGAGGCATCGGACATGATCGAACTCGCGCGGCGAGGACACGTTACCCAGCCACGGATGAGCCAGATCATGGCGCTTAACCAACTCGCGCCCGACATCCAGGAGGCCCTACTCAATCTGCCGGCCACGAAGGGCAAGCCCGAGATCCACGAGAAGCGGCTGCGACCGATCGCTGCCATACTCCGCTGGGAAGATCAGCGGGAGGCGTGGCGCGAATTGACTAGCGTTGCTTCGGTCGATGTGGAAAACTCTCAGAAATGAACATCAAAGGCGACTTGCTTGGCTACTGTATGTTTATGATAAGATAGGATAGCTACACTAGTGCGTATTACGTTTCCATTTTCTGAACAAACGCCAAATGTCCGACGTCACACATATTCTGTCGCAAATTGAATCAGGCGATCCTAATGCTGCGGAACAGTTGTTGCCACTAGTTTATGAGGAACTGCGGAAACTTGCGGCGGCAAAGCTTGCGTTTGAGAAACCAGGGCAGACATTGCAAGCCACAGCGTTGGTCCACGAAGCGTTCCTGCGATTGGTTGGATTACCTACGAACCATGCCGACAAGGCCGCTTCGCACTGGGACGGGAAGGGGCATTTTTTTGCTGCTGCGGCAGAATCAATGCGGCGTATCTTGGTAGAGAACGCGCGCCGCAAAGGGCGTATTAAACATGGCGGCGAGCGAATTCGCGAGGAACTTGATGATATTCCAGTCGTTGACGCCGATGTTCACGAAGACCTTTTGGCCTTGGACACTGCCCTAGACCGTTTGAAGTCGGTCAACAAACAAGCGGTGGAACTTGTGCATCTCCGATACTTTGCCGGTCTTTCTCTGAGGGAAGCCGCGGAGTTGCTCGACCTATCCCCTCGTACCGCCGGTCGTTTGTGGGCCTACGCCAGGGCTTGGTTGCACCAAGAAATCACTGGAGAAACAGCAAATCCAAAAAAAGTCTAAAATTCGTGGCTAGCTTCAGTAGGAATCGTCGCATTGATAGTGGACCGGCATTTCTTCGACTCGGATGAGGAATCAATGTGATGAACGAATTTGAACTCTTCCAATTAGCTCTGGATATCGATGATCCTGCAGCTCGCAGTTTGTATTTGAAGTCGGCCTGTGAACAAAATCACGAAATGCTTGGTCGTGTCGAAGCGCTGCTCGCATCGCACAATGGCCAAAGTCAATTCCTTAATATGCCGGTTGTCGAGCAAATAGGTGACACGGCGAATGTCGATCCCGATGCTACAAGCCTTCTTACCAACGGATCTGCAAACGCGATGGCACATCAAGACGAAGTAGATGACGAGATCCCTCTCGGGTATTTGGAGCCTTCGACCAAACCTGGCTCCCTCGGGCGACTGGCTCATTATGAAGTTCTTGAGGTTGTGGGCCGCGGAGCGTTTGGAACGGTGCTTCGGGCATTTGACGAGAAACTACAGAGGGTTGTAGCGATCAAAGTCATGGCCCTGGAGTTGGCGGCGACCTCGCCGGCGCGTAAACGGTTCATGCGTGAGGCCCAGGCTTCGGCGGCGATCCGTCACGAGTATGTCGTTAGCGTTTTTGCGGTCGAAGAGAAGCCTCTGCCCTATCTGGTGATGGAGTACATTCCCGGACGGACGCTACAGCAACGCCTGAATGAACGGGGACCGCTCGACGTGCCCACGGTGTTGCGTTTGGGTCGGCAGATCGCCGAAGGATTGGCCGCAGCGCATGCTCAGGAGCTGATCCATCGCGACATTAAGCCGGGCAATATCCTGCTGGAGACAAACGTTCAAGATCGAGTGAAGATCTCCGACTTCGGCCTAGCCCGCGCTGCGGACGACGCCAGCTTGACGCAGAGTGGAACTATTGCCGGCACGCCGATGTATATGGCTCCCGAGCAGGCTCTTGGCCATAAGCTCGACCGGAGGGCCGACCTTTTCAGTTTCGGGAGCGTGCTGTACCAGATGGTGAGTGGTCGCCCACCCTTTCGCGCGTCCACCGCGTTGGCTGTCCTCAAACGGGTCGTTGACGAAACACCGCGCCCAATCCGCGAGATCATTCCCGAGACGCCGCAGTGGCTCTGCGACATCATTACGAAACTGCACGCCAAGAACCCGGACGAGCGTTACCAATCGGCGAGGGAAATTGCCGACGTGCTCGCCAACTGCGAATCCCAGCTCAAGACGCAAACCGAACTGAAGGATTTCTCGCTCATCCCGCAAGCGAAGACGCGGACTTCCGGGTGGTGGAAGTGGGTGGCGATAGCAGCGCTCGCATTGCCATTGTCGGTGTTCGGTCTAATGTCCCTCAACGACCGCGGACCACGACTCTCGGTGGTAGGCAAGGAGACATCCAATGTAACTAAGCCCGAGATGCCAGGCCAAGTGACTGCACTGGGCATAACGGAATCCGATGGCTGGGTGCAACTTTTCAACGGCAAGGATCTCACAGGCTGGAAGTTACTTCCCAGTAATTCGGGCGAATGGAAAGTGAGGGACGGCATTCTTCAAGGCAGCACCCGCCAAAGCCACCTTTTCAGTCAACGAGACGATTATGCAAACTTCCACTTGCGGGCGGAGGTCAAAGTCAACTTAGGAGGCGACAGCGGCATCCTGTTCCGCACTCCCTTTAAGCTGATGCAAGGAATACCCGGCAACTTCGGAATCCCAGATTGCTACGAGGTAGAACTTCATGAAAACCGATCCATTTCGAGGCGGACGGGCAGCATTTCGCGAACACCTGGAGATGCGCCCCCGGTGGTCCTTGGTTTAGTCAGCGACGACACCTTGGCTCAACCCGATGAGTGGTTTACTATCGAGATTATTGCAGTGGATAATCATTTCATTACGAAAATCAACGGACTAGAAATTGCGAATTGCATCGATTTACTGAGCAAGCACACGACAGGTCACCTTGCGCTCCAAGTCTGGAATCCAAATACGCTAGTGCAGTTTCGCAAGATCGAGATCAAGGAGTTGCCACCGTCGAATTCGCCTATTAAGGAGTTGCCGAAACGCCGCTTTGCCAGCGACGAATGGATCGACGTCATCCCGCTCATCGACCCCCGAGAGGACAGATTGGACGTTCCTCAAGTAACAGGCAAGAATGCTTGGCGAATCGAACAAGGTGAATTGGCAGTTTACGGAGATGGATTCCCCTCCAAGCTCTTTCTTCCCCTCGACTCCGACTGGCCGGCCTTTGAGTGCGAAATCGATTTCACACGTCGTGCCGGAGAAAGCGGCTTTATCCTAAATCTTCCGACCCAAATCGGGGAATGCCATTTGGTAATCGATCTTCCAGGGACTGGCGGCGGAGTGTTGCTTGGACCGAAAAAGACGGGAGTGGCGCTAAAAGAAGGGCCACAAATTGTGACCGCTCGGCGCGCAACGTTGCGCGTCAACATGCGACGTCAGCAGGATGCGGATCAAGTGTCCGTCGCGATCGACGGCATACAAGTCGGGCAATGGAGCGGCGACCGCAATTCAATTTCCGATTCGAGTAGCGAAGTCTTCCTCCATCACCGCCGTCTAAGCCTTTGGATTTTTCCAGGCGGCAACGAATACGTCTTCCACCGGATTCGCGTCCGGATGCTAGATGGCGGCAGCGCCGAAACACTTCGTCCGGTTCTAAGTACGCCATCAGCGCCTGTTGCGCCGCAGGAACCCACCCAGGTTCAAGAATAGTATCGGCATTGCGTTGGTAATCGTGCCACAGGGCAAGTCACGGCAGGGTAGTTGGGTGACGGTGAAAGATGCCTGTGATTTCTAAAACGCTTTGTCCATATCGAGAATGATGGCTCAAATTCAGGTAGATGCCAAAGTCGCAGTTCACTTCAGGAGGCTCAAATGCGTTATAGAACAAAGACGCTGTCTTTGATTACATTCTTGCTTATGATTGTTTGCGCTATCGTCACTGACAGAAGCAGTGCGCAGCAAACAATTGAAAATTGGAAGCCTAATATCCCGAAGACTTGGGTTGATACCGAGATTGCAGAAATCGAAGTGCCGTTGGCCAACCCTATCGGCTCACCTAAACACATCTCGGCGGATTATTATTACAGGATTCCGGTGAGGAAGATTTATAGGAGTTATCCCGTCTACGCGCCCGGCAAAGAGCCGCCCGGCTATTGGGATTGGCTGAAGCAGCAAGTGCCGGAAATCGCTTTCGATCCCGCCAAGTTCAAGACCGACGCCGACTGGATTGCGGCAGGCGAGCTGGTCTTCGACGCGCCGCTCACGGTTGCCTCGCCGGAGGAGTCGTCGTATCGGGTACGTGACCCGGAATGGGGGCGAGCCGTGGGCGCGCTGCAGGCGAAGGACGGCACTTACCCATCCTTGCGTTACGTGATCAGTGAGAAAGGCAAGGTGAAGATAGGCGACCTCTCTTGCGCCTTGTGCCATACACGCGTGATGCCAGACGGGGCAGTGATCAAAGGCGCGCAAGGCAATTTCCCCTTTCTCCGCGCTGGTGCGCTGGGATTCAAGTACGCACCAGATGAGGTGGTGCGTAAGATCGGGGAGTCCCTCTATAGCGCGCCCTGGTTGAAGGGCGACAACCCGATGGAGCACATCAAGCGACAAACCGCCGCCGAGGTTGCTGCGGACCTGGCGGAAATCCCGCTCGGTGTCATCCCGCGCCACCGCACGAGTCCGCTTTACCCTGTGCAAGTGCCTGACCTGATCGGCGTCGAAGATCGTAAATACCTTGATCGCACGGGCCTGCAACTCCACCGCTCGCTGTTGGACATGATGCGCTACGCGGCACTAAACCAAGGGGCGGACGGCTTGGCCAGTTTTGACGGGTTCGTTCCTGTAGCTGATGACTTTCAAACACTACCTGACCCGTCCACGCAAGAGCGATACAGCGAAGAACAGCTTTACGCGCTGGCGCTTTACGTCTACTCGCTGAAGCCGCCGCCCAACCCGAATAAGTTTGATGTGTTCGCCCAACGCGGCCAAAAAGTCTTTCAACAACAAGGCTGCGCCCAGTGTCACACGCCGCCGCTATACACCAGCAACAAGCTCACGCCGGTGGATGGCTTCACCGTTCCCGAAGAGCACAAGCGCAAGTACGACATCCTGCCGAAGTCGGTCGGCACCAACCCGAATTTGACGTTGAAGACGCGGCGAGGTACGGGCTACTACAAAATCCCTTCGCTGAAAGGCGTGTGGTACCGCGGGCCGTTTGAACATAACGGTTCGGTTGCCACGCTCGAAGACTGGTTCGATCCGCAACGGCTGCGGGACGATTATGTGCCGACAGGCTTCAAAGGGATTGGCAGTAAGACCCGTGCCGTGAAAGGCCACGAGTTCGGCTTGCAGCTTTCAGCCGAAGACAAACGGGCGTTGATAGCCTTTCTCAAGACGCTATGAGGAATTAGGCATACAGCGGCATCTGACAAACCGTTCCAACGGAGCGTACGAAGCGCAGGTCTCATCCTTCGACCAATGCCGTTCGTGTGCCCGCTGAACGGAAGCTTTAGGCGCTTCGTCGCGACATTTTCATCAAAAGTAAATCGAAAGTACCCACCGATGAGCGATTCTGCATCACCTTTACTGTGAGTGGCAAAAGGGGGACGGGGTGCGTCGGCGCAAGCCGGAGAAAGGTAGCGAATGAAAGAGTCGTACGAGGTAAGACCTAGCCAGTCGCCTTGGCCTCGAGTGATGCGTGGTGCCGGGCAACCGTCATT
>Ga0163144_10022122_pt1 | contig 12616 bp, 9 predicted proteins | sample OliLak19BULKMAT1_FD_123175 | JGI IMG/M metagenome (GOLD analysis project Ga0163144, IMG submission 123175) | Freshwater microbial mat bacterial communities from Lake Vanda, McMurdo Dry Valleys, Antarctica - Oligotrophic Lake LV.19.BULKMAT1 | ecosystem: Environmental > Aquatic > Freshwater > Lake... | reverse complement strand
TTTGATTACCCGATCAGTTGGGGAACCGATCTCCAGAGTGAGCATGAACGTTACTTAACAGAAGAACACTTCAAGCAGCCTGTCATCCTGATGAACTACCCTAAGCAAATCAAGGCTTTCTATATGCGAGTGAACCCTTCGGGCACCGATAATGCGCCCGGCGACACCGTTGCTGCGATGGATGTGTTGGTGCCCAAGATCGGCGAGATCATTGGCGGTAGCCAGCGCGAAGAACGGCTAGAAATTCTGGATCAGCGCCTCGACGAGATGAAACTAAACAAGGCCGACTACTGGTGGTATCGTGACTTGCGTCGGTTCGGAACCGTGCCGCACGCGGGCTTCGGAATGGGGTTTGAGCGGCTTATTCTCTTCGTCACGGGTATGCAGAACATCCGAGACGTAATTCCTTTCCCCCGCGCTCCAAACCAGGCCGACTTCTAGGCAGCCGCAGATTTACGATGGAGAAGCAGTCGATCATGACGTTCCTACTCAGCGTGCTGCTGGCTATCGCGGCGGGGGTAGCCACTTCTCTGCAGCCGGGCATCAACCGGATGTTCGGTGAAGCGAGCGGCTCAAAGGTTTATGGCGGGGTTATTAACTTCGCCGTCGGCCTGCTCGCCATGACGGTGGTGTGCCTGATTGTTCGTCCCCCGCTCCCCGAGGCCAACCGTCTGATCGCCGCGCCTTGGTGGGCCTGGACCGGAGGCTTACTCGGAGCCTTCTTTGTTACGTTGGCGATCTTCCTTATTCGGCCCATGGGCAACGCGAACTATCTCGCTTCGATGATCGCCGGCCAGTTCATCGGGTCGATGATCGTCGATCATTTCGGACTGTTGGGGCTGACCCAACACCCGTTCACTTGGGGCAGGGCACTGGGCCTCTTGCTCATCGGCGGCGGAGTGGTTTGCATCCGTTATCTTTGAAGTGACCTACGCTTGAGATATGGACGAACGCGTCAAGGTTCTTAAGACTTACAAACTCTTCATCGATGGTGCCTTCCCCCGGAGCGAGTCGGGGCGGTCACTTCAGGTGAAGGATGCCACGGGCGCCACGCTGGCGCACTTATGTATGGCCAGCCGAAAAGACCTGCGGGATGCCGTGGAGGCGGCCCGAAGGGCATATGAAAAATGGGCCGGTGCGACAGCTTACAATCGAGGCCAGGTTCTCTATCGAATCGCCGAGATGATGGAGGGCAAGGCCGACGAACTGGCCGGGGCCATCGCGAGCACCGGCTTCGTGAAGGCGCCTCAAGCCCGCCGTGAAGTAGGGGCTGCGGTTGATCGAATGATATATTACGCTGGCTGGGCGGATAAGTACGCTCAGGTGCTGGGGTGCAACAACCCTGTCGCCGGGCCTTATTATAACTTCACCGTCATGCGCCCCACCGGCGTTGTCGCATGCATCTGCCCCCGGAGCAATCCGCTGCTGGGTCTTGTCTCCATGATCGCGCCGGTAATTGTAAGTGGAAATGCCGTTGTCGCGGTTGATGGCGGCGAAAACCCGATCCCCGCGGCGGTCTTCGCGGAAGTGTGCGCCACCAGCGACGTGCCCCCCGGCGTAGTTAATATTCTAACTGGTAAGCGAGAAGAGTTATGTAATGTGATCGCATCTCATCGCGATATTGACGCGGTACACGCGGCGAGCGCAGACGCGGCGGAGATCGAAGCCCTCCGAGCTGGAGCGGCGAGTAACCTCAAGCGGGTTACTATCCGGCGCGAAGCGAGCGGGATGAGCGACGCGAAGGCCAAGGGTCACCCCCACCAGATCGATTGGTTCACAGAAGGGTGCCAATCGGTCTACTGGATCGAACCCTTTGTCGAGGCCAAGACGATCTGGCATCCGTCGTCAGTGTAATTAAATAAAAGTCCTTGGCGGAGATTTAAAGTTGGTTCCGTGTGTGTGCCAGCAATCGTCGCACGCTGGGTTCAAATATATGTGGTCCATAGCTTCGGAAAGCGAAAAATTATACTTCTACGCCCCGGACAACGCTGGGGCTGCGTAAGTCTAACGTCCGCCCCGCGAACCGCTGCGCTGATCAGCAAGACATAATGTAAATATCGACCCCTGCCAGGCAAGACGCTGGCAAAGCCTTTATTCTGTTGACTTGGGAGCAGCGCGGCTTCGTCGCCGTAGTGCAGGCCGGGATGTATTACTCGCCGGTCGCGAGCATCACCTTGGCCTCGGCGCCGATATTCTTGGCGACACGATCCGCTTCAGCACGGTCGGTGTAGTTTCCGACACGGACGGTGAAAAGAGTCTGGCCTCCCCGATCTACCTCAACCACGCGGGGTGCGCCGTAAGAACGGAATCGGCCCAGTTGCTTCTGAGCGTTTGTAAAGCTCGAAAACGCACCCACCTGAACGCAGAAGATATTCCCCGCGGCGTTCTTGGCCGCTACTGGGGTGGCGGGCTTGATCGGTGAGCTCGTAGCTTTACTGAGGCGATCGCCGATCATAACACGAAGAGACGAGTCAGTGGCGACTTTCGTCTGCGCAAGGCTCCACATGCCCCGCGCCTCGGCGGTCTTGCCACTGCTTTTGTAACTATCCCCGGCGTACATGAAGGCACGCGCGGCACCATCGGCCTGCAGCTTACGTCCGGCAGCGGAAAGCAGCGTCGCGGCTTGGGTGTGGTCGCCCTGCTCCGCCGCGATGAGTCCGACTGCGGCTCCCGCCTCACCGCTGAGCACCGGATCGGGATTGGCGATCAGCGGCCTCAGGAACTTTTCAGCTTCGGCGTTGCGGTTGAGTGCTTGGGCGCTCAGCCCGGCGATCAGGGCAGCGTTATCCCGCTTCACGCCACTACCGCGTGCCGCCGCGGCGGATGCGCCCACAAACGCATCAGCGTACCGTCCTGAATCGTAAGCCTTCACATAATCAGAGCTTCCGGCCGACTTGCCATCTCTTGAGCACGCGGCCAATAACGCGATGACCAGTGTGGCAGTTACGACATAAGCAACGCCGCGCACCGAGCGAAGGCCGGAGCCTCGTCTGGCAAGGGGCCGTTGGGTGGTATGCATGGTTACAGGGCTTTGGGTCGCTGGCGAGTTATGATGGGCGAGTTCTTCCATGAACATGGACGAATGATAGCGGGGGCGGGGACGGAGGGAATACTTTGTTCTTACAGAGCCCTTGGGCTTCTACGCCAAACGATGAGACCGGGCAGGGGGTCCAGCGGCGTGGGGCTCGCGGCGAGATTCGGGCGTGCGGCCGGGGCGATGGTGGCATACGTTGAGGGGTGAGCATCCATTGGCCCATCCTTCGTCGGCTCGCTTCGCACCCGTTACGGCGGGTGATGGTTGATGACCGCCGCGAGTACAGGGCCGGCGAGGTGATTATCGCTGCGATGCACCTGGCAGCCGCGATCAAGGCCAAGTCCAACACGCCGACAGTGGGGGTGCTGCTTCCTACGGGGGGCGGGTTCGCCATCGCCGCGCTGGCATGCTGGATGCTGGGCAAGACATTGGTTCCGCTTAACTTCTTGCTTAAGGCAGAAGATCTGGATTATGTTATATCAGACTGTGAGACCGACACGGTCGTGACTGCATCGGCGATGCTGGAGTATATGGGCTTTACTCCCAAGGTCGCGCACGTACTGCGGATGGAAGAGGTTTCCTTCTCCGGTTTCCCCGAGGCCATCATGCCCGCCTTTACTTCGTCCGAGGATCTGGCGGTGATCCTGTACACGAGCGGAACCAGCGGACGACCCAAGGGGGTGATGCTGAGCCATGGAAACTTACAATCCAACATCGAGCAGGTGCGGACCGCCATCGACATGCATGCCGACGATGTTATGGTCGGAGTGCTGCCCCAGTTTCACAGTTTCGGCCTTACAGTGCTTACATTGGTGCCGCTTACGGTTGGCATGAAAGTAGTCTACACCGCCAAGTTTGTTCCCGGCAAGTTGGTGAAGTTAATAAAAGAACACCGCGCGAGTGTTATGATCGCCATCGCTTCGATGTGGGGTGCGATGCTGAGCGCTAAGGACGCCGGCCCCGATGATTTCAAGAGTCTGCGCCTGGCTGTATCAGGCGGAGAACCGCTGCCCGATGCGGTCGCGGATCGAGTCCGCGAACGGTTTGGATTGCTGATAAACGAGGGATATGGTCTGACCGAAACCTCCCCCGCAACTAACTTTTGTCAGCCGCATCAGTATAAGCGATACTCGGTGGGCCCCGCGATACCCCGCCTGATTCAGCGGATCGTTGACCTCCAAACGGGCATGGTTTTGGGCCCCAATGAGGACGGAGAGATTCAGATGAAAGGCCCCAACGTAACACGGGGCTACTATAAGCTGCCGTCTGAAACTGACGCGGCCTTTACGCGCGACGGCTTTTTCAGGACCGGTGACATCGGCCGGCTTGACGATGATGGTTTCCTGTTTATTACGGGGCGGCTGAAAGAAATGCTTATCATCGGTGGGGAGAATGTCTTCCCTCGCGAGATTGAAGAGGTGCTCAACGCCCATCTCAGTATCGCCGCCAGCGGTGTGATCGGCATGCCCGATGCGTTACGCGGCGAGTTGCCCATCGCGTTCGTGGAACTTCGGGAAGGGGCATCGCTCGATCAGGTTGCCCTGATGGCGTGGTGCCGGACGGGACTGCCCGGGTATAAGGTGCCGCGAGAGATTCGTGCTGTGGCTCAGTTACCACGTAACGCGACCGGCAAGATCGTGCGTCGCGAGTTAAAAAACTTAATCTAAAGTTACTTCCGGCAGTCGGTGTTATAACCACTCTGTAGCTGCGGCGGCTCCGCGGTATTAACGTAATATTACAAGAAAAAGTGCGGCGAAATTTCATTCGGGCAGATCCCGCCGGAACATTCAACCGACCGCGCCGCCGCGGATGTCGGCGTCGAGGCCGGGGCAGAGGCGGCGAAGGCGAGCTGCGTCAAAGGTCGCTGGTAAGTTATGCAACCCGTCCGGCGTGAGGTATTTCGCGGCGATAGCGATCACTTGTTCTATCGTGATGGATGGAGCCAGGCGTCCCCCGCACCAATAGTCGTGGTCGCGCCAGCCAAGAGTAAGTTTATGGGAAGTTGTACGCTTACCCGCTGCTCCGGTACTAAATTCGATCTCGTACTCCCAGCCGCACGAAGTTTCGGATTCCGATTTGATTATCATCAGCGGCCGTTCTGTGCAGCTGGTTTTAGGCGGTAAACTCATCTGATCGATGTCGAGTGAGCGGGCCCTCCCCGGGGAGAGTTGGGGGGCCTTCACGCCAAACTGTCGTTGCGGCAGACGCGTCGGCGGTAGAGGGCGACTTTCCGAGGGACTGCTTCCGGGGTGAGGGTTAGGGGACGCCGCATTGTGGGCATCATCGTCTGGTTGATTATCGCGTTCTGACAAGGGGGCCTTTTTAGGAAAGAGTTGAGTTGAAGAAATCTACCCGATCAAGTGCGGCGTTTGTGCGGTCTCCCAGACTGCGTGGTCTACGATCCCTAGGGTTCAGGCGTTCGTGGCGTCGAACTGTTCGCACGCCAACGGCGGAAGAGCCGGACTAATGGATTTTTCTGCATAACGTATCGACCATATTATGGCATTTCTTCTCGAAACGATCAGATTGGGGCTCTCAAACTTGCGTCTAAGAATGCTGCGCAGCGTGCTTACGGCGTTGGGTATTATTTTTGGCGTGGCGGCGGTGATTATTATGAGCAGCTTGGGGGAGGGCTCGAAGCGGCAGGCACTGGAGCAGATTGAGCGGTTGGGCGCGCGTAACTTAATTGTTCGCAGCCAGAAGCCTCCTGAGAGTCAGACACAGCAGAGCGGGCAGCGGCAGGGGATGATGACACGGTTCGGCATTACTCGCCAAGATCTTGAAGTTATTCGACAGAACTTTCCAGATGCGGAAGCAATTGTGCCGCTGAAAGAAATCGGCGGTCAGATTCTTCGGAGCGAAAAGCGATCGTCGAGCCAGTCATACGGCACGACGCCGGAGCTATTGAAGGTAGCCAACCTTACGGTGGCACGAGGACGATACCTCAACGACGCCGACATGGAGGCTCGCTCCATGGTGGCGGTAGTGGGGGCGGAGTTGGCGGCGAAGTTTTTCCCGATGGAGGACCCGCTGGGCCAGACGATCCGTATTGATAGCCGGGTTATTACTATTGTCGGAGTCCTGGCGCCCATCGGGTTGGCGGGCGGTTCGGGCGCGGCGCTTATCGGCCGTGATTTAAACTTTGATTTGCACATTCCGATCACGACGGCGCGAGAGGTCTTTGGCGACCTGGTGGTGAGAGGATCCTCGGGGTCGTTCCAGGCGAATGAGACCCAGATCGGCGAAATTTACATTGCTGTAGCGGAGCGGGACCGCGTCATTATCGATTCTCAGCGGCTGCGGCGGCTCATGGATCAGCGGCACCCGGGTCTGATGGATGTTAATCTTATTGTTCCATTTGAACTGCTTGAGACGGCAAAGAAAACAGCCCTGACTTTCAACATGGTTTTCGGCAGCGTTGCGGGAATTTCATTGCTGGTGGGGGGCATCGGCATCATGAACATCATGTTGGCGAGCGTGACCGAGCGGACCCGAGAGATCGGGATTCGGCGGGCTATCGGGGCGACCCGCAGACACATTCTCTGGCAGTTTTTGGTCGAGACGGGCGTGCTGTCGGCCATTGGCGGGTTGGTCGGCGTAGGCCTTGGCGTGGGGGGGAGCCTGCTCATCGGTTGGGGAGTGGGACGGCTTCCATCGCTTCCTTATATCGGCGGCCTCTTCCCGCCCGCGGCGAACCTTCCCACGCATGTTACGCTCTGGTCGATCATAATATCGTTCGGGGTGGCGACGGCGACCGGGCTGATTTTCGGCCTCTATCCGGCCCGGCGGGCCAGTCGCCAGGACCCCATCAATGCTCTACGGCATGATTAATCACGATGATCCGTCTGACACCTTCTCGCGGAGTGATCGTCGTTTTGTACTTTCGTTGGCGGCGCTTTCTTCTAACACTTACTATCTAACGTACGACCGAGCGGTCCGGCAGCCCACAATCGCGGCGTGAAACCTCGATTGCCAATAGTTATGACTCCAGAACCGACCTTAATCGCCCCGGTGAATCAAGCCCCCGCACCGGCGCTTAGGATGATGAGCGAGCGGGCCTCCCTCGCATCACTGCTTTCGCCCATCTCCATGGCGAAGTCGCTTTACAGTCTGCGCGAGATTGTTATCCGGTTTTCAGAGCGGGAGTTGCTCAGCCGCAACAAGGGCTCCGCGCTCGGGTTTATCTGGACGGTGCTGCAACCTTTGCTTATGTTGGCGGTATATACATTCGTCTTCGCCGTCGTGTGGCAGGCCAAATGGGGGGTGGGCGGCGCGGCGGCTGGGGAATCCAACGCAACCTTTGCGCTCAGCGTCTTCTGCGGACTTATCATGTTCGACCTCTTCGCCGCGACGGTGGGGGCCTCGGCGGCGATTGTCGTTAACAACGCCAACTACGTGAAGAAAGTCATTTTCCCACTCGAAGCGCTGCCCTTGGCCCAACTGGGCGCGGGGCTATGCACCTTTGCCATCAGCCTGCTGATCCTGCTCACAGGTAATTTCTTCTTCGGAAGCGGGCTTTCCAAGACGGTGTATTTCGTGCCGCTCGTATTACTTCCGATGGTGGCGCTCGCGGCGGGTGTAGCTTGGTTTGTCGCTTCCTTGGGCGTGTATCTGCGAGATCTTCGCCAGCTCGTCTCCGGTCTTCTCCTGCCGGTGCTTTTCTTTGTAACGCCGGTGTTTTATCCGTCGGAGCGAGTGCCCGCCGCATTCGCCTGGATCTTGGCGATCAACCCACTGGCCGGGCTTGTTGAGAATGCCCGGCGCGTGATGCTCTACGGGCAGATGCCCGACTGGCCGTCCTTGATTACAGTGGCGGTCGTCTCGCTACTTGCGATGCAACTGGGGTATGCCTTCTTTATGAAGAGCAAAAGGAGCTTTGCCGATGTCCTCTAGTGTTGTAAGAGGCCAAGCGACTTTTAACGGAATCGCTGAGCGCGATGAACCCTGCGTTATCCGCATCCTTAATGCGGGTAAATGTTACCATATGTATCGTTCGCCGTCGGATCGGCTCAAGCAGGTCTTTCTTCGATGGCACAAAGCGTACTTTCGCGAGTTCTGGGCGGTGCGGGGAATTACGCTTGATGTGCGACGGGGAGAGTCGGTAGGCATCATCGGGCGCAACGGCAGTGGCAAGAGCACGCTGCTGCAGATGATCGCCGGGACGCTCGCACCAACGGAAGGCACGGTGCATGTCGCCGGGCGAATCGCGGCCCTTCTCGAGCTTGGGAGCGGATTTAATCCTGAGTTTTCCGGTCGAGAGAATGTGTATCTCAACGCGGCTATTCTGGGCCTTTCAAGGCGGGAGATCAACGATAAGTTTGATGCGATCGCTGGCTTTGCGGATATCGGGGAGTTCCTTGATCAGCCGGTCAAGACGTATAGCAGCGGCATGATGGTGAGGCTGGCCTTTGCGGTGCAGGTGCAGGTTCAGCCCGATATTCTGATCGTTGACGAGGCTCTGGCGGTCGGCGATTCGCTCTTCCAGAAGCGGTGTTTTCAACGGTTAGAAGAGTTGCGTCATCAGGGTGTAACATTATTATTTGTCTCGCACGACCAGGAAAGCGTTCGCACCTTGACCGATCGGGCGGTGTTGCTGCACGAGGGCAAGGTGCGGGCGATGGGTCCTTCGAGCGAGGTGGTTCTTGATTACCGTCGGTTGCTTCACGATGCAGAGACGCAGTGGGGGGCGGGTCAGGTGGGCGTAGCGAGCGCGGCGACTAAAGTAATTGAACCGCGCCCGAGCACGGATAAGCCCGCGCGCAGCGACCGGCTATCGTTTGGTTCATTCGATGCGTTGGTGGAGGGGGTTGAGATCTTTGACGTTGCCGGGCAGAGTGCGAGCGTTTTCAAGCCCGGCGATAAAGTTCGTATCGCGGTGACGTGCGCGGTCCGGGTGCCGATGGAACGGATAAACATCGGTCTGCGGATTCGCAACAAGCAGGGAGTGAAGATGTATTCCTGGGGGACGCTGAATCAGGATATCTCTATCTGGAGCGGCCACGCCTGCGGCGATGTGTTTTGGACGCGGGCCTTTGCGGCGGGGGAGCGGGTAACAGTTGACTTTAGCTTTGATTGTACGTTGGGCATGAACTTTTATGAAGTGCAAGCATCGATCTCGCAGGAGAACGACCGGTTCTATCGTGATCAGCGGATGCTTCACTGGGTGGATGAGGCTGCGTTCTTTCAGGTTGTCGTACATCAGGATGATTACTTTTTCGGCGGCGTTTGCGACCTGCGCATGACCGCAACGGAATCAGCGCGTTCAACGGCCGAAATCATCGGGGTGGCAAGGTAAGTGTGAGTTGAAAGAAGTTTCAAGCTGCGGCCTGGAGAGGCGAGATGTCACTTCGGCTTGGCCCTAGGCTAGTACCTGTGCGGGAACCGGGTTTATAGCAAACATAAGTCTTATCGAAAGTCGTCCAACGCGTGTCCGAAATTACTACCAGCCTCTCTGATCGTTTCTGCAAAGTATGGGGCGCGCCACGCTCCGCCCACTTGTTTAGCGGCGGCGAAGTGCGGGGCTTTGCTCAACATCTGGTCCGCACTTGCGGCGGTGGATCGGTACTAGATGTGGGTTGCGGCGCGGGGTCGCTCGTGCGAGCCCTGCTCGCAATGGGCGTTGATGCCTATGGGATTGACAGCTCCGCCGCGGCGGTTGCGTTGGCGGACACATTTACCCCCCGCCGATGCCGCGTGGGTGATGGGTTCGTGTTGGATGTGGAGCCAGCCTCGTTTGACACTGTTACCTGCGTAGGACTCATTGATTTTGTGAGTAGTGCGCAGACATCGGCGTTATTAGCGGCTTTAACGCGCGTGGCGAGGCGGAGCGTCGTGTTGGTGGCGATAGGACCAGCGGCTGCGGTGGGAATGATCGGGGAAGGGGCCGCTCAGAATAACTTAAGTCGAGCTGCGGTTGATTCTCTCGCTTTTGTTACGGGTTTGCGACGGCATCCCATGATGATGAGCTGGGTGTATTATGATGCCCTCGGTCCTGATACGTTTCCCCGGGTGTATGCGTACGAGAAGGTTCCCATTGCCGCGGCTGAGTCGCAAGCCGACTCTCCTGCCAGGCCTTCTCACGCTTCACAGGTAGCCTCTCGCGATTTTCTGCGCCTTGTAAACCCTGACGCGTTGCCATCCGCAGCGCGGTATCAGGTGGCGGCGGAGCTCGTGCGTCGCGGCGATGTCGTGCTCGACATCGGGTGTGGTGCGGGGTGTGGATCGGCGATTCTTGCCGCGGGGAGTGAGGCTGCGGGGGTGATCGGTGTTGAAGAGACGCCGGGAAGCGCTGCCTATGCCCAGATAAATTATGGTGGAGAGCGTCTGCATTTCCAGGAAGCGCAGGATCTAGCAATGATTCCTGATGGGTCGGTGGAGATGGTGGTTTGCGTTCAGGGGCATAAAGACGAAACTCAGAGTCGGCTGCACTTGGCAGAGTGTAAACGGGTGCTCTCGCCGGGCGGGCGCATCGTTGTAAGTATTGCAGCCAAGAACGAGGGCGCGAATCTGGCGGGAACCTCAGATGGCGGTTTTGCCGCGAAAGACTGGCTCTCCAAGTTGCTGCGCGAAGCCTTTCTTATTGAAAAATGTTGGAGTCAGAGGGGCGGCGGTTTGGAGTCGATTGCCGCTGCGCGAGGCACTGGCGCAAGCGATCACGAAGAATCACACGCGATCCAAGAACCGTCGTCAGAACCCTTTTCAGAACAGCGACCAGCGAGTGAAACCGTCGGTTCAAGTAACTCGAACGATACCATCGCACAGCATGGTTCAGCAGCTCCGCCCGTGCTTGACGCGATAAGCGGTGTCCAAGCGACAACGAGCCTCGCGCTGCTTTCGTTGCGGCAGGTGCCTCTGGATGACGTGACAGAGGGCCAGGTTGACTGGTGGGTTTTCGCGGCGATGAAGTCGCCGCTTGTAAGACCGGACAGGAACGAGTATCGGGAGAGCATGTTTGAAAGTGTGGACGACGCGGGTTATCACTTATATCGATTCGATAAAGATTATGATAATCCGTGGTTATTTCGTTCAATGATCTGCATGGGTCCGCGGATGAGCGATGCGTCGCAACTTCAAGCGATGGCGCAGGAAGTGTTACGTTCGGTGCAGGGTGGTGGTGAGGGGTCGGCCTTAGCGGACAGCGGTGACTTGAAGAGTCGTCACGACCTTGTGGGCTCGGCCGACCACGGTGCGGCGGTCTGCGTGCTTGCGTATCAGGCACTGACTGGCGAATGGCCTTTGCAACTTGAAACCGGGGCGACGCTGGCGGATGCTCGGCGTTGGTGTCTCATGGAGATCGAGAGATTTGAGAAGTCACACCAAGCGAGACCGCATGCCAAGCGTTGGGTGATTTCCAATAGTTATGTCGCCGGGCATTTATTACTTCAGTTGGGCGAGCGAACCTCCGCCAAAGCCGAGTTTGCGCGCTGTGCTTCGATGGATGCGCTTGCTTTCAGCCCGCTTCTAGGCACGAAAACAGTGGACGCGGCACGGCTTGCAGGCATGCTCCACGCGGTGGACGGCGAGGCCGAGCCCGCTAGAAAGTTGTTACAAGCGGGTGTTCGCGAGGCCCAGCGATTGGTGAGTGCTTCTTGGCTCAACGTCTGCGGAAGGTTGGACTCTCCTCAACCCTACGGCCTGTATGAACTCTCGCAGGTCATCGACGCGGCCAGCCACTGCGCTGGGTGGCTGGAGTCATTGGATAAACTGAACAGTCAACCCGGATTCGCTTGGTCATTGGCCGCACGACAGAGTTTCGGGGATACCCGCCAGTATATAAGGCAACTGATCGAAGCGCAGCGCTGGCTTGAGTCGCAACTCGCGGAGCGAGTGCGTAAGAATTCAGAAGTGGCGTTATTATCGCTGACCAACACAGGTGAAGTAAATCGCAGAAGCGAGCTGCTCCACAACAGCCATCGCGACTTGATGACACTGCTGCGCGCTGCGGAAAAGCGTGCTCAAGAGAGTGCTGACTGGGCCGCGCAGCTGGAGGCAGGCAAGGCTTGGCTCGAAAATCAAACAAGGTCGCTTACCGAGCAACTTACATCGGCGAATGCGGTGAGTGAACAGCGATTGAAGTGGGGCAGAGATTTAGAGGAGGGTACCGCGTGTCTTACAGAGCAGACAGAATCGCTTCGCAAGCAACTTGCCGATACCCAAAGTACGGCGGCCTTGGCGAATCAATATAAGTTACAGCTTGAGGAAGGTAAACGGTGGCTTGAATCTCACGTCCAAACGTTGACCCTTGAGCTTGAGAAAGCGACATCCGCGTTCGAAGAATCAAAGGCATGGTCGGAGAAGGTGCTCGAGGGAAAGGTGTGGCTCGAGCGTGAACTTGGAGTGGTTCGGCTCGCAGAGAGGTTGGCGAACGAGGGGTTGGCCCAGAATCAAGCCTCGCTTGGCGTTCTGGAGGCCGAGCTCATAGGCGTTCGCGCGCAATCGATCGCCAATGCTGGCGTGTTACAAGCCCAGCTCGATGCACTTAATCTAAAACTCGCCGCTGGCGAGGAGAGCCGCCGAGTTGCCCAGTCGCAACACGTACTGGCAAGCCAGCAGGGCGCGGCCCGTGAGGAAGCGCAAATCGCC
>Ga0163144_10022120_pt1 | contig 12616 bp, 6 predicted proteins | sample OliLak19BULKMAT1_FD_123175 | JGI IMG/M metagenome (GOLD analysis project Ga0163144, IMG submission 123175) | Freshwater microbial mat bacterial communities from Lake Vanda, McMurdo Dry Valleys, Antarctica - Oligotrophic Lake LV.19.BULKMAT1 | ecosystem: Environmental > Aquatic > Freshwater > Lake... | reverse complement strand
GGCGACGTGCGGTCGAAGGCGGTGACGATGGGGAAGATCGCCGACATCCTCCAGCAACGCGGCCAGACCGACGAGGCCCTGCGAATCCGCCGCGAGGAACAACTCCCCGTCTACGAACGACACGGCGACGTGCGGTCGATGATTGTGTGCCGGATGATGATTGCTCAATACCTGATAGTGATAGGCAAACGCGAGGACGTGCCGGAAGCCCGCGCGCACTTGCAATGGGCGCTGGCCGAGGCCCGGAGGCTCCAGTTACCCGAAGCGGCCACGATTCAAAAGATCCTGAGCAGCATCAAGAAAGAATGATGAGTGCCGGGACCGATCGACACATTTTCCCATTTTTTCAACCAGAGTGTGACCCGCTTCCGGATGGGTGTTTAACGGCGGACAACGGTAGCCCCGCAGACACACCAATCCTGGGAGCCGATCATGAAATTGCTTCACTTCTGCTGTCTGGTCATTCATGGTCTGATTGCTGGCACCTACACCAACGGAGAGAAAAGGGGACATTCTAATAAAGGGATCAGGTCTTTTTGTTTGAAACAATGAGACCAGACCCCTTTGTTTCTCCGCAGAAACTTTTCGGGCGGGCCGTGCAAGTGGATGAGAGGTAACGGGGGAACTGGTTCGCTTCATGGGGAGAACTCGGGTGAGGGAGAACCGAGGGATCAACGCCTTTCCAAACAAACCGCTCGATCATCAAGAACTTGGAAAGAGAATAAGTTCACCAGAATTGAGCGGATAGTTAACGAGCAGGTTCGGGGCTGCAAGCGAAAAATTCAGAATTTCCAATTTTGCCCGTTCGACACGATTACGCATTTCCAGGCGATGCGTAATCGTCGAATCGCCGCTCCGAGAGGCGACTCAGGTCGAATTATGAGAAACGCGTATTTTCTGCGGCTACGCACAAATGCGGCAAGCGGATGATCGGCAAGACTTTGGAATCGATGCTGCGTAAGTTCGCCATTTCGTTTCATTTCATTGCACCGACTCACAATGCAACGAAAAGTGTGTGTGTGAAACGCAATGAAACGAAACGGAAGCTTGACCGAAACACTCGCCGGACAACTTGCGTTGGCAAAACAAAGGGGTAGGGTCTCATTGATCCTTTGGCCCCTCTTGATTGTCCGTTGCGGTTACGGTTTGCCGCCGAGCTTCGACGCGGAACGTCAAACGAGCGCAGGGGCCATTGTCTCGTCATAATCCACAGCAAATTTCTGCTTGCAATCGCTTCTACGATGCCTCGTTCGCCATGCCGTCCTGAGTATTGCCCCGTCAATTTCTCCAGCCTTCCAACTTTACCGATTGCCCACATTCGGAACGACCGCCACAACACCACTCGAATTCGGCTGATTCCAGTCATTGCCGTACCGAACCGACCTGCACTCGAGCAACATCCGGGTATTTTTAATTCAACTCTCGCCCGCCAAATGCCGATGCGCGCGGGTACGCTGCTCCCACCACTCCACGCGAGAATTCTGGAATGCTCTTCTCCTGGCTTCGCCGACCTTCATCGCCCACTATGTACCGGAAGCCTGCCCGAACCCGTCTTGGTCTGCATTCGCTTGAAGACCGCTCGGTCCCGGCGGTGATCGCCACGGCAACGCTGGATCTGAGCAACGACAGCATTAACGAGAACTTGTGGACAGGTGCCCTGATCGGCACGTTCTCGCCACACATTCCAGGTGCCGCCGGCTACACCTCCTACCAGCTCGTGAGCGGTGCAGGAGACACAAACAATGGCGCGGTCTATGTGGCCGGGAATCAGATTCGTGCGACTCAACGATTCGACCACGAGGCGCTCGCCAGCCTGAGCTTCCGCGTCAAGGCGACCGCCCTCAACGGGGTAAACAGCGAAGAACAATTCACAATTGCCATCAACAATGTGAACGAGCGACCCGGCGCTCCGAGCGTCTCCGGGCAATCCGTCCCTGAAAATAGCCCGGTCGGCACGCTGGTTGGATTGCTTTCCGCGACCGATCCCGACGTGGGCGATTCGATTACCTACTCCCTCATCAACAACGGCAACGGGCAATTCCAGGTCAACGGCAACCGACTAGAAGTCGCACCGGGTGCCAACCTGAACTTCGAGATTCAACAAAACTTCTATGTCCGCGTGAAGGCCACGGACCTGGGGGGCAAATCGTCCTATCGCGGCTTCCTGGTGAATGTCACGAACGAGAACGAGGCTCCGACCGGTCTGGAACTTTACAGTTCGATGGTCGCGGAGAATTCGCCGGTCGGCACGTTCGTGGGGACGCTGGCCGCTGTTGATCCCGACTTTGGAGCACCGACACTCAGTCTTCTCGACAATGCCGGTGGACGTTTCCGAATCACCGGCACGAGCCTGGAAGTGAACGGGGCCATCGATTTCGAAGCGGCACCAAGTTACAACGTCACTGTTCGAGCCCAAGATGTGGGCGGAATGTTTAGCGATCGCACGTTCACGATCAACGTCGTCAATGTGAACGAGGCCCCGACGAACCTGACGCTGTCGAATTCGTCCGTGAGCCTGCCGAATCCCCAGGGCACTTTGGTCGGCCTGTTGAATGCAACCGATCCGGATGCCGGTGCCTCGATCGGCTACACTCTCACCAACAACGCGGCTGGCAAGTTCCAGATCAACGGCAATCGCCTGGAAATTGCGGACCCGAGCCAGTTTCAGTGGAACAAGCAACCGAGCTATCAGGTCGAAGTACTTGCTCAGGATCAGTTTGGCGGCGGCGTGACCAACACCTTCACGATCGTGGTCAGTGCGGCCATTTATGCGCCATCGGACATTTTCCTGAACGGCGACACGATCTCCGAAAATAGCCAGGTGGGACAGTACGTCGGTTATGTTTCCGCAACCGATCCAGATTCGTATGTCCACCCCACCCTGACCCTCATCGACAACGCCGGTAGCAGATTTGCTCTCGTTGGCCAGCAATTGCAGGTGAACAACTCCGCCCTGTTGAACTTTGAAAACGCGAGTTCGCATCAGGTAACGATTCGCGCCACCGACGCCGAACTGCAATTCATCGATCGGACGTTCACCATTAACGTGACGAACGTGAACGAGACGCCGACATCGCTGGTATTGGCGGCCGCTCCCCTGACGGTGCCAACCACTGCGGGATTGATTGTCGGAACCTTGAGTGCCCTCGACCCGGACGGACCCGGCGGGTTGATTTACATTCTCACGAATAATGCCAGCGGGAAGTTCCAGCTAGTGAACGGAAATCAGATCGCGGTCGCCGATCCCGCCTTGATCGCGATGGACCCGCAAGCGACTTACAACATCGGCGTGCTGGTGCTTGATCCAATGGGCGGTGTTTTCGAGCAGTCATTCACGATTAACGTCGTTCAGGCTGTTTGAGTCATCGCCAGTTTAACAAGCGGCCGGTGGGGAGCAATCCTCATCGGCCGTTTGTCATTTCGGCAACCCCTTCATGAAGCAATTCAAGACCAACCCAGGTTCAGATTTCGGAAGCTACCAATTTCATAGCTTCGCAGAGAATTCAAGGCCGAAGTGCTAGTTCCACAACCCATTGATTTGGATGGGTAACGAGTAAATGATGAAATCTAGCGAGGCTAACTCAATACTGACGCGCCCGACAAAAATCCGAGAATCGATACAAAGCCGCGCACGGAGCGCAGCGTCTCGCGGCTTCATCCGCTTACTCCGCTGCGCTCCGTGCGCGGCTCTGATGGAATTTTGTCGGGCGCGTCCATACTGGAGAAATCAGCCTCGCTAGCGATTCGGCCTTGATCGCGCTCGCGCAGATCAGCCTCGCAAGCTCCTCGCCCTTGGCCTCGCTCTCGCCTTTCACCACTACAACAGCTACCCTGTCTCCAAGCCTTCACTCCTCCGAGACTAACTCATGCGCACGTTGCCGAAGCTTTTGGCAGGTATTTTCGCGGCCGGAGTTTTCATTCTCATTGCCCTGGCGAAACCTGAAGGTAAGCCTGTAGTCGAGAAACCGCCGGAATTGAAGTTCGATGAAGTGAAGGAAATCGCCCCCGGCGTCTTCTTTCGCTACTCGTCGATCAGTGCCACCGACAAGACCATTCCGTTTGGCGGCAGCAATCACACCTGGATCATCTTCAAGGATTACGTCGTCGTGATCGATGCGAATTTCCCGAAGGAAGCGGGCGATGTGCTCGCTGCCATCAAGAAAACGACCGACAAGCCAATCAAATATGTCCTCGACACGCATCATCATGGCGACCATGCTTATGGCAACGCGGTGTGGGCGAAAGCCGGTGCCAAGATTATTAGTTCCAAGAATTGCGAGCGATTGCTAAAGGTGGGTGGACCGATGGCCTGGGCGAATGCTTCCAAGGATCGCAAGGACGTGAAAGACAGCGAACTCAAGCTGGTCGATGAATCGTTCGACGAGAAGTTTGAACTCGACGATGGCACACAGCGAGTCGAGTTTTACCAGCTTGGCCACTCGCACACAAGCGGCGACGTGGTGGCTTATCTGCCGAAGCACAAGATCCTCTGCACTGGCGACGCCTGCGTGAACGGGGCCTTCAACTATATGGGCCATTCCAACTCGGCCGCGTGGATCAAGTGCCTGGAAAAGATGGAAAAGTTCGACGTGAAGCTCGTCTGTCCCGGTCACGGGCCGATCACGGGCAAGGAACTGCTTGCGAAACAGAAACGCTATTTTGTCGAACTCCGCGAGCAAGTTAAGAAAGGGATCGATGCCAAGAAGGAGTTGGCCGCGATCACCGAATCCATCGATATGCCGTGGTACAAGGAGTGGACCGGCAAGGATGCGAAAGAGATCAAGGAGAACACCGAGCACGTCTACAAGGAATTCATGGGCAAGATCGACCACGATCGACTAGGCCAGGTGCCGATGGAAGGCTGGCCATATGACAGGGCCGCGAGCGATCGGCTGGCGGGCCGGTAGGATTATTGAAAGGCGATCACGAAAGCACGAAAGTACGAAATCGCGAAAAAGACAAGCTGATCATCTTTCGTGCTTTCGTGATTTCGTGATCGCCTTTTTTCTTCCCGTACTACTCTTTCAACCCCGCGATCAGTTTCACTTCCAACTTCGCTTCCTTCGCAAGCCTTACGACAGGGAAGTCTTTGCCCTCAACCAACCCGGCATCGAAGAAATTCCAGGTCGCGAGGCCATCTTCCGATTGCGGCTCCAGCAGGTAGCTTGCCAAAGTGCCAAGTCGCTGGTTCGTGCGGACGACACAGGTCCCTGCTAGTAGCTTGCGTGTTTCCTCGCGGCGTACAACTTCGAGCGTGACGAGATTGTGCTTCTGAAAGAGCCGCTCGGCTTTCGCGATCTTTTCGATCTTATAAACCTGCACATTGATTTCGGTTTCTTCACTCAGTTCCTCGACGGTGATGCCCTGTCGCTGCAAGGTTTCGATCGCGGTCTGAAATGAAGACGGGATCAGGTAGGCATAAGGTCGTTGAACAAACACGGTTCCTTCGACCCCGGACATGAGGCTCAGTTTGTAGTCTTTGGTTTCCTTGGTAGGCACTCGCTTGCCGTCTTTCTCGGCTTCGACGAAGCCGAGAACATTGCGTTCCCCCAACGACACAGTCTTCGTCCGAAGTGCAATTCGGTCGCGTGGCTTGTCGGCATTGGCCAGCATTTTTCGGACTTCATCGGCATGATCGGCAGCATAATGCAAAATCCCCCGAGCATAGGCAATTCCAACCAGCACGCGATCCTTGAAGGAGGCATAGGAGTAAGACTCGGATAACAAACCGATCCGATTTCTCAGAGCGAGCCACTGGATGCCGAAGCGCGGAATCGGCTGGTAAGATTCCCAGGCTTGGCGGTCCGCCGAGAAATTGCCGTAGAAGAAACTCTTGTAGCCCGTGTCGCGTTCGATCTGCTTGCCGATCTCGGGCAGCCATTTATCGCGAACGGCCACGATCAGGTCTGGATCGGCGGCCGGATGTCTTGGCCCATCATAGGTGAGCGTGTAGCGATGGTGGGAACCGTTAGTCGTGTGCATATCGACGACGATTGCGGGATCCCAGCGATTGACAACGCCGGCTAATGCTCGGACCTCGGGGGTTTCGAGTTTTACAAAATCGCGGTTCAGGTCGTAGCCCGCTGCATTTGCTCGAATGCCGACGCCATCCGGCGGCCCGTTTTGCTCGGCTCGATTGGCCTTGTCGATCTTCTCGTTGCCGTCGGCATTCAGGATGGGCACGATCAGAATCACGAGGTCCTTGAGCAAGGTTTTCTCGGAACCTGTCGCGATGTCCCGAGCCAGCATCAGCACGGCCTCTTTGCCATCGACTTCGCCGGCGTGAATGTTGGCGAAGGCGAGCACCACGAGCTTGCCGGATTTTCGGGCTTCCTCCGGAGTTGCAATGGGCGGATCAGCGAGAACGAGCATGGGCAATACGCGACCTTCGCCGCTCTTGCCGATATCGATGCGGCGAACGCTAGGCGATTTCTTGACGAGTTCGTCGCAGAAACTCAACACGTCAGCGTGTCTAGAGGTGGCCCGGTAGTCGGTCTGTTCGGCGACGGTTTGCTGAGCAAACGCGATTTTCGCGAGGAAAAGCAGAGGGATGAGCGATAGCTTCACGATGAATCTCGCGTGTGCCGTTCGTGGGACAGGCCTCCCGGCCTGTCGCGGTCCAGACAGACCGGGAGGCCTGTCCAACTATTTCGCGAATTCCCTTCGGAATTTGCAAAGTGGGGTTACCTTTTGGACCCCTCTGCGCTATTGGAATGATAGGAAAGTGTGTAGTGGAGCATTCCGCACCGAGGTGTCCCAAAATGTCCCACCCTGGCAAAAGATACTACGGGCCCACTGGCAGAATGGTCCTGCTTTCCACTGTCTCCATCGCGAAGGGCTTTGCTATGCGTTCTTATTTTCTACTTCCGGCACTAGCACTGTGCGCCCTCTCTGTGGTCGCGGGGGATCCCACGAACACGGTCCTGCCAAAGGGCGGGGACGACAAGATCGTTCAGACTGCCCTCGCCCTCTACGATGGTGTTCGTCAGGAAACGCTGCCGAACGGCCTGCGCGTTTTCCTGAAGCCCGTGCCCGGCTCGCCGGTTGTGTCCACGCTGGTCGCTTACAACGTCGGCTCCGCTGACGAAGAACTCGATCATACCGGGCTGTCGCATTATCTCGAACATCTCATGTTCAAGGGGACCGACAAGCTGCAACCCGGCGACATCGATCGAATGTGCCAGAGGAATGGCGGGCAGAACAATGCCAACACTTCCGAAGACGTGACCGTGTTCGAGTTCGATTTCGCTTCCGACCGCTGGAAGACCGCCTTGGAGATCGAAGCCGACCGGATGCGAAACCTGCGCATCGACGCCAAGCACGAGTTCGAGCAAGAGAAAGGGGCCGTCATTTCCGAGCTGGACATGTACGAGGATCAGGCTTGGGATCTTGAGATGAAAGTACTGCTTCCGCTTCTCTACGGGGAAAAAGCTCCTTACGGTCACCCGATCATCGGCGAAAAAGCTCACGTTCGTGGTGCAACGGCGGAGATCATCAAGAAGCACTACGACCGCTGGTATCACCCGAATAATGCCGTCCTCGTCATTGCCGGGGGATTCGACGAGAAGGACGCCTGGGAGACGATTCAGAAGTTATTCGGGCCGATCCCGAAGGGAGAACTTCCGGCGCGGAAGGCCGTGCCCGAACATAAGCCACGCGAGGAGACAGTCCGAAGGAAGTTTGATTCTAAGTTTCCGACGCCGCGACTGTTGCTTGGTTTTAACTCAGTGGATCAGAGAAATGCCGATGCGATCCCACTCGACGTTTTGGGTGCGATTTTGACCAACGGGAAGACAAGCCGGCTGCATCAGCGGCTGATCGAGGAAGACGGCACGGCCACACTCATTGAAGCCTCGAACACTTCGGGCCGTTATCCCGGTTGGTTCGCGATCCAGGCTGAGTTGTTTAAGGCCGGAGAGATGAAGAAGGTCGAGGAGGCAATCTTCGCGGAGATCAAGAAACTCGCCAACGAAGGACCGACGGACACTGAGTTGAAACGAGTGCGTCGCACGATGGCGGCCGCTCACATTTTTTCCCATGAGGACGTACACGAGTTGGCCGACACGATTGCTCGTGGTGTTGTGGCCAACGATATGGACTTCGTGAAACGCTATCTGCCGACTCTAATCAAGGTGACGAAAGATGATGTTCAACGCGTGGCCAAGAAATTTCTGATCGAGCAGAAGCCCGTGGTCATCGAGTCCATTCCCACGAATGGAGGTGCAGGCGCTGGCGAGAAGCCGTCAACAAAAAAACGTCAGCTTCATCGCGATGTGCCGAAGAAAATCGGTGCCGGTTTCGATCTGAAAGACGCAAAAACTGTCGTTCTCGACAACGGCTTGAAGCTCTTGCTGCTCGAAAATCATCGCTTGCCGATTGTCGTGGCGGAGGCCAGCGTGGCCCGAGTGCGATTGCACGAGCCCGCCGATCAGGTTGGCATCGCGGCCATGATGGGAAGTCTACTCGAAGAAGGCACAACCACGCGGACAGGCCCGCAAATCGCGCTGGCCATCGAGGATACAGGCGGGGCGATGAGCATGAGTGCCGGCGGCGGCAGTCTGAAAGTTCTGGCCGACGACGCTGAACTCGGGCTCGATCTGCTATTCGATTGTCTGATCAATCCGGTTTTCAAGAAAGACGAGGTGGAATCGAAGCGCGAGCAATTGCTCGTTCAGTTGACCGAGGAAGAACAACAGGCCGATCAACGAGCGATGCGGGCGTTCAAGGCCGCGATTTACGGCCAGCATCCGTTCGGCCGACCCGGAGCCAAGATCGACGTGGTCAAGAAGCTCACGCCCAATGATCTCAAAAAATTCCATCGCCGGGTGTTTGTTCCCAACAACACGACTGTCTCGATTGTCGGCGATTTCGATTCGGAGAAAATCATCGCGGGCATCAAGAAACGGACGGCCGACTGGAGGACGGGATATATCCAGAAGCCATTGATTAAAGACACGCCTTTCGAGAAGCCGTTCACGCAGTTGGTCATCAGCGAACCGGCCGCGGCACAGTTGACGGTGTATCTCGGCCACCTGGGCATCACACGGACCAATCCCGACTATTACAAGCTCCTCGTGATGGACTACATTCTCGGCACGGGGACCGGGTTCACGGATCGGCTCTCGTCATCTCTTCGCGATCGACAGGGACTGGCCTACTCGGTCTCCGCGAAGATCACGGGCTCCGCCGGCGAACAGCCAGGCACATTCACGGCGGCCATCGGCACGTTTCCAGATAAATTCGAGCAAGTCAAAGCCGGCTTTCTGAAGGAAATCAAACGGATCCGCGAGGAAGTTCCCGAAAAGGAAGAAGTGGAAGATGTGAAGAAATATCTGACGGGCGTGCTGGCGTTCAGCATGACCACTTGCGGCGAGGCGGCAGACATGTTGCTCTCGATCGATCGCTACAAGCTCGGCCTGGACTATCTTCAAGCTTATCGCAAGGCCGTGGAATCCGTGACGCCGGAAGAGGTTCGAGAAGTTGCGAAGAAATACCTCGATCCGGATAAGCTAGTGCTAGTCGCGGCCGGGCCGATCGACGCGGAAGGAAAGCCATTGCCCGGGAAGAAGAAGGATTGAACCGGGCCATTGGCCTGGGCGTATCATGAACGGATGTTAGGGCTCGCCGATTCACTTAACCACATAAGCCATATGAAATCGTTCACTCGCATCGGTTTGCCCATTCTGCTCGTGGCCGGCATCGTCTTCGGCATCACGTTCATCGGGATGTACGGTTCGGACGACTCCCCATCGGACAACGGAGCCATGCCAAAAGCAGGCGGCGGCCCAATGGTTTTGCCGCTGAATTTTTCGACCACGATCATCACGCCCATTTCCGTTCCACCATCGAACGACATCAAGGATGTGCCGGTTGGTTCCCGACATCTCTATTATTGGGATTCGAATATCGAGGTGGGTGCTTCCGGGCACTACGAATTCTGGTGTCAAAATCGCAATGCCCAGCCGGTCTCGGTTCGTGTGCCACGAACGAATTGTCAATGTGCGGGCGTCGAATTGGCGGTCGTTCCTCCCGATGCCTACGACGAATACGCCATTCGCTCAGCACTTGTGGGAGGCCCCCTATGCGTAGCACCCGGGCCTGAAGCCATTCTGACGCACTGGGCATTGCATCAACAATTGAAGTGGAACGTACTGAATAAAGGCGAAGAAAAGCTGGAACAGACGATTCCGCCGGCCCAGGCCACCAATCGGCCCCAGTTCGCACTGATACGTCTCGCCTGGACCGGGAAGGGCGAACCTCGGGCGAACTCGATCACGGCCGATCTTTTCTCGAACCTGCCCGAAGGCACACCGGACCACACTCCCCTGCAAGCCAATACGATCATCGTGCCGGCCTTCGATCTCCTTCGCCGCGAGAATGCTCAAGTTTGGGCACCGACTCGAGAGATTTCCTTCGGCGAACTCCGCGAGAACAGCGAGGCCCGGCAAGAACTCTTCATGGCCTCCTCGACGCGAGCCCAGTTCCTTTATCAGCTCAACACGCTCAAGGAGGATCCGTGCGTCACTTGGTCGCAGGTCGTCCCCGCCACTGAGGAGGAAGTCGCGAGCTTCGAGCGGTTTTCTCGAGGCAAGGAGAACTCCTTTAGCCGTTTGCGAAGCCTTTATAAAGTGGTCGTCACGGTTCGCGAGCGGATGGAAGTCGTAGTCGATGGCAAGAAAAATTTCCACCAACTCGACCTGGGCGTATTGGAGCAGAAACTTACCATTGAGGGGGTTAATGCCGGCACGCTGAAAGTGCTCTTGAAAGGGCGAGTGCTCGGTGATGTGACCATTCTCTCGGGTGCCGAGTCCGGAAAGGTCGATCTGGGCAATGCCATCCGCGCCGACCAAGATAATTCAAGGGATATTATTCTCAGCGCCGATCGGCCCGGCCTGGATCTCACACTGTTGAAAAAAGAGGTCAGCCCGAATTATTTGAAGGTGAAGTTAGAGCCGTTAGAAATTGTCGATGGCCGCAAGAAATGGCGGCTGCGGCTGACGATACCCAAGGAGTCGCTCTATGGTTCGCTTCCTGAGAATAGCGGTGTGATATTGCAAACCAATTCACCAACACCCCGTCGATTGACGATCCCGGTACGGGGCATGGCCTACGACGCGGGCGGGCAGAAGTTGTAGGGCGAGCGCAGGGAACTACTGCTAAGGCGATCAGCAGATTCAAATTTACCAATTTAGGGCGTCATGGACTAGGCGAGCGTCGAGGCGTAAGCCCGACGTGGATTCGCGTACTCCCAAGTTCGGGAGCTACCACGTCGGGCTTATGCCTCGACGCTCGCCTGGCCGCTGCCTGGGTAAATTTGTTCCTGTTGCTCGCCTAATTCGTCGGGATGAAGTTCCGCTTTTGGCAGAAAACACCGCCTAAATCCGGACCTCAACCCCTCAAGTTCGGGATGACAGAGCACTACCCAAGAAACTGCCCAATGTCCCAAGGGTGCCATCCGCCCCGAACATTCGGGCTTGCCAGGAACGGAGATTCGGGTATATCTTCTCACTTCCTAAAGCTCGTTGGGGCTTTCGTGCTTCGTTAACTCCGGTTGACGGTTTAGCACCAAAGTACGTTTGGGTACGAACGCATGCGCTTTAACTTGGTTGATCGCGTTCACGAATGGGAGGTTGGCAAACGGCTTACGGCAAGCAAATTGCTCACGAATGGTGAGGAATATCTCGCCGACCATTTTCCGACTTTCCCGGTAATGCCTGGCGTGATGATGCTCCAGTCCGTGGTGGAAGCGAGCGCCTGGCTTTGGCGGGTTTCAAGTGAGTTTCGCCACGCGGTGATCGTGCTGCGTGAAGCAAAGAACGTGAAGTACGGGACTTTCATGCAGCCGGGACACACGCTGGAACTTACCACTGAACTGGTTAAAGCGGACGAAACGACGGCGACATTCAAATGCAAGGGAAACGTGAAGGGCGGCGGCACAACGGTGAGTGCCCAAATCGTCCTTTCGGGATATAACATCGATAGCCAATCGCAGGCGAACAACGAGAGTTTGCGACGTCACTGGCAAGATCGCTGGGCGTGGCTCACTAGACCGGTAACGCTAAAGCCCTGATGGGCGAGCGTCGAGGCGTCAGCCCGACGTGCATGGTTGGGTGAGAAACGTCGGGACGCCGCCTCGACGCTCGCACTGGAACTTAGGGTAGACAATGCAGTTGAAAGATAAGATCGCATTAGTGACAGGCGGAAGCCGCGGCATCGGTCGAGGCATCGTGCTTGCGCTAGCTCGTGAAGGGGCCAAAGTCGCGTTCGTCTTTCGCGGCAATCAGGCGGCGGCCGATGCACTGGTTGCGGATGTCGCTGCCACGGGCGGGGAAGCGAAAGCTTTCCAGGCCGATGTTGCCGAGACGGGTGCCGCACAGAAAATCGTCGATCAACTCCTGGCCGAGTGGGGTCGGGTGGACATTCTGGTCAACAATGCCGGTGTCATTCGTGATGGTCTGTTCATCCGCATGGAACAGGCTGATTGGGACGCGGTTATCAACACAAACTTGAACGGCACCTTCGCCTTTTGCCGGGCGGTCGCGGGACAGATGGCCCTCAAGCAGCGCTCGGGTCGGATCATCAATATTTCGAGCGTGGCCGCGGAACATGTGAATGC
>Ga0163144_10022119_pt1 | contig 12617 bp, 12 predicted proteins | sample OliLak19BULKMAT1_FD_123175 | JGI IMG/M metagenome (GOLD analysis project Ga0163144, IMG submission 123175) | Freshwater microbial mat bacterial communities from Lake Vanda, McMurdo Dry Valleys, Antarctica - Oligotrophic Lake LV.19.BULKMAT1 | ecosystem: Environmental > Aquatic > Freshwater >... | reverse complement strand
TTTCAGCAAAAAAATAAAAAGGATGGAAAGGATGCCGGGTATAAAAGCGATATAAAAAAGTGTTTTGTATTCACCGGGATAAAAAAATAAAAACAATAATGCCAATACCGGTCCTATAGCTGCACCAACAGTATCCATGCTGCGATGAAATCCAAATACTCTTGCTTTAGTTTCTTTTGTTGCTTCTTGCGAAAGCAATGCATCTCTTGCAGCAGTGCGGACACCTTTGCCAAGCCGATCAACTGTTCTTACAAAAAATATCCAGAGCGGATAAGTAAAGGTTGCCATCAATGGTTTTGAAACAGCACTTAATAAATAACCCAGCTTTACAAATGGTAAACGAACACCTTTCTCATCACTTAACTTTCCAAAGTAACCTTTGCTGATGCCTGCTGTAAAATTTACCACACCTTCTAAAACACCAATCCAGAAAACAGTAAAACCAATTTCTTTTAAATAAATCGGCATAACCGGATATAGCATTTCACTTGCAATGTCAGCAAGCAAACTGACAACCGATAAAATCAAAACTGTTCTTGTAATGATTCGCATAGATTGAAGATAGAAGAAAAAAATTACGGCATGCAGCTCTGCAAAATATTTTGTTTTGCAGTTATACAATGTCGCCTCAGGCGACAAAATGAAAGAACGAAAGGGCAAGTTTGTTCAGCAATAAGACTACTGTATTTACTGGAAATTTCTGAAGATTACTACCGCAAAATTTCTTTTAACCACAATTTCTCAAAACCAGCAACTCAAAAAAAAACCACGTCTGGCAAGGTTTTGCTTTGATAATTCAAATTATTTCCACCACCTTTGCCCTCAATAAATCCAAGAATAATTAATGGGACTTTTTAACTGGTTTACACAAGAAATTGCCATCGACCTGGGTACTGCCAATACCCTCATTATACATAACGACGAAGTAGTGGTGAACGAACCGAGTATCATTGCCCTTAACCGCAACAATCCCAAAGAAGTGCTGGCGGTGGGCAAAAAGGCCTTGATGATGCATGAGAAAACCCACGAAAGTATCCGCACAGTTCGTCCGCTGAAAGACGGTGTGATAGCGGATTTCAACGCTGCCGAGCTGATGATAAGGGAGCTGATTAAATTGGTTTACCCCAAGAAGAAATTGTTTCCCCCAAGCTGGCGGATGATGATATGTATTCCTTCTTCCATCACAGAAGTAGAGAAAAGAGCCGTTCGGGACAGCGCTGAACAGGCCGGAGCCAAAGAAGTTTACCTGATTCATGAACCAATGGCAGCTGCGCTGGGTATTGGTATTGATGTGGAAGAGCCGGTGGGCAATATGATTATTGATATTGGGGGAGGTACTACAGGTATTTCGGTGATAGCATTAGCTGGTATAGTTTGTGACCAATCTATCCGTATTGCAGGAGATGAATTTACCGCTGATATTATGGAAGCCCTTCGTCGCTACCACAGTTTGCTGATTGGTGAAAGAACTGCTGAACAAATTAAAATCCAGGTGGGTGCTGCAATGAAAGAAATTGACAACCCACCAGATGATTACCCGGTAAATGGCCGTGACCTGGTGACAGGTATTCCCAAGCAAGTAATGGTTAGCTACCAGGAAGTAGCCGAAGCATTGGACAAAAGCATTTTCAAAATTGAAGAAGCCATACTTAAAGCTTTGGAACAAACTCCGCCGGAACTGGCTGCAGATATTTATCGTCGTGGTCTGTATATAACCGGTGGTGGTGCATTATTGCGGGGTCTTGATAAAAGATTAAATAATAAGATCAAACTTCCGGTGCATATAGCAGACGACCCGCTGAAGAGTGTAGTGAGGGGAACCGGTATTGCCCTGAAACATTATGACAGGTATCCGTTTGTGATGAGATAAGGTCTCCCCAACCCCTCCAAAGAAGGGGCATAAGAAGTCCCAGACAAACATAATTTCTTTTGTTATTGAAAAAATCCAAACAATAATGATTTTTGCAAAGCTCCGCCAGTTGGCGGATTTGGGGTATGCGTAATATATTTCTCTTCATTCGCCGTTACAGAACCTTCTTCACTTTCCTCACATTACAGGTGGTGGCTTTGTGGTTTTTGTTCAGTTACAACAACTTTCACAGGGCTAAGTTTTTAGGTATTGCCAATGAAATGACAGGCCGCATCAATACACAGTATAATAAGGTAGAAGATTATTTTACGCTGAAAGCGGAAAATCAAAGACTGCATCGCTTTAATGATTCGTTGCTAAACCTGATGCCCCGCAACTTTATGCAGCGGGATACCAGTATGAAGATGACTCAGGATTCGGTTTCTTATGATACACCGGGAAATTATCGTCGTTATTTATCCCGACCCGCTACAGTGGTTTACAATACAATCAATGCACAAAAAAATTATATTCAGATAAACAGGGGCGCCAGCCAGGGCATAAAAGATAATATGGCTGTTGTTGGCTCAGATGGAAGTGCTGTAGGTGTAGTAGTGAACGTAAGTGCCAACTTTAGCCAGGTAATGAGCCTGCTGCATGTGCAAAATTCTGTAAGTGCTTCGTTGAAAAAAACCGGAGAGTTTGGCACCGCTGAATGGGACGGTAAAGATCCCCGGTATATAACATTAAAGAGAATTCCTAAAACTGAAGAAGTTAAAAAAGGTGACACAGTACTTACAAGTCCCGTATCATTTAATTTTCCTCCCGGCTACATGGTGGGCACTGTTTCAGATATCAAACTCGATAATACTACCGGAATGTACCTATTGAAAATTAAAACAGCTGCCAATTTTTATAACCTGCAACAGGTGCATGTTATTGAAAACATTGAATATGAAGAACAGCGTAAGCTAAATGCAGAAACTAAAAAGAAAATCGAACAAGTAAAAAAAATCCCCCGGTGAGTGACTTTCTGAGAAATATCCTTCGGCTGGTAGTTTTTATACTGTTACAGGTATATGTGCTGAATAAGATTCCGCACCTGCACCGGTTCATTACTCCTTATATTTATTTCCTGTTCATTCTGTGGTTACCATTCTCAGTTTCCCGGATGTGGCTGCTGGTTATCGGGTTCTTTGCTGGTCTTATCCTCGATTATTTTATGATGACACCCGGTCTGCATGCAGCAGCTTGTTTACTGATTGCCTACGTAAGACCCTTTATCATCAATATTCTTACGCCAAAAGACGCTTCTGAGTTTAACTACAGGGAACCTTCGCCCAAAGCCATGCAATGGACACCTTATGCGGTATATGTTTTCATTCTGACTTTACTGCATCATGGCTACATGATTTTTCTGGAGTGGCTGGACGGCGGAAGATTTCTTGATTTTTTGATCCAGGTCGTTGCCACTACCGGCATCAGTATGTTGCTCATCTTCACTGCTGAATTATTGTTTCCAAGAAAACTAAAATTCCGGACAAACACTGCGTAATAAATTATATCCGGATACGATTACCAGTAGAAAAATTTCTTAAAAAGAATTTTATTAACAAATAGATTTGGAAACCGCATTTCGTAATTCGTACATTGCATAATTGTAATTAATTCTTCACTTCGTTCCCGATAACTATCGGGATGATACCTCGTATTCCTTAGCTCGTTTTATGTCTGTTTTCAATCAATCAAGAAGCCGTATCATTCGCCTTATCTTCCTGCTTGCTTTTGTTGTCATTATTGCCCAACTGTTCTACCTGCAGGTGGTTTCGGGAAAATTCAGCCAGATGGCTGATGATAATGCTATTCTCCGGAAAACCATCTATCCGCCGCGGGGCCTTGTTTTGGACAGAAGCAAGCAAGCTATCCTCAACAACACACTCACTTTTGACCTGATGGTAACACCTTCTCTGGCCAAAGGAATTGACATTACTTTTTTTTGCCGGTTGATGGAAATTGATACGGTAGAATACCGAAAAAGAATTGTCAATGCCATTATAAAAAATAAATCTTTCCGTCCTTCGGTTTTTGAAGCTTCTCTGCCTCCTCAGAAATATGCGAGAATTCAGGAAAATATCTGGCGGTTTCAAAATGGATTTTATATTCAGGAACGTCCTATCCGGTCTTATCCTTTCGATGCTGCCGCCAACATTGTTGGGTACATTGGTGAAGTAGATACTAATTACCTCAAGAAACATTCAGAAGAGGGTTATGTAAGCGGTGATTATGCAGGAATGACCGGGTTGGAAGCCAGCTATGAAAAAGTGCTGATGGGCGAAAGAGGAATGCAGGTGCTGATAAAAGATAACTTCAACCGTATACAGGGATCCTATGAAAAGGGGGCTATGGACGTAGAAGCTGTAGCCGGGAATAACTTATACACCAGTCTGGATATAGAATTGCAAAAGTTCGGTGAAGAGTTAATGTCTAACAAGGTTGGTTCTATCGTTGCAATTGACCCCAAAACAGGCGGCATCATTGCAATGGTAAGCAGCCCTACCTACAATCCTAATTTTTTAACAGGTACAGAAAGGCGGCAACACTTTTCCGAATTATATACAGATCCCCGGCTGCCATTGTTGAATAGGGCCGTGAATGCCAGTTATGCACCCGGCTCCACTTTTAAAACATTGCAGGCTTTGGTTGGTTTGGGAGAAGGTGTGATTACTACAAAAACTACTTTTAGTTGTAGCGGTGCTTTTTATGGGTGTGGGAGTGGCAAACCGATGGGTTGTCTTGACCCCGGTACCTATTACTTGAAAACAGCCATTACTCATTCCTGCAATACTTATTTTGCCAATGTAATGCAACGGGTTATTAATAATCCAAAGTATCCTAATGTGGACAGCAGCCTGCGGGTATGGGATAATTATATGTCGGCTTTTGGAATGGGGCATAGATTAGGAGTTGATGTGCCAACCGAACAAAAAGGAAACATCCCTACTCCTGAATATTTTAATAATCCCAAAAGGTTTGGTCCTGGCAAATGGGGCTTTTGCAGTTTTCGTTCGGTAAGCATAGGGCAGGGCGAGGTAACGGCGACACCACTACAGGTAGCTAATGAGATGGCTTTTATTGCCAATAAAGGCTGGTATTATATTCCCCATATAGTTGATTCAATAGACGGCGGTGATAAGTTTGGCTTGCTGGATAAGTACAAACAGAAAGTAATCCCTATCAATTTAGCTGACAGCATATATGAGGCGGTGCATGATGGTATGCAGGGTGTAATGGAAATCGGTACCGGTCGTGGTTCAAAAATACCCGGTATTGTAGTTTGCGGAAAAACCGGAACGGTAGAAAACTATGCAAATATTAAAGGGCAGTTGGTAAAACAACCGAATCACTCTTTCTTTTGTGCCTTTGCCCCAAGGGAAAATCCGAAGATTGCCATTATGTGTGTGGTGGAAAATAGCGGAAGATATGGAGGTACATATGCAGGGCCGATAGTAAGCCTGATGATTGAGAAATATATTAACGATACTATTGCTGCAAACAGGAAAGCCCTGGCAGAAAGAATGACAAACATAAATCTTATTCCACCATTGATGAAGCAGAAGATGCAGGCAAAAGATTCGCTGCAAAAAGCAAGAGCATTGAATGAAATGAAAAATATTAAAGACACACTTCAAACGGAAGATAACACGACAGAGGCAGAGATAAGGGCTGATAAAACTAAAGAGAATAAACAGCCAAAGGATACTCAAAATAAGAAGCCGGTAAAAACAGAGATGGTTGTGCCTGAGAAACAAAAAGAGCCTGTTATCAATAAAAAAGATACTGCTACGAAGTAAAGTTATGAACCAGCGAAACCCTGCCATATCAAAAGGAATAGACTGGACCCTTGCAGGTATTTATTTCTTGCTGGTAGCAATTGGCTTAACAGCCATTTTTGCTGCCACCTTTAAAGAAGGCGATTCAGTGGTTCAAAGTTTTTTACGGTTTAAAACTGATTATAGCAAGCAACTTTACTTTTTCATTATCGGTACGGGTATTGGCTTTTTAATTTTACTAACCGACAGTAAATTTTTTTCTGCTACCGCCAACCTGGGATATATTATTGGCATTTTTCTGCTCCTGATGGTTTTCCCTTTTCACTCCCGTATAAAAGGAACGGAGTCAATCATAAAAATGGGGGCTTTTAATTTTCAGCCCGCAGAGTTTTGTAAGATTTTCGTGGCACTGGCATTAGCCAAATATCTTTCCCGGCAGGAAACAGATTTTTCAAAAACCCGTTCGCAATTAATCGCTGCCGGCATTGCATTATTGCCGGCGGTACTGGCCATTTTACAAAAGGAAACAGGATTGGCATTAGTTTACTTTTCTTTTTTTATCGTTATGTATCGGGAAGGGTTGCCTTCTGTAATTCTTTTGATAGGGTTTGTCATAGCAGCATTAATTGTGGCTACGATTGTTATTGAGCTAAACACACTTGCTATTATACTAACGGCGATAGCCGCATTAGTTGCTTATATACTTCGAAGGCAGATAAAACGCCGACGTAGTATCCTTACCACCATCATATTGTTGTGGGTGCTATGTGTCGGTATTCAGCGGTTTGCTGTTCCATATATTTTTAAAAACGTATTACAAAAGCACCAGGTAGAACGTATTTATGATTTATTTGGAAAGGATAATCCTTATGAGAAAAAAGGGGATTCAGAAACTGTAGAAGAAACAAAAAAGAAAAAAGAAAGCGGCAGTAGTTATAATGTAAGGCAATCAAAAATTGCTATCGGCAGTGGAAGGGTATTTGGAAAAGGAATATTGAAAGCTACACAAACGAGGTATGATTTTGTGCCGGAACAACGTACTGATTTCATTTTTTGTACGGTAGGAGAAGGGTTTGGTTTTACCGGAAGCGTTGTACTGCTGGGCCTTTACCTGATACTTCTTTTCCGGATAGTGACTGTTGCAGAGCGGCAGCGAAGCACATTCAGCCGGTGTTATGCCTATGGAGTAGCAGCAGTCTTTTTCTTTCATATAGCTATTAATGTAGCAATGACAATCGGCCTGGCACCGGTTATTGGCATCCCCCTTCCCTTCGTTAGTTACGGAGGCACTTCTTTACTAACCTTCACCATTCTTCTTTTTATTTTAATACGGCTGGATGCTGACCGGCAGATGGTTTTAAGGTAATTTGCAGCAATCAGCAATATGAAAATCATCCCACTTTCCGAAGGCACCTTCACCATTGATAAATCAAAATTGTTTGTGCCATTTGATGATGCTAAAGATAATTTACAGTCACGACCTGTGGGCAGCCTATTGGTAGAAATTCAACCCTTCGTTGTTATTACTTCAAAAGATATTTTGTTGTTTGATACCGGGCTTGGCTTTGAAAAGAACGGAACATTGCAACTTCATCAAAACCTGATGGATGCCGGTATCAATCCTTCTGAAGTAACGAAGGTGCTGATGTCGCATTTGCATAAAGACCATGCAGGTGCAGTGGGAATTGAAAGAGAAGGTTTCGGTGGACGACTTTCATTGCCTGATGCTACTTACTATTTGCAACGTTCTGAACTGGCTTTCGCTTTTGAAAAAGGATTTCCCTCTTTTATAACAGAAGAATTAATATGCCTTCAAAATGCGGAACAAGTATTTTTGCTCGACGGCAACGGAACGATTGATGATTATATTCATTACGAAATTACCGGTGCCCATTCACCCCACCACCAGGTTTTTTGGATAAAAGAAAATGAGGAAACAATTTTCTATGGTGCGGATGATGCACCACAGCTACAACAGATGAAGCATAAGTTTGCTGCTAAGTATGATTTTGATGGAAAGAAAGCAATGGAGCTGCGGCAACAATGGTGGGAGAAAGGAGAAAAAGAAAAATGGACTTTCTTGTTCTATCATGATGTAAAGAATCCTGTTTATCAGTTTCGGTAAGGATATAACTAAAACCGCCGGCTTCAGAAGCCGGCGGTTAATATTGTGATACTATAAAATGTTTTTATTCTAAAAGAATAGCTCTTGATCTGCGGGGCTGTGTCCTTTCTCCTCTGTTTTCTTTTATGATTTTTATTGCTTCCTGGCGGAAATTATCTTCATACTGGAAAACCTTGTTAGCCCGTTGTTCATCCATAATTTGTCTAAACTCACCACGGTAACGTAAGCGGAGTTCAATTATTTTTTGTTGCATCACCAGCCGGTCTCCTTTGTTTTGTTTATGTGTTTGTGCAAACTCACGGAAGTAGCGGACAAAAACCGGGGAAAATCGTTCTGTCTCGCCTCTTGAAAGACCCAGTTTTTTCTGGATATATTCTCTCATTCTTTCCTGGATTTTTCCTGCATCCTTCACAGGCTCTTCATTCTGCGCCAATGCTGCAAAACCGGGAAGTAAGAATACAAATAATATTAGTAACCACTTTTTCATTTTCGCTTAGTTTGTCATTAAGACATCCTGAACATCTTCTGTTTGTTCCTGGAAATCTTTCAGTTCGTCATCAGAAATACCCTGCAACAGATTTTTTACTTCATCAGATTTATTGTCAATAGAAATCTGTACATTCTCCTCACCATTCATGCCGGCATCAATAAAATCTATCAGGTTTTCTTTCTGTGTATCATTCATTTTCTTTACATCACGGGTAAATTTAGCCAATGCTTTACCGCCCGGCTCTTTTTCACCACCGCCGAAGAATAAAAGGCCGGTCGTTATTATCATACCAATAACTACAGCTGCCGCTGCATAACGGAACCATTTACGACTGGTAATTGAAATAACTTTTGTTGCCGGTTTACTTTCCTCTTTGGTGATATTTTCAGATAGTGATTCAAAGTACCCTTGCGGAACAGTGTAAGGTATTTCGTTTTTCAAACCACTTATCAACGGGGAAAGTGTTGCTAATTCTTCTTTAGCTGTCTGGTAATCGTTGTTTTGATTAACAGCCTGCAGAGCTTTATCTGCAAGCCCATCAAAGTATCCTTGCGGAACGGCGTAAGGCATTTCTTTTTTCAAACCATTCAACAAAGGAGAAAGTGTTTCCATTTCTTCATTTGCTGTTTGATAGTCGCTGCTTTCACTAATAGATTGCATTGCCTTTTCTGCAAGCCCTTCAAAATATCCTTGCGGAACAGAAAAAGGCAGTTGTTTAGAAATACCACTTAACACAGGAGATAAATAACCCAACTCTTCCACCGCATTAGCGGCTTCCATTGCTTTGATGCGGTTGAGAACCCTGGCAGCCAATCCATCAAAATATCCCACAGGAACTGTATAGGGGTTCTGAGGGGTGATGGTTGCCAATGTGCTGTTCAACTCATTTAGTTCTTGCAATATGTTGTCTTTCCGGGTCATTTTTAGTTTATTCTGTGAAGCCTCAGCAAGGCGGAACGGTTAATAGGATGGTTTCCAACGGTCAAAGTTTAATGATTTAGCATATAATCCTCAACTTTTTTGACGGCATGATGGTAACTGGCCTTTAAAGCCCCTTCACTGGTTTCCAGCACACGGCTCATTTGTTCGTAAGGCATTTCATCATAATACCGCAAACCAAATACAATTCGCTGTTTTTCAGGCAATTGCTGGATGGCTAACTGCAATTTCCATTCCACTTTCTGTGAATCAAAATGCTTGTCTGCCTTTATCTTATTACTTAGTCCGCTTTCTACATCGCTCAGGCTGACGGACGACCTTTTTTTCTGCTGTTCCAGGTAGGTCAGGCATTCGTTGGTTGCAATCCGGTAAAGCCATGTGTAGAGCTGGCTATCCTCTCGGAAATTCTGCAGGCCATTCCACACCCTGATCAGGACGTTCTGAAGCACATCATTTGCATCTTCATGCTCTACCACCATGCGGCGGATATGCCAATAGAGTTTTTCCTGGTATTTTTTTATAAGGCTGGTATAAGCTCTTTCTTTCGTAACAGGGTTACGGAACTGTGCCAGCAATTCACTATCGCTTGTTGTTGTCAGGGACATTGATGTCGGGCTTTGGTTCGGTTAGAATACTGGAAAGTGGGTTTGTTTAAAATGAACTTCAATTCTTAAAAATAAAAAAGTTGTGGGAGAATATCACTAAAACCAGGTTATTTCTTCAACTGGTTTCGGACAAAGCGGTTCGAACGGGCCTGATGAAATACCGCAAATACATGGATTTTTTCACCATCAACCCTGTAAATCATTTTGTAAGGAAATTTTTTAAGAAGAATGCGCCGAAAATCTTTGAAATTAACTTTGGAAAAAGCAAAAGGATTTCTCAACAAGTCTAATTGGGTTTTTAAAACAGCCGCCTCTAATTTGGTTTTTAACGAAGCATTTATTTCCTCATAATGTTTTGCAATTTCCGAGAGGTCTTCTATTTATTCGCCGGAATATTTGAGAATATATTGTTGAGAAACCATCAATTATTTTTTGCCAAAAACTTTTTTTTGCATTTCCTTACTTGAGTAGAATTTTGTTTTACCTGAGATATATGTTTCCCAGCGTTGTTCAAGAATTGTTACTTCTTCTTTTGATAATTTCACAGTGGAAGTAGTTGGAGAAAGGCTATCCCACAGTTTTTCAGCTATCTTTCTTCTCTGGTTTTGAGGAAGGGAAAGTAATTGGTTAATATCAACAGCCATAAAATACTTTTTCTAAAATTAAACATTTTTTCTTGCCATCACTTTTTCAGCGGCCACAACGATGTCTGGTATATCCAGGCCGTATTTTTTCAGCAAATCAGTTGGTTTGCCACTTTCGCCAAACGTATCTTTTGTACCAACATACTCAATCGGTATGGGGAAGTTTTTTGCAGCAACCTGTGCAATGGCATCACCCAATCCTCCAATGACATTGTGCTCTTCGGCAGTAACGGCACATTTTGTTTTGCGAAGCGATTTTAAAACTGCTTCTTCATCCAATGGTTTGATGGTATGGATGTTTATTACTTCTACACTGATTCCTTTTTCCTGCAAAATAGCACCGGCTTGTATAGCATTCCAAACTAAATGGCCGCAGGCAAAAATAGAAACATCAGTTCCTTCGGAGAATTGCTGGGCTTTACCAATCTCGAAAGGTCTGTCGCTGGTAAAGATGGGCCATACTGGTCTGCCAAAACGGAGATATACAGGCCCTTTATAATCTGCAATAGCTTCGGTAGCTGCTTTTGTTTGTGAATAGTCGCAGGGAACAATCACCGTCATGCCGGGCATCATTTTCATCAAACCAATATCTTCTAATATCTGGTGAGTAGCTCCGTCTTCTCCCAATGTCAACCCTGCATGTGAAGCACAAATTTTTACATTCTTGCCACTGTAAGCAACGGACTGACGAATCTGGTCGTAGACCCTGCCGGTAGAAAAATTGGCGAAGGTGGTTGTGTAAGGAATTTTTCCGCCAATCGTTAATCCTGCAGCAATGCCAATCATATTGGCTTCAGCAATTCCAACCTGAATAAAACGGTCAGGAAATTCTTTCATAAACTGGTTCAACTTGAGTGAACCCGCCAGGTCAGCCGTTAATGCAACAATATTTGAATTTTTTCTTGCCGCTTCCACAATGCCATCACCAAAACCACTGCGGGTATCTTTATTTCCTGTTGATTTAATATCCTTTAATAACATGGTTGAAATTTAAGTTGGGCAAAAGTAATGGATAGAGGTGAATGGTGGGTGGGCAAAAATCAGTTTAGCTCCCCCGGCTGACTGGTAAATACCGTCTCATCCGCTTTAAGCCGCAGTTCCCACTTCCAGGCAGTGGCCATCATTTCGTCTAAGGAAAATTTTGGATTCCACCCAAGCAGTTCCTTTGCCAAATCATTATTGGCATACACGGCTACTACATCACCAGGACGACGGGGGCCGAGTTCATAATTCAGTTTTACACCACTTACTTTTTCAAAAGCATGAATAGCTTCCAGTACGGAAACTCCATTGCCACTGCCGAGGTTGAAGACTTCACAGACCCGGGTGCTTTTTTCTCCTTCTAAATATTTTAATGACAAAGTATGAGCATTGGCCAGATCGCAGATATGAACATAATCCCTGATGCAGGAGCCATCCCTGGTCGGGTAATCGCTACCATGTACAGATAACTTAGCAATGCGGCCGATAGCCGTTTGTGTAATAGCAGGGATTAGATTTTCTGGTTTACCCGCCGGCATTTCTCCAATATCAATGGAAGGGTGTGCACCGGCAGGATTAAAATATCGTAGGAGGATGCTTTGCGTACCGGAACTTTTGGCAAACTCATTTACAATTTGTTCACCCATTTGTTTAGTATAGCCATACGGCGATTCTGCCGGTTTAAGAACCGTTTTTTCCGTTACGGGAATTTCATCTGGGTTACCATACACCGTACAGGAAGAGGAAAAAACAAAATGTGGTGTTTGAAACTCCTGCACACATTTCAGCAGGTTGATTAAGGAAGTAAGATTATTCTCAAAATACATCAGCGGTTTGTTAACCGATTCACCTACTGATTTATATGCGGCAAAATGGATAATGCCGGTGATGTCTTCATTCTCCTGGAAAATGGCGAATGTGTCATCGAAGTTGCAGAGGTCAACTTTATAGTTTTTTACTTTTTCCCCGGTTATTTGCTCAATGCCCTTCAGCACATTGTCGTTTGACCTGGAGTTGTTATCTACAGAAATAACTTCGTAGCCATTTTCAATAAGGTCAACGATAGTGTGAGATCCGATGTAGCCGCAGCCGCCTGTAACTAATATTTTACTCATAAAAAATCCCGACAAAAGTCAGGATTTTTTATTTAATGA
>Ga0163144_10022116_pt1 | contig 12618 bp, 4 predicted proteins | sample OliLak19BULKMAT1_FD_123175 | JGI IMG/M metagenome (GOLD analysis project Ga0163144, IMG submission 123175) | Freshwater microbial mat bacterial communities from Lake Vanda, McMurdo Dry Valleys, Antarctica - Oligotrophic Lake LV.19.BULKMAT1 | ecosystem: Environmental > Aquatic > Freshwater > Lake... | reverse complement strand
GACATCTTCGCCTTCCTCTCCGCCTGGTTCGCGCAGTCCCCCGCCGCCGACTTCAACGGCGACTCCGCCATCACCGTCCCCGACATCTTCGCCTTCCTCAGCGCGTGGTTCGCAGGCTGCCCCTAAGGCGCCGTCCGCCCGCCAAAGTCGACGCCGCGAAGGCCGTTCCGCGTATAGCGATAGAAACCAAATACCCGGTCGCGCCCCGTTACGCTCACCGCGCGTGCCTCCCAGACATCGGGCAGATAGTCATACTGATACCCGTTGGGGTTCCCCGGCGCCCACGGGTCCCAGCCCGGATCGGCATCCCTGTTGTTGCGATAGCCAGCCGAACCATCAAAGCTCACCGCGTTCACGCTCGCGCCCGGGTACGCGTAATACGTCTCGCGCTTCCCGTGCCGCGCGTGCGCCTCGTGCAGAAACACCTTCTGCGACGGGAACAACACCTGCGCAAAGCTCTGCTGGTTCATCTTCCAGACCTGCGAGTTCGAGAACAGAAAGTGATTGGTCGGCACGTTGCGCAGCCGCCGCGAGTAGTCCGCGGGCGCGGCGTTGGTCTGCAGGCCGTCAAACGCGCTGATCGTCGCCTCATACGATGACGAATACGCCCAACGGATCGCCCGGTTGCCATCAGCGATCGGCGGGTTTACCGAGCTCGGATACGGTGCCGCGGCCCCCGCAAGGAACGCATCGATATCGCGCGCCCACGTCAGCCGCACCCGGTCCGCAGGGCACGTATAGATCGGTTCCGGCAGCCGCGCCGCGAGATAGTCAAACAGCACGAAGTGCCCGTACAGAATCTGCGGCAGCAGCGTCGTCTCCCGCGCGTGGTTCCGCCCGGTGAGCCGCCGGAACGTATCCACATACTGCGACCGCTGCGCATCCATGTCGCTGCCCACCGACCGCAGATCGCCAAACTCCGATCCCGCGGCATCCCGCACCCGCCACGAATAGTTCCAGATGAAGTCCCGGTGATCCACCGCATATGAAGCGCTCGACACGCCAAGCTGCTGGAGCTGCGTCGCACACTGCGTCACTCGTGCCGCACGCCTCGCGGCCCCAATCGCAGGCAGAAGCAGACCCACCAGCAGCGCAACGATCGCAATCACAATCAGAAGCTCAATAAGCGTGAAGCCAGCTGGCCGCGCATGCCACCACCTCCTGTTGGCCAGCGAGCGCGGGTGCCTCATCGCTTCGCCCTCCTTCCCCACCCGCCACCCCCGCCCCCAAGACCAATCCCCGGACTTTCCAGTGTACCGAGACAGTGCCCTCCAGATCGAGGTGCTTCAGGCCAGCACGTCACATTAATTCTCCCTCTGCCTCCTTGGCACTTGCAACAACCCGCACTTCCGCTATGTTCATTGAGTGCAGTGTGGACCCCTTTGTGGCCGGCCCCGTCTCCGGGTGCCCGTCTTGGTTTCGCTCGTCATACATTGGCCACACGTCGCCTCGCGGCGACAGGTCCATTCGGGGCATTGTGGCGTTCAGTTGTCCAGCCCTGGTCTTGCCAGGGCCAAGCCGAGGAGTCGAAGATGTCAGTCACCCGCAGGCACACAAGTGCCACTCTCACCACCCGTCTCGCCGCCATGGCGGGTCTCGCGCTCGCCGCCTCCGCCGCGATCGCAGGGCCCATCACCGTCACCCCCATCGTCATCGAGGGCGACCTCTACAACGGCTTCCCGATTAGCAGCGGCTTCTCCGCTTCCGAGAATCACGCTGTGAACAATCTCGGTGTCTGGCTCGTCGAAACCGACACAACCAACTCGGACACCACCATCGACGGCCTCGTCGTCCGCGGCGAGGGCGCAGCAGGCCCACGCACCGCGCTCCTGACCGAAGGCCAGCCACTCGTGTTCCCCGCCGGCGCGAGCATTGATGCCTTTGATGCGATCACCATCAACGCCGCCGGAAACGGGGCCTTCAACTTCTTCCTGTCAGGCACCGCAGGCACCGCCTTCGATTCGGGAGTCTTCTTCAACGACATGCTGGTGATCCAGGAGAGCGACCTCTCCGCCTCCCCCGCCTTCAGCGCCGGCACGCGGTACATCGGCTGGTTCGAAACCTACATCAACGATCAGGACCAGATCCTCATGATCGCCTCAGTCGATGACCCCGCGATCGCCAGCACCGTCGACCGCGCCATCGTCATCATCGACAATCCCGGCGGCTCCTTCACCGAAAATGTCATCGCCAAGGAGGCCGACCAGCTCCTTCCCGGACGCGCCGCCACTGACTTCTCGACGGGCGTGCACAGCACCGCCTTCCGCAATAACTCCCGTGCCGCCTTCATCGCGGACCTCGACGGCGACACCCTCACCGACGGCGCGATCTTCCACTACGACGGCTCCACGCTCCAACTCCTCGCGCAGGAAGGCTCTCCTTCCGCCGTTGCCGGCCGCAACTGGGGCACCCTCCTCAGCGTCCCCATCGACATCAACAACTCCGGCGACTGGGTGATGCGCGGCGACCTCGACGGCGCAACAACCGACGACTCACTCATCGTGAAGAACGGCACCCAGGTCATCGCACGCGAAGGCGATCCGGTTCCCGCCGCCATCGGCGCGTTCAACTTCACCAGCTTCGGCACTGGCGCAGTCGCCATCGCCGACAACGGCGATGTCATCTACTTCGCCGCGTGGAACGATCCCGACACTACTCGCAACCAGGGCATCTTCGTCAACGATCAACTCATCGTGCAGAAGGGCGTGACCATCGTGGGTGGCCAGACGCTCTCTGCCATGTCCGCGGTGGAGGCAAACTTCTCCGCCAGCCCCAACGGACGGTACATCGTCTTCGAAGGTGTCCTCACCGATACTCGCGATGGCGCGTTCCTCATTGATCGCGGCGAGGCCTCCTGCCCCGCCGACTTTGACGGTAATGGCACAGTCCAGGTACCCGACATCTTCGCCTTCCTCTCCGCGTGGTTCGCGCAGGATCCTTCCGCCGACTTCGACGGCAACACGCTCATCCAGGTCCCCGACATCTTCGCCTTCCTCTCCGCCTGGTTCGCGGGTTGCCCGTAAGAGCACGCGCCTCACTCCGGATTTCTCCCAAGGCCCCGTGCACACGCACGGGGCCTTTTTGCGTGGATCCTCCCAAACCCGCGATGAACGGGAAAGCCCCCGCTACCCCGTCGGACCCGTCAGCTTTCCCCATCTTGTCACCAACCATCACCATCCCAAGCTGGCATCTGTCCGGGCCGGAGGTAGATTTTGGCTCTGCCTCATTCCCACCCTCGCTGACTCGATGTCCCGCCCCTCGGTTCTCTGCATTAACAGAAGGTCATAACCCGTGAACATCAAAACGGCTGCTGTCGTTCTCTCCGCGCTCGGTCTTCCCGTCTTCGCGCTGGCCGATGTCGCCATCCTCACCTCTGCCCGCGACAACACCCTCTATCAATCCACCGCCGGTGATATCTCCAACGGCGCAGGCAGCGGCATGTTCGCAGGCCGAAACGCCGCGGGGAGCAACTCCATCCGCCGCGCCCTCGTGTGGTTCGATATCACCGCGCAGATCCCCGCCGGCTCGACCATCACCTCTGTCTCGCTCTCCCTCTACAACTCCGCCGCGAACATCAACGAAGACTCGATCGCGCTCCACCGCGCGCTTGAAGACTGGGGGGAAGGCTCCTCCGCGGCCTCCATGGGCGGCGGAAGCGGAGCACCCGCGACCGCGGGCGATTCAACCTGGCTTTTCCGATCTTTTCCTGCCACGCCCTGGAGCGTCCCAGGGGGCTCCTTTAACCCCGTTGCCACCGCTTTAGCCAATGTGGCCGATTCCGGCACCTATCACTGGAACTCCGCCGGGCTCGTCACGGATATTCAGTCGTACCTCGATTCGCCAGCAACCAACTTCGGGTGGATCATTCTCGGAAACGAGTCCGCTTCCAGCACTGCCAAACGATTTGCAACCCGCGAGGAAACCATCGCCGACCGACGGCCGATGCTCACTGTTGAGTTCACACCTATCCCCGCTCCAGCCGGAGCCGCAATCCTGTCGCTCGCGGCCATAGCCGCCCTGAATCGACGCCGCGACTGATCGCGAATGCACGAACGGGCATGAGGAGAAATGTGGCCATGTTCATGCCACGAGTCGCTCAGATCATCATCTCTCTGCTCGCCCTCGCGATCGCCTGCCCCCCTGCGCACGCACAGATCAGCGCCACCCTCACGGCGACGCTCGACAACACACTGTTCGAGGATGAACAGGGCGATGTCAGCAACGGTGTCGGGCCGGACATCTTCGCCGGAACAAACCAGGTCCCGACAATCCGCCGCGCCGTACTGAAGTTCAGTCTCGGCACCATTCCGCCCGGCTCGGTCATCAACTCCGCCACGCTCCAGCTCCGCCTGAATCGTTCCCGCGGCGGTGCTCACCAGGTCACCGTGCACAGGCTGCTCGCCGACTGGGGCGAAGGGCCCTCCGCATCCTTCACCAACAGTGGCGCTGGCGCACCCGCCGCCTACGGCGATGCGACGTGGCTCCACCGCTTCTACGACGCTTCGTTCTGGACAACTCCCGGTGGCGACTTCGTCCCCGCCGCCAGCGCGTCCACGTCGGTCAACTCCGTCGGCACGGTGTACTCCTGGACCGGCACCGGCATGCGCTCGGATGTTCAGGCGTGGCTCGACGCCCCCGCAGCGAACTTCGGCTGGATCGTTCGCAGCGTCGAGAACACCGTGGCCACCGCTAAACGGTTTGACAGCCGCCAGGCCTCTGTCGCCGCAAACCGGCCCAAGCTGGTCATCACCTATACGCCGCCCAACTCTCCCACCGGCGCGTGCTGCTTCGCAGGTGGAAGCTGCACCGTCCTCTCCGAGTTCTTCTGCGGCATCCAGGGCGGCGCCTATCTCGGTAACGCCGTCCCATGCACGCCAAGCCCGTGTGGCCAGACAGTCGTCGACATGTTCCCAACCAAGGACAACTCGCTTTACGAAGATCCCGCGGGCTCGCTCAGCAACGGCTCGGGCGATGGGCTCATCGTCGGCATGGCCGCCACTTCCGTTGATCGCCGCCGCGCACTGCTCGCGTTCGATAGCGCATCGATCCCCTCATCTGCCCGTGTTTTGAGCGCATCCCTCCAACTCACGCAGACGTTCACCGCCGACTCGCAAAGCCGCACACTCTCCGTCCACCGCGTCAACTCCCTCTGGGGCGAAGGGGCATCGATCGCGGCGGGCGATCAAACCCTCGGCGCGCCCGCCGCCCCCGGCGATGCAACCTGGCTCTTCCGATTCTTCAGTTCCGATTCCTGGCTCTCCTCCGGCGGTGATTTCGACCCCGCACCCAGCGCATCCGCCTCCGTCGGTGTCGCACCGTCCAACGTCACATGGGCCGGCCCGCAGCTCATCGCAGATCTCCAGTCGTGGATCAACACCCCCGCGTCCAACCGCGGCTGGCTGATCCTCGGCGACGAATCCGCAGTCCAGTCCCAGCGCCGCTTTGCCTCGCGCGAAGCCGCGACCCAGGCCTCGCGACCCAAGCTCACGATCACCTATACCCTCGTCCCTGCCGCCGCGGCCTGCTGCTTCCCCGATGGTGCGTGCGTCCTCCTGACACAATCGGCATGCTCGCTTCAGGGCGGCATGTTTGAATCCGGTGCATCGGCCTGCGCGCCGAATCCCTGCGTGCAGCCGATCGGTGCGTGTTGCCTGCCGCTGGGCACCTGCATCCAGGCCTCCGCCATCGATTGCGCAGCCCAGAATGGCAACTTCATCGCTGCATCCGCATCCTGCTTCGGCGCGGCCTGCCGCATGATCCTTGAGCCCTTCGTCGACGCCCTTCCCATCCCCGCCATCGCGCAGCCAACCACCGGCATGCCCGGCGAAGCTGCCCACTATGACATCGCCATGACGGAGTTCGTGCACACCGTCCATCGCGATCTCGCGCCGACGCGCACCTGGGGATACGGCGGAACCTACCCAGGTCCAACCATCGAGGCCCGCCGCGACCAGCCCGTCACGGTCAACTGGATCAACGACCTGCGCGTCCTAGAGACCGGTCAACTGCGCACCACGCACAACCTCGCGGTGGATGAGTGTCTCCACGGCCCCGACATGACCGGCAGTTCGCCCGTCACCGTTGTCCATCTCCACGGCGCACTCACAACCCCCGACAGCGACGGCCACCCCGACCTCACCTTCCCTCCCGGAGAGCAGTCGCTGCTCTACACCTATCCCAACCAGCAGCGCGCCGGCACCCTGTGGTACCACGACCATGCGCTCGGTCTGACCCGGCTCAATGTCTACATGGGGCTGGCGGGCTTCTACCTTCTCCGCGATCCTGCCGAGAACACCCTGAATCTTCCCGCCGGTGAGTATGAGATCCCCTTGGTGATCCAGGACCGCTCCTTCAATCCCGATGGCTCGCTGAAGTATCCCACTGACGGTTGGCGCGAGCAGTTCTTCGGCGAGTTCAACGTCGTCAACGGCAAGGTCATGCCGTATCTGAACGTGAAGAAGGGCAAGTACCGCTTCCGCCTGCTCAACGCTTCCAACTCCCGCACCTACGCGCTCTCGCTCTCTACCGGCGCCTCCTTCCTGGTGATCGGCACGGAGGGCGGACTGCTCTCCGCGCCCGCCTCGGTCAACTCCGTCACGCTCGCTTCTGGTGAGCGCCTCGATGTCGTCATCGACTTTGATGGCTATCCCACCGGAGCCTCGGTCATCCTCTCCAACTCCGCGGTTGCGCCATTTCCCAGCGGGCCCGAAGACAGCGAACTCCCCGATGTCATGAAGTTCATCGTGACCGCGCAGTCCGGGTACACCTTGCCCGTCCCGCCCGTGCTCGTTCCAGTTGATCCGATCCCCGAAGCCCAGGCCGTCATCTCCCGCAACCTCAATCTGCTCAAGCTCCCAGCGCACGCCAACTGCCCCGAACACCTCGAAGGTGTCTGGATGATCAATGGTCTGATGTGGGACGATCTCACCGAGTTCCCCCGCATCGGCAACACTGAGATCTGGTCGTGGATCAACCGCTCAGACATCGTTCACCCGATGCACCTGCATCTGGTCTCGTTCCAGATCATCGACCGCCAGTCGTTTGTGCTCTTCGGCGACAACGCCGTCGGCTTCGGCCCCAAGTATCCGCCCAGCCCCGCCGAAGCAGGATGGAAAGACACCGTCCAGTGTCCCCCGGGAATGATCACCCGCATTATCACACGATTCGAGGGCGCGCCCGGGCTCTACCCCTACCACTGCCACCTCCTCGAACATGAAGACCACGAGATGATGCGGCAGTTCAAGCTCGTCTGCCCTGGAGATTTCAATCGCGACGGCGTGACCAGTGTCCCCGACATCTTCGCGTTCCTCTCAGCCTGGTTCGCGGGCGACCCCGAGGCCGACTACACCTACAACGGAGTCGTCTTCCCCAGCGACATTTTCGCGTTCCTCTCCGGGTGGTTTAGGGGTTGTTGAGGCTTCGCGGCCGCGGGCTGCGCTTCTCCCCCATCTTCACACCACACCCGAGAACCAGTTGTTTGGCCGGAATCCCGGGCCTCGGCGCGGCGGTACTCGTCGCAATATCGCCGCAGTTTCGGCCACTCGGACAAACCCCGCCCTCGCAGAGGGCGCACCAACGTGCGCCCTCTGTTTTTTTCATTCTCGGCCCCCATCCCCTTGCCTCGCGCACCCTGCGTGTCACCATCTTCATTCTGCGCACGCTCACCCCCCCTTTCCCCTCTTCGCGGCCTCGAATGCCGGTTTAGGAGTGCCCCTTGCCACGATTGCTCGTCCGGATCACACCCGTCTTCGCCGCCTTGTCCCTGACCGCCGGCACCGCGATGGCCAACGTCCCGCCCGCCGCGCCCGTCATCACCGAGCCCGCACCCGGACGCATCCTCAATCCCTCCGACGTCCACATGGAGTGTCAACCGTTCTCCGATGCCGACCCCGGCGACACCCACTTGTGCACCGACTGGGAAATCTGGACCTCCCCTTCTCCTCCCGCCCTCGTCGAGCGCGTCTGGTTCAGTTCTTGCATCGGGGGCGTCGAGCGCCTCCACACGCACCTTGGCGATGGCATCTATTCCGGCTCCCACGCCGGACGAACTGATCTCCGCCCAGATCTCACCTTCACCCTCCGCGTCCGCCACCGCGATTCCAGCGGCGTGCCCGCAACCGAGTGGAGCACCTTCAGCACACGCCTTTTCCAGACCGGCCCCACAAGCCAGATATTCCCGCTCGAAGGCGATGACATCGCCTCCTCTCCCGCCCCCACCTGGGTGGCCGCCTCGGCCTCTTCACCCGTCGTCCTCCCCCCCGCCAGCACACCGCCCAGCCTCCGCCTCGAACACGCAACCGGCGCGCTCCTCCTGGAGTTCGAAGGCGAGGATGGTCTGGCCAACCAAATCCAAAACCCGGCGAGCCTCGCCACCCACGCGCCGCTCCGCATCCGCGTTTCCGCCGGCTCGCTCGCCTCCCCGCTCCTCCTCCCTGAGAGCAACCTCACCTTCACCTCGGACGAAGGCGAGACATACACGCTCTATCTCCCCGCCTTCAACGTCATGCCCGGCGCCGCCAACGACGCCTACCTCTGGATCGCCGCGAGCGGGGCGACATATCACGCCACCGCCGCGCAAACCGGGCCCACGTTCGCCGAGCTCGCCCGCGGCACCCCCACCCCATGGGTCGCCCTGGAACCCGGCTACCGCGTGGAAGTCGTCGCCAGCGGACTCAGGCTCCCCATCAATATCGCCTTCGTCCCCAACCCCGGCACCGATCCCGACTCCCCTTTCTATTACGTGACCGAGCTCTACGGAAGCATCAAAGTCATCCTTCGCGACGGCACCGTCGCCACCTACGCTGGCAACCTTCTCAACTTCAATCCCAGTGGCGCGTTCCCTGGCTCCGGCGAGCAGGGCGTAACCGGAATCGCCGTCGATCCTGTGAATGGCGATGTCTACGCCGGCATGCTCTACTCAAGCGTCGACGGCGTCGAAAATGTCCCGCACTATCCCAAGGTTGTCCGCTTCACCAGCACCAACGGCGGCCGAACCGCCGCCACACAGACCACCATCCTCAACATGGTCGGCGAGACCCAGGGACAGTCGCACCAGATCTCCAATATGAGCTTCGGGCCCGACGGCGCGCTCTACGTCCACATGGGCGACGGCTTCACCGCATCAACCGGCCAGAACCTCGGTTCATTCCGCGGCAAGGTTCTCCGTATCAACCGCGACGGAACTCCCCATCCCTCCAACCCCTTCTACAACCCCGGTGATGGAATCACCTCACGCGACCACGTCTTCGCGTACGGTCTTCGCAATCCTTTCGGCGGAACGTGGCGGCAGTCGGACTCTTCTCTTTACTGCGTCGAGAACGGCCCCAGCGTCGACCGCTTCATGAAGGTCATCTCCGGCCGCAACTATCTCTGGAACGGCTCTGACGGCAGCATGTCCAACTTCGCGATCTACAACTGGGTCCCCTCCTCGGGCCCCGTCAACATCGCCTTCATCCAGCCCGGCACTTTCGGTGGCAGCGGCTTCCCCGCCGGCAAGCAGGGCGTCGCGTTTGTCACCGAATCGGGCGCAACCTGGGGCACCGGTCCCCAGTCGATTGGCAAAAAGATCACCCAGTTCATTCTCGATCCAGCCGGCAACCGCATCAGCGGCCCAACCCCCTTCGTCAGCTACGGTGGCTCCGGCAAGGCCACCGTCTGCGGGCTCGCCGCCGGGCCCGATGGCCTCTACTTCACCGACCTCTACAAGGACCTCAACTACACCACCCCCGTCGATGTCGGCGCCAACGTGCTCCGCATCCGCTTCGTCGGCGATGCCGCGTTCAGCGCGAGCATCACCTCCGGCCCCGCGCCCCTCACAGTCCAGTTCACCGATACCTCCACCGTCCCCAACGCTACTTCGTGGCTCTGGGAGTTCGGCGATGGCACCACCAGTTCCGCCCAGAATCCCTCGCACACCTTCACCGACGACGGCGTCTACACAGTCCGTCTCAGCGTGACCGGCTCGACCGGCCTCTTCGTCGAAGAGAAGCCTTCACTCATCCGCGTCGGCACTGTCCCGTCGATCGCCTTCATCGGTATCTCCCTCCCGCCGACGGTCGCGGATGATGCGCTCGCCAATCACCTTGAGCAGCAGGGATACGCCGTCACCGTCTACGACGATGAGCCCGGCAACCGCCCAACCGCCGCGCAGCTCGCCGCCGCCAACGACCTGATCATCGTCTCTTCCACGATCACATCAACCAACGTCGCCGGCGAGTTCCGCAACCTGCCAGTCCCCATGATCTTCTGGGAGAACGCGCTCCTCCGCGCCGGCCGCGAGTCCCTCACCGATAACGGAGCCGTCGTCGCCGCCACTTCCATCAACATCACCGACAACACCCACCCCATCACGCAGGGCTTCCCCACCGGCGCACGCCAGGTCTTCACAAGCTCCGCGAACATGAGCGTCGGGCTTGGCAACATCGGACCCGGCACCCGCACCCTCGCCCTCCGCACCGGCTCGACCGATCGCGCGATCATCGTCGCCGAGGCCGGAGCAACAGTCGCCGACAACTACATCACCCCCGCACGCCGCGCATTCCTCTTCTTCGAGGACAACAGTTGGCAGGTCGCCACTGCTGATGCGGAAACGCTGTTGGAGCGCACCGTCTGCTGGGCCCTGGCCATCCAGCCCCCCGCAATCTCCATGGACCCACTCAACACCTCCGCGTGCGATGGCGAAACCGCGGCCTTCTCGGTCACCGTCACCGGTTCCTCACCGCTCTCGTTCCAGTGGCGTCGAAACGGCCAGCCCGTGGCCGGCGGAAGCTCGCGAACGCTGACACTCGTGTCGGTTTCCGAGTCCCTCGCGGGGACCTACGACTGCGCCGTCACCAATCCATGCGGACAGGCCATCAGCCAGGGCGCAACCCTCACGATCACACCCTGCTGCCCCGCCGACTTCGATAACAACGGCGTCCGCGAAGTCCCGGACATCTTCGCCTTCCTCTCCGCCTGGTTCGCGCAAGACCCCGCGGCCGATTTCGATGGAATCGGTGGTATCGGCGTCCCCGACATCTTCGCCTTCCTTTCCGCTTGGTTCGCAGGCTGCTAGGGATAGCAAATCTCTTCGCGGCGCGGTAGATTGTGCCGTCGGCACCTCGCCCCGGTTGTCGTTGCGAACTGCTTCAACCCGGGAAGCTTGCTCGCAACCAGTTTCGTTTCGGCCAATATTCTCGGGGTGACAGTTCCCAGCACACAAATCTCGATCCCGTTCTCGATGTTGAACAAAACGGAAGGAGTGCTCATGTTTCACCGACCCTGGCGGACCGCCGCCATCCTCGCTGCCGCGGCCACAACCTCAGGCCTGGCTCTCGCTGCCGACCAGACTCCCCTGCCCCTGAACTACAACTTCAACGGCATGGTCAACCCAGGCGAGGCCGGTTGGCCCGACAACCCCGATGGCTTCCGCTCCATCTCTGATCGCGCGCTGAGCGTGGATGCATCCGCCGGCTCGATCACCTTTGGCCCCGTCATCGGCGCAACCGGTCTGAACTACTCGATCAACACCGGCGCATTCTCGCTCGATATCGTTCACCTCGGTAACCGTCTGATCTCCAACGCCTACGACCTGGCCGAGGACGGGGACAACATCGGCATCCAGCCAAACTGGGACACGTCCCCCGACCACACCGTCCCGCAGGTCACCGACGTGTCGAGCCTCAACCTCGACATGTTCGACAACACCCAGATCGGCGTCATCTACCAGATCAGCAACAGCGGCGGTCAGCTCGACATGACGCTCACGTTCACCGACGCCTCCAGTGTCACCGTTCGCCTCGCCGGTCCCGACTGGTTCGGCACCCCCGCCGTCCCCGCGCCGCTCGCCGGTGTCCTCTCCCAGTCCCGTCTCGGAGGCGCGACCGCGCTCTGGAACTCCACCAACAGCAACGACCTTGGCGCACCCGCGCCCGCTGCGCAGCGCCTCAGCGTCATCGAAGCCATCGTCAGCGTTCAGGACCTCATCAACGACGGCTTCGGCGACATCTCCGGCCGGACACTCTCTTCCATCACCTTCGGCAACGCCACGTATCCGGCGAATGTCGGCCGCGGCTACGCCATCATCGCCGCCACCGCTCGCGGCGCACTGAACTTCGGCCCCGAGGGCGTCGGTTCCGTGAACCCCAGCCCCGTCGTTTCCGGCCAGCCCGCCACCTTCCGCGTCGCGGTCACCCCCGGCAGCGGCGTCCCCAACGCCATCACCGCCGTCACCGTTGACGCCTCCACGCTCGACCTGGGCAACGTCAATCTCAACGACAGCGGCATCAACGGCGATGTCACCGCCGGCGACAACACCTGGAGCGCGACCGTGAACGTCCCGGGCACCGTCCTGGCCGGGCCTCGCAACGCTCCCTTCTCCGTCACCGATGCTCAGGCCCGCGTGTTCAACAGCACCATCGGCTTCAACGTTGTCGGTCCCCCTGATGCCCTCGACATCGGAACCCTCGCTGGCGGTAACACCAATCTTCAGGCCGAGCTCATCTCCGGCGGCGTTGTCTGGTACCGGTTCCAGCTCGCCCAGAGCGTCGACGCCATCGACCTCGAGTTCTTCGACATCGACACCGAGGGCTCCGCCATTGTTGTCGGTAACGACACCGAGCTGGGCCTCTACAGCGCCGT
>Ga0163144_10022114_pt1 | contig 12618 bp, 11 predicted proteins | sample OliLak19BULKMAT1_FD_123175 | JGI IMG/M metagenome (GOLD analysis project Ga0163144, IMG submission 123175) | Freshwater microbial mat bacterial communities from Lake Vanda, McMurdo Dry Valleys, Antarctica - Oligotrophic Lake LV.19.BULKMAT1 | ecosystem: Environmental > Aquatic > Freshwater >... | reverse complement strand
CGGCCCGACTCCACGCTGGCGCGGCGTGTGCGTGAGAGGGTTCCGTGGCCCGCAACTTCGCTCGCATCGCCTTGGTCCTGCACAGCGTGATCGCCTGCTCGCGCGGCGGCGAGGCTTCGCTCACCGATCGCCCGCGCCACGACGCACCCGCGCAGGCCTCCGTGCCGACGCCGGCCCCCACAGCGGAACCGGTGGTCGCGATCGTGAGCACGGGCGAGCCACCGCAGATCGCACCGGCGGTCATGCCCGCGCTCGAGGTCGCCGAGCTCGCGCACTTCACCGAGGTCCGCGCGGTACCGAGCCATGCCGCACCGCTGCTCGGAGTGCTCGCCCCGTCGACGCGCATCGAAGTGCACCCGGCCAAAAAGAGCGACGACTGCACCCACGGCTGGCGAATGATCGCGCCACGCGGATTCGTGTGCGCGAAGATGGTACCGAGCAACGGCGAGGCATCGCAGCAGTACTTTCCGCGCGTGCCCAAGGGCGCGCTCGTGCCCGGTGTCTACGGCAAGCTGCGCAGCGAAGGCGCGCGGATCTTCGCCGACGCCGCGGCGGTGCGGGCGAAGCGAAGTGACGCACCGACCGCCGCGCTCACCGTGCGGCGACTCGGCACCGAGACGATCGACGGTCGCAAGTACTGGCGCACGCGCCACGGCCTCGTCGCGATGGCCGACATCCGCAAGCTCGACAGCTCGGGCTTCGGCGGCATGGACATCGACGACGGCCTCGCTGCCCCGCGCGTATGGGCACGCTTCCGCGGCAACGACGGCACGATCGCGCTGCGCACCGCACCGCGTCACGATGCACCGATCCAAGATCGGCTCAAGGCGCGACGCACCGCGCGACTGGTCGAGACGTCGCCCGACGGCGCGTGGGTCAAGCTCGATCGCGGCGGCTGGGCGCGACGCGACGAGGTCCGCATCGCCAAGGCCGCAACGGCCCCCGACGGCATCACGGCCGATGAGCGGTGGCTCGACATCGACGTCGACGAGCAGGTGCTCGTCGCCTACGTCGGCACGCGCGCGGTGTATGCGACGCTCGTGTCGACCGGCCGTCGCACGCACGACACCCCGACCGGGGTGTTCCGCATCGAGCGCAAGGTCGCGGAGCGCACGATGAGCTCGCGCCCCGACGACGACGACCCGTATGCCGTCGATCGCGTGCCGTGGACCGCGTACTTCATCGGCAGCTACGCGCTGCACACGGCCTACTGGCACGGCAGCTTCGGCGAGCGCAAGAGCCATGGCTGCGTGAACCTGTCACCGAAGGACGCGCGCCGCCTCTACGGCTGGACCGCGCCGGGCGTGCTGCCGGGGTACACGGAGATCCACGGTAGCGCCGCGCAGCCGGGCGCGGTGATCCGGATCCGCAGCGCAGAGGATCCGACGCCGGCGTGGCAAGGCTACGCGGCCGCGATGCGAGAATCGGCCGCGCACGGCTGAATTCGCGACCCGCAGCACGACCCTCGATGTGCCACCATCGTGGCCTCGATGTCGTCGTCACGTTCCTTGGTCCTGTTCACGTCGCTCGCTGCATGCGACCCCCCGCGCGAGCCCGACGCCGATGCGAAGGCGCCGACCGTGACGCCACCCGCAACCGCACCGATCGCCACCACGTCGAAGCCCACGGCGGCCCCGCCGACGACGAGGGCTGCGGAACTCGAGGTCCGGGTCGACGCGATTCGTATCGCCGGCGACGACGTCGAGATCGAAGTCACACTCGATCGTCGACTTCCGCCGACTGGCGCGAGCCGACCGACGCTGCACATCGGTGACGTCGCGATCCACCGCAGTCGGCGACCGGACGGTGCGCTCGATCGCATCGTGTTCCTCGTCGAGCGCACCGTGTTCGACACCCTCGTCGACGGCGCGACGCTCGTCGTCCGCGATCGCGCCTACTCGAGCGAGCAGATGACGGATCCGCCGCGCCTCGACAAGTCGGCGGTGACGCGATGAGAGCCCGTGCGCTCGCGATCCTCCTCGCGGCAGGGCCCACCAGCGCCTACGCGGCGGATCCCGATCTGCCGGGATCGATGCCGACGTCGCGCGAGACCTACGGCTTCGGCGACACCGCGTTCATGCCGGACAACTTCGGCTTCGCAGCGGTCGAGCTCCAAGGCGTGATCCATCGCCCCACAGATCTCGACGCGGGTCCGTTCCCGCTCGTGATCATCCTGCACGGCCGGCACTCGACGTGCTTCGATCCGCAGATCCCGACCGACCAGGATCCGTTCGCGAACGCCAGCGTCGAGTGGCCGTGTGCGCCGTTTCGCGAGCCGGTGCCGAGCCTCGACGGCTACGACTACTGGGCCGAGAACCTCGCGAGCCACGGCTATGTGGTCGTATCGATCGGTGCGAACGGCGTCAACGCGGCCGACGATGCGGTCGAGGACGCCGGCGCGAATGCTCGCGCGCAGCTCATCACGGCGCACCTCGATCTGTGGACCGCGTTCAACGACACCGACGAGTACGGCACGACCTACAACGACAGCGTCGATCTGCAGAACATCGGGCTCGTCGGTCACTCACGCGGTGGCGAGGGCGTCGCCGCCTGGTTCGTCCACGCCGCCAACAACGATCTGCCGTACACGGTGCGTGGTGCGCTGCTGCTCGCGCCGACCGACTTCAATCGCGCCATCGTCACCGGCGTGCCGCTCGCGACGATCTTGCCGTACTGCGACGGCGACGTCTTCGATCTGCAGGGCGCGCACTACTACGACGACAGCCGCCACGCGACGGCCGGCGATCCGGCGCCGAAGTACGTGTTCGAGATGGCCGGCTCGAACCACAACTTCTACAACACGATCTGGAGCCCGGGCACGTTCTCGGACGGTGGTGCGGTCGACGATTTCACGTCGCTGGAGCTCGCGATCCAGCAGACCGACGCGAGCTGTGGCGGCGCGAGCCCGCTGCGCCTCGGCGAGCAAGAGCAGCAACAGAGCTTCGTCGCGTACGCGAACGCGTTCTTCCGCATGCACCTCGGCGGCGAGACCGAGTACGTGCCGCTGTTGCGCGGTGAGGTCGAGCCACCGACCGGCGCCGCTGCGGCAGCGGTCCGCACGACGTACATGCCGCCCGATCTCGCGGGCGATCGACTGGTCGTGAATCGCATCGCGACCGCGGCATCGATGGCCACGAACGATCTCGATGCGGCCGTCGAAGGCGAGGCGCTCGGCGACTACGGCCTGTGCGGCGTCGGGCCCGGCGGCGGCATCGAAGACTTCGATCACTGCGTCGCGGAGCCGGGCACGTTCTTCGGCGATCCGTTCGAGGGTCGCGAGCCGCACGTGCCCGGGCTCGCGCACCTGCGGCTCGGCAGCTTCGGCGCCGGTGCGCGGTGGATCAACGCGCTGCCGCGCGGCACCGACGTCTCCGGCTTCGTCGCGCTGCAGTTCCGCGTCGCGTACGACTTCGACAGCGCCGGCAACGATGGCTCGAGCGCCGAGCTCAGCGTTGCGCTCGTCGATGGTGCCGGCACGCGGGCGATGGTCGGACCGATCGCCGTCGCGCCGCCGCTCGGATCGCTGTACCCGATCGTGCCGAAGTTGCTGCTGTACGGCGTCCGCATGCCGCTCGCGGAATTCGTCGCGGTCGCGCCGACGATCGATCTCGCCGACGTCGCGAGTATCGAGCTCGTGTTCGACCAGGACAGCGGCGCGATCCTGCTGTCCGATCTACTGTTCGCCGACGAGGTACCACCGCCGCCTTCGGGCACCGGCAGCAGCTCCGACGACGGCACGGTGGATAGCTCGGGCGAGGACGAGATCGGCAACGACTCGACGGGGCAGGGCACCACGAGCCCGATGACGACCAACGACGACGACGACGACGACGACGACGACGACGACGGCACGGCGGGCTCGAGCGACACGACGGGCCCGAGCGCGCGCAGCGGGGACGATGGCTGCGGCTGCACGACGAGCGCGTCGCAGCCGGGGCGCGCGCTGCTCTTCGTGATCGCGATCGCGGCGGGCAGATCTCGGCGTCGGTTCCGCGCCCGCGCGCGATGACCCGTCCCTTTGGGCCAACGATCTTTCCCGCCGCCGCAAAACCTCGACCTCGCGATGACACTGTTCGTCGCGACGGCCGACCGGGGACCAGGTGTACGCTCGCGACCTGTCCGTGCAGTCACTTGCGATCCCCGATCTCGACCGCGCGCTCGCGGTGCTCGGCTACGAGCAGTTCCGGCCGGGTCAGCGTCAGGCGATCACGACGCTGCTCGAGGTCGGACGCCTGTTGTTCATCGCACCGACCGGCGGCGGCAAGAGCCTCGGCTATCAGCTCCCGGCCGTCGCGCTGCCCGGCATGACGCTGGTGATCTCGCCGCTCGTGGCGCTGATGCACGATCAGGTGACTGCGCTGCAGGCCCGCGGGGTCGCGGCGACGTATCTCGCGGCGACGCTCGATGGCGACGAGGTGCGCAGTCGCATGGCCGGGATCGGTCGCGGGCAGTACAAGCTCGTGTACTGCGCGCCGGAACGGCTGCAGTTCCCGGGCTTTCGCGGAGTGCTCGCGCGCACGTCGATCGATCTCGTCGCGATCGACGAGGCGCACTGCATCAGCGAGTGGGGCCACGATTTCCGGCCGGAGTACCTGCAGATCGGTACAGTGCTCGCCGAGCTCGCGCCGCCGCGGATCCTCGCGTGCACGGCGACCGCGACACCGATCGTGCGCGACGAGATCGTCGCGCGGCTCGGCCTCGGCCCCGACACGCCGCAGATCGTCCATGGCTTCGCGCGGCCGAATCTCGTGCTGCGCACGACCGAGCTGCGGTCCGCGAAGGAGCGCGAGCAGCAGGTCGACGCGATGCTCGCCGAGGCGCTCGGCGGGCCGGGCATGGGGCGCGGCACGGCGATCATCTATTCGTCGACGCGACGCATGGCGCAGGAGGAGGCGACGCGGCTCAAGGGTCGGCGGTGGCGCGCGTCGCCGTACCACGCGGGGCTCGATCCGTCGCTGCGCGAGTCGATCTCGGGCGACTTCATCGACGGTCGGCTCGAGGTGGTCGTTGCGACGAACGCGTTCGGCATGGGGATCGATCGCTCCGACGTGCGGGCGGTGATCCATCTGTCGCCGCCGGGATCGGTCGAGGCGTACTACCAAGAGGTCGGTCGTGCGGGGCGCGACGGCGAGGTCGCGTACGGCCTGATGCTCGTCTCGTCGACCGACATGCCGCTGCGTCGGCGATTGCTCGAGCGTGACGTCAACGACCACGGCATCGATCCGGCGATCCTCGAGCACAAGTGGGGCATGTTCCTCGAGCTGATGCGCTGGGCCGAGGGCGGCAGCTGCCGCCACGACGCGATCCTGCGCTACTTCGGCGACGACGCCGAGACCCTGCACGGCTGCGGACGCTGCGACGTGTGTCTGCGGATCGACGACGGCGACAGCGAGGTCGACGTCGAGACGGTCGTGCGCAAGGCGCTGTCGGCCGTCGCGCGCGTGCATGGGCGGTTCGGACTGCAGGCGGCGGCGAAGCTGCTGCTCGGCCAGCCCGATCCACGACTGGTGCGCGCGGGACTCGATCGCACCAAGACATTCGGTGCGCTCGCGGATCGCAGCGAGGCGTGGGTGACGAAGCTGCTGCGCCGCTGCATCACCGCGGGCTGGGTCGACTTCTTCGGCGACGAGCGCCCGGTCGTGCACCTGACCGAGATTGGCAAAGCGGTGATGACCGGCAAGCGGCCGGCGCGATTGCTGCTGCCGGGCGACGACGTGGTGCGATCGGTCGGCGCGCGCAAGGAGCGACGCACGAGCACAGCGAACGTCGACGCGGTGGATCTCGATCCGGAGGCGACGGTCGTGTTCGAGGCGCTGCGTCGCCATCGGATGACGCGCGCGAAGGCGGACGGCGTGCCTCCGTATGTGGTCGCGAGCGATCGGACGTTGCGCGAGATCGCGATGCTGCGGCCGCGCAGCGCCAACGAGCTCGCGATGGCGCACGGGATCGGACCGGCGAAGCTGGAGAAGTACGGCGACGGATTGCTCGCGGCGGTGGCATCGGCGCGCGGGCCGGCGTGAAGTGCCGGTTCGATTCGCAACCGTGACTTTCGTGCGCTGAGGTACTACCGCCTGGATCGTGAGTCCTGACCCGCGACCTCGAAGCGTCCGGGCTTCGCTGTGGCGACCTCGGCGCAATCGTCGAGCTACACCCCGGCGGGGCGTTCGAGGTCGAGTTCGTCGCCGCGTCGGGCAGGACACAGGCGCTGGTTACGTTGCGAGCGGACGATATCCTGCGGTGGGCGATCGCGATCTGCTTGCCGTGCGGCAGGCGGCGGGTCAATCGCGTGCAAGCGTGAATCCACCGAGGAGGCTCGCGTCGGCGTCTGGGATGGATCGACCTCGGCGTCGTCGCAGCTCGGTCTATCCGAAGCGTCCCCGCATGGCTTCCACCGCGCCCATCCCTGGGTTAGCGTCCGCGTCATGCGACTGACCTTCCTTCGTTCGATCGGTGTGAGCCTCGCGATGATCGCTGCGTGCGGCGACGATACCGACGGCACCGGCGGCAGCGAGACCGGATCGACCTCGACCGATCCGAGCACCACCGAGCCGAGCAGCTCCGAGCCCGCGACCTCGAACACGATGGGCTCGAGCGAAGAGTCGTCGACGATGTCGACGACGACGAACGTCGACACCTCGACCACCGACGATCCGACAGGCAGCACCGAGGACACCGGCACCGAGACCGGCACCGAGACCTCGGGCTTCGACTGCACGATGATCCCCGCGGCGCCGTTCGCAGCCGAGCGCATCCTGATGGACGTGCCGTTCGGCGACGCCGAGGATCTCGGCTTCGACGGCCAAGGTCACCTCGCCGCGCGCGGCGACAACGACGAGTACCTGCTCGTGGGCGCCGACGGCACCTACGAAGAGATCACCAGCGACGGTCGCCCGACCTACGGCCTGCGCTTCCTCGCGAACGGCGATCTCGTCGCCGCCGCATACACGGCGTCCGACATCCTGCGCATCACGCCGGCCGGCGACATCACCGAGCTCGCGAGCAACCTCGGCGGCGTGAACGGCCTGTTCCCCGACAGCATGGGCGGCGTCTGGTACACGAACTTCGGCGTCGTCGGCTACGTCGATGCAGGCGGCAACGACATCGACGTCGTCGCGCCCGCTGCGAACGCGAACGGCGTGTTCTTCGACGAAGCGCGCCAAGCCGTGTTCTTCACCAACTACGGCACGGGCGGCCTCTCGCGCGCCGACATCGTGAACGGCGTCGCGCAGCCCTCGGTCTCTCTCGGCAGCATCGACGGCTCGCCGGACGGCATCACGCTCGACGCGTGCGGCAACCTCTACATCAACGATCAAGGCGACTCCGAGATGTACCGCGTGTTCCTCGACGAGGCCGGCGACGCGCTCGGCGAGCCGGAAGAGCTCGTCGACGGCGCCTTCCCGACCAACGTCGCGAACGCCCAGTTCGGCACGGGCGACGGGTGGGAAGCGGACTCGCTGTACGCGATCGGCGTCGGCGGCGGGCTGTACCGCATCGCGGTCGGCGTGCCGGGTGCATCGTATGTGACGGTGCGGTGAGACGGATCGTCGAGGGTGCCCCCATCAGCGATCGCTGACGAGCTCGAAGTCCGTGCCCGGCACGACGCGGAAGTACCGCGCGTCGTGCTGCTCACCATCGACGATCACATCCTCGTCGTCCTCGTCGCCCATCGCGGCGATCGCAGCCGCATCGAAATCCTCCGGCGGCGCAGAGAACGGCAGCGGCATCACAGAACGGCCCGAGCTCGACCTGCGCGTGAGACCACCCTCCTCCGCGTCGGCAAAGCCGTCGCCGAGACTCCCCCTTCCCGCCGCCTCGTTCACGGCATGCGCTGCGTCAGCGGGCCGAGGAAGTCGCGCTTGCCGAGCGACACGCCCGCATGACGCAGGATCGCGTACGCGTGCGAGAGGTGGAAGAAGAAGTTCGGCACTGCGTGCTCGATGAAGTAGTCGGCGCCCGTCATCACCTTGCCCTCCCAGCGCGGCTGCGTGATGACGCGCGTCGCCGCGGCATCGAAGTCGGACTCGCCGAGCGTCTCGAGCCATCCGCGCACCGCACCGATGCGCGTGCGCAACTCGTCCATCGTCTGCTCGGTGTCGGCGAACGTCGGCGCATCTTTGCCCGACAGACGCGACGCCGCGAGCTTCGCGGTGTCGCAGGCGGTCTGGACCTGCCGCGCGAACGCGAACTGATCGGGCGCGAGGCGAAGCGTCATGAAGTTTCCCGCGTCGAACTTCTTGGTCTCCGCGAGCTCCCCTGCGGCCGCGAGCCACTTGTCGAGCTGACCGAGGTGCTTGCTCATCTGGCGAAACGTGACGAAGTACATCGCGCGCAGCATAAACGAAGACCGCCACCAGTGCGTGTGCACGAGGTGGCGGTCCTTGACGCGAGCACTGCCCGCAAGCGGTGAGCGCCGCGGCTCAGCTGCCCATGAACGGCTTGAGCTTCTCCATGCTGGCCTTCACGTCGTCGTCGTTGGCCTTTGCCTCGACCGTCAATGCGGCGCCGTCCGTGCCGAACTTCACGCTGTTGATCGTGCCCTCGGACGCGCCGGCCGATTTCGCCTGGTCCTTCACGAGCGCGAACAGAGCCTCGACCTTGGTCTTGACCGACTCGGCCTCTTCCTTGGTGCCGACGCCGACCGACGCCTGCATCGCGATGCCGCTCGAGAAGTCGACGTAGCCGGCGACGTCCTTCGGCGTCGCGCCGAGCTGCTCCTTCGCCATGGCGCCGACTGCGTCGGGGAGCTTGCCGGCGAACCACACCTGCTTGCCTCTGTCGGCGCGACCGATGAGATCCTTCATCTCACCGTCGAACACCGACTTGCCCTCGCCCTTGGTGAGCTTCTGGACGTCGCTGGCCCACGCCTTACCGGCGACGGCGAGCGTGTTGTCGTCGACGACGTAGGCGACAGTGCCGTCCTTCGCCATCTCGAGCACCTTGCCGTCTTCCTTGACGGTCCACGGATCGGTGCCTTCCTTCTCCTTCATCTTGGTGAAGGCGCACTCGAGGTTTTCCTTCTTGCCGATGCCGTCGGCGACGACCACCAAGGCCATCTTGTCGTTGTCGAAGTCGTTGGAGGCGCCGATCGTGACGCTCTTCCACTTGTCCAGGCCGAGGTTGCACGCCGCCATCGCGTCGAGCTGATCCTTGCCCTTGCTCTCGACCATGCCCTTGAGGTGGTCGGTCCACAGCTTGGTGCTCTGGATGCCGGCGAGATCGATGCCACCGACGACGTTTGCCGCCTCGGGGATGTACTTGCCGCCAGCGGCGGCGCCTCCCTTGCAGCCCACGATGGCGAGAAGACCAAACGCGGCGAAGGTGACGGCTGCGAGACGGGTGCGGACGGCTTTCATGACGGATTCCTCGGGTGGGCCGGCGCGGGGTTCGATGCGCCGGACATCTAGACGGACGGTGTCGCTCGCGGTTGCGGGGCGACCTTGCGCGGCGGAGTCTACCCGTTTCGCCCCCGCTGTCACGGGCGCGTGCAGCGGTCCTGGGTGACTCCCGCGCGAGATCGGCCCGCGCGCGGCCGCGCCTCGCCTTCGCGCAGTCCATGCGTGCGTCTGCTCCGCTTGGCCACGGGAATGCACCGGGCAGGCGCAGGCAGAACGCCGTTCGCATCCATGTCGGTGGATTTCTCGCGGCGTGTGGAATCGAATGGGCTACCGAACATCACCCCCGAGCATGAGCATGCCCGGTGCCCCCACGGGGGGAATGCCCTCGACCCACGTCGCCCGACTCGGCACCGCAACGCGACCGAGGCGGATGACTTCGACCATGACCTCGCCCACCGACAGCCGCGACGATTTCGCTCTGCTCGACGCGTGGGCCGACGGCGATTACGCGGCGGCGCGCGAGCTCATGCGGCGCTAGACGGCGCCGCTCATGCGCTTCTTCGATCGCAAGCTCGAGGGTCCGATCGAAGATCTCGTGCAGGACACGCTGCTCGCGTGCATCAAGGGTCGGCACGACTTCCGGCGCGAAGGCGGCTTTCGCAGCTACGTGTTCGGCATCGCGCGGCACGTGCTGTTCGCCGCGCTGCGTGCGAAGCATCGCGCGGCGGCGATCGACGTCGAGGTCAGTCGGCTCGTCGATCTCGAGCCATCGCCGAGCCGACTCGTCGCGCACAAGCGCGAGATGCGAGTGTTGCTCGACGCGCTGCGCCGCCTACCGATCGAGACGCAGATCCTGCTCGATCTCTATCACTGGCAGAGGCTCAGTGGCCCGGAGCTCGCGACCGCGCTCGGCATTGGGGAGAGGGCGCTGCGCAGTCGGCTGCACCGCGCGATTGGCCTCGGCACCTCGCGACACATCGAGAGGTGGCGTGACGCGAAGCCACCCGAATCGCCCGTTTCCGGTCACGGGGATGGGACCGCGCAGAGCGCCCGGCGACGGCGAGGTCGAGCGCGTGCGTGCCGTGCTCGAGGCGCGCTTCGGCCTCGGCGGTCTCGAGCCGACGGAGAAGCTCGGCGAGTACGTCGTGCTCGATCGCCTCGGCGCCGGCGCGACGGGTGTGGTCCATCGCGCGTATCACAAGGCTTCGGATCGCACGGTCGCGATCATGAGCGCGGCGACGCGGAGCACGGCGAGCGGGCGGTCGATCTGCCGCCTGCGCTGCATCGGGTGATCGCGCGCGGGCTCGCGGCCGATCCGGCGGCGCGGTGGCCCTCGATGCGCGCTGGCGCGAGCGCTGGGCGAGGGTACGCGCAGGGTGGGTGAAACCGTCGCGATCGCGCGACCGCTGGTCACATCGAATCCGGCCGGCCTCTCCCGGACATGCGCGCCATTTCCCTCGGTCTGGGCCTCTTGGCCATCGTCCCCCTGCTCACCCCGGTCGACGCCGCCGCGGCACCCGTAGGCGCGAGCTCATCGGCGGGCAAGGCCAAGCCGACCAAGGCCACTGGAGTCGTGCGGCCCTTGCTGAGCGCCGACGACGAGAAGTCGCTCGAGATGAAGGACGGCCGCAAGCGCTACGACACCGCGAAGGCGGCCGATATGAGTCGTACGAAGCGCCGTCACGACTTCGTGAAGGCGAACCCCGATCTCGAGATCACCGAGGCGGAGCCGCCGAAGGCCGCGCAGTGGTCGGGCAAGCGATTCAGCTGGCTCGACCGAGGGATCATGACGCCGGTGAAGGACCAGGGCAACTACGGCACGTGCTGGGCGTTCGGCACCGTCGGTCTGATGGAGGCAATGTGGCGCAAGGATCAGGGCGAGACGGTCGATCTCTCCGAGCAAGATCTCATCAACTGCAACTGCCGCTGCGCGGGCGCGCCGAAGGACCACGCGATCAAGCGCGTGGCGGGTGTGAAGCTCGAGACCGCGAGTCCGTACAACGGCGACGGCAACGGCAAGCAGTGCAACAACGCGCCGAACTGCGGCACGTGTGAGAAGTCGGTCAGCACGCCCTATCACTTCGATCCCGATTTCACGCCGGTGAACCCCGACTACTCGGGTGACGATGCGATCCACAAGGACGTGCCGGTGCCGACCGCGGAGATCAAGCGCGCGCTCGTCGAGCGCGGGCCGGTCTACACAAAGATGCACATCCCGAGCGGATCGGGCTTCAACGGCCTCGATGCCGGCGAGACCCACGACGAGACGGTCGAGCTCGTCTACGACAACCCGTCGACGAACGCGAACGAGCGCAACAACGAGGCGCACATGGTGCTCCTCGTCGGCTGGGACGACGACAAGGGTGCGTGGCTGATGCGCAACTCGTATGGCACCAACTGGGGCGACGGCGGCTACGGGTGGATCAAGTACGGGAGCAACAAGATCGGTATGGGCGCGGCGTGGGCCGCCATGGCCGCACCGGCGCACAACTTCACCGCGGTATGGCGCAAGACGGACCTCGTCGCGCAGGTGCAGGGCCACGGCTGGAGCGTCGCGGACACCGAGGCGAGAGGCGCAGAGATCGGGCCGAAGGGCTATCGCATCGAGACGCTCGACATCGTGGTCGAGGGTGGCAAGGCGCAGTACAGCGTGGTGTGGCACAAGCTCGGCGACATCGCGGAGAAGCGAGCGTTCGGGCTCGGCGAGAGCGACTATCTCGCGAAGTACGAGGAGCTCGAGAAGGCTGGTTGGCGCGTGCACCTGCTCGAGCCGTACGTCGTGGGCGGGGTCGTGAAGTACAGCGCGGTATTCCGCAAGGAGAGCAAGGTCGAGGAGAAGCAGGTGCTCGGGCTTGGATCTGCGGAGTTCGAGAAGCACAACGCCGCGCTGCGCGGGGACGGCTGGCATGTGCATCTCGTCGAGCCGCGCATGGTCGGCAAGACGCTCGAGTACGCGGCCGTGTGGCGCAAGGGTAAAGTGGATCAGCAGGAGCTCTACGACGCGAGCCCCAAGGCGTATCGCAGCAAGGATGCCGAGCTGCGCGCGAAGGGCTGGCGGTTGTTCCGGCTCGAGAGCTACACGGTCGGGGGCAAGCTGCGATACGCGGCGATCTGGCAGCAGGGTGGCGCGAAGGAGAAGCAGAGCGACGGGCTGACGTATGCGGAGCTGCGTAAGAAGGACGCGGAGCTGCGCAAGGACGGATGGTCGCTGACGATGGTCGACGGGTACTGATGCGGTCGACGTGACAGGCGCTGCACGGATCGGCGAGACTGGCGGACACGG
>Ga0163144_10022113_pt1 | contig 12619 bp, 10 predicted proteins | sample OliLak19BULKMAT1_FD_123175 | JGI IMG/M metagenome (GOLD analysis project Ga0163144, IMG submission 123175) | Freshwater microbial mat bacterial communities from Lake Vanda, McMurdo Dry Valleys, Antarctica - Oligotrophic Lake LV.19.BULKMAT1 | ecosystem: Environmental > Aquatic > Freshwater >... | reverse complement strand
TCGCTCTTGAGCGAGAGATACACCCGCTCGAAGGCCGAACAGTCCATGGCGGGGGTCTTCAAGTAATCGTCATGAGCGAGCGCCGAGGCGCAGTTGCTATCGACGATCGCAAACAGCGTTCCCAGCCGGGCCGATCCGTTCCCGCCCTGGCGCGGGAAGATGCCGCCGTTGGCCGCCACGCTCCGCCGACACGGGTCGGTGGTCGTCCAGGTGTTCGCGCCCGACTGCGGGCCGCTGATGCTCCACGTGGGCGGAATGCCCGTGCTGAAGTTCACGGTCGGCAGAATCGTCTCGGAGCCTTGCGTCGAGATCGCCACGTCGTCGATCAGGATGTTGTCGACCGCCACCCACCAGTCGTTGGTCGGCTCAAAGTGCCGCAGGCGGACTTTCACACCCGTCCGCCCAGCTGCGAACACGCCCAGCGTCGCACTGATGCGCCCATAGGCACCGTTGGCGTTGCCCGTCGTCGCCGCCGGAGCGGGACCCGTCCGGCTCGGCGAAACGCGACGGATCACCAACCGCCAGGTTGGGTCCTGATCGCTCATGGCCTCGATCTCGAAGACGGCCGAGCCGTTGTTGTTCAGCTGCGCCGAAACATCAATGTGCACGAACGCGTTGCTCATCCCCGAGCAGTCGATGGGCGGCGTCACGATGTCGTGCGAGGCGCCCGTCCCTGTCGGGTTGGTTCCAGTCGCCGCTTCTGAATCACTGATGATGAACCGGCCCACCGAGGGCCTGCCGTTGAACGTGGCCGGATTGGCCCGCGTGCCGCCCGCCGTCGCGCCCGAGCCGCTCACGATCCAGCCCGCATTCTCTGTCGCCGTCGCGGTGTTGGAAATTACCCACCCTGCCGCCGTCAGGCCCGCCGCATCAGCGAATGAATCGAACGACTCACTCAGCCGCACATCGCCGCTCGAGAGCGCCGCCTCGGCCGTCAGCGTGCAGCTCGGGGCGCCGGCGCCCTCGGGCACCAGCGCATACCGCAGTGTGACGTGCCGCTTGTCGGTCGGCAGTGGGGGCGTATCGATAAACGACGATGTCGTCGCCGAAAGCCCGGTCGCGATCGGGAAGCCGTTGCGGGTGAGCATCACCGTCGGCGCGTTCACGCCCACCGGCGCAAGCCACGACAGCGTCACCGTTCGCAGCATCGGATTGGCCGCCGACACCAGGTTGCTCGGGCACGGACGCACGCTCGACCACGCCGACACCGGAATCACCGACTTGGTGATCGTCGTGCTCGAACGGCTCGCGATCAACCCCGCGCCGCCGCCGCCTTCGAAGTACTCGATCTTCACCCGGTGCCGCCCGGCGTTCAGCCCGATCGCCGTGCTGGCACGCTCGACCATGCCGTGCGCGCCGTTGTTGTCCACAATCAGCGTGTCGCCCAGATACATCTTCGAGCCGTCGTCAGAGTTCAGATAAAACGTGTACAGATCAGTCCCCGGCGCATCAATGTACCCCTCGATCACCGCGCCGACATTGTCCGCGCGGCCTGACCCTGCGATCAGGCCGTTGGTTGACGGGAAGTTGATCTGTGGCAGCAAGGCGTACCCAAACGGTGTCAGCGTCGAAAAATCCGGCAGTGTCGTGGGCGCGACCAGGTCGTAGTACGCCGCCTGCACGCCGGCCCGCACCTCACTGGGGTTTTCCGGTGTGCGATAGTTGACCGGGTTGAACAGCGTTGCCGTCACTGCCGTCGTCGATGACGCCCCGCTGGGATCGACGATCGTGTAGTTGAAGGTGTCCATGCCCTCCGCCGCGACCGGCGGCGTGTACCGCAGCACATCGCGCCCGCCCGGCCCGCCGCCCACAACCCGCGTCACCGTTCCGCCCCGGGTTGTCATCGCATCAAACGTGGCGATGCTGAACGTCAGCCCGCTCGAGTGGAAGTCATTGGCCATCACGTCGATCGACGCGTTCGGCGGCTGCGGGGCCGCGAACGTCTGAAACGTGCCGGCCGAGTCCGCGACGGCGTGCACCACCGGTGAATCGCTGATCCGGAACGAACTGACCCAGTTGTCCCAGCCGCCGCCCGCCGTGCTGTATTCCCCCACGCCCCAGAACGTCGTGTCGTCGGTCGGATCAACGGCGATGGCGTAGTAGTCGCCCCAGCGCCCGCCGATGTCGCTGTCGCCGGTGCGAACCACCGTGGGTGTCGCCATCACGCCCACCGGGTCCGTCACGCGTCGCCCCGTGTTTGCCACGCTCACCCGGCTGGTGGTGCCGGTGAGCCCGACCGTCACGGCGATGTCGTTCGAAGAGTTGATGCCGATGGCCGGGAAGATCGTGTGCAGCGTGCCTCCCCCGTCGATATCGCCCGACTGCACGCGCGTCACATTGCCGCTCGCCGGCCAGTCGCCCGTGTTGAACTCATGCCACCGTGCCTTATTGCGCCCGCCCACGCTGGCGTTCTGCACCATCACCAGCCGCCCGTTGCGCCACATCGGGCTCGTGATGCCCGCCGTGCTCACCGCTGCGCCGTTGAGCGTCGGCGGCGTGATCGGGTTGGCATACGCCGGCACCGTCACTGTCGTGAACGTCAGCGTCGGGGCGGTGATGGGGTTGCGCACCGCGTACACCCGCACGCTCGTGCTGCTCTGCACCGTCACGGCAAAGCCCGCCTGGTTGGTGCCAAAGTGCAGTGCGGGCATAAGCGTGCCGATACTCGCCTCCCGCATCGTCGCGAATGTAGCCGCTGAACCCGTCAGCAGCGGAGTCTTGTTAAACACCCGCACGCCCACGCCATAAAACCCGCTCGCCGACAGGCCAAACAAGTTGCCCGTCACGTAAATCGCGTTCTGGTCGTAGCTGAAGCCGGGGAAGTCCCACCAGCACGTCACCGCGCCCGCCAAAATCACCGCGTCCGTCCGGTACTTGTACCACACCCCGTTGGGATCAGAATCGTCCGACACGGCGATCGTGATCCACGCCTCGTTGTTGTTGTAGGTCTCGAGTGTCAGCACCACAAAGCGCTGCGACGTGTGGTCATAAAAACACTTGGGGTCAAAGCAGAAGTTGCCGCCCCCCAAAGGCTCAAAGAACCCCGGATTGCCCGGCGATCCCAAAAAGGCCTCAAACTGCGGCGTGCCCGTCTTGGTATACCACGCCAGCGACTGGTTCACCGTCACCAAAACATGATTAGGCCCCACCGCCAGACACGGATCGGGCGGCACCCAGCCGGTGGAGTCGATACTCGGAAAAAGCCGCAGCGGCGTAACCCGCTCGGCTGCCATGGTCAGACCCGCCACAAGATCGTTCGGCTCGCCCGCAAGCGGATTGCCAGGGTTGTTGTGCGCCGGCACAATGTCGCGGATACGCCTTCCCGGGGCCGCGCCCAGGAACGGCTTGGGCTGAATCTGCACCGGGAAGGTCCGGGTGTCGATGATTACGGCCGGAGTCGAGCCCCACGCCACCGCGCCGGCCTCGGTCAGGTCGGGCGGCGGAACGCTCTGATCGCGCCGCTCGCGGGGCGAGACCATCGGCACACCCGGCACGATGTCATCTATCGGGAGCGGCGCCAGCGAAACCGCCCGCACCCCAGAGCCCCCGTGCGGGTCGGCCAAGCTCAGCCCCACATTGATCGCCCGCCCCCCCGGGGCGACGAACCCCGGCGGCATCGTGCTGGCCGCGCCAACTGCACCGCAAACTAGGGAAACTCCAAGCCCGGCGATTATGGCGATGCGCATTCGACAGCCCCTGAAAGATGCGTGGCCCAACGAGCGCGGCGACGCGAAGAAAGTGATAGACCTCAGCCTGATCTGATTCGCAGCCCATCCGCATCATGTTGCGAATGCCTCGGACATTGTTGGCATCGGAGGGATTCGGCCCCGACTGCGCAGCGATAAATCGGGCGCGTGTTATCGGACAACACCGAGGGGCGAAATCGGCACTTCTAAGCCGTCTCTTTGATGGTGCGATGACCCGCCGAGGCCGCTTACTTGTCGGCTTTGCCGATCTGCCACTCGTCGAGCTCGACGGGCGCCTGACGCCCGAAGATGGTGACCAGTACGCTGATCTTGCCCGTCTCGGAGTGCAGCTTGTCGACCGTCGCCTCGTAACCGGCGAATGGGCCTTCCTTGATCGTGACCTGCTCGCCCGGCTCGAAGACCATCTTGATCTGCGGCTGATCTTCCGGCTTGAGCGATGCCGCCAGCATCTTCTCAATCTCGGTGAGCTTCATCGGGGTCGGGCGGCCCTTGGTGCCGACGAAGTCGCCTACGCCGCTGGTTTCCTTGATGAGGAAGAACACGTCCTGCGGAATGCGGCCGTCGTCCTCAAGCTTCATTTCAACGAATACATAGCCCGGATAGAGCTTGGTCTCGGTGATGCGCTGCTTGCCACCCTTGATCGTCTTGGTCTTCTCGGTCGGCACCAGAATGCGGCCCACGTAGTGCCCCATGTGCTCGATCGCCACCTTGCGAAGGAGCGTGTCGCGCACGCTCGACTCTTTGTTGCTGGCAACCCGGAGCACGAACCAGTTCATGCCCTCGCGCACCATCACGTCTCCGGGCTTGAACTCGGAGTTGCTCGAAACCTGCTGCTGGGTCGTGACGGCCGCCGTCGCCTGCTGCTCGTTGTTCTCGCTCATGGGTAGACTCCGAATCGTGGTATAAACCAAAGTGGCGAGCCGGCTCAGCCGACGAGAATGCCGATGAACTTGAAGAACGTGCGGAACGTGATATCGAACATGAACAGCGATGCCGAAATCAACACCGCCGCGCCGATAACGACCCATGTCGCCCCGATGACCTCTTTGGGGGTGGACCAGTTGACCTTCTTCATCTCAAAGTCGGTCGCGATGAGGAAGTCCACCGTCTTTTCACGGCGACCGGCGAACCAATACGCCAGGAACGTGCCGAACAGCAGCACAATGGCCGCCAGACCGCCCTGAATCAGTTGCGGATCAACCAGCGGCACCGCCTGCATCGGGAAGTTGGTCGCCCAGGACCCGATCTGCGGACCAACCGAGCCGTCAGTGGTGGGCTGGCGGATCGAAGCCGCCTCCGAGATTGACCGACCGGCCTTGAGCGAGATTTCGTTGAAACGAGTCAAGCCCGAACCCTGCTGGAAGCTCACAACGTTGGCTGTGCCCAGCGACGAAGGAGTCGTCTGCGGATCGGCCCGCGGGAAAAACTCTACGTTGGTCCCGGCGGTGGGGGCAGCGCCCGCCAGCGTCACCTGCACCTGATACCCGCTCTGGGGCATCTTGTCAGCGATGAGGCTGCCCTGCTGATAGACCCAGCCCGCCAGCGCGAGCGTTGCAACGGCGACCAGGCACGCCGTCATCATGCGGACCCAGTAGCCCTGACCGGATTTGAGAATGCCAAACTGCATGCAGGAGAAATCCTCGGTGCTCGGCCATGGGCCCCGCACCAGTCACTGACTACGCAACGCCTGTCCCCGCACGGGGGCCATGCACACGCATGGCTCGCCCGCGCCGGATCAGCACGCTGCACGTCCATCACTCAAAGCACGCCGGGAGGGAATCGAACCCGCAACCTGTGGATTTGGAATCCACTGCTCTGCCAATTGAGCTACCGGCGTACGTGAACATGTACGGAAGGCTCGGTTCGTGCGGCCGGCCGCTGCCAGCACCACGCCCCTCCGCCCGCCGATTACTTGCGCTTGATCTTGTGCAGCGTGTGCTTCCGCAGGCGGGGGCAGTACTTCTTAAAGCCGCCCTTCACCTTCTCGGAAATGCCGCCCTTGGTCTGGATCTCGGTACGATAGTTGAGGTCGCCCGTCTCCGAGCACTGCAGCCACACATACTCGCGACCGGATGATTTGCCTTTAGCCATTGCGAAACTCCAACAAAGAGGCCGAGCGCGGGCCGCGGCGGGGATAACGCCTCAAATCCGCCTTGCGACGGGTGGGGGGCGTGGGGGACTCTGATACACAACCGGCCCGCGGGTGAGTGCGGACCGGTAGAGAAACCACGAAGGTGATCGCAGGTGCCTTCCAAAAAACCGGGGCTTTCCGATTGACGCGGGGTTCGGCTCGTTCGGCGAGCGTCTGGTGCCGCGGGAGGGCGGGGCTGCTGGATGTACTCCCAAGTATATCCACGGACCGGGGCCAAGTGGTCGGCGGGCCGTGGTGAGCAGGTCAAAAAATGGGCGGATCAACGCGGAAAAGGAGAGAGCGGTCCGTCTGGACGCCGTTACTTGCCGCCGGGGATGAGTCCTTTGAGCTTGTCGGTGGCGTCATCGACGGCCTTCTTGCCCTGGTCTTGAGCGTTCTTGATGGCTTCTTCGGCCTTGGCTTTGACTTCGCCGACGGCTTTGTCGGAGATGCCCTTGAGATCGCCCAGGCCGGCGATGCGTCCCTGGAGGTCGCCGAGGATGTCGGCCGGGAGAATCCCGCCGCCGTTTTCGGCCGCGGCATTGAGTACGGCTTGGACGATGATGCTGCTGAGCTGGCTGACGGTGACGCCCGAGCCGGCGACACCGGTGCCGGTCTTGCCCACGTTGGTGAGGTGGATTTCGGGAATCGTGATCGTGAGATTGGAAGACTTTCCAAGGGCTTGGGCAGCGACGCCACCGACGCCACCGAGGAGGTCGGCGTGGACCTTCACGTTCTTGATGGTGAGGTCATTGATGATGAGCTTCGTCTCGGGGCCGGTGCTGGGGCCGGAAGGGGCCGAGCCGGAACCGGAGGAGAGCTTCTTGAGGTTGTCGAGAATGACCTGGTAGTTGAAGCCGGAGTCTTTACGCTCGAGGGAGACATCGATATCGCTGAGCGCGAAGGTGGGGATCTCGATGAGGTCTTTGCTGAGCGAGCCGAGAGAGACTTGAACCTTGGACGTGCCGAGTGCGAGGAAGTGGGGGGCGGTGTAGCCCTGGGGGCTGGCGACCTTGAAGCCGGACATGCCGAAGGAGCCGCCCATGAGGCCGAGGTCGACCGAATCAACAGTGGTGGAAACGCCCATGGCGTAGGTGCCGCCTTTTTCGATGCCGCCCTTGATGAAGTTATTGGCGTAGGCGATGACGAAGATGACGCCAGCAACGAGAAGAACGACGAGAAGCACGGCGACAACGATGAGGCGTTTGATGAGCTTTTTCATAGGTGGATCTCCGATCGAGAACTGTAATCCGGGAACAGGGCGAGCCGCGAAAAAAAAGAGGGCGCCGGGTTTGTCCCGACGCCCTCGAAGAATTCTCTGATCGTTCAACCGCTTCCGCAGCGGCGTTTTCGACGAGTCCTTACTCGATGATTTCGGTCACGACGCCCGAGCCCACCGTGCGGCCACCCTCACGGACGGCGAAGCGGAGACCCTTTTCCATGGCGACGGGCTTGCCCTGAAGGTCGATCGTCAGCGTGACGTTGTCGCCTGGCATGCACATCTCAACACCCGTCGGGAGAGCGACCGAGCCGGTCACGTCCGTGGTGCGGAAGTAGAACTGGGGCTTATAGCCGCTGAAGAACGGGGTCGCACGGCCGCCTTCGGCCTGCGAAAGAACGTAAACCTCGCCCTTAAACTTGGTGTGGGGCTTGATCGAACCCGGCTTGCACAGAACCTGGCCGCGCTCGATGCCGTCCTTCTCGACGCCGCGGAGCAGAGCACCGACGTTGTCGCCGGCCTCGGCCTGATCGAGGGTCTTCTGGAACATTTCGACGCCGGTAACGATCGTCTTGGAGTTGTCCTTCTTGATGCCGACGATTTCGACTTCGTCGCCCACCTTCAGGATGCCACGCTCAACGCGACCCGTCGCGACCGTACCACGGCCCTTGATCGAGAAGACGTCTTCGATGCTCATGAGGAGCGGCTTGTCCTTCTCGCGGACCGGCTCGGGGATCCAGGTATCGATGGCGTTGAACAGCTCGTCGATGCACTTGGTCGCCGCGTCGTCCTTGGGGTTTTCAAGGGCGAGCTTGGACTGGCCGCGGATGATGGGCGTGGTGTCGCCGGGGAAGCCGTACTTGTTGAGCAAGTCACGGATTTCCGACTCGACGAGCTCGAGCAGGTCCGGATCGTCAACCAGGTCAACCTTGTTGAGGAAGACGACGATGTAGGGCACGCCGACCTGACGGGCCAGAAGCACATGCTCGCGGGTCTGCGGCATCGGGCCGTCGGCGGCCGAGACCACGAGAATCGCGCCGTCCATCTGGGCGGCGCCGGTGATCATGTTCTTAACGAAGTCGGCGTGGCCCGGACAGTCAACGTGGGCATAGTGACGCTTGGTCGTCTCGTACTCGGTGTGCGAGGACGCGATGGTGACCGTCTTGTTGGCGTCACGGACCGTACCACCCTTGGTGATTTCGGCGTAGGTCTTGGGGGTCTGGCCGTTCTTCACAGCCGAGCGGGCCGAAAGCGCCGCCGTGAGGGTGCTCTTGCCGTGGTCGATGTGACCGATGGTGCCGACGTTGACGTGCGGCTTGGTACGAGAAAATACGGCCTTGGCCATGACAAAACTCCGAGTGAAACAGTCTGGGAAAATGCAAACGAGACGAGTGGCGACTGGCCGCTGGGCCCGTCGCGAGGGAGGCAAGTTTACGACGGCTGCCTGAACAAGTCGAGCATTCCTGCTTCGACCGGGTCCGGGATTCCGTGCTGTGGCTCAGGGATCATCCTGATGAGCGTCCACAGTTCGACCGCAGGTGGCCCCAATTCGGGCCGTTTCCAGCAGACCTGCCCCCAAAGGGCAGCCCCGCTCAAAACCCTGCTGCACCAACCAGTTGGCCGACTGAGCGGCCAACCCCACGGGCACCTACAAGGGCGGTCATTGCCCCGCCCGCGATCCACCACCGTCCAAAGCCGCTGATGGGATTTGAACCCATGACCTCAGCCTTACCAAGGATGCGCTCTACCACTGAGCTACAGCGGCACACCAAAATCATCCCTCACCGGGCCGGCCCGAAAAGGGTCGAGATGATAGCCGGCATTTGCCTCGAAGTCGTCGCCGCCCGCACCTGCCAAGCGCTCAGTCCGTCGTTTTCACGAGACCCCAAGCCGCATCTTCTCTTCCAACTGCTTGACGATCAGGTTGAACTCCGTCTCGCTCGTGCGCCGATCCTCGATCGTCCGCACGGCGTGCATCACGGTCGTATGGTCGCGCCCGCCAAAGTGCCCGCCGATTTCTTCGAGAGAAAACCGCGTGTGCTTGCGGGCCAGATACATGCATAGTTGCCTCGGCAGGGCAATCGACCGCTGCCGCCGCTTGCTCTGCAGGTCGGTCATCTTCACGCCGTAAAAACTCGTCACGCCTTCAACAATCGACTGGATCTGCACCCGCGGCGGCTGACGCGACGTGTTCTCGCCGCCCAAAGCCCGGTGCGCCATCGAGAGATCGATGGGCACCTTTTCGACCGCTGAAACCACCTGCAGCTTCACGATCGCGCCTTCAAGCTCGCGGATGTTGGTATCCAGCCGCCCCGCGATGAACTCGGCTACGTCCTTGGGCATCTCCAGCCCGCGAATCTTCGCCTTGCTCCGCAGGATCTCGACGCGCGTCTCAAAGCACGGCGGCTGCAGCGTCGTCACCAGGCCCCACTTGAACCGCGATACCAGCCGTTCCTCAAGGTCAGGAATGTCATCGGGCGCGGCATCGCTCGAAATCACGATCTGCTTGTGGCTCTGGTAGAGCGAGTTGAACGTGTGGAAGAACTCTTCCTGGGTCCGGTCGCGCTTGGCCAGAAAGTGGATGTCATCGACCACCAGCACGTCCACATGGCGGAACTTGTAGCGGAATCGGCTGATCGCCCCCGCCTGCACGGCGTCCATGAACTGCGTCATGAACCCCTCGCAAGACGTGTAGTAGATCACGGCATCAGGGTTGGCATTGGCGATGTTCAGGCAGATCGCCTGCAGCAGGTGGGTTTTCCCCAGCCCCACGTTGCCGTGCACGAAGTACGGGTTGTACGCCCGGCCGGGCTTCTCAGAAACCGCGATCGCCGCAGCGTGCGCCAGCCGGCTACCCGGCCCGGGAACAAAGTGCTCAAACGAATAGTCCGGGTTCAGCACCAGCCCGTCGTCATACGCCACCGGTGCATCAGTGGGAACGATGGCCGGCGCGGCCGCCTCGCTGGCCACCTTCATCACTGGCTCATAGGGAAGGCCTGCCTCGGCTGTCGAGGCATGGTTTGAGGCCGCTTGCTCGTCGCTCGCGGGATGCCCGCCAGTCCATGACCGATCCGCCGTGCCCGCCGATCCGTTGCTGCCAGCGGCCAAACCCGTCCCCGGCGCAGCGGCCGCTGGTCCTGCCGGGGCCTTGCGCCCCTCGATCGGGCCGGCTTCGTCATTGGGCCCAAGGAAGCGGACCGAAATCAGCCGCCCCGTGGCCGCCTGGGCCGCATCGGAAAACTGCTTCACGCACTGCCGCTGGAGATAGTCCCGGTGAACGTTGGAGTGAGCGCGAAGCCGCAACAGGCCAGAGGCCACGCCCATCGGCTCCACTTCCTCAAACCACTGCCGGCAGATCTCCGGGTGCGTGGCCCGCAAAAAACGGATCATGGCCGCCCAGATCTCGCGATCGGTACCCGAGCCCAAGCCCAAGTTGGTGGCCTTGCCGAACTGTCGTGGGGATGTGCTGGACACGAGCGGACTCCCGCCAAGTTGCGGAGCTTGGAAGCATGAACCGGGCACCGGCCCGCCTACAGATTGCCAACCGTATCAAAACGGCCGGGCGTGTCAAGACGAGCAACCCTTGGTTCGTCGTCCTGACGCAGGCAGCATATGACCACCGGAGCCCACACATAGCACACCACGGAGATTTGCGGCCCAACCGGTGGTGATTGTGGACCAGCGAAAAATCACCCCGAGAGAGTTTATTTGAACGCAATTTCGCTCCCAAGTACGCCCCCGGTCCCGGATCGAGGGGGGGCGCATCGGTCCGCGCCATCGACCGCGTCGATGGGCTCGAAGTTTCTTGTCGAAATGTCAATTTGGGCAACGGGCCTTCGGGCATTTCATCGGTTACTATTCAGCTTCGAGAAGCGATCTGATTGCTCGACGAAAGGCCGGGTGCCCGGCCAGTCTGGCTGATGCGATCGCGAGAGAGAGTTTTAGAGGAGAGAAAAATGAAGAGCAATGTCACGATGCGCGCCTTGAGTGGTGCGATGCTGCTGGCCATTTCTGCCGGCTCGGCCTTTGCGGGCCCTTGGACCAGCGGCAACCTGATCATCCTGCAAGCCAGCGGCGCGCCGACCCTCAGCGGCATCGCGACCCAGGTCACCCTCCGCGAGTTTGGCGGCGGCGTGTTCACGGGTAACGACCTGGCCATGAACGGGGGCGCAGTCGGCACGCGTCTGACGATCTCCGGCTCGTCCACCAGCGAAGGCCAGATGAATCTCTCAGAGGATGGCCGCTATCTCACTTTCGCCGGCTATGACGCGGCGCTTGGCACCGCTGCGATCGTCGCAACCACGACGGCCACTGTCAACCGCGTGGTCGCCTCGGTCGACCTTGGCCAGAACGCCACGCTCAATCGCATCTCCGACACGTTCAGTGCCGGCAATATTCGTTCGGCCACATCAACGAACGGCGCGACCTTTGCCGCGACGGGCTCGAACTCTGGGGTCCGCGGCCTTGACCCGACCGGTGGCAACACGACGACGACCTCACTCTCGAGCACGCCCACGAATCTGCGCGTCGCCCGCTATGACCTCGGCGCCCGCCTCTTCGTCTCCTCGTCAACCGGTGTGTTCCAGGGCGTCTCCGAGGTTGTCGGCGGCACGACAACATTGCTCCCTGGCTTCCCCAGCGCCACCGGTCCCTCCGCCTACGACTTCGAGTTCGTCACGTCGACGCTCCTCTATGTCGCCGATGATCGCACCACCGCTGCCGGTGGCCTCCAGCGCTGGGAACTCGTTTCCGGCACCTGGACGCTGCAATACACCATCGCCGTGACCAGCGGCCTGCGTTCCATCGCCGTCACCACCGACGCCGCAGGCAACAATCTGATCTATGGGGTTTCGGGCGGCGCGCTCCCCTCGCTCGTCTCAGTCGTGGACACCGGCGCAGCATCGCTTGCCACGGTCCTGGCCACCTCCGCCACCGGCGCCGCCTTCCGTGCTGTCGAGTTCGTCCCGGTTCCCGCCCCCGGCACCGCCGCGCTCCTCGGCCTCGCCGGTCTCGCCGCCGCTCGCCGTCGTCGCTGATCAAATCGTTTCAGCTTCAAGCATGCTCTCAACCGCCCGGCGCTCGCGCCGGGCGGTTTTTTTGCGCTCTTTCAGTCCCATCCCGACGATCGCTCGCTTTCGTTCGGTCGCTGTCTGGTGAATGAGCCTCCGGGCAACACCCCATTTGCGTCAACTGTGCTCCCCGGGCAACACTCACCTTCAGTCGCTCCTTTCTCCTGTCGATGAAAAACGACATGCCAGACCAGCGACCATCGTCTTCCGGCGACAGACCCGACCTAACTCCCCCAACCCCCCGCAACCCCGGTGCGCCCGTCACCGCGCCCATCGCGCCCTCCACCGCGCGCCATCGCGCCCGCGCCGTCGAAGACTCAGCCGATCGTCTCACTACTCTCGCCCACGAACTTGCCGGCCTGCTCGACGGCTCCATGCGCTCACTCAACCTCGTCCTCCGCAGCCGCGACGCCCACGAGAGCGATCAGGCCGTTCAAAGCGATACCGATCGCCGCCTCAAAACCGTTCGCACCGCCCTTGAGCAAATGACCTC
>Ga0163144_10022112_pt1 | contig 12620 bp, 9 predicted proteins | sample OliLak19BULKMAT1_FD_123175 | JGI IMG/M metagenome (GOLD analysis project Ga0163144, IMG submission 123175) | Freshwater microbial mat bacterial communities from Lake Vanda, McMurdo Dry Valleys, Antarctica - Oligotrophic Lake LV.19.BULKMAT1 | ecosystem: Environmental > Aquatic > Freshwater > Lake... | reverse complement strand
GGTTGGATATTTTTTTTGCGCGAATGAGGTGTTCATCGAAAGGCAAAATGCAACTATCAAATAAACCTTGTAAATTGAACTTCCTTTTTTCTGTTTCATAATTAACCAATACGCTTTTAAGGGCGAAGCTACGCATGAAGGAATTCTTTTTAAAATGGTATCCGTATAATGCCTGGGCCAATCGCAGGGTAATCGGTTGTTTAGAGCGACAGAAGGTAGTCGATGAAAAAATACTTTCTGTATTTGGTCACCTGATGGCAGCAAACTTCATCTGGCTCAATCGAATAAAAGATTTGCCCAAGAGCCAATATGAATTGTGGGGTGCTTACGATTTGGTTGAATTGCGAAAAATGGTAGAGGAATCCGATGAATCTTGGATGGACTTTATTCAATCAACTGAAAATTTTGATCGCATGATGAAGTATCGAAACTACGTGGGGGATTATTTTGAAAACAACGTGCAACAAATCATGATCCATCTTGTTAACCATGGCACGTATCACCGCGGTCAGGTAGCTATGCTGTTAAGGCAGAAAGGTTTTGAGCCAGTGAATACCGATTTTATTACGTATGACCGAGTTATTTCGGGCCAGCTAAAAGATTAATCAACCGAATCAAAAACCATGAAAACAGTAAAATTAATTTTCTTAGCTCTATGCGCTTCGATAGCGGCATGGGCACAGAATGATGTTGATGGCATTACCGTGTGCCACACTTCCGCAACTGAAAAGTTTGCCTTGTTTGCATCCAACAAAGACTTCAACAGCTCACACCCTGATCCGATACCGTACATTCATCAAAGTGAAACCGGCAAGATGGTAACCCTTAAAACCAGCGATGGTCAAGATGCCAATGGTTATTTGCTGATGGCGAAAAAGAAAACCAACAATTGGGTTTTTGTTTTCCAGGAATGGTGGGGTTTAAATAATCACATCAAGCGTGAAGCGGAACAACTTTATAACGATCTGGGTAACGTAAACGTAATTGCGCTGGACATGTATGATGGCAAACTTGCAACAACGCCAACCGATGCTGGAAAATATATGGGTGAGTTTAAGCAAGATCGCGGTAACATTATTGTAAAGGGAGCCATTGCATATGCAGGTAAGGATGCTAAAATTGCTACCGTTGGATGGTGCTTCGGTGGAGGTCAGTCGATGCAGGCATCGTTAGCAGCTGAAAAACAAGCGGTAGCTTGTGTGATCTATTATGGAATGCCGGAAGGTGATGTGAACAGATTAAAAAATCTAAGCTGTGATGTACTGGCCATATGGCCTACACAAGATAAGTGGATCAACAAAGATGTGATGGATAAGTTTGAGGTGGACATGAAGTTGGCAGGTAAGAAATTAACCGTGAAGGCCTATGATGCCGACCATGCCTTTGCCAACCCAAGTAATCCTAAATTCAACAAAGATTTTACGGCAGACGCTTACAAAAGCACGCTTGAATTTTTCAAAGCAAGACTTAAATAATTGACGGTTGACAATTGATAAGTATAGGATTTTCCATTATCAATTTTTTATTATCCATTAATACTGCTCCAGCATATATTGAATCACATCCGTAGTGGTTACAATGCCTATCAAAGAAGTTTAATCCGTATCAGATACCACGGGCAAGGCGTGAAATTCGTCTTTTGAAAGAATCTTAGAAACCTCATAAATAGTATCACTGGCTTTTACCACTCTGGGCTTGTGAGACATTACCTGGCTGATGGTAAGCATATCAAAAACCGCCTCATCGGCATCTTCCTCACCGGCAAACATGTTGCTGAAAGTAATTCGATTTAAGTCAGTCTTGCTCAAGATGCCAACCAACTGCTTTGCGTGAACAACCGGAACATGACGAACGCCATATTTCCTCACTAGTTCAAGAGCATCAGTTAATTTATCTTCAATCTACACCGCGTGAATCGTCTTTGTCATAATGGTGCTAACGGGTTCTTTCTTTTTCATGGCACACGCATTTAGATGGTTGCACAAAATTGATCACCTCATCATTGAGATGAGTTGTGTCAACTACCTTTTATATTGTTAAAGGCATATGCCTGCAAATACTAAGCTATGAGAAAGATCAAGAATGAAAATTACTTACCTCACTCCCATACCACTACACCAGGCTGAGTATGATACCAGGTTGGGTATTTGGGGATATGAATTTTTTCAACCTCGTTGCGCTTCACCTTTAAAGTAGGCGTTAGCAATCCGTTTTCGATGGACCAGTCCTCCTTCATGATCACTGCCTTCTCGAGTTTTTCGTATGATTCAAGATTTGGATTGACCTGGTTGAGGGAATTGGCCAGGCTTAACGCGATGTCTTCTTTCGATTTTGCTTTTCCTGAAGCCGATAAGACAACCAGGGCAATGGGTTGAGGTATTCCCATACCCACCACACAAGCCTGTTCAATATCCTGATTGGCTAACAACATCATTTCGATCGGAGCAGGCGAAACATACTTTCCTTTGTCTGTTTTGAATTGATCTTTTACTCTTCCCACAATGGTCACAAATCCGTCTTTATCTTTTTCGGCTTTGTCGCCTGTCTTTAGAAAACCCTCTTCATCAAATGTAGCGGCACTAAGTTCTGGTTCTTTGTAATAGCCTTTCATGAGGCTAGGACTTTTTATTCTCATCTCTCCATCATCAGCAATTTTAAATTGCAAACCAGAAAGTGCTTTCCCAACCGTGCCAAAACGATTGGCTCCGGCCTTATTGAAATGCGAATAGATACAATCTTCCGTCATGCCAATGGCCTGATAGATGGTAACGCCAATTTTGTTAAACCACTCCAGCATATCTACCGAAATAGGAGCTGCACCGGAATAGATATGGGTGGCTTTTGAGAGTCCTAATTTTTTCTTGATGCTCTTGCGAATCACATTGTTGATGATGGGAATCGATAAAAGGCGATCTAATTTTTTTGGAGGAAGTTTTTCTGAAATCTTCTCACGGAACTTCGCCCAGATGCGCGGCACTGCAAAAAATAAATCAGGCTGTGTATCAGCCAGGTTTTTAGGAAAGCTTTCCAGCGTTTCGGCAAATGAAAACAGGGCCCCCCGATAGATACCAATCATCTCCACACCCATGCGTTCTGCTATATGACTGATGGGTAAATACGAAAATAATTTAGGTCTCATCGGAAGATTTAAATCGGAGGAAGCAACGCGGATGATGGCATCGAAGTTGCCCGCAGTATGCATGACTCCCTTGGGTTTTCCGGTAGTGCCAGAAGTATACATGATCGTGAGCAACTCATCAGGGCTCCACGTGGCAACTTCAGTAGTTGGTTTTTCAGCCGCCAACATTTTTTCCCATGAGTGATCTTCCTGAATGCCATATAATTCCATACCGATGCGAATCACACCTGCTGGAATTCCTTCTTGCTGTGCTTTATATTGATCGAGTTTGCCAATGATAATCGCTTTGGATTCACTGTGTTCAAGAATCTGTTGAATTGATGGTGCGGTAAGCGTTGCATAAAGTGGAACAGAAATGTGTCCGGCCATCATGATTGCTAAGTCAGCCATAATCCATTGCGCACAATTTTTTGAAAGGATCGCTACGTTACTTCTGTTGGGAAGATTAAGTCGTCTTAATCCTGCGGCCACTTTTCTGATTTCTTCGCCCGCTTGCTCAAAGTTCCAGTTGCGCCATTCTCCATGATAAGGTTGACGTAAAAACAGGTCGTTAGGCACTTCTTTTTCCCATTTAAGGAATTGTAACAGCGGGGTACTTTGGCTCATAGCAATCGATTTAGATGCTCTATTTAGCTAGAAAAGATTAAAAAGTAAAGAGAGAGAGAGGTTAAATGGATTATTTGGTAGGATTGAATTTACCTCGGTTAAAATAAATAATTATTCCTCTGGTTTCATTCGGGATGGATGATGCATATATGTCCAAATTTACCACACACCGATGTAACCAATTAATTTGTTGCAAGTTCAAAGACGGTTTCGTCACAGTTCATTTTCTCACACATAATAATTTATAAAACCCATGATTAGACTAGCACTCGCGGTCGGATTTCTTGCCGTATTCGGTATTGTCGCGTATGTAATTGTACTGCTGCTCACCAACTATTTCTCAAACAAAAACAACTCAAACAAAAAACAAAACCTTTAATCAAATGAATTCTATTAACCCCTCCAATCTGATCATTACAAGAAAGACCATCGTTGCCGGTGTTCTGGCTATCCTTGCATTAATCTTGTTTCTTATTGTTAATCCTTTTTCGTGGAACGATGCAGGAAATCGCACGGTAGTAGAGCGCACTACCGGTGAGCAGATTGTACAGTTTGCACCCGGAATATTTTATGCAGGCTTCTTTGCTAAAGAAAAAGAATGGCCGAATCAGATTTCAGTTACCTATCAGGAAGCGGTGCCTAAGCTGGAAATTGAAGACAACGGCATTGAAGTAGGACAAATCATGATTCGTTTTAGCGATGCGACTACTGCAGATGTGCGCGGAATCACCCAATTTATTTTACCCGCTGATGAAAAGGAAATGATCCTGATTCACAATACACACAGAACACCACAGTCATTGGTGGTAAAGCGACTTGCCCCTTATACAAAAGAGTGTTTGCAATCATCCGCCCAGTTGATGAGCAGCGAGAAGCACTATGGTGGCGGTCGCGCACAAATGGCGCAGGACTTTTTAGACCAATTGAAGGAAGGTGTTTATTTGTTGGTGACAGAAGAGAATGTTGTGTATGATTCACTGGAGATGGAAAAGAAGAGAGTGTACCAAACCGAAATACAATACGACAAAAAAACAGCAGCACCCAAGCGCAAGCTCTCTTCTATAAAAGAATACGGAATTACGGTAGCCGATGCGGCCATCACCGATGTGGATTATGAAAATAAAGTAGATGAAAAGCTGGTGAAGATCATTGACGCAGTAACGAAGTCCTCAATTTCAAAGCAGGAATTGATGACCGCCCAGCAGCAAACACTTACTGCCAAAGCAAAAGGAGAGCAGGCGTTGGTTGAAATAGAATATCAACAGAAACAAGAGCAAACCAAGCAGGTGGTAGAAGCTCAAACCAAAGTAAAGGTGGCCGAGCAGGATAAGATGCAACAGAAAATTGCTTACGAAGGTGCTATTTTGGAAGCAAAAAAAATCAAAGAGTTAGCGGATGCCAATGCGTATGCCAGACAGCGAATCATGCAGGCCGATGGTGCCCTTGAGATGAAATTGAATGCTCAGGTGGAAGTACAAAAAGTATGGGCTGAGGCATTCAGTAAATATACGGGTGCGATAGTTCCACAAATTCAAACCGGAGGTGGACCAACCACCAATGGTGCGCTTAACTTTATGGATATCATGACGGCTAAAACCGCCAAAGATTTTGCGCTGGATTTGAAGAATAAAAACTAACCTATCAGTAATTATTAGGAGAAAAGAGCGGAATATGTCCGCTCTTTTGCTTTTTAAAAAGATGATGAAACTCGCTATGAGGGCTCATCAAAATCATAAACGGAGAGGTGGACTTCATTGGGCCAAAACCTAATGATTTTACTGTTTAAACTTCTGTCCCTTCTTTCTACCTTCGCCCCATGGCTGATAAAAAACTTTTTCTTTTGGATGCATACGCGCTCATCTATCGTGCGCACTTTGCGTTCACAAAAAACCCACGAATCAATTCAAAAGGAATCAATACTTCTGTTCCGTTTGGTTTTACGAATACCTTGCTGGAGGTGATCCAAAAGCAAAAGCCTACTCATTTAGCGGTTGCCTTTGATACTTCTGCCAAAACATTCCGTGACGAGATTTTTGCTGAATACAAAGCCACTCGCCAGGAAACACCAGAAGACATTCGAAGCGGAGTGCCAAAAGTGAAAGAAATACTGCGTGGGTTCAATATTCCGATTTTGGAGCTCGATGGCTATGAAGCAGACGATATCATTGGCACGATTGCTAAGCGCGCAGAGAAGGAAGGGTTTGAAGTATTTATGATGACACCCGACAAAGATTTCGGGCAACTGGTAAGTGATAAAATTCTTCTTTATAAACCGGCTTACATGGGTAATGCCGTTGACATCCTTGGGCCTAAAGAGGTTTGTGAAAAGTGGGATATCGAAAATGTTTCGCAGGTGATTGATATTCTCGGTTTGCAGGGAGATACCTCGGATAACATTCCGGGTATTCCGGGCATCGGGCCAAAGACGGCAGCCGAATTATTAAAGCAATACAAAACGGTTGAAAATATAATAGCACATGCCAGTGAATTGAAGGGAAAACAAAAGGAGCGCGTTGAGCAGTTTGGCGAGCAGGCAATGTTATCAAAAAAACTGGCGACCATTATCACCGATGTGCAGGTGCCATGGGATGAAGAGGACTTATTATATACTGGTCCCGACATTGAAAAACTCAAGCCGATTCTTGAAGAACTGGAGTTCAAGACAATGATGCCGCGCATTTTCGGAATACAATCAAAAACAGAAGTGCCGGTTGCTGTTCCAAAGGCCTCTCAACTTTCCATGTTTGGAGGAGAACAGGAGTCCGAAGCGGAGGTGACCACTGACAGAAAAACGCTAGATACAGCGACCGTTTCATATCATACCATTCATACGAAAGAAGAGCGCCATGATCTCATTCAAAAATTAAAACAACAAAGAGAGTTTTCATTTGCACTAGCAACGGATGAAGCATCAAATTTTGATTTTGTAGCCATCGATCTGATCTGTTCATTTTTGAAAGGAGAAGCGTACTTTATTGAACTGGCGAGCGAAGCCCAACGCATTCTTGATGAATTTCAGGAAGTATTCCAGGATGGACGAATTGGTAAAGTGGGGCATAACATAAAGTCCTCGTTGCTTACGCTGATGAAGTATGGTGTGGAAGTGCGGGGAAATCTTTTTGATACCATGTTGGCGCACTACCTCATCGAGCCGGAAGCATCGCACGACCTTGAGATTTTGTGCAGTCAATATGTGGGATATCACCTTACTGATTCTGATGAAAAGATAAACTCAGGTTGCGAGCGGGTTGATCTGGCGTTGCAGGTAAAATTGAAACTGCAGAGTGACTTAGAGCAAAGAGGACAATGGCGATTATTGCGCGAAGTGGAAATGCCTCTGGCGAGTGTATTGGCCCGCATGGAATTTGAGGGTGTGAATATCGATGAGGAAACGCTGAAGTGGATGTCGGAAGCGCTGAGGAAAGACAGCGAAAAAGTGCAGAAGGAAATTTATCAGATAGCGGGAACGGAGTTTAACATTGCATCACCCAAGCAACTTGGTGAAATATTATTTGACCGTATGAAGTTGCTGGACAAAGCCAAGAAAACGAAAACGGGTCAATATGCAACCGGTGAAGAAGTATTGGTAAAACTGGCCGGGGCGCATGAGATAGCCAAAAAGATTCTGGACTTCCGTGAGTATGAAAAACTCAGGTCAACGTATGTGGATGCCTTGCCCAGGATGGTAAGCAAGCAAGATCACCGAATTCACACTGACTACCGTCAGGCAGTGGCCGCCACCGGAAGATTAAGTTCAAACAATCCGAATCTTCAGAACATACCTATTCGTACAGAAAAGGGAAGGCAGATAAGGGCAGCCTTTGTGCCGCGAGATAAAGATTATCTTTTTATGTCGGCCGACTACTCTCAGATTGAATTGCGCATAGCCGCATCTTTTGCCAAAGATGAAACCATGATCGAAGCCTTCCGCAACAAACGGGATATTCACGCAACCACAGCCGCAAAAGTATTTAAGGTGGCACTCGAAAAAGTGACACCCGATATGAGACGCAAAGCGAAAGAGGTGAACTTTGGAATTTTGTATGGCAGCACCGCCTTCGGTCTTTCGCAGAATCTGGGAATTTCCAGAACCGAAGCGGGTGAAATCATAGAGGCCTATTTCACCGAGTTTTCTGCCATCAAGCGTTATATGGATGACTCGATCAACTTTGCCAGGGAGAAAGAGTACGTAGAAACTATTTTAGGAAGAAGACGCTACCTGCGCGACATTAATTCGCGCAATATTACTACACGAGGTTTCGCTGAGCGCAACGCTATTAACGCCCCCATTCAAGGCAGCGCTGCGGATATTATTAAGGTAGCCATGATTCAAATTCAGAAATGGCTACAACGGGAGGGGTTAAAGACCAAAATGATCATGCAGGTGCATGATGAATTAGTGTTTGACCTTCATCATGAAGAGCAGGAGATTATTAAACCTAAGGTGATCGAACTGATGAAGTCGGCCGTGATTCTGGAAGTACCAATGGAAGTTGAAGTGGGTATTGGCAAGAATTGGCTCGAAGCCCATTAAAGTACTCCAAAAAGGGTAAATGCCTTAAATGCCGCCATTTTGCGGGGTCTTCATTTTCCGCCCCATATAGTTTCCACTATATCAAAGTCTTAATTTAGTCCAAAACAGAATCATTTTATCCCATTTCGGGATTGGGTCCTGTTAGAATTATTTGTTTTCAGCTCAATTTGGGCATTTCAGGCTTTGGTATGATTATGAAGCCATGGGGTGTAAACCTAATAGTCAAATATATGTCTCCCGTTCAAAATATAGTGCCTGTAATGATTCCCTCCGATATAACCTCGGAGCGAATTTTTCTTTTTGTTTCTGGTTCTTCTGAAATCCTCAATTCTGATTACCGCCTCGCTTCCATCCATTGTCATCAGGAGACGGTCCAAAACGCATTTTATAAATTGTGGGACGGGGCAATCCAACCGGATGTTGTGTTGCTTGTGAACCCAGATGAGAGTTATACTGAATTATTGAAACTGCTCAGCGAACAAAATACTCCCGTGGTATATTATACACCCAGGTTTGATCAGACCTCGAAAGAAATTGCGATTAAGCTTCAGGTAGATGATTATTTGTATGGTTCAATTAACGAAGATTTTATCAAGCACATCGATGTACTGAAAAAAATAAAAACGTTTAAGAGTAATTTCAAAAAGGGAATTCAATCCATTACAGTGACACCACAAATTTCTAAGGACGACATGCCTTCAAAGAAAATGTGGAGCATGAAGAGATTGATTGATATTGCGGTTTCATTCACCGGCCTGGCGTTTTTATCTCCTATCATGTTATTGATCGCCATCGCCATTAAACTGGAATCAAAAGGTTCTATGTTCTATACCTCAAAACGCTCGGGCACCGGTTATAGAGTTTTTGACTTCTACAAGTTCAGAACGATGCGCCAGGGATCGGATAAAGAATTGAAAAATTTAACTAACCAATATGCGGAAGGCGCTGGTGAAGGGAATACGGCTGTTTTCTTTAAAGTGAAAAATGATCCGAGAATTACAGGCCTGGGTCAGTTTCTTAGAAGCACAAGTTTGGATGAACTTCCCCAGTTGTTTAATGTATTGAAAGGAGATATGTCTTTGGTTGGTAACCGACCATTGCCTTTGTACGAAGCAGAGCAATTAACCCGTGACCTTATTGCTGCAAGGTTTTTAGCTCCGGCTGGTATCACCGGCCTTTGGCAAGTAACCAAGCGCGGAAAAGAAAATATGTTGCCAGAAGAACGCATTCAGTTAGACATAGAATATGCGTTGAAGAACTCCTTCTTATTTGACATGAAAATTCTTCTAAAAACTTTCTTCGTACTTCTGCAAAAGGAAAGAGTATAAGCTAAAAAACATAAAGCGAAATGCCTGGCCCGTAAGCCGGGCATTTTTGTTTTTATTTAATCCTGCCTTACAATGCTTTCGCCAGTGACTTCTACTTCCAACTGTGGGTTTCCACGATATAAAACTAAACTGGCGCCACTGGCATTCACTTCCAGATGTTCAGCCACACTCACCTTCCCACTGCTTGCTCCTGAAACAATTAGCGCAACCTGAGCGGAAGGATAACTAAAGGCTGAGAGTAAGGAAGTTCCAGAAATTACTCCATTCACATTCTGGCCCTTTCCATTCAACCGCAACTGTGATGCTCCACTCAATGAGATGTATAATTCTGAAGCTTCCACATCCATCTGTGCCAATGAAGCACCGGATAGGGATAGATCAAACCGGTTGATATTGGTGAAGCCTGAAATCCGGGCATTGACCGCTCCTGAGAAATCAACTCCTGTCAAGTTGGGTAAGGTTATGTTTATAGAGGTGTTGTATTGTCTTTTTTGATAATGCTTAAAGCGGAGCACAAGACTGGTTCCGTTTTTAAACACCAGCAAGTCATCAACATTTCTGCGATCTCCCTCAGCTTCTATAGAAAAGCTGCTTCCTTGTTGAATAGTAATAATCAGCTCATCCCCTGCATCAATGCGATCAAAATCCACAAGGGCATAGGAGCGACTATCGGATTGACGGGGACCGGGATCTTCCTCATAACATGAAGTAAGAAGAAGAGAGATTAGCACCAAAGTTGCTATCACTAAATTTTTCATAGTTTGTATGTTTGATAGAAAGACACCCGACAGGCAAAAAGCCCCCACCTCCCATCAAAATATTTTGCGTGACTAAAACTCGATTTTATAACTTAAGATGGGGAGCAATGGGAGCATATACCATTTCTTGACCTCTCCGCTGTGCGGATCGAAATATTGACCGCTCAGGTTCTTTCGGTTTGTGACATTCTGAAAATCCAGCGAAAGGGTAGTCGTTGAGTTAGCCCGATTGCGCTTAAGGCTCATCCGAAAATCAGCACGAAAATAGTTCGGCAGCTGTTCCGTATAAGCGAGACTTTTGATGTATTGAGTCTCTCCCAATTCAATTGATTTTTCCACATCGATAGGGGTTGTCCAGAAACCTCCGGTGTAAATGGTGCGGATATTAAGTCCAAACACACGATTTTTCCTCCACGTATATTCTTTGCCAGCTGTGAAGCTAAGGGCGTGCTTTCCGTTGAATCGGGTATTGCGCCACACACCATCCAATGCTTTGTATTCTGAATTATACAGGGAACTCGATAGAAGAAAATATAAATTGTTGTGAAGGAATTGCTCCAGCGTTAATTCGAGGCCATAGTTTTTTCCTACACCTTCATTAACCATGGGCTCGGTTACAAAACCTTCTTCCACCACCAAGGTTGATAGGGGACTTGAAGGGTCATTCTCTACCGCAATGTTGAACAGGTGTTGATAATAGCTCTCTGCTTTAATGCGTAAATATTTTGTTAGGGAGCGATCATAACCGACCACAAAATGATGTGCTTTGTTGAACCTCAGGTTTTCATTGGGTTTAGTCCACGTTCCGTCTGGCTGTTCCATCTGAGTTTCATACACGCCACTGGGTTGCATCTGGCTATGTAATCCGTAACCCATATTTATGGATTGCTGTTCGTTGAGATCATATCTCGCGGAAACGCGTGGCTCTATGGAAAAAGTGCTATTGTCTTTTAAGTAAAGAAAATGAACACCAGTGTTTATGGTCAGGTTTTGTGTGGGTCGGTAATTCCATTGCGAAAATAGTTGCAGCGTGCCCGCGTATCCGATTGAGTTTAAAGGCTCTTCAATTTGATTTGTCTCTGCATCAAGGTGACGCTGACGAAGATTGTAGTAATAGCGGTTCAGATACACACCGGATCGCATACTATTTTTTGCGTTGAACTTATGATTGATTACAGAACTGATGGTTAATTTCTTCGTGATATAATTCTCTTTATAACTGAACTGTGGCGTATAGGTATCATCGAGTCGTTCGTTTTGGAAGCCGTGGTCATTGCCAGATAATACAATGGTGGATTGCAAGAAGGTGTTTGCATTGAGTGTAATGGCATGTTTAAATCCAGCAGCACCCGTGTTTGAAAAATAATTTGAGTTGTAGCGTTGGTAATCATCTTCCCATTGTGTTGAGTCTTTTTCAGCATTTTGATTTTGGTCGCTCAATCCGCCAAAGCCGAAGAGGGAAAAGCTTCCGAGCTTATTAGTCGGTAAAAAAATATTGTAAGACAGGTCCTGAAAATTAGTAACCGCATCACCCACATTCACGCCAAGTTTTGAAAGAACACTTAGAGTCGAATATCGGTAGTTGACGAGATAGGATCCGCGATAGTTTTTTGTGAAGGGACCTTCCACGGCTACGTCTGTTCCGAGAAAACCAGCCTGCACGGTGAACTCTGTTTTTTCATTATTGCCCTTGCGTAAATTTAGATCGAACACGCCCGCCAACGCGTTTCCATATTCTGCCGGAAAAGCGCCTGTTGAAAAATCAGAATTGGCAAGTAGCTGTGAGCTGAGTATTGAAATGCCTCCACCTGAAGAGCCGATGTCCGCAAAGTGATTTGGGTTAGGTATGTCAACTCCTTCCATGCGCCAGAGTAATCCAAAAGGCGAATTGCCACGAATGGAGATGGAATTACTTCCATCATCGGCAGAAACTACACCAGCAAATGAAATAGCAGCACGGGCAGGATCATTTACAGCGGCAGCAAATTTTCTCGTCTCATCAACGGAAAAAGTTCGCGTGCTCACCGTTGCCATATCATTAATTGGTTTATTCTTTTCAATATCAGACCTTACAACAATTTCATCCAATTGAGTAATGTCTTCTTCCAGCGTAACTGTAAGGACCACTTCTTTTCCGGAGTTGACCACCATATTTGGAATTGTAATTACTTTATAGCCAATAAAAGAAACACGGATGGCGTGCGTGCCAACAGGTACTTGTGTTAATTTGAAGTTGCCGTCAGGGTCTGTCGTTG
>Ga0163144_10022111_pt1 | contig 12620 bp, 8 predicted proteins | sample OliLak19BULKMAT1_FD_123175 | JGI IMG/M metagenome (GOLD analysis project Ga0163144, IMG submission 123175) | Freshwater microbial mat bacterial communities from Lake Vanda, McMurdo Dry Valleys, Antarctica - Oligotrophic Lake LV.19.BULKMAT1 | ecosystem: Environmental > Aquatic > Freshwater > Lake... | reverse complement strand
TGGACCAATCTCGGCAAGGCCGAGCGCGTGCTCCCGGCGTTTCGCGATACCAACGATCAGCACGCCAAAGGCTACGAGTTGGATGTCGTGGCAAACCTCTCGAAGGATTTCCGCTTCCGCGGCAATCTCGCTTTTCCGAAGGCCACCCAGAGCAACACGCTCCCCGGCCTGCGCCGTTACTACTCGGAACATATCGCGGAGTGGCGCGCCGCCGCCGCGAATCCCGCTACGACCGCGCTGGCCCAGGTCGTCGCCGATCTCGCCGCGATCGACCTGCGGCTCGGCAATGCCGCCGAAGGCCGCCAGCTCAACGGCCGGCCCGACTACACTGCCAGTTTCTTCGGCAACTACACCATCCCCGCCGGTGTATTCAAAAAGCTGAGCGTGGGCGCCGGTGCGACCTTCGTCGGCAAGGCCATCATCGGCAACCAGCCGAATCTTCCCTTCGACTACTTCAAGGCCAGCGCCCGCTACGTCGCCCAAGGTTCGCTCGCCTACCGCTTCCGGGTGAAGGAGCGCAACGTCAGCGCCCAGCTCAACATCAGCAATCTGCTGGGCCACGATGAGCCGGTCTTTACTGGCACGGCCACCCGCGCCGCCACCGCCGCGACCGCGACCAGCCCCGGCTCCGCTTCGCAGGTCCTGCGCAGCGGCTTCTACTACCTCGATCCCCGCAAGTTCGCCCTCACGCTGAGTGTAGAGCTGTAACGTCGGCGGCCGGTGCGGATCACTCCATCCGCACCAGCCCGCGCGGCCCGGCGACCGCGCTGGCGAAACTGCCGCCCTGCGCTGCGGCGCGGACCGCCTGGAGCAGCGTTCCCAGGGCGAGGACTTGCCGAAATAAGCGAGCGCGCCGGCCTCGATCGCGCGCAAATCTGTTTTTGTTCGATGCAGTAAATCGTTCTCGTTCTCGTTCTCGTAATCTTTCTCTCCCCGAAGCATCCCTGACGAAAGAGAACGAGGAACGAGAACGAATCGGGCGCAAATCACGCAAAAGCTGATTTGCGCCGCCCTCGATCGCGCGATGCACGTCCTCCTCGCCAGACAACACCCCATGGCCTAAATCGCCCGGCCCGGGTAACCTTTGGGCAATGGCGCGCCTGTTCCTTGCTGTCTTCCTCCTCATCTTCGGCCTCAACCTCCTCTTCGGGCTTTCAATCCCGATCTGGGTGACCGGCCTGCTCGCACTGATCGCGGGCGTCCTGCTGTTGATAGAGCACTTCAGCGTCCGGGGAAACCGGAAGTAACATGAGTGCGCATGCTCCGGATACCGCGGCCAACAGACGTGATGGCCGAACCGCACGGATCGTGAACCCTCTCTCCGGGGTCCTGCTCGCGAGCATCCTGCTGGCGGGCTGCGCCACCAATCCCGTCGCGGAATCCTACCGCGATCATCCGGCCGCCAAGGACTCGGCAGGCGTCGAGGGTTCTTTCGCGCCCTATTCAGGAACCACCAGGCTTCTGGCTTCCACCGATCTTGAAGGTGATGGCGTAAACCTGACGCGAGACGGCTATATCATGGTCGGCACATCCGTCTACGAAGGACGGGAACCCGTCACGGCCGCACAGCTCGTCGCACAAGGTGGGAAAGTGCGGGCAGACGTGGTTCTCTACCGCAGCGGCACGGGAATCTCGCGGGCGGCAGTTGCGACCGCGGACAACGCTGAACCGTTTCAAGCGTTCCACCCATCCGGCGCGCCGAATGTCGGCACCCATGGCTCCAGCGCTGCCACCATTTCCGGCACCCGCCAAGTGGACGCGGTGCCGAATCGGCCGGGCACCATTTCGACGAGCATGGTGCCGACCGTTCGACTGCCCGTTCATACCGCGACTTTTTGGCGGAAGCGGATCTCCACTTCGAAGCTATAGGGTAATCGGCGGTCGGGGTCAGCGCAGAATGGCGCTAAGTTAAGGCTGCTTTTCGTCTCGGCGATTCCAGTTACCTCATTGTGTATCAACAGATCTGATTCGTTAACTTGGTGCCATTCGGGTCAGCGCACTTGCCTCGCCGCACTCGGCGGATGGCTTGGTGCGCAGGCGCGGAAATCGCGCGAACACGCAGTGCCAAAGATGAGAGCTGCTGCAACGAGGCCGGCGGTCGCCAATTCCTTGAAGAATGTTTTCCTGGGTAAGCGCTCCGAACGCACACCCATGAAATGGCATTATTTTGCGGCCTGCGCCCCAGTGTGTGACAAACGGCTTGATCCACCCGCCAGCCCTGCGCTTGGCCCACATTTCGGACACGACAAATGACGTTCACGCCCGGGGGCATCGTCGGATGGGCGACTTTCCCGTCGCCCTTTGTCTTTGGAAAACGAATCGGCGGCTGGAAAACCGCCGCTCCGGCAATCGCAATTGCTGGAACGAATTTGTGGGCCAAGCGCAGCGTTAGCCGGGGACCTGCCAAGCTTGCCCGCCGCGCGCGTCGCGCTAGCCTCGGCGCCGTGGAATCTGACGAAATCAGTCACGGCCGTTCCGGCAGAGGCCAGCTCGGCCACGATTGGGCGGACAAGGGTGAGGCCATCCCGATCGTCACGCCGGTCCATCAGCGCCCCTGGCTGCGCATCCTGGTGTTCTCGCTGCTGTGTGTCGGCGGGGTGGCCGGCGCCGTCGCCATCGGACTCTTCAACCGGTGGCACGATGCGCGTCTCGCCGAGATCTCCCGCCAGCGCCACTGCTTGCAGGCGTTCCTGCACAGCCCGGAATTCGACGCTTACATCCGCGGGATGGACGAGCAAATGGTCGCCACGCTCAACTATATCGCCGCGCGTCCGCTCGAGACGCATGCGCTGCTGCCGGCAATCGCGGCCCACGACAGGGCGAACCGCACCATCCCCTGGTCGCAACACGTGCTGCCCGTGCCGATCACGACGGCAGCCGATCCTGCCCGCGTCGTCCAGGCGGTGCGACAGGTGCATACCCTGCTCGCCCAGCGGGGGCAGGTCTTCGACGACCCCGCGCGCAAGGCCGCCCGCCAGATGTTCGTCCGCACCCTCCTGCCCTTCGCCCAGCACTTCATCCAGCGCGAGCCCGGCAACGTCTTTCACGCCGTCTTCCTCGATCGCTCGATGCAGGAGGAAGCCCTCGCGGTCTTCGCCCGGCATCATGGGCCCGCCGCCAGTGTCGCGGATTCCGAACGGCTCTTCGCCCTCTACGCCGCCGTCGGTCCCGCCCTGTGGAAGGCGATCGAACAGGAGCGCGCCAAGCAGGGCCCGTTCGCCACGCCACCGCCCCGCTGAACCCGCGCCGCGCTCCGGTCGCGGGCGCCCCCGCCTGACCAACTTGTCAGCTTGGAAGATTTGGCTGAGCGGGGGTCACGGCCAGCCTCTTCCCGTCCTCATTCATGCTGCGAGCCATCGCGGGTGGCGCCGCCCCTCGAGCGCAACCCGCCATGGCATTGAGGGCGCTGGTTCCCGCGCGCCGCAAGCTTCTGCGGCGCGCGGGATATGTTTCGCACGCCTTCTCCCACCGCGGCTTTCCGCCGTTTTCCGTAATTTCGCCCAGATGAAGAATCGTGCCCGTCGAGGTTCAAAAATCGATAACATGCTCGACCGCCTCAATGATCGCCTGACGGCCGCCCGCGCCGAGACCAAGCGCTCCGCCGCCCAGCATGCGGCCACGCGACGCAAGCTCGACGATCTCGGCGAACAACTCGCCCAGCTCTCCTCCGAACTCGCCGCCGTCTCCGCCGCCAGGGCCCGCGAACACCGCGCAAGCTGAGCCGGGTCGCGACCAGCCCTCCCGCGCCGTCACTTTTTCGGCAATACCAGCCGAAACGTGCTCCCGCGCGGCAGCGCCGGCTCATACTGGAGCGACCCGCCGATCACGCGCATGTAGGCCTTGGTGATGGAGAGCCCGAGACCGAAGCCGCCGCTGTTGCGGTTGCGCGCCCGATCCGGGCGGAAAAAACGTTCCATCAAGTGCGCCCGGTTCTCCGGTCTGATCCCGGGCCCGTTGTCCGTCACGCTCACTTCCACCGTCTCCTCCTCCTCGCGGATCGCCACGCGGATCTGCGATCCGTCCGGACTGTATTTGATCGCGTTGTCGAGGAGGTTTTGCAGGGCCTGCCGGAAGAGCACCGGATCGGTCACGACCATGCACGCCGACCCCGTCAGCGCAATCTGCTGCCGCTTCGCCTCGGCCAGGATGCCGAGCTCGCTCACGCAGGCCGCCGAGCATTCATCGATCCGCACCGGCGTCCGGTGCACGTCGGGCGCGCCGCCTTCCGCGCTCGCCAGCTCGAGCAACCGCTGGATCAACAACTGCAGTCGCTGCGCCTCCTCCAGCATGCTGCCGATGATCTCGCGGTATTCCTCCACCGTGCGGCTGCGCCGTAGGCCGACCTCGCCGACGCTGCGCAGCGTCGTCAGCGGCGTGCGCAATTCATGCGACGCATCCGCCACAAACCGATCCAGGGCGTCGAACGAGCCCTGGAGGCGGTCCAGCGTCACGTTGAACACCGTCGCCAGCCGTCCGAGCTCGTCATGGGGATTCACCGCCGGCAGCCGCCGGCTCAAGTCATCCACCGTGATCCGGTTCGCCTCCGCCGCCATCCGGTCGAGCGGCGTCAGCCAGCGGCGCGTGATCATATAGCCGCCGACCACCAGCAGCGCCACCACGATGGGGAGCGCCACGAAGATGATCACGCGCAGCGCGCCGAGCGCATCGCCCGTCGGCTCGTGGATGCGCATCAGCCGAATCATCCATTCCCCCTCCTGCCCCGGCAGGTGGATCGGCACGGAATACACCCGCAGCCGGAGATCCGGCGCGACGTTGTAAATCGCCAGCGTCTCACGGCCATAAAACGGCGCGGTCGGCACCTGCACCACGCGGTTCTCCGTGAACGGCCAGAGCCGGCAGACCAGTTCCTTGTTGGAATCCCAGATTTCGAACCACGGGTATTCCGTCGTCCAAGGCGCGAAGGCCGGCACCGCCACCCCGTTCCAGAGGATGCGCCGGTCCGCCGTCACCTCGACCTTGCGCCGCACCTCGGCCAAATCCTGGCTCAACTCGTGCGCGAGCGGCCGGCCCATCCGGTCCGCCACGTAGACGTAAAGCGTCGCGCTGAATCCCGCCAGCAGCAGCGTGCCGCCCACCGCATACCACAGCGCCAGGCGCGAGCGGATCGTGCGGTGCGCCCACCACGCTTCCACCCGCTGGCGCCAGCGCCTCACTCCGGTTTTCCTCCCAACTGGTAGCCGATCCCCCGCAGCGTGTGAATCAGGCGCTCCGCGCCATCGCCATCGACCTTCCGCCGCAGCCGCATGATCTGCACGTCGATCACGTTGTCCAGCGAGGTCATCCGGTGCGTCTGCTTCCACACGTCGCGCTCCAGCATCTCGCGCGTCACGGTCTGGCCCTGGTTGCGTAACAGGTATTCCAACACGTCCACCTCCCGCGGCGTGAGCGCGATCTCCTGCCCGGCCCGCACCGCCACGCGCGCCCGCGTGTCGAGTTGCAGATCGCCGGAGCGCAACAGCCGGCCCGTCGTCCACGCCGGCCGCCGCAGCAACGCCCGGCACCGCGCCAACAATTCGGCGAAGGCAAAGGGTTTGGCCAGGTAGTCGTCCGCCCCGCTGTCGAGGCCGACCACCCGGTCGTTCAATGTGCTGCGGGCCGTGAGCATCAACACCGGCGAAGGATGGCCCCGTCCCCGCACGTGCTGCAACACCTCGATGCCGTCGCGATCGGGCAGCATCCAGTCCAGCACCATCAGATCGAAGGGCTCCTTCTTGAGCAGTGCGATCGCCTCCTGCCCCGAGGCCGCGCCCGCCACGTTCCAGCCCTCGAGCCGCAGGCCTTCAGCGATGGAGTCACGCGTCTTGTCCTCGTCTTCAACCAGCAACACACGAGGGGGATTCGGCAGTTCGGCAGGAGGCATGGCAGGCGAGTCCTACGCTCCATTCTTCCCCGGTCATTCGCGAAAGCAATCCGCCTTACATTTGTGTCAGGCGCCCGCCCGCCGTCGATCTCTCGTCCCGCCGCGCCCTTTTTCGCGCCTGCCGCATGCAGTTGCAGGATACGTCGGTCCCAACATGCTGCCCCACCCACCATGTCCCGCGCCACCCGCCTCGTCCCCGGACTCTTCGCCGCCCTCGCGGGGTGCGCCCTGGCCCAGCCGCTCGTCCGCGCGCCCGCCACCTCGCTCCGCCTCGCCGCCACCCCGCCGGCGACAACCTACACGACCGCGCGCGCCTTTGCCCCGCTCACCTTCGCGCAGCCCGTCGCGCTCGTCACCCCGCCCGGCGAGACCCGCCGGCTCTTCGTCGTCGAGAAGGGCGGGCGAGTCTGGGTAATCCCGGACGTCACCGCGGCGACCCCCGCGCGCACGCTCTTCCTCGACCTCACGAGCCGCGTCTCCGTCGCCGGCGGCAACGACGAGCGCGGCCTGCTCGCCCTCGCCTTCCACCCGAATTACGCGGGCAACGGCCAGTTCTACGTCTGGTATACGATCACCACCACCACCGGCGCCGGCACCGGCGTGCACGACCGGCTCGCGCGGTTCCGCGTGTCGGCCGCGGATCCCAACGCCGCCGACACCGCGTCCGAGCAGCCGCTGATCACGCAGCGCGACGAGGCCGACAACCACAACGGCGGCGAGATTCTCTTCGGCCCGGACGGCTACCTGTATCTGTCCCTCGGAGACGAAGGCGGCGGCAACGATCAGTTTCAAAACAGCCAGCGCATCGACCGCGATTTCTTCGCCGGCATCATCCGCCTCGATGTCGACCAGAAGCCCGGCTCGCTCCCGCCGAGCCCGCACCCCGCCATCCACCCCGGCACCTACACCGTGCCGGCGGACAATCCCTTCGTCGGCGCGACCACGTTCAACGGCCTCGCGCTCGCCAGCCCATCCGCCGTCCGCACCGAGTTCTGGGCCGTCGGCCTGCGCAACCCCTGGCGCATGGCCTTCGATCCCGCGACCGGCCGCCTGTGGTGCGGCGACGTCGGCCAGGGCGCGCGCGAGGAGATCGATGTGATCGTGCGCGGCGGCAACTACGGCTGGAGCCACCGCGAGGGCACGATCGCCGGCCCGCGCGCCAATCCCCCGGCGGGCGCCGCCTTCATCGGTCCCGTGTGGGATTACAACCGCGCCGACGGCGCCTCCGTCACCGGCGGCCTCGTGTATCGGGGAAACCGTTACCCAGGGCTCGTCGGCAAATACCTCTTCACCGATTTCGTCAGCGGCCGGACCTGGAGCCTCGAGCCCAACGACACCAGTCCCGTCACCGCCGATCGCGTGCAACTGCTCTTCACCGACGGCGGCATCAGCTCGTTCGGCCTCGATCCCGCCACCGGTGACATCCTCGCCGCCGATCTCAGCGAGAACGTGATCAAGCGGATCGTGGCGAGCGCCGCGCCGGACGGCGTGCCCTTCCCCGCGACGCTCTCGGCCACCGGCGCGTTTGCCGATCTCGCCACGCTCACGCCCGCACCGGGCCTCGTCGCCTACGAGCCGAACGTCGCGTTCTGGTCCGACCACGCGCGCAAACGCCGCTGGTTCGCGCTGCCGGATGCGACGAGCCAGTTCGGCTTCGCCGCCGACGGACCGTGGACCGTTCCCGCCGGCGCCGTGTGGGTGAAACACTTCGACCTCGATCTGACCCGCGGCAATCCCGCCACCGCCCGCCGCATCGAGACGCGCTTTCTCGTCCGGACCGCCACGGGGGTCTACGGGCTCACCTACCGCTGGAACGATGCCCAGACCGACGCCACCCTCGTGCCCGACGAAGGCGCCGCCCAGAATTTCACCGTCGTGGAAAACGGCGTCGCGCGCCCGCAGACCTGGCGTTTCCCGGGCCGGGCCGAATGCCTCACCTGCCACACACCCGCGGGCGGGCATGCCCTCACGTTCAACACGCGCCAGCTCAACCGCGATCACACTTTCCCCGGCGGCACCGCCAACACCATCGCCGCCCTCGCGCAGGCGGGCTATCTCACCGGCGCGCCTGCCTCGCCTGCGGGGCTGCCCGCGCTCGCGCCCATTGCCGATCCCAGCTTCTCCCTCGAAGCGCGCGCGCGCGCCTATCTCGACGTCAACTGCGCCTACTGCCACCAGCCCGGCGGCACCGCGCTCGGCACCCTCGACGCGCGCGTATCCACGCCGCTGACACTCGCCAACCTCATCAACGGACCGCTGCTCGATAACGGCGGCGACGCCGCGAATCGCGTGCTCGTCCCGGGTGACCCCGCGCACTCGCGCCTGCTGCAGCGCATGCGGCTCCGCGGCCCGGGCCAGATGCCGCCGCTCGCCACCCAGGAACGCGACCTCGCCGGCGAATCGCTCCTCGAACAATGGATCGCCGCGCTCGGCGCGCCGGATTTGCCGCAACCGCCCAGCCGGCTCGTGAATCTCGCCGCCCGCGCCGCCACCGGCGCCGGCGCGAACATCCTCACCGCCGGCTTCGTGATCGGCCCCGGCGCGAACAAGACCGTCCTCGTGCGCGCCGTCGGCCCCGCGCTCCGCGCCTTCGGCGTCACCGGCACCCTCGCCGACCCGGTGCTCACGCTGCTCGGCCCCGACTCCAGCACGCGTGTCGCCGCCGCCAACGACAACTGGTCCGCCGCCGACGCCACCGCGTTTTCCGCCGCGGGTGCGTTCACGCTGCCACCCGGCAGTAGCGACGCCGCGATCGTCGCGCAGCTCGCGCCCGGTGCCTACACCGCGCAAGTCACGGGCGCCGCCAACTCCACCGGCGTCGCGCTCGTCGAAATCTACGACGCCGACTTCCCGCCCGTGACCGCCGGGTCGCGCCTGATCAACACGGCGGTGCGAGCGCAGGTTGGGACCGGTTCCGGCATCCTGATACCCGGACTCGTTGTGAGCATCGGCGCGCCGAAAACCGTCCTGATCCGCGCCGTCGGCCCCACGCTCGCCACCGCGCCCTTCAACGTCGCCGGCATCCTCGCCGAGCCCGTGCTCACGCTCTTCTCCGGCTCGCTGAGTGTCGCGACCAACACCGGCTGGAGCCGCGCCGCCAACGCCACGGAAATCCGCGACACCGCGCGCGCGGTCGGAGCCTTCGCCCTCGCCGAGGGCAGCCGCGACAGCGCACTCCTCGTCACTTTACCGCCCGGCGCCTACACGCTCCAAATCGCCGGCGCCAACGACACCACCGGCGTCGCGCTCGTGGAGATCTACGAGGTCCGATAGCGCCCCTCCCTCCGCATCCTTCTCTGGCACCGCGCCCTCCCGCCGCGGCTTACTTCCCGCGCCCCTCCCCCGCCGCCCTCGCCCGAACCCGTGCGTTTCCATGTCTCGATCGAGACATGGAAACGCACGGAGCCGGGCGGGGCGGCGGCACGTAGCGAGGGGAGCGGTTGCGGGGTCGGCGCATTTTGCGGAGTCGCCCGGTGTTGATTTCGACGCCGATGCCGTAAAGCGACTTGCTCCCACCCTGGACCTCTTCCAGACCGTTTCCGCTTCTCCTTGCGACAAACGCGCCCCCACTACCCGCCCCGCCTCCCGGCGATGGCGTGAAGCACGCGAGAGTCGGGTTCCGTCCTCATCCTCGCCATGCTTCTTGTTGCTTCAATCCGCCACAGCCGTCTCACGCGTCCTGTTGCCGGGAGCCCTGAGCTTGCTCGGCGCCGTCTGCGCCACGGCCCAGCCGCTGGATCCGGACTTCAATCCGAATGCGAACTCGGATGTCTTTGCGGTCGCAGCCCAGCCGGGCGGAAAGATTCTCGTCGGTGGGAATTTCACCATCTTGGGAGGGGTCGCACGCTCACGTCTCGCTCGGCTCAATACCGACGGCACGGTCGATGCCGGTTTCAATCCGAGCCCCAACTTGAACGTGAATGCGTTCGCGATCCAGCCGGACGGGAAAATTCTCGTCGGGGGCGGCTTCACGAGCATCGCCGGAAGCACCCGCCTGCGTCTCGCCCGGCTCCACCCCGATGGCTCGCTCGATGCGAGTTTCCAAGCCAACGCCGATGCCACCGTGTTCGCCATCGCTCTGCAAGCCGACGGCAAAATTCTCATCGGCGGACTTTTCGGTTTCGTTAACGGCAACCAGCGCACCTGGCTTGCCCGCCTCCACCCCGACGGTTCGCTGGATTTGCCCTTTAACCCAGTTCTGGCAGGATCAGGCGCCGCGCAATTCCGCGTGGACTGCATCGCGATTCAGCCCGGCGGGAAGATTCTGTTCGGCGGAAGCTTCAGCCGCATCTACGGCATCACGGCCGGACCTCTGTGCCGCCTCAATCCCGATGGCAGCTTCGACTTCACTTTTAGGGCGGGTATCGGAGCCACCGCGGTGTATGCGATTCATCTCCAGCCCGACAACCGAATCCTGGTGGGGGGATCGTTCGTCAACTTTAACAGTTTCGCGCGGCGAAACTTGGCCCAACTGAGCGCCGACGGCGAAGTGGAAGGATCGCTCGGAACCCTGGGGCCAAATTCTTTTGTTCGCTCCCTGATCCGTCAGGACGACGGCAAGATAATCGTCGCGGGAAGTTTCGCCGCAGTCGGCTCGGAAGTGCGCCGCGGACTCGCCAGATTCAATCCCGACGGCACGCTCGATTCTTCCTTCACCCACGAGGTCACTGGATCCAACGGCGCATCCACGCCCGGCGTGTATGCCCTGGTCTCCCCCGCACCGGGCCAGGTCGTCGTGGGAGGCACGTTCGATACCGTATCCGGGCAGACCAGACAAGGCCTCGCCCGGATCGGCACGCCGGCGCCGACCATTGCGAATCCACCCGCGAGCCAGGTTTTTGCCACCGGCCAGCCGATCGTCCTTCGCGTCGCCGCCACCGGCAGCGCACTGGCTTATCAGTGGCAGCGCAACGGCGTCCCGATTCCCGGTGCCACCGGCAGCACCTTGAACATTTCAAACGCCGTCGCTTCACTGGCGGGATCTTACACGGCGACCGCGACTAATTTTGCCGGCGCTGTGACCAGCACTGCGGCCGCGGTCGCCATAGATCCACGCACGCTCTATATAACCCAATCGCCACTCAGCCGAAGTGTGACGGCCGGCACCGACCTTGCGCTCACCGTTTCCGCCGGCGGCCAAACCCCTCTCACGTATCAGTGGTTCAAGGACGGCGCGCCGATCGCCGGCGCGACCGGCGCCACTCTCCCACTCGGGCTCGCCGTGCCCGACCACGCCGGCACCTACAACGCCGTCGTTTCCGATCCCAGCGGGAGCGCCATCAGCACGTCCGCCCTGATCAGCGTATCCGGAGATATTCCCTATCTGGTGTCGACCGTTGCGGGCCGGCTCGGCCTGCCCGGCCGCGCCGATGGCACGCCTGCAGCAGCGCAATTTTTCTCACCCAACGACCTGACGGTCGACGCCGCGGGCGCGATCTATGTGGCCGATCGCGAAGCGCATGTAGTCCGCAAGATCGACGCCAATGGCTTGGTGCGCACCCTGGCAGGACGCTTTGGCGTAGCAGGCTTCGTCGATGGCGCGGGTGCCGCAGCCCTCTTCGATCTTCCCTCCGGAATCGTCGTCGATCGGCTCGGCAACGTCTTCGTCGCCGACACCAATAACAATCGGATCCGCAAGATTTCCCCGGCCGGTGTCGTCTCCACCTTTGCTGGCGGAGCTCAAGGCAATACGGACGGCCTTGGCGCCGCGGCGCGCTTCACTCTGCCCATGGGTTTGGCGATCGATGCCGCCGACAACCTCTACTGCACGGACGGTGGCAACCACACCATCCGCAAAATCACGCCAGGCGGCGAAGTCACGCTCCTCGCCGGCCTCGCGCAAAGCCCTGGTCACGTGGACGGTGTGGGCACCGGGGCACGCTTCAATATGCCCAGCGGCATCGCGGTCGATCGCGCCGGCACGATCTACGTGGCCGATGCCAACAACCATGTAATCCGCCGCCTTTCTTCCGAGGGCGCGGCCAACACCTTCACCGGCGAGCCCGGGGTATCCAGCGTTCGGGACGGACCGCTGGCCACGGCCCGCTTCGCATCTCCCCGACGCCTTGCCCTTGGTGCCGACGGTAATCTCTTTGTTGCGTCGTCGTTCACCGTTCGTCGGATCGGTGCGGACGGAATAGTCACGACCGTCGTCGGTGGCTCGTCCAGCGCGAATTTTGCCGACGCCCTCGGCCAAGCGGCGCGCTTTTCCGCGATCACCGGCCTCGCCACGGACAGCTTGGGAAATCTCTATATAAGCGACAGCACCAATGCCTTGCTTCGCAAGGCTACTCTCATCGGCCGGAAGGGCGGACGGCTCGCCAACCTTTCAGTGCGCAGCACGGCGGGCACGGGCGGCGACACTCTCATCGTCGGCTTTAGCGTCGACGGCGGGGAAAAATCGCTCCTGCTCCGCGCCGTAGGGCCCACGCTCAGCTCCTTCGGTGTCGGCGGCGCACCCGCGGATCCCACCGTGCAATTGGAAAGCGGCGGGACGCTGGTCGCACAGAACAACGACTGGGATTCCGTGGTCGACGGCGCCGTGATTCGCGCCGCCGCGGCCGGCGTCGGGGCGTTTGCCCTGCCCGCGCTGAGCAAGGATGCCGCCCCATTGGCGTGGCGCGCTCAAGGATGAGTTCGAAGATCTCATCGGAACCAAAGCACCATGTATAACGACGCTATTCTTTCTTGTAGTATCAGCTCTGAAGAGCCTCCCCCCAAAGCTCAGGGACAGACGGAG
>Ga0163144_10022109_pt1 | contig 12621 bp, 9 predicted proteins | sample OliLak19BULKMAT1_FD_123175 | JGI IMG/M metagenome (GOLD analysis project Ga0163144, IMG submission 123175) | Freshwater microbial mat bacterial communities from Lake Vanda, McMurdo Dry Valleys, Antarctica - Oligotrophic Lake LV.19.BULKMAT1 | ecosystem: Environmental > Aquatic > Freshwater > Lake... | reverse complement strand
GCTCGAGCGAGTCGAGCCCAAGCTCAACGATGTTGACGTCCCAATCGAGTTCGCCGACGCGCTCGCGGCCGATTTCGCGGACCTTGGCGTAGACGACTTCGATGATTTGAGCGCGGTTGCCGGTGAGCCGCGGATCGGCGCCTTGGGCGGCAGCGCCGTTGACTCCGATGGGCTTGTGAGCCGCGGCGCCGTTCATCGCCTTGGGAGCGACGGGGGCTTGCGGCAGGTCAGCGGCGGCTTCGAGGCCGTCGGCGTCGTAGTCGATGCCGTCGTCGACGCTATCGTCGAGATCGACATCGACGTGGCGGCGGCGGGCCGACTTAATGACTTCGACTTGGCCCGTCTCGGCCGACCAAGTGGCGACCGCGGCGAGGGTGCCGGCGAGGTAACCGGCCTGGCAGGCGTGGCGTTGGATTTTGCCGCTGGAGGTCTTCGGGATGCTGCCGGTCTTCAGCAGGACGATCGCCGAGACGGCGAGTTCCAGCTCGTTGGCGACCCGCTTGCGAACGGCGCCGATGATTTCAGCGAAGTCGAGGTTGCGGCCGCGCTCCGTCTCCTGGACCACGACCAACCGCTCCGCGCCCTGGTCGCCGACGGCGAAGGCGGCGCCGGCTCCTGGCTTCACCTTTTCATGGGCGCCATCGATCGCCAGCTCGATGTCCTGCGGGTAGTAGTTCACCCCGTGAATAATGATCAGGTCCTTCAAGCGACCGGTGACGAAGAGTTCCCCCTTGTGAAGGAACCCGAGGTCGCCGGTGCGGAGGAATGGACCCCGGCCGTCGCGAAGGCGGGCTTGGAACGTTTCATTCGTCGCCTCTTCGCGACGCCAGTACCCTTGCGCGACGCTGGGGCCGGAAACCCAAATCTCGCCGACCTGGTTGGCGGTGCAAGGTTCAAACGTCTCGGGATCGGCGATGACGATATTCTGGTCGAGCAAATTGCCGCCGCTGCCAACGAGCTCGCGGGCCTGCGGGGCTTCTTTCGCCACCGGCACGACTTCGTGCTTCTCCAGCGAGTGCAAATCAAACGACTGGACCACCGGCTCCGACTGCTTGTAGCCGCCGGCGACGATCAGGGTCGCTTCGGCCAAGCCGTAGCAAGGGTAGAACGCTTCGCGGCGGAAGCCGCATTCGGCGAACGCCTTGCTGAAGCGGTCCATCGTTTCGGCACGGACTGGCTCGGCGCCATTGAAGGCGAGTGACCAGCGGCTGAGATCGAGGGTCCGCTTCTGCTCGGCGGTCACTTTCTCCGCGCACAGGTCGTAGGCAAAGTTGGGGCCGCCGCTGATCGTGGAGCCCGATTGCGAGATCGCCTGCAGCCAACGAACGGGACGCTGCAGGAAGTGGGTCGGCGACATCAGCAAGTTCGGCCGGCCCATGTAGAGGGGCTGCAGAATCCCGCCGATGAGGCCCATGTCGTGGTAGAGCGGGAGCCAGAACATACCGCTACCCGAGCGCGAATGCTCGAAGGCGTAGGTGATCATGGCCGAGTTGTGCATCAGGTTCGAGTGGGTCAGCATCACCCCTTTGGGCATGCCGGTCGAACCGGAAGTGTATTGCAGGAAGGCAAGCGTATCGCCATGGACGTCGGGGCGACGCCATTGGTCGGCCTGCTCTTCGCCCCATTGGTCGGTGGCGCGCCAACGAATCCGCTGCAAGGCGGGGGTATCCGTGATCATCGTTTGCACGCGTTCGAGAACTTCGAACGTCGTCAGCGCGATCTTCGCTTCGGCGTCGTTAGCAATCGCGTCGATCCGGGCCATGTTCCGGTTGCGGCGCGGCGGGTAGGCGGGGACGGCGATCACGCCAGCGTAGAGACAACCGAAAAACGCCGCGAGAAAATCGAGGCCCGACGGATAGAGGAGCAGCGCGCGCTCCCCTTCCATGTCCATCGCTTGGAGCGAGGCGGCAATGGCGCGCGCCTTGCGGTCGACGTCGGCGTAGGTCCACGCGACTTCGGCTTTCTCGCCATCGAGCAGAAACCTGAAGCCGGCGTCGTTCCCCTGGTGGAGAGCGCGGTGGCGCAGCAGTTCCACGAGGGTCGACGGTCCGAAAAACGATCCAGGAAGTTGATCCGTATGCACTTGGTAACTAACTCCTAGCGACGTGGCGCCAACCATCAGCGCGAATGTCGCACAAAACGCAGGGCTCGTAGGCGGGAGGTCGGGCGGAGCTTGTTGAAGCCCTGGGCGCCGCGACCGGGGAGGTAAGCCCCGCTCCAGATTTCAGGTCTTAGCCGCGACCTCGCTCCGCCGGAACTGGGCGACCGGCGGGAACCGGGGCCAAGACCAAGCGAGGGGAGTTCGGGCTGATCAACCGAGCGACCACATCCTGCAGTGCTCGGCACAGTCGTGAGCCCGTTCCCGGGGCCCAACGCTTAAGGGAGTTATTGTATTTGGCTGGCATCGACCGTTCACCCCCTGGGAGAGCTATTTTTGGGGTCAGGCGGGACTGAGGGAAGGCCTATCCATGGAACCTACCACCCTCCCGAACCCCGAGCAAATTGCGGCAACCTCGGTGGAGAGCGTATTTACTTGGACTTTGTTTCTGCGGGCGCCGCTATCGGCAGAGTCGGGGAAGTTTCAGGAATCGGCGCCCCTTCGCTGGACCGTAGGACTGGCAAGACCGGGAGAAGCTGCCAAGGGTAGGCTGGGACATCGTCCCACCGGAAGTGCGACGTCGCTTGGCGCGCGGGTGGGGCGATGCCCCAGGTTGGACGGCGAACTGAATCTGAGTACGGTGACGTCGCTTGGCGCGCGGGTGGGGCGATGCCCCAGCCTACGGCGCTTGGCGGTTAGTCTTCGAACATTACAGTTCTCCGATATCGCGGCGTCACCGGCTTGCTGTTTTTGCCGGCGACAAGCATAATGAGACTCAGCGTTTGAACGGCCGCCGTTCGCCCCAGAAGTCGACCGATAAGGAGCTGACCCTTGTTAACCGAAAGTGAAGTCTCGCGTAGCTGGACCAAGCTGTTTAAGAGCGGAATTTTCACCGAGGTCAGCTTCGAAAAGGCCGAAGCTCTCTTGGAAGAGCTCCGCCCGACCAGCCCGCTGCGTCATCGACTGACGTCGGAGCTCGAAGAGCTTCGCCAGTTGCATGGCGAGCGCGTCGAAGCCTAGTCGCCCGGCAGTTCGCTGAACAATTGGCGAACGCGTCGCCCAGATACGCGTCGCCGAGATATGCGTCGCCGAGATACAAGACACCGAGCGGTCGCAGTTCGCACTGCGACCGCTTTTTTCATGCGCGGCCGAAAGTCAGGAGCCGTGCAAAGTCCCAAAGACTAACCGCCAAGGACGCCAAGGGAAAAATAGAAAAGCATTGGCCCGCGAATCACACGAATCGACGCGAATGAAATTCAACGATTCATTTTCTTCATTCGCGCAGATTCGCGTCATTCGCGGGCAACTCTCCCCCATTTCCTTGGCGCTCTTGGCCTCCTTGGCGGTTAATCTTTGAACCTTGTCGGGCGGGTATCGGGAGCCTGGCGTTTTATCAAACGAAAACAGCCCCGACCTAGTAGGTCGGGGCTGTTTTGTTTTGAAGGTAACTAACAAGCTCGCTTAGAAGTTCACGTCGAAACCAAAGTTGGCGCCGTTCATGAAGACTTCTTGCTTGCCGGCCTGATCGTCGCGGAAGCCCATGCGGGGCAACTCGTAACGGACTTGGCTCGACGCCCGGCTGACGTTGTCGATGATCATCGCCGTGTAGCCGATTCGCAGGGCGACCGAGCGCGTCAGTTGGTAGTTCAGGTCAGCCCGCAACTCGGCGGTCGGCGAGAAGTCGTTCGCTTGCTTGCCGTGATCCGAGACCGTGGTGACCATGTAGAGCGGGCGGTTGTACTGGCCCGGGACCACATCTTGACCCAACGAGTTGTTTTGCTGAAAGTCCTGCACGTTGTAGGCGAAGAGGAAGCGACCTGCCAAATCGAAGTTCCATCGTTTCTGCTGGTGGGTCCACTTCGCCGAGAGTTGCGGGCCGATCAGGCTGTTCGTCACCCGAGTATCCCAGAAGCTATTGCCCAGGGTGCCGCCCGAGCCGACGACGTCGAAGTCGTCACGCATCCGGAAGTAACGGACGCCTGCTCCAATCTCGACCGAATTGTTCTGGTGCTTGTCCATCTTGTGGAGGTTGCTGAGGCGGTGCGTCCGCATCAATTCGATGCCGCGAGTTTGCGTAGCCGTCCGGACGCCGAGGAACCGGAAGCTGACGGGGAGAGCCACGATGTCGTCGAAGTCACCGCGAAGGTCGCCGATGAGGAAGCTGTCAGGCTCGCGACCCGGATCTTCGAGGTCGTAACCGTCTTCACCGAATTGACCGTCGCCGTCGATGTCGTCGGAGATCCCATCAGGCTGGAACGCTCCGCCGCTCGGGCCGACGACGTCGATGAAGCCACGCATCAGGTTGAGCGGATCGTCGAAGACAATCATCGTCGAGCCATAGATGCTATTCTGCGTGAGATCACCGTAAAGCTGCCGGTTAGCGAACGTCGGACCATCGAGGACGTTGATATTCCAAGCTTCATCGCCGTCGTAGTAGGCGAAGTTATACCGATGGCCCCAGTCGAACACCGCGTCGGGCGGCGCCGAGTCCAATCCGCCCAGCAGCACCGGGGGAGCGATGTTCACCGGGACGGCTGTGCCGTCGGCGATGAATCGCCCAGTGAGGAACTCGCGCCAGGGGCCGAGCGACCCGTTGTTGGTGCCGCCGGTGCCGATTTGATTTCGCTCGCCGGTGATCGCCCAGACCAGGCGGTCGTAGCTAAACCCCCAGCCGCAGGTTCGTCCGATGGGCTGGCAATCGAAATCGAAGTCGACGGGGGCGAACCACTGCATGTCGTGCTCGCAGCACTCATCGCAGAAGGCGTCGGCAGCCTGGGCTGCCGCCCGTTCCGCGCTTGATGCGAGGAGAAAACAAGCGGCAAGCCAGTGGGTGAGCTTTCGAGCAGTCATGGTATGGAACTTCCCCTCGTGGGAGCGCCGCAGGTGGGCGATGCAGTCCTGGTAGCGCGACGCTGCTTTCTTGCAGACGGCGCGATGTCTCTGTGCCGGTAGTATCGGATGCGCCTGATTCGCCGGTTGAGTAAAGGTGGTAAAGTCTGACGAAAATGACGGTCATTCCGGGGATGGACGCTAGCACTTGCCCCAGCAGCCGCGGCTCAACGAGCCGCCGGAGCGGCAGAAAGACGAACCACCAAGGCACGAAGGGCACAAAGACGCACCAAGGAAGGCAGTAAGAGAAGGAAGAAAATGATCAGGGAGGCAGGCCAGGTCGCCTAGCTTTTCGCTCTTCCCTTTCCCTGCATTCCTTCATGTTTCTTGGTGATCTTCGTGCCTTGGTGGTTAATCTTCCGAATCCAGCTGCGGAGTTTGTACTGCGAATTCGGCCGGGATATACTTCCGCAGCGCTTCCAACCGTTGGGAACGACTCCCAAGGACCCGCGCCCCGAGGCGAAGAACTCCCATGAAACGACGACTCTTCGAGCAACTGCGGCAACGAACCGTGTGGGCCTGGCTACTGGCGCCGCTAGCGGCATTCGGCTGTCGAACGGCGGTAACCTATGCGGAACCGCCCCAGGCAACGGCGACCGAGTCCGCAACAACGGCCGCTGACAAGGCGCCAGCAGCGGGCGAGAAATGGGTCCGCCTGCTGAAAGATAAAGATGACGAACCGGTCGCCCTCGAAACGGCCATCGTCCGCTATGTCAAGGCGGATGACGTCGTCGAGGGAAAGCCGGCTGCGGACTACAAGGAGTACGTCGACCTCGTCGGGGCAGTCCATATCGCCGACAAGCGCTACTACCGCGATCTCAACCGGCGGTTTAAGGACTACGACGCGGTGCTCTACGAGTTGGTGGCGCCCGAAGGGACCGAGGTTCCTCGCGGCCGCGGCACGCCGAACACCCACCCGCTGGGGATGTTGCAGAACGGCATGAAGTCGATGCTGGAGGTCGAGCATCAGCTCGAGCAGATCGACTACACCCGCGACAACATGGTCCACGCCGACCTCTCGCCCGACGAGTTCGTCGAGTCGATGGCCAAGCGGGACGAAGGGTTCCTGCAGATGTATTTCAAGCTGCAGGGCGCCGCAATGGCCCAGCAGAGCGCCGCAGCCAGCGAAGGGGTGAACGCCGACATCGACATTCTGGCGGCGATGTTTTCCGACGATCGGCCGCGGCAGCTGAAGATCGCCATGGCCCAGCAGTTTGAGGGGATGGAAGCCCTGATGATGGGCTTTTCAGGCGAAGAAGGCTCGACGCTGATTACCGACCGCAATGCCCGGGCGCTGGAAGTGCTGAAGAAACGGCTCAAAGCGGGCGATAAGGAACTGGCGATCTTCTACGGGGCGGGCCATTTGGCGGAAATGGACGACCAGTTGGAGAAGGATTTTGGGATGAAGCCGGTGGGGGTCGAGTGGGTCGAAGCCTGGGATTTGCGGGAATAAATAGCTCGGCCATCCTGGCCGGCGATTTCCCTGGCGCCCGCACCGGTCGCTTTCTCCGGCCAGAATGGCCAGGCGATGTTGCCTTTTCGGCTCGCCAACTGACTGCTAGAATAGCGAGCTTTCGCCGGCGCCGTGTGGGCTGTCCGTGCATGCTCACACCGTTTGTTTGGGAGTTCGTTCCATGGCCAAGCCAGGTCGTAAAGTCAAGAAAGCTAATCACGGCAAGCGCCCCGCGTGCAGCCGCCCCCGCAAGAACCGTCGCCAGCAGATCAAGACCTGATCGCCGTTGCCGGGCGACCCCGCGCTGGGGTCTACCATTCCGCAACGCCCATTTAGCCCCCCGCTTGCGGCGGGCTTCGCGGAGCAAGCTCCGCGGCTAAATGGCTTGTCCGAATTGGCCATCCGATTCGCGAGTTCGTCGCTGGCGAACCAACTTGAAAGATTCAGACCGTCGAGCGAACTGGCAAGAGGAGCGACCGTCGTGCCGGCTGTTGAACTGATCATCGATCCGGCCGAGATCGACTTCAGCCATGTGATCGCCAATCTCGAGGAGATTCGGCGTTACATCCCGCAGCGATTTGCGATGGAGCAGCTGACGGCGATCGTCATCGACGACGTCGAGCGCCACGTCTGCGTCGGCTACCGTGATCTCACGGACCAAGAGTTCTGGGTGAGCGGCCACATGCCCGCTTATCCGCTGCTCCCCGGCGTGATCATGTGCGAGGCGGCCGCCCAGGTCCTCTCGTACCATGTGCAAAAGAACGACCTGTCAGGCGTCGAAGTGGTCGGCTTCGGCGGGCTCGACAAGGTGAAGTTTCGCGGCGTCGTTCGCCCTGGCGACCGACTCACAATCGCTATCGAAGTGACAAAATACCGTCGCGGCCGGATGGTCGTTTGCCGCTTTCAGGAATTCGTCGGCACGACGCTGGTCTGCGAAGGCGAACTGACGGGGATCGCGTTGCCGTCGGATATCTTTAGGACCGACGTGGCGGCAAAATAGAAGGCAACCGCTAAGGACGCCAAGAGCGCCAAGGGGAAATGCGGGGAGAGTTGCCCGCGAATCACGCGAATAGACGCGAATGAAGAAATAAATTATTGAATTTCATTCGCGTCTATTCGCGTGATTCGCGGGTCAATGTTTTTCTGTATTTCCTTGGCGCTCTTGGCGTCCTTGGCGGTTCAATTCTTTGCGAAAGTAGTGGAAGCTATGGGCCGTCGGGCGCTCCCAAAAATTGACGAGACGCTCGATCTTTCTCGGCATTTCTACAAGGTTGAGGAACTGCCCACCCCGTGGAATCCGGTGAAGCTCTTCGGCCGCGACGCGCCGCTGGAGATTGAAGTCGGCAGCGGCAAGGGATTATTCCTGCAGAGCGCCTCGCTGGGGACGCCCGAGCGGAATTTTCTCGGCGTCGAAGTCGCGTACAAATACGCCAAGTTCATCGGCCATCGGCTCGCGAAGCGCGACATCGCCAACGCCGTCGCCGTCCATGGCGACGGGTTGAAGATGTTTCGCGAGATGGTCCCCGACGCCTCGCTGGCCGCGATTCACGTCTACTTCCCCGATCCGTGGTGGAAGGCCCGCCATCACAAGCGGCGGGTCATGAACGAGTCGTTTCTGGCCGACGTCGTGCGAACCCTGCAGCCGGGCGGAAAGCTCCACTTCTGGACCGACGTCAAAGATTATTTCGACGCCGCCCTCGCGCTGATTGCCGAGGTAACGCCGCTGGTCGGTCCTCTGGAAGTCCCGGAGCGCACAGCCGAGCATGACCTCGACTTCCGCACTCACTTCGAACGACGAATGCGGTTACGAGGCGAGCCGGTTTATCGAAGCGAGTTCGTGAAGTAGGCTGGGGCAACGCCCCACCTGAACGTCGTTTGGCTTCGCCTTGTGAGACTCAGTAAACTCAGCAGGCGAAGTTGAGTAATCGGCGAAGTCCAGCTTGGCGCCGGTGGGACGTTGTCCCAGCCTACGGTTATCCAGCGGTCGTCGCGGCGGCTTCGTACGTCCGCTCGGCAGCCACGTCGGCGTGACTGTGGTAGTTGTCTAGCGCTACTTGATACAGCTTCTGGCCCCACGGCGTCGGATAATCGCCGGTGATGCAGGCACGGCAGAGTTGATCAGCCGGCTTGCCGATGGCCCGTGAGATCGACTCGACCGGCAGATAGCGAAGCGAATCGGCGCCGAGTTCGGCCGCCATCAGCGCGAACATCTCTTCGCTCGGCAGCCCCTTCTCCACGAACTGCGGCGCGAACAACTCGCGAATCCGCGACATGTCGATGCCGTAAAAACAGGGAGCGATGATCGGCGGGCAGGCGACGCGGACGTGGATTTCCTTGGCGCCGCCGACTTCACGGATGCGGTCGAGCAGCACGCGCATCGTCGTGCTGCGGACGATCGAATCCTCGACGAGCAGCACCCGTTTCCCTTCGAGCACCTCTGGCAGCGGCGTGTACTTGGCAGCCGCCTTCGCGACGCGGCCGGCGCCCCCTTCGATGAACGTGCGGCCGGCGTAACGGTTGCGGATCAGTCCCTCGACGCTCGGCACGCCGAGCGAGTAGGCCATCGAGTCGGCCGCCGCCTTGCTGGTATCAGGAACCGGCACGACGATCAGATCGTCCCCCTTGGGAATCGTCTCCATCCGGGCCAGTTCTTCGCCGAGCGCCTTCCGCGAGAGATAGACGCCGCGGTTGTCCATCGTGCTGGCGACGTTGGCGAAGTAAACCCACTCGAAGAAGCAGTGGGCCGTCCGCTGTGGCTCGACGAACCGCTCGATCGAAATCTTGTTGTCGACCACCGTGATCGCCTCGCCCGCTTCGAGCGAACGGATCGAATCGGGCTGGAAGCCAAGGTTGAGCAGCGCGACGCTCTCGCTCGCCGCCGCGAGCAACGGGCCCTCGATGGCGTAGCACATCGGCTTCACGCCAAGGGGATCGCGTGCGATCAGCATTTCGCCTTGCGCGTTCAACAGCGCGAGGCTGTAGGCGCCGTCGAAGCGGCTGGAGACGGCCGACATGATTTCGATCAGCGAAGGTCGGCGGTCGCCCGACATCTCCCGGCTGATCTCGTGCATCATGATTTCGGTGTCGCTCTGCCGCGTGAGGTGATGGTCATCCTCGGCGAGCAGCTTGTCGCGCAGGGCGGCGTAGTTAGCCAGCTGGCCGTTGAAGGCGAAGCTGAACCACTTCCGCCGCTGCAGATGATGTCGCTCGAACGGCTGAGCGTAGCTGACATCGTCCTCGCCGCAGGTGGCGTAGCGGACGTGCCCGATCGCGGCCCGGCCGGAATACGACCGCATGATGCTCTCGGCCTTCGCGCGGTGGTTGAGCCGGAACGCCTCGCTCACCGTGCCGAGCTTGCGGTAGGTGCTCAGCAGTTTGTCGCGATCGGGGTTGTAGGAGGTCATTCCCGTCGATAGCTGGCCACGGTTCTGCACGTCGAGCAGCATCCGGGGCATCAGCCGCGACACTTCGTCGGGCCCTTGCGACGGGCAGAGGGGGCTGACTTCATCGCCCGCCAAGTGATAAACCGCGACAACGCCGCATTCGTGGTGGAGTTCGTCGCTCATGCGCGAGTGGCGGGACCCGAGGTGAGATGTTCCAAGGCAGGCGAGCCGCGGGGTTCACCCCCGCGGAAGCCTCATTCTACGCGCCGAGAGTCATTCTCTCAACGGTTCGCAGAATGCCGTAGCGGCACGGCGGAAGCGACAACGCAATCGTTCCAGGCCGCTCCGGCGGGTTGTCGGGTTCAAAAGATTAACCACCAAGGCACGAAGATCACCAAGAAACACCAAGGAATGCAAAGAAAGAGAACAGCAAGGAGCTAAGCGACAAAGTCCGCCCTCCCTGATCATTTCCTTCGTTCACTTCCTTCTCTTCCTTGGTGCGTCTTAGTGTCCTTCGTGCCTTGGTGGTAAGTCTTTCTCGCCACTCCGGCGGGTCGTTGACCCGCGGCTACTTGAGACCCTTGAAAAACTTGTACGCCTCTTTGCCAACTTGCTTCATCGCGGCGTCGAGGGCGTCGTCCGTACTTGTCTGCGGGTTGTACGTCCCCATGACGACGACGATGTAAGGCCGTTCGGGCAGTTCCACTAGCGCCCACTCGGTAAGCAGCCCCGGCAGTTCGCCCGGCTTGAACGGCACCGGCACGCTGAGCGGGACCGTCGACCGAATGGCCCCCGATTTCGGCTTGCGAAGGATCGCCAAAGCCTGGTCGCTCACTTCGCGATTGACGAACTTCCCTTCGTGCAGGAGCCGTAAGATGCGAGCCGCATCGGCGGGAGTCGAAAGATTCTCCTCGCCGCGCGCGGCGGCGGCCATGTCCATCATCCGGCGGCGGAGGACCGTCTGCTCGCAACCAAGCGACGACATCGTCGCGGTGACGTTCTCCATACCGACTTGGTCGATAAGGATGTTCGTCGCCGTGTTGTCGCTCAGCACGACCATCAGCACGCAGAGGTCTTCGATGCTCAGTTGGGCAGTATGATCGCCTAGCTCGAACAAGATGCCGCTGCCGGCGGTCTTATTTGCTTTGTCGACCCAATGCCTGTCGGCGAGGCTCAGCTTTCCTTCATGCGCCTGCTTGAGAACTTCGAGCAAAATCGGCGTCTTGATGCAACTCGCCTGCGTGAACTGTCGATCGACGTTCACCGCGAACCGATGCTCGCCGGCGAGATCTTCGACGACAACGCCAAACGTGCCGTCAACGCCATCGGCGATGGCTTGCAGCTTAGCTTGCATTTGCTGATCGGGCTCGCTCACATCCCCCTCCCCTGCCCTCGCGATTGTCGGATTCAACACTACCAAGATTATTGCGATGGTGAGCGGGTTTGTTTCTCGCAAGGACGCGAAGCCGCAAAGGAATCGCAAAGAAGACAGAAGGAGATAATGCAAGAATCGTGACGGTCTGAGCAAGCAAATCAATGCTTTCTTCTCCCTTCCTTTGCGTTTTCTTTGCGCCTTCGCGCCTTTGCGAGAGAAAACCAACGCCGCAAGCATTACTGAGCCGGAGCCTTCACTGCCGCCGGCTCTTCGTGTTTGTAGTGCAACGCCGCGATGAGCGCGTCGCCGTACTCTTTCCACAACACGTCGCTATCCATCCCCGCGTCGGCCGGCAGTTCAAGCGTGATGATCGGCCGCCCGAGCGTCGTGCCGACGAACGAACCGAGCGACCCCGGCCGGCTGCCGAGTTTGTTTAGCGGGAGCTTGCACTTGGCCGCCATCGCCTCGGCCATCTTGTCGGCGGGCCCATCCCAATCGACGCAGTTCAGCGGCTGGTGAATGCTCACCACGCGGTTGGGGAAGTACTGGCACAACACCCGCATCAGCACGCGGCTCTCCGGTTCCGACAATGGCGTGGCGCCGTGCGGCTTCACATCGGCCGCGCCCCAATTACCGGCGGGGAAGTTGCGGTTGAGGTCGACGCCATTGCGATTGAAGCGGACGTTGTCCGCAAAACCGTCGGGGTTCGCGACCGGCATGATGACGATCTTACGACCCTCGACTTCCTTGGGGTTCTTCTCGAGCCACTCCACAAATTTTGCGACCAGCGGAGTTCCCGCCGCTTCATTCCCGTGAATCGTCGCGATCAACCAGAAAACGTCGTCGCCGTCGCCGTAGACGTTGCACTCGATCGGGCGGCCGCCAAGCGTCTCGCCGACGACGTGCTTTTCGATCTTGAAATCAGCGGCAATGACGCTCGGCGCCGTGACGAGAAGCGCTAGCAGCGCCAGCGACCACGCTGCGACGATCGAAAGTCGGCAAACCATACAAACATCCTCGGCGGGAACTTTGGCGGGAGCAGGCGCATCGAACTGGCGCCAGCTTTGTTGATCATCATCGCGCGCGGCGTGCGCGTCAATTCTCCGCCACGCCGTTACAAACGCGTTACGCGATCTACATTGCGACCACCGCGTACCGGGCCGTAGGCTGGGACATGTCCCACCGGCAGTTCGTTGGGCGACGCCGTGAGCAGGTTCGAGAAGATTTTTTTAACCACGAAACAGACGAAAGGAACGAAAAGAGAAAAAACCTTTACACCGCTGATAGACGCTAATTGGTCGCTATTGAGGTTCAGAAAACAAATTGAACCCGTACTAATAGAAGCCACCGGCTCCGCCGGTGGACGAAGTGCTGGTTGGCCGGGGTTTGCTGCGTCCACCGGCGGAGCCGGTGGCTTTCATGT
>Ga0163144_10022108_pt1 | contig 12621 bp, 9 predicted proteins | sample OliLak19BULKMAT1_FD_123175 | JGI IMG/M metagenome (GOLD analysis project Ga0163144, IMG submission 123175) | Freshwater microbial mat bacterial communities from Lake Vanda, McMurdo Dry Valleys, Antarctica - Oligotrophic Lake LV.19.BULKMAT1 | ecosystem: Environmental > Aquatic > Freshwater > Lake... | reverse complement strand
CTAGTCCGCCTCCGCGGCGAGTTCGGCGAATGTCTTCTTCCGGGGCTTCGGGGACTGGGCCATCAACGAACTCCGCTGCCTCAGGCCGCGGAGATCGAGCGCGGGCGACCGGGGCCGGACGGGCGAGCATACTTCGATCTCGCCCCGCCTACCTCCCGATCTCCGGCACCGCCCTCAGGCTCACGTCGATCCGCCGGCAATCCGCCACCGGCACCGGCATGGCGTTGTCCAGCCCGCCATACAGGTCCGAGTCGTCCATTAGTTCCCAGCGCATCAGGTCGGGTCGGTCGGGTGTGTCGCCGGCCTTGCCCTCCTCGAAGTCGATCACGAGTTTGCGACCCACCGGAACGTCCATCGTCCACAGCGCCTCACCTGTGCGGGTGTCGATCACCGTGATCGTCTTGGCGTCGAACGCGCGGCTGACGTACACCATCTTGTCGTCCGACGTGCCAGTGCCGCCCTCGTCGTGGTAGTTGCGGTAGGCGTAGCCCGGCCCGCTACAGGCCGAGAGGGCGGCAACCGCCAGAAGGGCCGGCAGAGCCAGGGCAGCGTTGAGTCGGGTCGGCATGAGCAGTCTCCGGGGGCACCCGCCCCGCATCAGTAAGTCTATCGGTCCATGGGCGTGGATGTCTGAGGCGACGGGGGGTACGAGCGGGGGTGGGGGCGGGTTCTTGGCTCCCGGGGCCGAGGCCGGGCCGGGCGCCTGACCTTGGCCCACGCCGCGTCGAAGGTTCGGGTCGGAACCTCCCGAGCCATGTAGACTCCCGCATGGGCTTGCCCGCCTGTGAATCCGCGCCGCACTCGGCCCGAGACGCCGCGCTGTATGTTGTCCGCGTGCTGCGGGAGGGCGGGCATGTCGCGTATTTCGCGGGCGGGTGCGTGCGGGATGAGTTGCTTGGTCTGGCGCCGGCGGACTACGACGTGGCGACGGATGCCACGCCCGACCGGGTGTCGGCCCTGTTCCGCCGAACGGCGCATGTGGGGGCGCACTTTGGGGTGGTGCTGGTCAAGCCGCCGCCGCCGGCTCGCCCGGGGCGAGATGGGCCGCATGAGGACCACGTGATCGAGGTGGCGACGTTCCGGTCGGATGGGGCATACTCGGATCGACGCCGGCCGGACTCCATCACGTTCTCGGACGCCAAGTCCGACGCGCAACGCCGGGATTTCACGGTGAACGCGCTGTTTCTCGATCCCGTCCCGGCGGGAGCCCAGACGAACCCGGGCGAGCCAGCGGCAGCCGGCGGCACGCCGGGCTCAGGGTTGCCCGCGGGTCCGGCCTTGCGGGACCAGATCGTCGATTTCGTTGGCGGTTTGGCGGATCTGGACGCGCGGGTGCTGCGGGCGGTTGGTGATCCGGACGCGCGGCTGGCCGAGGACCACCTGCGGGCGCTCCGGGCGGTCCGCCTGTCGGCCAGGCTCGGGTTCGCGATCGAGCCGCGAACCGCGGCGGCGATCTCGGCCCACGCCCGCGATCTGGGCGGGGTTAGCCCCGAGCGCATCGGGGATGAGATGCGACGGATTCTGGGGCACCCGACGCGGGCGGCGGCGGTCGCGAGTCTGGAGAAACTGGGCCTGGATGCCCCGATGCTTGGGCCTCGGGTGATCCGAGCGAAAGTGTCTGGTGATGTTGATGGAACCGCCGCCCGGCTCGCCAGCTTGGCGCCCCAGGCCGGGGTAGGGGAGTGCCTGGCGGCGATCGCTTTGGATCGGGGCGACGTGACCGGACCATCAGGAGTCCAGCCGACTCTCACCCGCTGGCGGCGGACGCTGTGTTTGAGCAACGACGAGCGGGAGGCGGCCAGGCGGGTGCTGGAGTCGTATTTCACGCTCCGGCAAGAGTTTATGATCGCGGGAGTAGCGAGGCAAAAGCGGTGGGCGGTGCGGGGCGGGTTTGCCGCGGCGATGCGGATTCTGAGGGTGGAGGATGCCTTACTTGCTGGGGTGATCGAGAAGCGGGTGGAGGAGTTGGCGCGGACGGCGGCCGGGTTGGCACCCGAGCCCTTGGTGACCGGGGATGACCTGATTGGGATCGGGTTGAAGCCTGGACCCGGGTTCGCGGGACTGCTGGCGAGGTTGTACGACGCGCAGTTGGAAGATTTGTTTGTTACCCGTGAGGTGGGGTTGGGGCTGGCCCGGGGGTGGGGAGATGGGGTGGGGTGGGGCGGTAAGGGTTGATGGCACCAGTCGCGCGTCCCAACGCGTCCGCGGACTGGTGGCACTCGGGGTGGCACCGCCCTGCGGGCAGGGGTGGGCGGAAGGCTGCGATGGCAGCCTTCCGGTCGATTGATCCGAACTTTTCGCAGCCGAAGGCGTCGAACATTCGTAGAATCTCTGTCGAGCGTGCGGCGTGGGTGGCCGGTGTCGCCTGGTTGTACGGGCAATGTCTCGACGCGTCGGGGGTCGCGGACTCGGCTGGCTGGTTTCTGGGCACGGTCACGGCTTGGCCTGGGCGTGTTTGGGGCTGGCGCGGGAACAGTCGAGGCGTGGTGTGAGGTTGGTTGTGAGTCGGATTTGATCACACTGGGGGCCGGAGCCCGGGTGAAGAACAATCGAGGATGGGTCGGCGATCGCCACGGGCGCTCGCGGCAGAAGGGATCGGCGATGGGCAAGACCATGAAGGACGGGACCTTGAAGAACCGAATCGTGTTGCGTCGTTCGGGCCTGACGCTGGCGCTCGTCGCGGGCGGGGTGCTGGTGATGCCGTCGGTGCCGATGGCCGGTCCGGGGACGGCGTGGGCGATGGGCGCTTTCGAGAGCACCGGGGTCGAGACCATCGTGGCGGACAAGATCGTGCTGCGCGATGGGCGGACGCTCGAGGGCACGATCGTCGAGGAGACGGACTCGACGGTGAGCATCAAGCTGACGATCTCGGGGATCACCTCGGGCGTGGCGACGGTGTTCAACAAGAGCGAGGTGCTGCGGATCGACCGCGCGCCGGTGGGCGACCCCGCGCCGGCGACCAGGGTGCCGGCGGGCGGGGGGATGCGCCCGACCACGGCGCAGCCCTCGACGCCCGTGAACCCCAACGCGACGCGGGTGTACCACCTGCGCCTGCGGGGCGAGTTCGCCAAGGACATCACGCAGACGCCGATCCGGGCGGCGATCGAGGACGCGGCGGCCCAGCAGGCCCAGATCATCGTCCTCGAGATCGACAACGAGTGGCAGGCCAACCAGTTCTCGGAGCGTGCGGAGGACGAGCACGCGTTCGACGAGTTCTGGCGGGCCAACGACATCGCGCCGATCTTCACCAACGACGTGCAGTACCTGTGGACCGGGGCCAAGCCCCGCGTGGTGGTGTGGGTGAAGAACGCGATGGGCGGGGCGGCGTTCCTGCCGTTCCTGTCGAGCGAGATCTACTTCCACTCCGACGGGCGGATGGGCGGGATCGGCGACCTGGACACCTACTTCCAGGGCGCCAACGAGTGGTTCATCAGCAAGCAGCAGTCGCTGCGACTGGCGGCGGCCCGGGGCATCGCGTTGGGCGGGGGCTACGACTCTCGCCTGATCGACGCGATGTGCCTGCGTGAGTATGTGCTGTCGGTGGGGTTTGACACGGGGCGTCCGGTGTTCTTCGAGGGTCTGCCCCGCCCCGAGCACGACGAGGAGCTGCTGACCGACGACGGCGAGGGCGCCAACCTGGACTCGGACGCTGCGGTGATCCGGGCTCAGGGCAATGACAACCTGACGCTGCACGCGGAGAACGCCCAGAAGCTGGGCGTGTCGCGCGGGCGGGTGAACTCGCTGAGCGATCTTTTGCACGAGCTGGATATCGAGCGGAATCATGTGATCGTCAGCGACCGGGCCGACCGGATCATGAACGACTGGGCGACGGGGATCGACAACGCGATCCGGTCGTTCGAGCGGATGCGTGACCAGGAGTGGCCCCAGGCGCAGCAGGCCGAGGGAGGCGGTGAGTGGGAGGACCGCAATCGGGCCCGCGGGCGGCAGAAGTCGGTGATCGGTGACATGATCGGGCTGATCCAGCGGTACAAGGAGGTTCTGGACCCCGCGGGCGGACTCAAGGCGCAGTTGGAGTTGGAGCTGGAGGCGATCAGGCTGCGGTCGATCGCGGATCGGCGGCCGTGAGTTCGGTGGCAGCGCCAGGTTGAACAGTTGAACGCGAAGGACGCGGAGTCTGCGAGAGTCGCGAAGTGGGACCGGGAAACGTCGAGCAGTAACAGGGTCGGGGACGGTTGTGCAGAGCCGGGGATTGCCGGCGGGAAGATGAGGATGTCAATGGGGATGAACAGGACGGTTCGGACGCTGCTGGCGGCGGCGGTGATGGCCGCGGGCGTGGTGCTGTGCCAGTCGGCGATGGCGACCGACCGGATCACGCTGAAGACCGGCGAGGTCATCGAGGGGCGGATCGAGCAGGAACTCAACGGGTACGTCTGGTTCAGCGCCCGCATCGGTGGGATCGAGCAGTCCAGGACGCTGGCGCCCGAGGACATCGCGAAGATCGAGCGTGGCGTCGAGAACGGCGGCGCGACACCGACGCCCGGCCCCGCGCCGCGGCAGACCCCGACGCCGGACCAGACCACCGGCACGCCGGTGAATGAGAACGAGGTCACCAAGGGCGTCGTGCTGTCGTTGGGCGGGCCCGAGGGCGACATGGTGGGGCTGTACATGGCCGCCAAGCCGCTGCGCGAGGTAATGGAGGAGCTGATCGACCAGCACGTGGACGTGGTGGTGTTCCATGTCGCTTCGGGGGGCGGGATGCTGATCGAGATCGAGCCGCTGGTGGAGACGATCAAGGAGTACAAGGAGCACTTCCGCGTCGTGGCGTGGATCGACCGGGCCATCTCGGCGGCGGCGATGACCAGCCACGTGGTGGAGGACATCTACTTCAAGACCTCCGGCACCTACGGCGCGTGTACCGGCTTCCGCACCCCCACGCAGGTGGTCGAGGGGCGCGAGCTGGAGGAGGTGCTCTACTTCATGGAGCGCGTGAGCGACTGGGGCCAGAAGAGCCCGTACATCATGCGGTCGATGCAGATCCACGAGCCGCTGTCGGCGAGCGTCGATGAGAACGGCGACGTGACCTGGTATCAGAGCCTGGACGGCGAGCACATCGTCAACAACGGCGAGTACATCCTGACCTTCAACTCGGACCTCGCGGAGAAGCTGCACTTCAGCCAAGGCACGGCCGATAACCTGGACGAGCTGACCAGCGAGCTGGGGATGGGCGAGATCCAGTGGCTCGGCGATCGTCAGCAGGGCGTGGCGTATCCGGTGAGCCAGGAAGAGCAGCACCAGATCGACTTCCGCCTGCTGGTGCAGAAGGCCGAGCAGCGTCTGGGCGAGTACGCGGCCAAGTTCGAGATGGCCCGCTCGGCGATAGGCGGTGACCAGCAGATGCGGGCGGCGATGGGCCAGCGCGCTCTCCAGGCCCTGCAGGAGATCAAGCGCCTGGTCGAGAACAACCCGAACTTCGCGCTGATGCGCGGCTTCGACGACATCGAGGCGTTCCGGGAGTGGTACGAGCAGACGGTTGACGAGGTGCGGCGCGAGATGCGGTGAGCCGAGAAACAACGTGACCACGACGCCCCGGCTGCCCGGGGCGTCTTTGCCTTTGAAACTGGCCGGGGTCGATCGGTTTGAACGCGAGGCACGCGAAGTGCGCCATGACGGGAGAAGGAGCAGGGGTCGGTTTGGGGCATTGGCACGGGCGTCGGAGCCGGCGGAGCGGTCGGCGGAGGTGGAGCTGCCCACCCGATTTGTTCCTGGCTGACGTTGCGAACTCCGCGTTGAAGCGGGTTGGACGAGGGTCGCCGTATCATGGAGCCGGGACGGCGCACCTTTGACGCGCCCGCCCGGTACGGGGATGACCATGAGCACGACCACGCACAGGATGTCCACGGAGTTTGTCCCCGCCTCGCTGGACGCGGCCCGGTTCGGGGGCGTCGAGCCGCTGGCCAAGGCCTTGCTGACCCGCGCGGTGACTTCGGGCGCGGAGCTGGAGCGGTGGCTGGCGGATCGCAGCGAGTTGGACGCGGCCTGCAACGAGGCGCGGGCGAATCTCTACATCGCCATGACCTGCGACACCGCGGACAAGGTGCGGGCCCAGGCGTACACGCGGTACATCGAGGAGGTCGCGCCCAGACTCGAGCCGCTGGCCTTCGAGCTCGACAAGCGGCAGGCGGCCCTGAGCAAGCAGCACGGCGGGATGATGGTGGCCCGAGGCGGGCGGCTGGAAGTCGTCACGCGGGACGTGACGGCCAACGTCGAGATCTTCCGCGAGGACAATATCCCGCTCCAGACGCAGCTGGAGAAGCTCAACCAGGACTACCAGACACTGATCGGGGCCATGACGGTGGAGTTCGACGGCGGCGAGAAGACCCTGCCGCAGATGGGCAAGTACCAGGAGCAGACCGACCGCAAGGTCCGCGAGGACGCGTGGCGGAAGGTGGGCGAGCGGCGGCTCAAGGACCGCGAGGCCATCGACGCGATCTTCGACCAGCAGGTCGCGCTGCGGGACCGCGTGGGCAAGAACGCGGGGTTCAAGGATTACGTCGGCTACGCCTTCAAGAGCAAGTACCGGTTCGACTACGCGCCGGCCGACTGCTTCAAGTTCCACGCGGCGGCGGAGAAGGTGATCGTGCCGTTCAACCGTGCGCTGGATGCGCGCCGGAAGAAGCAGATGGGGCTGGGCAGCCTGAGGCCCTGGGACCTGGGGGTTGATCCCAAGGGTCGTGGCCCGCTCAAGCCGTTCGAGGGCGGGCGTGAGTTGATGAAGAAGAGCAAGCGTTCATTCGAGAAGCTGGACGCGCGGCTGGCGATGATGTTCAACACGCTGGGCGACGGCTCGAACACCAAGGGGCCGGTGGGGGAGGAGAAGCTGGACCTGGACTCGCGCAAGGGCAAGGCGCCGGGCGGGTACCTGTACATGCGGGACCGGATCCGCGAGCCGTTCATCTTCATGAACGCGGCGGGTCTGCACCGGGACGTGGAGACGATGGTTCACGAGGCGGGGCACGCGTTCCACTCGATGTTGTGCAAGGATGAGCCGCTGCTCGCGTATCGCCACGCGCCGCTCGAGTTCTGCGAGGTGGCGAGCATGGCGATGGAGCTGATGACGATGAAGCACTGGGGGGGGCCCGACGGGTTCTACCCGAATGCGAGCGACTTCGCCCGGGCTCAGCGGCAGCAGTTGGAGGGGTCGGTGAGCCGGCTGGCGTGGATCGCGACGATCGATGCGTTCCAGCACTGGATCTACACGAATCCGGGGCACACGCGGACGCAGCGCGAGGCGTTCTGGCTGGAGCTGGACCAGCGGTTCGGGGCCGATGTCGAGTGGGTGGGGCTGGACAGGTTCAGGCCCGTGATCTGGCACCGCCAGCCGCACTTGTTCGGCTCGCCGTTCTACTACATCGAGTACGGGATCGCGCAGCTGGGGGCGTTGCAGCTGTGGGTGCACAGCCTGGAGCGGGGAGAGGACGCGGCCATCAACCAGTATGTGAAGGGGCTTTCGGTGGGCGGGTCCAGGCCGTTGCCCGAGTTGTTCCGCGCGACCGGGCTGGAGTTTGAGTTCGGTGAGGGGATGTTCAGGAAGATCGTGGATCGTGTGGAGCGGGAGCTGGAGAAGTTGCCGGAGTGAGCGCGGGGCGCCGCCTGCAACGACAGGGGTGGGGGGCCTCAGGCTCCCCCACGCGCCAGGGTGTTGGAGTTCCGATGCTGCCGCGGGGCCGGAGGCGCCTCACCCCTGTTGTGTGCTACAGGCCGTACACCGGCTTGAGTCGGCTCTCGAGGTGTCGCAGCAGCGGGTCGGCAGACAGCGGCTTGCCGGTGATGCGCTGGCAGAGGTCGGCGGCGAGGTAGCGACGGCCATGCTGGTGGATGGCGGCGCGGAGCCATTCGCGGAGCGGGCCGAACTCGCCGCGGGCGATCTGGGCTTTGAGGTCGGGGATTCCGGCGGGCACGTCGTCGGCCGCGCCGGGGGCTTTGCCGGCGGTGTTGATGGTCTCCCACAACTGGGCGGCATAGAGGTTGCCCAGGCAGTAGGTGGGGAAGTACCCGATCAGGCCGGCGGACCAGTGGATGTCCTGCAGGCAGCCGCGGCGGTGGTCGGGCGGGGTGAGCCCCAGCATGTCCTTGAAGGCGGCGTTCCAGGCGGCGGGCACGTCGCGGGCTTCGAGGTCGCCGCTCAGCAGGGCTCTTTCGATCGAGAACCGCAGCATGATGTGCAGGTTGTACGTCGCCTCGTCGGCCTCGACGCGGATGAAGGACGGGCGGGCGGTGTTGGCGGCGCGGTAGAGGTCATCGGCGGAGAACTTGGAGAGCGCGCCGCCGAACTCCTCATCCGCCATCGGCTTGAGCCAGTGCCAGAACTCCGGGCTGCGGCCCACGAAGTTCTCCCACATGCGGGACTGGGATTCATGGATGCCCAGCGAGACCGCGTCGGCGGCTGGCTCGCCGAAGCGGGCGGGATGCGAAACACCCTTGCCGACGGAAGCGCGCGCGAGCTTGGGCAAACCCTGCTCGTAGAGCCCGTGCCCGCACTCGTGCATGGTGCCGTAGAGGGCGTCGGTGAAGCGCTCGCCGCGGTAGCGGGTGGTCAGGCGGGTGTCGCCGGGGGCGATGCCCGAGCAGAAGGGGTGGGTGGTGACGTCGAGTCGCCCGGCGTCGAGGTCGAAGCAGAGAGCCTTGAGGACGCGCGTGCCGAGCTTGTGCTGCCGGTCCTCGGGCACGCTGGCGTTGAGCGGGGCGTCGGAGGGCGGCTTGCCCTTGGCGGCGATGGTCTGGATGAGGGTGGAGAGGCGGGCGCGGAGGGGGGTGAAGATCGCGTCGATCTGCTTGGCGGTGGCGCCCGGCTCATACTCGTTGAGCAGGGCGTCGTAGGGCTCGCCGCCGGAGGGCCAGCCGTAGCACTCGGCCTTGCGGCGGGCCAGGGCGATCATCTTGGTGAGGGCGGGCTCGAAGGCCTTGAAGTCGGACGCGACCCGCGCCTTCTTCCAAGTCTCGGTCGCCAGCGCGCTGGTGCGGGCCCACTCCTCGACCAGGTCGGTGGGCAGTTTGGTCGCCAGGTCGTAGTCGCGCCGGAACTCGCGCATGTTGGGGGCGACGATCGGGTCTGAGAGCAACGAGCGATCGGCCTCGCACGCGGCGATCAGGTCGCCCATCTGCTTCGAGGTGGCTCGCTCGTGGACGAGCGAGGCGAGGATGGCCTCCTGCTCGGCCCGGTTGTCGGCGCCGGCGGGGGGCATGTAGGTCTCGTGGTCCCACTGCGTGAGGGCCGACACGGACTTGAGCGTGGCGATCTCGCGGGCGCGGGTGAGGAGTGTCTGGTAGTGGGACATGGGGACTCCTGTGCTTCGTGTTCAACGCAAAGGTCGCGACGGGGAGGCGGGGCCAGTGATACGAACTCGCGATGGAACTCGGGCGTCGTCGTGCCACCGATCGCTGCGTTGAGCGATCGGTGCCTCGGTCACAACCGGCCAACCCGCACCGATCGTACCGAGCCACGATCGGTGGCACGCCCGAGTCGCAATGACGATCTGTATGATGCGGGGGCTTGGGCCGCCCGCCTCGCTGCGTGCCCCTCGCGTCAACTTCGCGGAGCCTCGTTGACACCTCCCGCGCACGCGGGAGGGGGGACGGTCACACCTCCATCACCTCCGCGGACTTCTTGGTGACGGCGTCGTCGGCCTGCTTCTCGTACTTCTTGAGCAGGTCCTGGATCTGGGTCTTGAGGGTCTCGATCGAGTCCTCGGAGACGTGGGCGGTCGTGTCCTTGGCCAGCACATCGGCGTGCTTGTTGGCGTCGCGGCGTGCGTTGCGCATCGCGACCTTCTGCTCCTCGCCCATCTTCTTGGCCTGGGTCACGAGTTGCTGCCGGCGGTCGCGGGTCAGTTGCGGGACGTTGAGGCGGATCTGCTTGGCCTCGACGATGGGGTTCATGCCCAGGCCGCTGGCCTCGATGCCGCGCTTGATGTCCTGGATCGCCCCGGCGTCGAACGGCTTGATGAGGATCTGGTGCGGCTCGGGGATGGAGATGGCGGCCAGCGACTTGAGGTCGGTCGACGAGCCGTAGTACTCGACCTTGACCGTCTCGACCAGCGCGGTCGAAGCCCGGCCCGTGCGCAGGCCCCGCAGTTCCTGCCGGAGGTACTCAAACACCTTGGACATCTTCTCCTCGGCTTCGGCGAGGATCTTGGGCGGCGAGGTGGACATGCGATTCTCCCACGGGCGCGGCGGAGATGGCCCGGTGCGCGATGATCGACCATGATACGGCGAGTGCGGCCTGTCCGATCGGGCTGGCTATCGAACGTCGATGGGGCGGACCGCGGAGCATCGCCAGGTTTGGTCGGGCTGGCGCTTCCAGATGAGCACAACCCAGGCGGAGGCGGGCAGGCCCGTGGCCTCGTGGGTGGCGCGGACAAGGACCTGAGAGCGGGCGACGGCGGGGCCATCGATGGAGGCCTGGAGTTCGGCGATGCGCCAGGAGGCGAGGTGATACTGGCCGCGCTCGCCCATGACATCGGAGATGCGGGCCAGAAGGGCGGGTTTCGAGGGCGAGTCAAAGCCGGTGTAGCGGATCTCGATGTCGTTGGTGAGCAGCGGGTCGAGTGCGGTGACGTCGGCGCGGGCGACGGCGTTGATCACGGCGCGGGTCTGGGCGCGGATCGTCTCGCGGGGCGTGACCACGAAGGTGGACACGACCCAAGCGGCCACCGCCGAGCCAAGCAGGGCGCCAGCGGCTTGCAGCCCACGCTTGAGGTCGGCCCGGGCGTTGTAGGTGAAGAGGGCCACGACGGCGAGGGCGGCCAAGGGCCCGGCGAGGAGGAACGGGCTCTCGAAGAGGAGTTGGTCGAGCAGCGGTGGGGATGGCAGGGGTGGGGGAGTGGGCAGCGAGGGGCCCAAGCCGAGGCCTGGGGCTTGGAGGGTGGGCATGGGGGATGATTGGCAGGGGAGTGGGGTGGGGTGCGGGCAGACTCCCTGGCGCCCGGTGGAATGAAAGCCGCTCCGCGAGGTGCGGGGCGGCTTCTGGAATCAGGTCAGGAATCGAGGCCAGGGATCGGAGCAGCGATCAGGGCATGGGCTGGCCGGTGTCGATCGGGCCACCGCCGACGTCGACGCCTCGGAGGCCGCCGCGGGTCCAGCGGTACCACGTGGTGATTGGCTCCACGCCACTGGGCGGCGAGAGGCCGTTGCCGCCGCGGACCGCAGACTCCCAGAGTTGGGGGCTGTAGTTGACGGTGGTGTCGAAGCCGCTGGTGGGGAACTGGGGGATCCAGCCCGGGTTGGTCTCATCCGTGCGGAAGACGCGGACGGAGCCGTCGAAGAAGAGGAGGGGAGCCTTGGCGTCGCGGTACCCGTAGAAGATGTCGTTGCCGAAGTGGCGGGCCTGCTCATCGAAGAGCTGGACCTTCTGGCCCGGGAAGGCGACGTCGGCGAGGCGAGCGCCGCCGAGGCGGACTTCGTTGGGCGCCCCCGGGATCGTGTACTGGTTGTGGGGGTTGCCTTGCTGGGTGATGCGGCGGCCGGGCGCGTTGTTGGCGGCGACCGACACGCGGATGTCGACGGACTGCTGGGTGTCGTAGGTGGCGGGCACGACGTGGTAGGAGGAGGAGTAGGGCCAGCGGGCTTGGCCGGCGATCTGGGCGTTTGGCTGCAGGGGCATCCAGAAGTTGGCCATAAAGAGCTTGCCGTTCTGCTCCTGCCAGTTCAGCCGGTTGCGGTCCTCGGGGCAGACCACGATTTTCTCGGGCAGGCGGCTGGCCCAGTAGTCCTGGAGGACCAGGTGGGTGTACAGCACATGCGGGATCCAGCCATTGATGGGCGCGATGTCGGTGCGCCCGGCGCGGCGGCGGAGGATGTCGACGGCCTGGGCGGCGGCGGCGGCGTTCTCGCCACCGGCGGCCTGGGTGTTGAGGTCGGGGAAGGTGCTTTCCACATGGGCCCGCCGCCAGGAGAAGGCGTAGCAGCGGTCCTGATAGTCGGCGGCGTAGGAGGCTTGGCCCTTGCCGTGCTGCGACTCTTGGGACTGGCACACGGAGAGGCGAGCCAGGCGGCGTGCCTCACCCAAGGCCGGCAGCAGGATGCCGATCAGGAGTGCGATGATGGCGATGACAACCAGGAGTTCGATGAGGGTGAAGGCCGGCTTGGCGGCGCTTGAGCCCTTGTTCGAACCAGCGGTGTGCGGGCGATTGGCCCCAACCCAGAAGCGTTGCATGCAGAATCCTCCGTGGCCTGTGGGCCACAACAACGGGCGACGCCCCACCGATCCCCGTGGGAGGGCGACAGTTGGACAGGATGGCAGAAACACGCGATTGCGTCAAGTGGCCTTCGGCAGAACGCCGGAGGCGCGTGGTCGAGAACCGACCAACTGGAAGTATGGCACGGGGAGTGGTGTGAGTCAAGTTGAATGTGGAAAAGTTTGGGGGCGAGACGGGGTGACGGGGTGACCGAGAGGTGGCGAAACGGAGAGAGTGGGAAACGCGGGAGCCGAGGGCCGCACCGTCACGCCAGGATGCGGACAAGACAAACCGCCCCGCGTGGTGGCGGGGCGGCGGGGGGGGATTGGAGTCAGCGCGGCGGGAGCGGGTCAGAGTTGGCCGGTGTCGATGGGTCCACCGCCGACGTCGACGCCTCGGAGGCCGCCACGGGTCCAGCGGTACCAGG